>Ga0058697_10000054_pt1 | contig 73373 bp, 75 predicted proteins | sample AgamicAsMae_FD_66619 | JGI IMG/M metagenome (GOLD analysis project Ga0058697, IMG submission 66619) | Agave microbial communities from Guanajuato, Mexico - As.Ma.e | ecosystem: Host-associated > Plants > Phyllosphere > Phylloplane/Leaf | place: Guanajuato, Mexico | collected 2012-06-04
GCGAAATCCAAAGCGCCGAACTCTCCGGTTGCCGGTCGCGCTACCGTGTTCATCTTCCCGGATCTGAACACCGGTAACACCACCTACAAAGCGGTACAGCGTTCTGCCGACCTGATCTCCATCGGGCCGATGCTGCAGGGTATGCGCAAGCCGGTTAACGACCTGTCCCGTGGCGCACTGGTAGACGATATCGTCTACACCATCGCTCTGACAGCGATTCAGTCTTCTCAGCAGCAGTAAGTTTCTCTGCTGAAATAAAAAAAGGCAGCCAGATGGCTGCCTTTTTTATTGCCCGCGTGCTTACAGCAGCTCCCGCGCCGCCTTCACAATATCGTCCGCCGTCAGGCCGTACTCCTGCTGAAGGAAATCCTAGGTGCCGACCTGGCCGTAACGCTCTTTCACGCCAACACGCCGCATCGGCACCGGGCAGGTTTCGACCAGCACTTCCGCCACCGCCGAGCCGAGGCCGTTGTGGATACTGTGATTTTCACAGGTCACGATACGCCCTGTTTTTTCGGCGTAGTTTTTCACCAGCATCCGGTCAATGGGTTTGAGGGTAAACATATCGATGACCGCCGCGCTGACGCCGTCACGGGCCAGACGACGCGCCGCTTCCAGCGCTTCCGCGACCATGATCCCGTTGGCAATCAGCGTAATATCCTCACCTTCGCGCAGCACGTTGCCTTTGCCGATGGTAAAGGTCGAGCCGGGCGGGTAGATGGTCGCCGCCTGCTTACGGATGGTGCGGATCCAGTAGAAGCCTTCGAGGGTCATCATCTGGCGCAGAATATCCTCGAACATCACCGCATCCGTCACCTCCAGCACCACCGAGTGGGCCAGGCCGCGCACTATCCCCATATCTTCAAACGACATATGGGTGCCGCCGTTATGGCAGGCCGTGACGCCTGCGTCGGAGGCGATAATTTTGACGTTGTTGCGCTGGTAGTCCAGGGACATAAACAGCTGGTCAAAGCAGCGGCGGCTGGCAAAGGCGGTAAAGGTATGCACAAACGGCTTGCGACCGGTCAGCGACAATCCTGCGGCGGTGCCAATCACGTTGGCTTCCATAATCCCGCAGTTAATCACCGATTCCGGGTATTTGCGCTGTACGCCGTCCATCGCCATCGAACTCATCAGGTCCGCTTCAAGGGCGATAATATCGCTTCCGGCTTCAATCTGCCGGGCCACAAAACCGGCGTAGATCTTACGCATTTCGGTGGCGTCTTTTTCTCCGCCAGGAGCAACGTTAATCATATGCGGCCTCCAGTTGACGAATAGTGTCATTAAGCGCCTGGGTCATCTCATCGGTCAAGCGCAGGTGGTGTGAGTTGCTTAAGCTTTCCAGGTACGGCACGCCCTGCCCTTTGATGCTGTCGAGGATAATCAGCTTAGGCCGGGCCTGAGCATCGGTGACCGGCGCAGACGCCGTCAGCAGCCCGGCAATATCGTCTCCCTTCACAGTCCGGACATCGAAACCGAAGGCGCGGAATTTCCCCTCCAGGTCAAAGGCGCAGATGATCTCGTCCAGCTCGCCGTCAAGCTGCTGCTTGTTCCAGTCAACGTAGACGGTCAGATTGTTCAGTCGGTGATGAGCGATAAACTGGAAGGCTTCCCAGCACTGTCCCTCATTCAATTCGCCATCGCCGACAATGCAGAAGACCCTGTTTGGCCGCCCGGCCAGCTTATGGGACAGCGCCATTCCGCCCGCAATGGAGATCCCCTGGCCCAGCGAGCCGGTCGTGGCATCGACTCCGCGGGTTTTCAGCCGGTCCGGATGGCTCGGCAGACGTGTGCCGTTCTGGTTCAGGGTGGCAAGCTCCTCCACCGGGAAATAGCCTTTCAGCGCGAGGATACTGTAGAGCGCCGGGCCGGCATGGCCTTTTGAGAGCACAAAGTTATCGCGCTGTGGCCAGTCCGGGTCCGCCGGGTCAATCCGCATCACCTCGCCGTACAGCACCGCCAGGGTTTCCACCACCGACATACTGCCGCCGTAATGGCCGAAGCCGAGGCCGGTAAGCGCTTTCAGCGTCGCAACGCGAATATCGCGCGCCAGCCGTGAGAGTTCATCGAGTTTATTCATGATTTCGCTCCGTTATTTTCCTGAGAGTCACCGCCGGTAATGTGCTTTTTCGCCATCAGATTCCAGGCCACCAGCAGCGCAAACAACCCGACCATCAGGCCCGTAATCGCCACCGGCGACAGGTAGCGGGCCAGGTTGCCCAGCACGATGCCGATCATACCGAAGTCAGCATCGGAGAAGGTGGTGTTAGCGAAGCCAATCGCGCCCAGCACCGGCAGCAACAGGACTGGCAGGAAGGTGATCAGCAGCCCGTTGGCAAAGGCCCCCAACATCGCGCCGCGCCGCCCGCCGGTGGCGTTACCGAAGACCCCGGCCGTCGCACCGGTAAAGAAGTGCGGTACCACGCCCGGGAGGATCAGCACCAGGCTCATTTGCCCGAGCAGGAACAGGCCGACCAGACCACCGAGGAAGCTAAACAGGAAACCGATCAGCACCGCATTAGGGGCGTAGGGATAGACCACCGGGCAATCCAGCGCCGGACGGGCGTTGGGGACCAGTTTTTCTGAGAAGCCGGTAAAGGCCGGGACGATTTCCGCCAGAATCAGGCGCACGCCCTGCAGGATGATAAACACGCCCGCCGCGAAAGTTATCGCCATAATGATGGCGTAGACCAGGTAGTTCTGACCGCCACTGAAGGTGCTTTCCACATACTCCCGCCCCGCGCTCACCGCCATAATCAGGTAGATGATCATCATGGTCAGGGAGATGGATATCGAGCTGTCGCGTAGAAAGCTTAAGTTTTTCGGCAGGTTCATCTATTCCGTTGAGCGCGACCCTTTCCCGCAGACGCTGCCAATCCAGCCGGCAAGTACATAGCCGAGGGTGCCGAAGTGACCAAAAGCAATATCGTCATTGCCGGTAATGCGCTTCATATAGCGCTGGGCCAGCGCCGGGAAGAAGGCCATCACCAGACCGAGGATCAGCGAACCGGTAAAGACCAGACCCACGCCCTCAAAGCCCGCCACCGTCAGGATCACGCCGATCATGCAGGCCATATAGAAAGTGTGATGCCCGGTGAGGAAGATGTACTTCAGGCGGGTAAAGCGCGCCACGATGATGTTCGCTACCATCCCGAAGGCCATAATCAGCGCCGTTGCCGCACCGTATTTCTCCAGCGCAATAGACACTATCGCTTCGTTATTGGGAATAATGCCCTGGATCTTAAAGGCGTGTTCAAACATCCCGCCCAGCGGATTAAGCGACCCCACCAGCACGGTGGCACCGCCGCCGAGCACAATAAAGCCGAGAATAGTTTTAACGGTGCCTTTGACCACATCAGAGAATGATTTTTTCTGTGCCACCAGACCGATCAATGCAATTAACCCGACCAGCACCGACGGCACTTTTAATATATCAACAACAAAATTCAGCGTTTCGAGAATAAACATATTCGCCTCGCTTAATCAGCGTATTAACGGTTAGCAAAGAAAGCGACTAGTTTCGCTTCCAGCTCGTTAATATCAATAATGTTATTAATAACCACCAGTTGGAATGCCGGTACGCTGGCGCTTTCAGCAATATCCTTCGCCATCACAAAGACATCGGCCGCACCCGGCATGGCCGACGAGAGATCCGAGTGCTCGACCTCAGCCTCGATATTCATTTTTTTCAGTACCTTTTTAATATTCATCTCGACCATAAAACTGCTGCCCAGACCGGAGCCGCAGATCGCCATAATTTTCATTGTGGTCACCTATATTTTGGGTAGAGGAAGCTGTCATCACGCGGTATTGGCTACCGCGTAATGTGTTTACAACAGATAAAATCAGAACCGCTGAATAATGGTTTTTATTTCCTGTACGGTTGTTGCCTGGTGTAATTTCGCCATATCGTCCTGGCTGGTAAATAACTCCGCCAGCGCGGCAATCAGTTCGATATGACTGTGTTTATCCGGCGCCGCCAGCATAACAATCAGATTCACCGGATCGCCGTCTTCACTGCCAAAGAAAACCCCTTCCCGCAGTTTTAGCAGCGACAGTCCCAGTCCCTTAGCGCCCTCTTCCGGCCGCGCATGGGGCATCGCCAGACCGGGTGCCAGCACGTAGTAAGGGCCGAGCCGCTGATGCTGCCGGACAATCGCCGTAACGTAGTCCGGGCTGATGATATCGGCCTCCCGCAGCGGCACGGCGCAGAGCTCCAGCGCCTCCTGCCAGCTTGCGACCGATTCCCGGTACTGAATGGTTGAATCATATATCCATCGCTCAAGCACGGTGTCGCCCTCAATTCAGGAAAACTGAGCAAACTTTATGCGGTGAACAAATTGTTAACCGTGACAATTCTCACAAAGATAGCGCTATCATCGAACAGGATGCAAAAATGTGATAGCGCTATCAGATTCACAGTTACGCAGTATTTCACAGCAAAAGCCGGGATTTCCGGCGTATACTCCCTTCTACGCTGAATAATCAACAAGCAAAAAAGCGTGTGGGATCATCGTGTTCACGCAGGAATAACCATGTCAGTTACCCGAAAACGCCGAAGCACTGGAAAAGTCACTATCGCCGATGTCGCGCTGCTGGCAGGCGTCGGCACCATGACCGTCTCGCGCGCGCTGCGCACGCCCGAACAGGTGTCCGATAAGCTGCGTGAAAAAATTGAAGCAGCGGTCGAGGAGCTGGGTTATATGCCAAATCTGGCCGCCAGCACCCTGGCTTCCGGCTCCTCACACACTATCGCGATGGTGGTCCCGAGCCTGATGGAGTCCGGTTGTTCAGAGATGTTTGCCGGTCTGCAGCAGGTGCTACAGCCTGCGGGCTATCAGATTATGCTGGCAGAATCCCAGCACCGGCTGGAACAGGAAGAAAAACTGCTGGAAACGCTGCTGGCCTCGAATCTGGCGGCAGCAATACTGCTGAGCGTCGAGCATAGCGATACGGTACGTAGCTGGCTGAAACAGGCCAGTATTCCGGTGCTGGAAATCGGCGCGACCCAGGCCGAGCCGCTGGATATGAATATCGGCATCGATAACGCCGCCGCCATGTTTGAGCTGACGGAGATGTTAATTACGCGCGGCTATCAGAATATCGGCCTGCTCTGCGCCCGCCAGGAGCAGTGGATTTTCCAGCAGCATTTGCAGGGCTGGTACAGAGCGATGCTGCGCCATCATATGTCGCCAAACCGGGTGATTAATGCCGCCGCGGCGCCCACCTTCTCCACCGGTGCCGCCCAGCTGCCGGAGTTTTTACTGGCCTGGCCGGAGCTGGATGCGCTGGTGTGCGTGTCGGACGAGCTGGCCTGCGGCGTACTCTATGAGTGTCAGCGTCGGCGTATTAAGGTCCCTGACGATCTGGCAGTTGTTGGCTTTGGCGACAGCGACGTCAGCCGCGTGTGTCAGCCGCCGTTAACCACCGTGGCGGTCCCGCACCGGAAAATGGGGATTGAAGCAGGCCGCGCGCTGCTGGCGCGTCTGAATGAGGGGAGCTGGAGTGACAAAGCGCCGATTACCCCGACGCTTTGTTTGCGGGACAGCTGCTGAAGGCGGGGGTTATTCCGCCTCTTCTGCCTTTGTTTTCGCCGGTGCTGTTTCCTGGCTGGCGTTGCGGCTCATCCACAGGGCCAGCGCTTTCAGCGAGTCAGGGGTAAATTCGTCGCAGCGGGCGGTGACCTCTCCCGGCGTCATCCAGCTCACTTCGCTGACCTCTTCTTCCTGCAGCGCAAAAGGACCGTGCGACACGCAGCTGAACAGCCCGCCCCAAACGCGGCAGTGGCTGTCTTCGAAATAGAACTGGCCGTGATCGGCAAAAGGAACACCGGCAATGCCCAGCTCCTCTTCCGCTTCACGGCGCGCAGACTCCAGCATCTGCTCTTCAGCCTGCACCACGCCGCCGGCGGTGGCATCCAGCATGCCCGGCATAAAATCTTTGGTCTCGGTGCGTCGCTGCACCAGAATTTTGCCCATACCATCACTGACAACAATATAGGTGGCACGATGACGCAGGCACTGGGCGCGCATCTGTGCGCGGCTGGCCTGGCCAATCACCTCATTGTCTTCGTTAACGATATCGACCCATTCTGCGCCTGCCAAATCACTCTGATCCACCATCAGGAAACCTTCTGTTGAGCGCGCTCTTACGCCGCATTTTTGATTGATGTTAACTTACGAATTAATCGACACCTGCGCAATAACCTGTCGACTGTCAAGTGTCATAACGCGCAGGCGATCGTCTTCCAGCATACCGTAGCTTGCCGGGAAACCGCCTTTCGGGATGCTGACCGATCCCGGATTAAAATGATAAATGCCCTCGCGCAGTGAAGCGACCGGCAAATGGGTGTGACCATAAACCAGTACGTCGCCGGATGCCAGGGTTGGCAGATTATCCGCGCCGAACAGATGACCGTGCGTCAGAAACAGGCGCTGGCGTTCGGTCAGCACCTGCTGCCAGGGTGCGGTTATCGGAAAATGCAGCAGCATCTGGTCGACTTCGCTGTCGCAGTTACCGCGCACGGCAATGATGCGATCCGCCACGCTGTTCAGGCGCTCTGCGACCTGCGCAGGTGCGTAGCCTTCGGGCAGCGCGTTGCGCGGCCCGTGGTTAAGGACATCACCCAGAATTACCAGCCAGGACGCGCCGCTCTCTCCAAACAGCGTCAGAACACGCTCGGTGGCCGGCAGCGAGCCGTGGATATCCGATGCAAACATCAGCTTCATCATAGATTGTATCAACGCCTCCCGTTTGCAGGGCTTCCGTTGTACTGACAGTGGCGAGTGGCAGCAGCGCTATCCATTTCTGCCGGCAAGTGTATTCGCTTACTCTGCTATCATCAAACAGGCCACCATAGCAACGTTTCAGCATCCCCTTTTCGATATCAATGTTTATCAGTATCAGCGATGAAGATCGGACTCCATACCCTGAGCCGCCGAAATTTGCGGCCTGATTTTTTCGCAACGGCAATGCTAACCCAAAGCGAGCGGATTTTGTCAGCGAAATACTGACAGGGGAATAAACCGTAGCCTGTGCATTCATAACTCGCTGAATGGCCAGACCAGAGACGATTAAATAGATAACTGACTTCTCCGGGCTACGGTACCACTCAGCGACAGACTCCTGTCAGAAACCCGTAGACGCCGCCATAGCGCTGAGGGACCCCCACAAAATCAGCGCTAATAAACCAGCAATTTATCTGCCAGGTTCTGGATTCACCATACCATAATAGAGCTGAAAATAATCTACCGACAGCCGATTCATTTAATTTTCGTTTAACAATTAAGGCGTATACCTAAATAATATTTCTATAGCATCATTAGTCATAGAAATATCAGCAAAGGATAAAACAATCTGCTGACAGAATTTTTTCACAGAACCCATTCCCATCATCAATATGATATATCTACGGAGAGATTATATGCAAAACACTTCACACCCCCCTGTGGCCCCAGGATATTATTTAGTAAGACCCATTGTAGGCCTTCAATATCTTGTTAATGTTGATTTTCAGCTTGGAATTAAAAAAGGCGAAGGGATTCATACATTTGAATTCTTTTATGTTGCTGATAAAAATAGTTTTATCATTAATGACCAATTCGCTTCACGGTCTGTCAGATGGAATGGAAAGACTGGTGTTGGGAATTTAGTATGGGATAGGCAAAACATCAGTGATGATAGTATGCTATGGATTATAGAAAAAGAAGATAAACAGCATCTTATGATTCGCAACAAAAAAGACCCCACTATGGTATGGGATGTTCACAATTACAACCCAGGTATAGGCGTGAATATAAAGTTAGAAAAAGAACACCCTGCCGGGATAACCGACAGGAAAGCACAGTTGTTTGTTTTTGAGGACCCTCGTCAATAATTCTGTGTAACTGCCAACGATTAAAGGTGATCGCTCAGGCGGTCACCGAACTCGATAATAAAGCGACTCATCACCATCCGCCAGTACATCAGACTGGAGATGGCGACGATTTCCCGTGTTGTCATGGCCCTGGCGTACAGGGACATAATCTGCTGTCCATCTGCGTAGTTCACGTCTGATTTTTCTTTGGCGAGGGGATCAGCTTTTCCAGCCTGCACGCCCAATGCCGCAACCTGCACGGGTCTCTGTCTCCTCAATACACCAACAATAACAACCCGCCGGTGATACATTCTCAGCCTTTACGCTTTGCCGAGAGTGCGATATAGCGCTGCACCGAGGCGCGCTGCCACTGGAAGGTGGCGTATTCCGCCAGCGCGTCCGGTACGTCATCACCGTTCAGCACCAGGCGGTTAAGCATCATGGCCAGATCCGTATCGGCGATACACCACTCGCCAAACAGATTCTGCTTGCCCGACTCCAGCAGGTTTCCTGCGATAGTAAACAGCTTTTCCGCACTGGCGATACCGGCCTGGCACAGCGGAGGTTTTTTCACCCCGGCAAAGACAACATCCGTAGAGCGCTGTTCGCGAAGCGGCATCAGGTCGCTGCGTATCCAGGCCTGGATCTGGCGGGCACGGGCGCGTTTCTGGACATCGTGCGGATAGATGCGCTCCCACTGCGGCGGGGCAAAGACGTCTTCAAGGTATTCGGTAATCGCCGAGGATTCGCTCAGTTCGAAATCACCGTGCTGGAGCAGCGGCACGCGACAGGTCAGCGCATAGCCGCGCCAGCCCGGCTGCAAATGTTCGCCGCCGTCGAGATCGACCGTTTTCAGGCTGAAGGTGAGTCCTTTCTCCTGTAAAGCAACATACGCGGACATCACATAAGGAGAGAAATAACAGGCATCGGACCACAGAGTAATTTCCGGCTGGCTCATAACATCCTCGTCAAATAATTAGCAAGGCTTCCAACATATAACGCCCGTCATTCACTGTCACGCAATCGCCACTCGCGCCCGTCGAGAAACGCCTATACTCCTTCTGGTGACAAGCAAAACAACAATACCGGTAGTCAGGATGATTGATCTCTACTACGCCCCTACGCCAAACGGTCACAAAATCACGCTATTTCTCGAGGAAGCCGGGATCGAGTATCGCCCGATCCGCGTCGATATTAGCAAGGGCGACCAGTTTCGCCCGGCCTTTCTGGCGATCTCACCGAACAATAAAATTCCGGCGATTGTCGATCACCATCCTGCCGACGGCGACCCGCCGCTGACCCTGTTTGAATCGGGCGAGAGCCTGCTTTATCTGGCAGAGAAAAGCGGTCTGCTGCTCAGCGGAAAACTGCGCGAACGGCATATCACCCTGCAGTGGCTGTTGTGGCAAATGAGCGGCTTCGGCCCGATGCTCGGGCAAAACCATCACTTTAACCACTTTGCCCCACAGAGCGTGCCCTACGCGATTGAACGCTATCAGATTGAAACCCAGCGTCTGTATAACGAGCTGAATACGCGGCTGGAAAAATCGCCTGGCTGGGCGGCGAGCACTACAGCATCGCCGATATCGCCACCAGGCCGTGGGTCAACGCGCATGAACGCCAGCATATCGACCTCTCCAGTTTTCCGTCGGTGCAGAACTGGTTTGAGCATATTCGTACCCGTCCGGCGACCGAACGCGCGATGCATAAAGCCGAGGATAATTAACCGGATGCGCCCTTTGGGCGCATCTTCCCGTTCTCCTCGTGTATGATGCCAAAAACATAACAACGAGGAAGCCCGCAATGTCCCAGCCCGATGCCATTATTCGCATTAAAAACCTGCGCCTACGCACCTTTATCGGTATCAAAGAGGAAGAGATCGCCAACCGGCAGGATGTAGTGATCAAAGTGGCTATTCACTACCCGGCGGACAAAGCGCGCTGCAGCTCAGACATTAACGACGCGCTGAATTACCGCACCATTACCAAGAACATCATCCATCATATTGAAAAAAATCGTTTTTCACTGCTGGAAAAATTAACTCAGGATGTGCTCGATATCGCACGCGAACATCACTGGGTCACTTATGCTGAGGTGGAGATCGATAAACTTCACGCGCTGCGCTATGCCGACTCGGTGTCGATGACCATGAGCTGGCGGCGCTGAGCGCAACCCGGGAGGTTGCATGAGAGTCCTGATTACTGGCGGTACCGGCCTGATTGGCCAGCATCTTATCCCGCGCCTGCTGGAGCTACGGCATTCGGTTGTCGTGGTCACCCGCCATCCGCAGAAAGCGCGCGACCGTCTGGGCTCGCGGATTGAGATCTGGCCTGGGCTGGAGAGGCAGCAAAACCTCGACGGGGTGGATGCGGTGATTAATCTGGCCGGGGAACCCATCGCCGATAAGCGCTGGACGGAACAGCATAAGCAGCGACTATGTAACAGTCGCTGGACTATCACCCGCAAACTGGTCGAACTGTTTGCCGCCAGCCAGACGCCGCCGTCGGTGCTGATTTCCGGCTCGGCAACCGGCTACTACGGCGATACGGGCGAGGTGGTGGTTACCGAAGAGGAGCCGCCGCATAACGAGTTTACCCATAAGCTCTGCGCCCGCTGGGAGCAGATCGCCTGTGAAGCCCAGTCGGAGCAGACCCGCGTCTGCCTCCTGCGCACCGGGGTGGTGCTGGCCCCGAAGGGCGGAATTCTCGGCAAAATGGCGCCAATTTTCCGCCTCGGTCTCGGCGGCCTCGTCGGCGACGGTCGTCAGTATCTGGCGTGGATACACGTTGATGATATGGTGAACGGTATTCTGTGGCTGCTGGATAACGATCTTCGCGGGCCGTTTAATATGGTCTCGCCCTACCCCGTGCGCAATGAACAGTTCAGCCACGCCCTCGGCCATACTCTCCATCGCCCGGCCATTCTGCGCACGCCCGCGACCGCCATCCGTCTGCTGATGGGCGAATCTTCAGTGCTGATGCTCGGCGGCCAGCGCGCCCTGCCTAAACGGCTGGAAGCCGCCGGGTTTGGCTTTCGCTGGTATGACTTAGAGGAGGCCCTGGAGGATGTGCTGGGCAAGTAGACCATCTTTTCTGGCAGGGTGCGAAGCGGTTTATTTCTTTCCCTGTCGGTGTCAGGCTTGAGGGCTTACACCGAAAGGAGCCTCTTTATCCTTACCCCTTTTTAGCCGTCGGACTGGCCGTTCTTTTTCGAACTACGCCGCGATCCGGCGATTATGCAGTTTATGGCTGAAATCGCCTCCGAAGCGCAGATCCGCATTCTGTTTGACGACCGGCTGGCGGATGCCAATACCTTTATTATTCGTGATGAGCACCAGCGTCCCGTGGGTGATATCGGGCTGCGGATCAGCACTGCGAACGATGAGCAAGCCGATGTGGGGTATTCCGTCGCGCCTGCCGCGCAGGGCCGTTTTTCCGCAAGGTTCAGCATGGCAAGCACTCGATGGCGCGCCGCAACGAGAATATCAGGTGTAAGATCCAGATCGATAATCGCCGCACGCGGCGTTGCAGCATCATAGATAATAGCCGCGCGAATGACTGCAACGTCGAATTCATCAACAATCACCAAACAGCGCTCAACGGCCGACGGGCTATAAGACACAGGCAAAACGGTCATATTCGACTCTCCCATAGTAAATATCGGCATGCGCTGACCCCCTGCGAATAGTCTTCAGCCTGGTGGAACACTGGTAAATCTCAACATTACTTTTACTCAGGGGGATAAGGCTGGCTTCAGCTTCCATTCTGAGGGTATGAAAATCAGCGAAGTCTTTTTGGTTATTGAAGTAGGAGCTAAAAACATTCTCCAGACTGTTATCCTTCATTCATCCTTTACCTATGTTTGATCTGATGCAGCTATCAGAAATGGTTGTTTGAAGCGCCTTCGCGTAGCCTGTAAATTATTAAGGCCCCCGATAATTGCTTAACGAGAGCCTTAATAATTTACGAGACTATACTGCCTGTAGAGGCTTCCTGGTTGACCGGAGATACTCCAGGGGTCAGAAGCATGTAGCTATTATGACCACTTCACTCCCAATTATTAACACTGTCGCCCCCGGAGGACCTGCTTACTCGTCGGTAAACAAACCTCGATATGCAATGTCCGTTACTGGCACAAAACAAACTGCCTCATCTGCTTTGCGCTATGAGCTAAACGGCTAGATGCAACGCTATCCCTAAACGAGAAGAACGTCACCACAAACCAAAGAACACTCATTAACCCAACACCAGCAGATAATGTTCTCATCCGTGACAGGCACAATCAAAGCGACGCTTTACAAACCATCACCATGCTATTCAAAAGACAAAAAAGCCCCGAATATCAAATCAACACTCAATTTCCAGGGCTTAACGTTGTTGGATAGAAAGGACTTACTTCAACGACCCCTTCAAAAACTGCTGCAGCCTCGGGCTTTTCGGGTTACCAAACACCTCATCCGGCGTGCCCTCCTCCTCGATTTTCCCCTGATGCAGGAAAATGACGTGAGAAGAGACATGGCGGGCAAAGCCCATTTCGTGGGTGACCACCACCATGGTTTTCCCCTCTTCCGCCAGCTGCTGCATAATGCGCAGCACTTCGCCGACCAGCTCCGGGTCGAGGGCGGAGGTGGGTTCATCGAACAGCAACACTTCCGGCTCCATGGCCAGGGCGCGGGCGATGGAGACGCGCTGTTGCTGACCGCCGGAGAGGTGCACCGGGTATTTGCCCAGGGCGCGCTCGTCGATGCCGACTTTTTGCAGGTATTTAACGGCGCGTTCGCGGGCTTCGGCTTTGCTGAGTCCCAGCACCTGGATCGGGGCTTCCATCACGTTTTCCAGCACCGTCATATGGCTCCACAGGTTGAAGTGCTGAAAGACCATGGTCAGGCGGGTGCGCAGCATCCGCAGCTGGTTTTTGTCCGCCACCTTCAGCTGGCCCTCTTTATCCCGCACCAGGCCGATATTCTGGCCGTTGACGACCAGGGTGCCTTCACTCGGCTTTTCGAGGAAGTTGATGCAGCGCAGAAAGGTACTTTTCCCGGAGCCGGACGAGCCGATGATGCTGATCACATCCCCGGCGTTGGCCTGCAGCGAGACCCCTTTCAGCACTTCGTGTTCGCCGTAGTGCTTGTGCAGATCGATAACGTTTAATTTGTTCTCAGACATCGGATTCTCAGTGCGTCGAAGAAGGTTTCACATGCTGCAGCCAGCGCTTTTCCGCCCTGCGGAACAAGCTAATCAGCACATAAGAGATAATCAGATACAGCACCGCAGCAATCCCAAAGGCCGTAAAGGGCTGGTAGGTCGCGGAGTTGATATCGCGGGCAATCTTGAGCAGATCCGGCACGGTGGTGGTAAAGGCCAGCGCGGTGGAGTGCAGCATCAGGATCACCTCATTGCTGTAGGCAGGCAGCGCGATGCGCAGCGCCGACGGCAGAATAATGCAGCGGTACAGTTTAAAAGAGGAGAACCCGTAGGCCCGCGCGGCTTCAATTTCGCCGTGGGGAACGGAGCGTATCGCCCCGGCAAAGATTTCCGTGGTGTAGGCGCAGGTGTTGAGGGTCAGCGCCAGTACCGTACAGTTAAGCCCGCTGCGGAAGAAGGCGTTCAGCAGATCGGTTCCCTTGACGATCTCCAGGGTGTACATCCCGGAGTAGAACACCAGCAGCTGGACGTACAGCGGCGTGCCGCGAAAGACCCAGGTAAACAGCCAGATGGGGAAACGAATAAATTTATTGCTGGAGACGCGGCCAATGGCGAGGAACACCGCCATAATTCCGCCCATTACTACGGAGGAGATCAGCAGCCACAGGGTGACCGCCACGCCGGTCATGCGGTAGCCGTCGCTCCACAGCAGAGAGCGCCAGTACTCCTGGAGAATATCAATCACAGGTCAGCCCTCTTCACGCCCACCGAGTAGCGGCGTTCGAGCAGCAGCAGGACGCCGTTGGACACCGTTGTAAAAAAGAGATAAATCACGCCGCAGACGATGGCGAACCAAAAGGGTTCCCAGGTGCTTTTCCCGGCCAGTTGCGTGGCCTTCACCACGTCTTCCAGGCCAAGCAGCGACACCAGCGCCGTGGCTTTGAGGATTACCTGCCAGTTGTTGCCGATCCCCGGCAGCGCGAAGCGCATCATGGCCGGAAACAGAATGCGTCTGAAGGTCTGGCTCCCGGTAAACCCAAAGGCGATCGCCGCTTCGATATGCCCTTTCGGCACCGCCATAAAGGCGCCGCGGAAGGTTTCGGTAAAGTAGGCCCCGTAGATAAAGCCGAGGGTGATAATACCGGCCACCATCGGGTCGATATCAAACTGCGCAAGGCCGAGCGCATCGGTCACGCCGTTGAGCGCGATTTGCAGGCCGTAAAAGATAAGCAGCATCAGTACCAGGTCTGGCACCCCGCGAATCAGCGTGGTGTAGGCTTCAAAAATAATAGCCAGCAGACGATTACCGGAAAGCTTTGCGCCGGCACCCACCAGGCCTATCAGTACCGCCAGTACCACCGAGCTGAGCGCCAGCTCCATCGTCACAATGGCACCCTGTAAGATGACTCCAGAAAACCCGTACAGCATTCAGCCTGTCCTGTCGTGTGTCGTCGTAAGGCACGGCCCTGCCCGCTCGCGCGGACAGGCGCCGTTACGCGTGGAGATTAGCCACCGTAAACGTCAAAATCAAAATATTTCTTTGCCTGTTTTTCGTAGGTACCATCGGCCCGCATGTCTGCGAAGGCTTTATTCAGCGCTTCACGCAGCTCATTGTCCTCTTTGCGCAGGCCCATACCGGTCCCGACGCCGAACAGCTTCTCGTCTTTGATCGACGGGCCACCAAACTCGTAATCTTTGCCAATCGGCTGCTTCAGGAAGCCTTCGCTGGCAGCGACTTCATCCTGGAATGCGGCATCAATACGGCCTGCGGTCAGGTCAGCGTAGATATTGTCCTGGCCCTGATAGGAGACGATCTCAATGTTTTTCGGCGCCCAGTGGACGTTACCGTAGGTTTCCTGAGTGGTGCCCTGCAGCACGCCGACGCGCTTACCTGCAAGCGTAGCCAGATCCGGAACGATACCGGAACCTTTCTTCACCACCAGGCGGGAATCTGCGGCATAGAGTTTGTCGGTAAAGGCAATCTCCTGCTGGCGTTTTTCGGTGATCGACAACGAAGACATGATCACGTCGATTTTCTTCGCTTTCAGGGACGGGATCAGCGCGTCCAACGGGTTTTCTACGAAGGTACACTGCGTATTAATGCGCTTACACAGCTCTTTCGCCAGATCGATATCAAAACCAACCAGCTCACCCTGTGAATTTTTCGATTCAAACGGGGCATAAGTCGGATCGGTACCGATACGTACTTTTTGTGGGATCGCAGCGAATACGCTGGAAACACTGGACATAGCCAGAACCAGAGAAAGTGATAACACCAACTTTTTCATAATTATCCTCAACCGACGGTCATTCTAACGGGATTTATAAGAAGTATAAGGAGCGGTTATCGTGCCATTATTCAGGCCAGCAACGCAAAAGATTCTGCCCGCTTTACGGGACTTTTTTTGCATCATAACCGCTTAACTATGCACTCATGCTCCATTATGCACCATAATGATGCAATCCACGCCAGCGTGCACCGCCCCGGAACCCGGCGCGGCACAGCGCTATGCCGTCGCGACCGTCTTAATCGCCGTAGACGTTAAAGGTAAAGTACTTCTTCGCCATCTTGTCGTAGGTGCCATCGGCGCGCAGTTCGGCAAAGGCTTTATCGAACGCGGCTTTCAGCTCGGTGTCATCCTTACGCAGGCCGATGCCGGTGCCGTCACCGAAGTATTTCTTGTCTTTCACCGACGGACCGGCGAAGTCGAAGCCTTTACCGGCAGGCTGCTTCAGGAAACCTTCGCTGGCGGCGACTTCATCCTGGAAGGCGGCGTCGAGACGACCGGCGGCGAGATCGGAGTAGATCAGGTCCTGGTTAGCGTAGGCCACAACATCGACCCCTTCGCTGCGCCAGTTGGCGTTGCCGTAGGCTTCCTGGGTGGAACCCTGCAATACGCCAACGTGTTTGCCCTTCAGGGACTCAAGCGTCGGCTGGATCGGGGAGCCTTTGGCGGCAATCAGGCGGGAGTCCGCCGCGTACAGCTTCCCGGAAAAAGCGATCTCCTGCTGACGTTTCTCGGTGATCGACAGGGAAGAGATAATGGCGTCAATTTTCTTCGCCTTCAGGGACGGGATCAGCGCGTCGAAGTCGCTGCCTACCCAGGTGCATTTCACCGCCATGCGCTTGCACATTTCATTGCCCAGATCGATATCGAAGCCCACGAACTCCCCTTTCGCATCCTTCGATGAGAACGGCGCATAGGTGGCGTCTGTCCCGATACGTACCGTCTGCGGTAGCGCGGCATAAACGCTGGCGGCGCTGCTGAGCCCCAGCAGTAAAGAGAGAGCCAGAACCGTCTTCTTCATACAATACCCTCAATGTGGTGATTTTATTATCGATTACGTTGTGTGTTGCTGTCTGTCCGATGCACGTCCTGTGCCACTTTGCTCCCGTCCCTGCGCTAGCAGGTTAAATATGTTAATTAAAAGTTATCGATCTGTATTAACCTGGAAGATAGCAGGTGCGGTGAACGAACCGCAGTGCAAAATGCACAATAAGGGGATTAAATGTTGAGGATATGATCGGGGTTACAAAATCGCCCTGAAAGAGAGCAGGAGATGTCGTGATGCACCGATACAGTGCACAGGGCTACGCGCCCTGCCAGCGGGTAAAGAGATCGTCGGACAGATCGATAGCAAACTGATCCAGTACCCGGTTCACTGTCTGGTTAATAACATCGTCGAGCGTTTCAGGGCGATGATAAAACGCCGGGACCGGCGGCATAATCACTGCCCCAAGCTCGGCGGCCAGGGTCATCAGCCGCAGATGCCCCAGATGCAGGGGCGTTTCACGCACGCAGAGCACCAGCGGACGGCGCTCTTTCAGCACCACATCGGCAGCGCGGGTCATCAGGCTATCCGTATAGCTGTGAACAATGCCGGAAAGGGTTTTAACCGAACACGGCAGGATCGCCATGCCGGCGGTTTTAAAGGAGCCGGACGAGATGCTGGCGGCAATATCACGGGCGTCGTGCACCACATCGGCCAGCGCCTGCACGTCGCGCAGGGAGAGATCGGTTTCCAGAGAGAGGGTTTGCCGGGCAGCCTGACTCATCACCAGATGGCTTTCGACGTCCACCACGCCCTGCAATACCTGCAGTAAACGCACGCCGTAAATGGCCCCGCTGGCGCCGGAGATGCCTACAATAAGTCGTTTCATGATGATTGCCCTTTCAACTGATGGGCAGACTTTGCCGGATTATCCCGCCAGTTGCAAGACAAGCGCACCCCCGGAACCGGAGGCGTGACAGGGGATCAGCCTTCGTTATGCATCTCTAAGTTTTCGACTTCATTCTGCTTCTGTACCGCTTTGGCATCGTCATTACGCAGAGAATCGAGGTAGTCGAGATACTGCTGATCCACGTCTTTGGTGACGTAGATCCCGTTAAAGACCGAGCACTCGAACTGCTGTATTTCCGGGTTCTCTGCGTGCACGGCGTCGATCAGATCGTCAAGGTCCTGGAAAATCAGGCCGTCTGCGCCGATGATCTGGCGGATCTCGTCCACTTCACGCCCGTGCGCAATCAGCTCGTTGGCGGTCGGCATATCGATACCATAAACGTTCGGGAAGCGAATTTCCGGGGCGGCAGAGACCAGGTAAACTTTCTTCGCCCCGGCTTCACGGGCCATCTCAATAATCTGCTCGGAAGTGGTACCGCGCACGATGGAGTCATCCACCAGCAGGACGTTTTTATCGCGGAACTCGGCGCGGTTGGCGTTAAGCTTGCGGCGCACCGATTTACGGCGCAGCTGCTGACCTGGCATGATAAAGGTACGGCCAACGTAGCGGTTCTTCACAAAGCCCTGGCGGTAAGGCTTACCGAGGATACGGGCGATCTCCAGCGCGATATCGCAGGAGGTTTCCGGGATCGGAATAACCACGTCGATATCGAGATCTTCCCACTCGCGGGCGATTTTATTCCCCAGCTTCGTCCCCATATTGACGCGGGCGCTGTAGACGGAGATTTTGTCGATAAAGGAGTCCGGACGCGCAAAGTACACGTACTCGAACAGGCACGGGTTGCTGACCGGGTTCTCGGCGCACAGGCGGGTGAACAGCTGGCCTTTCTCGGTGATATACACCGCTTCGCCAGGGGCCACATCACGCAGGAACTCAAAGCCCAGTGTATCGAGAGCCACACTCTCGGAGGCCACCATATATTCATTGCGGCCATCGCCAACATCACGTTTACCCAGTACCAGCGGACGGATACCGTTCGGATCACGGAAGGCCACCATACCGTGGCCGATAATCATCGCCACGCAGGCGTAAGCGCCACGGATCTGACGGTTAGTCGCCGACACCGCCGCAAAGATGTTGTCGGCTTCCAGTGGGTAGTGGCGGAAGTTATCCAGCTCGCTGGCAAAGATGTTGAGCAGGATTTCGGAATCTGAGGTGGTGTTAATATGGCGGCGTTTCTCTTCAAACAGCTTTTTACGCAGCTCGTGGGCATTGGTCAGATTGCCGTTATGGGCAAGCGTAATACCGTAGGGAGAGTTGACGTAAAACGGCTGTGCTTCGGAGGCGCTGGAGCTACCTGCGGTCGGGTAACGCACGTGGCCGATACCCATGTTGCCCTGCAGACGCTGCATATGACGCACTTCAAAAATGTCATTCACCAGCCCGTTCGCTTTACGCAGACGGAAGCAGTTTTTTGCATCGATGGTGATGATACCCGCTGCATCCTGCCCACGGTGCTGCAGCACCATTAACGCGTCATAAATAGACTGGTTTACCGGCATAACACCGGCGATCCCGACAATACCGCACATTGGTCTTTTCCTCGTTCAGCCATACCCCAGGGCTTATGTCCTGGGTAAGAAACTCGACGAGCTTTGCAGATATTCAAAGAACCATCTGATGATAAAACTGAACTGTGGGATAAGCTGCGACTTCTGCCAATCTTCGCCCTTCGAGACGCCGGTAAAGGTATCGAGAAAGAACAGAATGGCGGCGACGATCAGCGCACCGCGTAGCGCACCGAAGCAAATCCCCAACACCCTGTCGGTACCCGACAGGCCGGTTTTCTCCACCAGCGCACCAACCACATAGTTCACGATGGCGCCGACGATAAGCGTCGCGATAAACAGTATCGCGATAGCAATCCCATTTCGTACCAGTTCGTCTTCAAAGCCCGTGAACCAGACGGACAGGTAAGTGTAGTAGTGACTGGCAACAAAGAAGGCACAGCCCCATGTTACCAGCGACAACGCTTCACGAACAAAGCCGCGGATAAGGCTAACCAGACAGGAAAAACCTATTACCGCAATGATGGCGTAATCAATCCAGACCATATATGTTCCACGATTTCACGCCCTGTCATCCAGTTCGGGGCGAATTCTAACAGAAAAAGAAAACGTTTGCGTAGGGATTTCCTTTCCCGACCGTAAATAAAAATGGCGTTGAAAAAACCTTCAACGCCATTAAGCGGATAGCCCCGACGGGCGCATTTTCCGAGGTTTATCCCCTGTTAGTTTGGGGTATACCCCATCACCACGCCGCTTAATCCGGACAGCTGTTTCAGCTCATCCAGCGATCCTTTTAACTTGTCTCTCGACGCGTCCGGACCGACCAGAATACGGGTGATTTTACCCTGTACCGGCGTCGAAGGCGATGTATAAACCCGATACCCCGCGCCGCGCAGTTTTAAGACGATCTCATTGACCTTATCGGCATTTTTCAATGCCCCAAGCTGCACGACGTACGCTTTACCGGTCGGTGCCGACTCTTCTGCCGCTGTCGGGACGGGTGTTTCATTGACGACGGTTCGCTGTGGCGCAGGTTCAGACTTAGGCTGCGGTTTTTCGACCGGTTTCGGTTTCGGCTGTTCAACCACCGGCGCAGGTGAAGGCGCGCCGTTCTCCTCCGCCGAGCTGTTGGCCGCCATCCGCGACGCATTCAGCGACGGGGCCGCAGCATCTCCCGCCTGGACTTCTTCTGCTGCGCCTTCCGGCGGCTGGGCCGGTAAGGCCTGGGTTACCGCTGGCAGCATATCCGGCTCGTCGCGATCGCCCGGCTTCGGCACCAGCGGGATCGCCGCGAACTCGTCCTTATAATGTTTTTTCTGGCCGTCGAGCAGCCCCGGCAGCACGATCACCCCCAGCGCTACCAGCACAATGGTTCCGACTAAGCGATTCTGAAATTTACTCGCCACCGCTACTCCCCGCGTCTATTACATCCATGACGTGTGCCACGGTGTGGAAGGAACCACACACCAGCACGGTATCTTCCGGCTTCGCCTCAGCCAGTGCGGCACGCCATGCGTGCGCGACATCCGGAAAAATGCCCGCCTGCGGCAGAAATGCCTTTAGCTGTTCGGCCGTGGCACCACGAGGCCCTTCCAGCGGCGCGCAGAACCAGCTGTTCACCTGCGGTTCAAGGCACGCCAGGGTGCCAGCGATATCCTTATCATGCAGCATACCAACAACGACCAGGACGCGCCCGGTTTTTGGCAGGGTTTTCAGGCGTTCTGCAAGATATTCCGCCGCGTGGGGGTTATGCGCCACGTCGAGGATCACACGCGGTGCTTCGCTGACAATCTGAAAACGTCCGGGCAGCATTGCACTGGCGATCCCTTCACGTATTGCCGCCTCGTTCACCTTAAGGCCGCTGGCCCGTATTGCCGCCAGGGCGGTGGCCGCATTCGGCCGCGGCACCTGTGGCAGTGGCAGGCCATTCAGCTCGCCAGCATCGTCGCTAAAGCGCCAGCCGTCATTGCTCAAGTCATAGTGCCAGTCGGTGCCGCGACGCTGCAACAGCGCGCCTTTCTCGCGTGCAACGGCAGCGATGCTCTCCGGCATATCCAGCTCACCGACAATGGCCGGTTTACCGCGGCGGAAGATGCCCGCTTTTTCACGGCCGATGCTTTCGCGGTCCGGCCCCAGCCAGTCCGTATGATCCAGCGCGATACTGGTCACCACGGCGACGTCAGCATCCACCATATTGGTGGCGTCCAGACGCCCGCCAAGCCCGACTTCCAGAATCACCACGTCCAGCTGCGCCTGTTTAAACAGCCACAGGCCGGAGAGCGTGCCGTACTCAAAGTAGCTCAGGGAGATATCGCTGCGCACGGCTTCGATTTGTGCAAAGGCGGCAGTATGATCGGCTTCGGTCAGCTCCTGCCCCTGCACACGCACGCGCTCCGTATAGCGAACCAGGTGTGGGGAGCTATAAACACCCACGCGATAGCCTGCGGCCATGAGCATGGCTTCCAGCGTGCGGCAAGTGGTGCCTTTGCCGTTGGTACCGGCAACGGTAAAGACAAAGGGAGCCGGTTTCAGAACCGCCAGACGCGCAGCGACCTGACTGACGCGTTCAAGCCCCAGATCGATGGTTTTACCGTGCAGGTTTTCCAGATAGAAAAGCCACGAGGCCAGGGGCGACGTGGCGTGAGGAATCGATTCTTTTTCCATGATGCCCGTACATTTTTTAAGAGAGTAAAAGCAAAAGGGCAGCGCCGTCTGGCCCTGCCCTTTGCATTATCAGGCCCCAGGTTCCTGATCCGGTACCGGCGGTACCACCACGCTTTCGCGGGCCTCATCCGGATTCGGTGCCGGAAGATTCATCAGCTTCGCCAGCACGCTGGCCAGCTTCAGACGCAGTTCCGGGCGACGGACGATCATATCGATGGCACCCTTTTCAATCAGGAACTCACTGCGCTGGAAGCCCGGCGGCAGTTTTTCACGTACGGTCTGCTCGATAACGCGCGGGCCGGCAAAGCCGATCAACGCTTTCGGCTCGGCGATATTCAGGTCGCCCAGCATCGCAAAGCTTGCGGAGACGCCGCCCATCGTCGGGTCGGTCAGCACGGAGATATACGGCAGACCGCGCTCCTGCATTTTCGCCAGCGCCGCAGAGGTTTTTGCCATCTGCATCAGCGACATCAGCGCTTCCTGCATACGGGCACCGCCTGACGCGGAGAAGCAGATCAGCGGGCAGTTGTCTTCCAGCGCCTGCTCTACAGCACGCACAAAACGCGCGCCGACAACGGAACCCATTGAACCGCCCATAAAGGAGAACTCAAACGCTGCAGCCACGACAGGCATGTCATGCAGCGTGCCTTTTATCACCACCAGCGCGTCTTTTTCGTCGGTCTCTTTCTGGGCTGACGCCAGACGATCTTTATACTTTTTGGCGTCGCGGAACTTCAGCAAATCTTTTGGCTCAAGCTCGCTGCCCAGTTCTACCAATGAACCTTCATCCAGCAGAGTATGCAGGCGGTTACGCGCCGTCATACGCATGTGGTGGTCGCACTTAGGGCAAACCTCCAGGTTACGCTCCAGCTCGGCACGATACAGCACCTGACCGCAGCTATCGCATTTGGTCCACACACCTTCAGGAATGCTTGCCTTACGGGTGGGAGTTATATTGCTTTTAATTCGTTCAATCCAGCTCATTGATAACCTTTCTGCCTGAACCACTGGTCCGATGCCAGCGTTGTCGTCGGAGACGCATAATGCCAGTTTTGCCCCTCACGAACCATTAATGCTGCACATTAAAACATAACAGCCCGCAACCTGGGAGAAAAAAGTGGTCGCCCCCCTTTCCCTTCGCTGTTTTTTCAGGTGATTGTGCTGTCCCCGGTCATCTGGCGCCGGGGACATACTGTTATGGCTTCGCCTGCCGTGCAGCAGCGCGCCTGTGGCGGATAATTTCCACCACACCGGGCAGGATAGAGACCACGATAATCGCTACAATCAGCAGCTTCAGGTTCTCCTGCACCACCGGCAGATCGCCAAAGATATAGCCCGCGTAGGTAAACAGCAGCACCCACAGCAGCGCCCCAATAACATTGTAGGCGGCAAAATGACGATAAGACATATGTCCCATTCCCGCCACAAAAGGCGCGAAAGTCCGGACGATCGGCACAAAACGGGCCAGGATAATGGTCTTACCACCGTGCTTATCGTAGAAAGCATGGGTCTTGTCGAGGTAGCTACGACGGAAGATTTTCGAGTTCGGGTTGCTGAACAGCTTCTCGCCAAACAGGCGGCCAATCGTGTAATTGACCGCATCACCGATAATAGCCGCGACGATCATCAGCATGACCATCATATGGACGTTGAGATCGTTACCCGGCAGCGCCGCAAGGGCACCGGCCACGAACAGCAGAGAATCCCCTGGCAGGAAGGGCGTCACCACCAGCCCCGTTTCACAGAACAATATCAGGAACAGGATGGCGTATACCCACATACCGTATTCGGCAACGAGCTCCGCCATATGCACATCAATATGCAAAATAAAATCGATAAGAAAGTAGATCAGATCCATTAAGGTTTGCCTTTGTCTGTCTGCATCAGTCCGCTAAAAATAGCGGACCCATCGGTATGACCGGCAGGTCGAAACGGGACGGATAATCGACCGCCACCAGATATAGCCCTTCCGCTCGTGCCGTTGCTGCCGCCAGCGTTCTGTCCTTCGCCGCGAGCAATTCTGCTATCCAGCTCTCTGGCTGGTTTTGGGCACCTACTTCCATCAGGCTGCCGACAATATTCCTTACCATATGATGTACAAAGGCATTGGCTTTGATGTCCACTACCACATATGCACCGAAACGTTCAACGTTAATATGCATCAGGTTACGCCACGGCGTGCGCGACTGGCACTGTACCGCACGGAACGAGGTAAAATCGTTCTCCCCCAGCAGACACTGTGCAGCACGCTGCATGCGCTCCACATCAAGCTGCTGATGGTAATGGGTCACGCCACGGTTAAGGACCGCCGGGCGTAAACGATGATTGTAAATAATGTAGCGATAACGGCGGGCCGTCGCGCTGAACCGGGCATGAAAATCATCCGGCACAGTTTTCACCCAACGCACCGCAATGTCTCCAGGTAAATTCGCATTTACACCCAGGGTCCAGGCCGCATCTTTGCGCACGGCGTGCGTTTCAAAGTGCACCACCTGGCCGGTGCCGTGGACGCCGGCGTCGGTACGCCCGGCGCAGAAGACCGCAATCGGCTCATTTGCCACCTTAGAGAGCGCTTTTTCGAGCTTTTCCTGCACGCTGCGCACTTCCTGCTGCCGCTGCCAGCCATAGTAGCGGCTGCCGTCATACTCGATCCCCAGCGCGATTTTCTGCACCGGCAGATCCTCAACGTCAGACATTAGTACCAATACTCCTGAACCAGTTTCTCAGCGACTTTCACCGCCATCAGAGCACCGCCGAAACGCACGTTATCGGCGACGGACCAGAACTGGATCTGCTCCGGCATGCCGTAATCGTTGTGTATACAGCCTACGGAGAGATGTGCGCTGCCGGACGCATCGCCAACCTGAGTCGGGAAGTCGTCGGCTTCGGACAGCACAATATCTTCACCACGGCCAAAAGCGTCACGCGCTTCTTCTGCCGCCAGCGGGCGCAGCGCCTCAAAGCTCACCATCTGCGCGTGACCGTAAAACACCGGGGAACGCACGCAGCTGGCGGAGATCATCAGGCCTTCGTCCTGCAGGATCTTACGTGCCTGATCGACGATGCGACGCGCTTCGCGCACGCTGCCTTCGCCATCGGGCAGGATCGGCAGCATGTTAAACGCCAGCTGACGGCCGAAGAAGTCGTCTTCGTCGATCGGGATACCGTTCAGCAGCTTCGCGCTCTGCCCTGCCAGCGCATCAACGGCCTTTTTGCCCTGCCCTGAGGCAGACAGCAGGCTGGTCACGCTGATACGCGACAGGCCACCTTCGTCAATTAACGGCTTCAGCGCCGTCAGCAGCTGGCTGGTCAGGCTGTCTGCGACCGCAACGATATTGCGGTTACGGTAATCCGCCAGCACAAAGGGGTTCACCTCCGGCACGACCAGCGGCACGTCCGGCTCAAGCGCAAACAGACCGCTGGCGTCAATCACCAGGCAGCCAGAGCCTGCGGCTTCTTCCGCGTAGCGGGCTGAGGCTTCCGGGCCGGCCACGAAAAAGGCCAGCTGAACCTGAGTCCAGTCAAATTCTTCTGCATCCTCAACGCGCACGGTTTTACCGGCAAAACGCAGCAACTCTCCGGCGCTTTCCGCGCGCGCCAGGGCATACAACTCCCCCACCGGGAACTGACGCTCAGCGAGCGTTTCAAGCAGGGCTTCACCGACGGCGCCGGTGGCACCCAGGATGGCAATATTCCAGCCTTCTGACATGGTGGTTTACTCCAGACAATAACAAAATTCCTCGCCGGACGGGCGAGGAACAGAAATTTCAGATTAATGCGCAGCGTGATGAACGGCGTTAAACCCAAGCTTCTGCAGCAGGGCTGCCGCCTCTGAATCGTCACACTGAATAAACAGTGACGACCACTCGCGGCGCTCAAGGTAATGCTTGCGCAGCTTATCGAACTCGCCCGCCATCGCGGCAACTTTTCGCAGCGGCGCATCATCGCGGCGCACATCATACACCAAATGCACCAGCCTTTTTAGCGTCGGCTGATCCAGAGGGCCATGCAGCGTGATACGCCCGAATTCCGGGGCAGGTAGCAGCGTATCCAGCGCCACCTGCTGCGCCTGACCAATAAACTGGCTGTATGCTTCAAAGACCTGAGTGGTCCCACGCGCCTTCCCTTCCAGGGTGTAGCCCGCAATATGCGCGGTACCAATATCCACCCGGTCCAGCAGCGCGGTATTGAGCGCCGGTTCGCCTTCCCAGACGTCCAGTACCACGCTCAGATCCTGCCCGGCTTCCAGACGGTGCAGCAGCGCGGCGTTATCCACCACCGGACCGCGACAGGCATTGATCAGGATAGTGCCCGGCTTCAGGCGCTGGATCAGGGACTCATCGGCCAGATGCAACGATTTGTAAGGTCCGCTTTTAAACAGCGGCGTATGGAAGGTCAGAATATCGGCTTCGGCGACCAGCGCGTCCAGGGAGCGGAAATCGCCCTCGTCGCCATGGTCCGCACGCGGCGGATCGCACAGCAGCGTACGCACGCCCAGCGCCTCAAGACGCGCCTGTAACCGCCTGCCGACGTTGCCAACGCCGACAATCCCTACGGTACGGTCGGTCAGGGTAAAACCGTCCCGCTCCGCCAGCATCAGCAGCGAGGAAAACACGTACTCCACCACCGCAATGGCGTTACAGCCGGGCGCTGCGGAAAAACCGATCCCCGCCTGCTCCAGCCAGGGAATATCAATATGATCCGTTCCCGCCGTGGCGGTCCCGACGAATTTAACCGCTTCACCGACCAGCAGAGCCTCATCGACCTGCGTGACGGAACGCACCATCAGGGCGTCGGCACCGGCCAGCGCCTCGCGGGGAACCGGACGGCCTGGCACCGCTTCGACGTCGCCAAGACGGCTAAAAAGTTCACGGGCATAGGGCATATTTTCGTCAACGAGGATTTTCACGCCATGTTCCTGTCTGAGTGCGGGAGATAAGGCGATAAGTGTGCCATAATCTCGCCGCCAGGCATACTTAGAGCCAGAGGAAAACCACTATGCAACCCATTCAGGGCGCTCCTGCGCAACCTCCCGGCCAGGGCCCGACAACGCCCGCTTCCGGTATCGGGGAACTCCCGCTCTCCAGCCTACAACGCACGGTCCTGGAACGTCTGATCACGCGCCTGGTCGCACTGACTCAGCATCAAAGCCCGGAACTCTGGGCCGGGATGAAACACGATCTGGGGCTGAAAAGCGATGCACCGCTGCTGTCGCGCCACTTCCCTGCCGCCGAACAGAATCTTAATCAGCGTCTGGAAACGGTCCAGCAGACCCAGAGCACTCGCCAGATACTGTCACAGCTCACCGAACTGCTCAGTCAGGGAAATAACCGCCAGGCGGTTAGCGACTTTATTCGCCAGCAGTTTGGCCAGACGGCGCTGAGCCAACTGTCACCTGAACAGCTCAAAACGGTGCTGACGCTGCTGCAAAATAACCAATTGTCGATCCCGCAGCCCCAGGTGCGTCCGGGCACCGACAGACCGATGCTACCAGCGGAAAACAACACCCTGAATCAACTGGTGACAAAGCTGGCGGCGAGCACTGGCGAGTCCGGGAAGCTTATCTGGCAATCGATGCTGGAACTGACCGGGGTAAAAACCGGTGAGCCGATCCCGGCGAAGCACTTTACCCAGCTGGTCACCTGGCTACAGGCCCGCCAGACGCTGAGCACCCAGAGTGCACCGACGCTGCATACGCTGCAGGCGGCGCTGAAACAGCCGATGGAGCCGCAGGAGCTGCAGACAATCCGCGACTACGCCCAGCATAACTTACAGGTCACACCGCATACCGTGCTGACCACCGCTCAGGTGCAGGATCTGTTGAACCAGATATTTATCCGCCGAACGGAGCGCTCTGCGGAAAACCCGGCGCTGGATACCCGCTATATGCCGCCGTATATCAATCCGTTCGCACCGGTGATCGAATCGTTTAAAAATCTGTCGGCGCGCCCGGGGCTGATGCTGATCGCTGCGCTGACCGTTGCCGTCGTGCTCTGGTTGGTTTTCTGACGTGATGAGCGGCTGGTGAAAGGCCAGCCGTAAAATATCGTCTGGCCCAGTGAATTGTTGATGTTAATAACTTTGCGTTCCTTGCCGAAGAATGCCCTGGCTTTGCTTGTGTGTTAATGATTTTAATGAAGGAAATCCCTTTGATTATCAGCGCGCGGCATCGTTGATGGTCGAGTTTGTCTATAAAAACCAAAGCCAAAAACCCTGAACGCGAGCCCACCTTGTTCGAAGTATTCGGCTCAGGGGCTAGCGAGCACTACAAAGCGGCCAGGCTGAGGGCTGCCCAGCGTTCTATGAACGAGATGGCTACGCTGATCAATCAGTCCGGTTGTCTTACGAAAAACGCACCGAAAAAGGATGAGTGATACCCGGGATGTACACCAGCTTATGCGCCGTTTATTCCACGCAAAAAAGGGAGCCATTTGGCTCCCTTTTGTCATACTGGATTCGCTTATGCGCTGTACTTACGCATAACCAGCGTGGCGTTGGTGCCGCCGAAGCCGAAGCTGTTAGACATCACGGTGGTCAGCGCAGCATCGGTTGGTTTGGTGACGATGTTCAGGCCAGCAGCCTGCTCGTCCAGCTCTTCCACGTTGATGCTTGGGGCAATAAAGCCGTGCTCCAGCATCAGCAGCGAATAGATGGCTTCCTGCACGCCAGCAGCGCCCAGAGAGTGACCGGTCATCGCTTTCGTCGCGGAGATTGCCGGGCTCTTATCGCCGAACACTTCACGGATAGCACCCAGCTCTTTCACGTCACCAACCGGGGTAGAGGTACCGTGGGAGTTCAGGTAGTCGATCGGGGTGTCAACGCCGTGCATCGCCAGTTTCATGCAGCGCACCGCGCCTTCACCGGACGGCGCAACCATGTCAGCACCGTCGGAAGTTGCGCCGTAACCCACGATTTCAGCATAGATATGTGCACCGCGCGCCAGCGCGTGCTCCAGCTCTTCAACCACAACCATACCGCCGCCGCCTGCGATAACGAAACCGTCGCGGTTTGCGTCATAGGTACGGGAAGCTTGAGACGGGGTGTCGTTGTATTTGGTGGACAGCGCGCCCATTGCATCGAACTCGCAGGCCATTTCCCAGCACAGCTCTTCGCCGCCGCCGGCAAAAACGATGTCCTGTTTGCCCAGCTGAATCTGTTCTACCGCGCTGCCGATACAGTGTGCGGAGGTAGCACAGGCGGAGCTGATAGAGTAGTTAACGCCGTGGATTTTGAACGGCGTGGCGAGGCAGGCGGAAACCGCAGAGGCCATCGCTTTGGTGACCACATAAGGGCCAACCGCTTTCAGGCCGCGCGGGCTACGCATCGCGTCAGCACCGAACACCTGATATTTAGACGAACCACCGGAACCGGCGATCAGCCCCACGCGTGGGTTATTCTGGTATACCTCTTCCTTCAGGTCGGCATCTTCAACCGCCTGCTGCATGGAGAGATACGCATAGATGGAGGCATCATTCATGAAACGCACAACTTTGCGGTCAATCATGCCCGTGGTGTCGAGCTTAACGTTACCCCATACGTGGCTACGCATACCGGAATCAACGAACTCCTGAGAGAAAGTGATCCCTGAGCGTCCTTCACGCAGAGATGCCAGGACTTCCTGCTGGTTATTACCGATGCTGGAAACAATGCCAAGGCCAGTAATCACTGCACGTTTCATTTAATACCTCTGTAAGTCGCACTATTTTATTTAAGATTCGTGTCGCACGATAGCGTACAGATGTACGCTGAACAAGTCCGATCAGCCAGAATATGTGGAAATTTGCGCCTTCTCGTCTGGATCGTTAAGATCGGGACACTGCTTGCCGGACGAGTAACTTACGTGAAACATACCGCTATACAATCTGCCAACCTCGCGTTTAACAATGAGGGTACACCTGTTTCCCGAGATTTTGACGATGTCTATTTCTCGAACGACAATGGCCTTGAGGAGACCCGTTACGTATTCCTCGGCGGTAACCAGCTGGCAACCCGTTTTCCTGAGCATGCCCGCGACCGCTTTATCGTTGCCGAGAGCGGCTTCGGCACCGGCCTTAACTTTCTCACGCTCTGGCAGGCGTTCGACGAATTTCGTCGCGCGCACCCGCAGGCTACCCTGCAAAGATTACATTTCATCAGTTTTGAAAAATTCCCGCTAAAAAAAACGGACCTGCGCAAGGCCCATCTTCACTGGCCAGAGCTGACCGGGTATGCACAGCAGTTGCAGGAACAGTGGCCGATTGCGCTACCCGGCTGCCACCGCCTGCTGCTGGATCAAGGCCGGGTCACGCTGGATCTGTGGTTTGGCGATATTAACGAACTGACCGAGCGCCTCGACGACTCGCTTAACCGCCAGGTGGATGCCTGGTTTCTTGACGGGTTTGCCCCGGCGAAAAACCCCGATATGTGGACCCCGGCGCTGTTCCAGGCGATGGCCCGACTGGCACGTCCCGGCGCGACGCTCGCCACCTTTACGTCGGCAGGCTTTGTACGCCGTGGTTTGAAGGAAGCCGGATTTACCATGCGCAAGTGCAAAGGCTTTGGCCGCAAGCGCGAAATGCTGACCGGCGTGCTGGATAATCTGCCCGCGCCTGCAGCACGTACGCCCTGGTTTGCCCGCAGTGGCGGCACGGCACGGGAAGTGGCGATTATCGGCGGCGGGATCGCCAGCGCCCTGCTCGCACTGGCGCTGCTGCGTCGCGGCTGGCAGGTCACGCTCTACTGTGCCGATGCGGCACCGGCCGAAGGCGCATCCGGCAACCGTCAGGGCGCGCTCTATCCGCTGCTGAGCGCCCAGAGTCCGGGGCTGTCAGGCTTTTTCCCGGCGGCATTTACCTATGCCCGCCGTCTGTACGATGCCCTGCCGGTGGACTTTGACCACCAGTGGTGCGGCGTTACCCAGCTCGGCTGGGATGAGAAAAGCCAGCATAAAATCGACCAGATGCTGAACCTCGCCCTGCCGGATGAACTTGCCCATGCTGTCGATAGCGCGCAGGCACAGGCGCTGACAGGGGTGGAAACCGGCTGCGGCGGCATCAGCTATCCGGCAGGCGGCTGGCTCTGCCCGGCACAGCTCACCGCCGCCGCACTGACGCAGGCCGAAAAGCAGGGGCTGAGCCTGCGTTATCAGCATCAGCTCACAACATTTGAGGCAAACGACGCGGGCTGGCAGCTCTCCTTTGCCAGCGGCGAAAGCGCCCGACATCAAAGCCTGGTACTGGCTAACGGGCACCGTATCAGTCAGTTCCCGCACACCAACACACTGCCGGTTTACGCCGTCGGCGGCCAGGTCAGCCATATCCCGACCACGTCCGCACTCGGGGAACTGCGTCAGGTCCTCTGCTACGATGGCTACCTGACGCCGGTGAACCCGGCGAATCAGCACCACTGTATTGGCGCCAGCTATCGCCGTGGCAGCGCGGCACTGGACTACAGCGAAGACGATCAGCAACATAACCGCCAGCGCCTGATTGACTGTTTCCCCGATGCGAGCTGGCCGCAGGAGGTGGACGTCAGCAACGGCGATGCGCGCTGTGGGGTGCGCTGCGCCTCGCGCGATCACCTCCCGCTGGTCGGCAACGTACCTGATTACGTCGCCACGCTTGCACAGTATGCGGATCTGGCGACGAATAAAGCGGAAGCCGCCAGCGCACCGGTGTACTCGGGGCTGTTTATGCTGGGGGCGCTGGGTTCCCGCGGACTCTGTTCCGCCCCGTTGGCGGCAGAGATCCTGGCATCGCAGATGAGCGAAGAGCCAATCCCGCTGGATGGCGAAACCCTGGCGGCGCTGAATCCGAATCGGTTCTGGGTCAGAAAACTGCTGAAGGGAAAAGTGGTGGTCAAAGCGGGTGGAGGCTGATGCCTTCACCCGCTGCATAAGGCGGGATTAGTTCGGCTGCGCCTGCTGATACAGGGTATCCCACATGCCGAGCACCAGTGCCTGGTCGCGCGGCGAGAGTTCACCGGCCTGGATTGCGGTTTCCAGGCTAACGCCGACTTTCTGGTACAGCGCGGTCGGCGAGTGCTCTTCACCGTTTTCCAGCTCGGCAACCGCCAGCGTCAGATGTCCACGCAGATAGCCGCTGGCAAACAGTTCATCATCACCGGCGGTTTCCACCATATTGTCAATTAACGCCAGAATGCGTGATTCAAACTCAGCGAGCATCTTCCTTCCTCTTTAGTAACATGGCCCTGGTTAAAGGTCTTCCGGCCACGGAAATTGTTCCGCCGTCAATGCCGGCGTGTGATAATAATCCTGTAATGCGTTGATAAAGCGTGCCGGACGCGGGGGAATGCCTTGCTCCAGGTACGTCATCACCTGCGCATGAACCCGACGCTGAAACGCAATACGATCCGGTTCGATATCCCCTTCCAGATTGTCGCAGCTGACGTTAAATGGAAAACCCGCCGCCACGCAGAACAGCCAGTCAAACGCCTGGGGTTTGACTTCAACATCTTCGAACTGTCCCTGCGTCGCCGCATCGCGGCCGTCCGGGCAGTACCAGTAGCCAAAATCCACCAGCTTACGTCGTGCTTCCCCGGCAATACACCAGTGGGAAATTTCATGCAGCGCGCTGGCATAAAAGCCGTGGGCGAACAGGATGCGATGGTACGACAGCGTGTCATCTGCCGGAAGATAGATCGGTTCGTCGTCGCCTTTAATCAGACGGGTATTAAAATCATCGGCAAAGCAGCCATCAAAAAGAGTAATCAGCTGCTGATAATCGTGTTTCTGTTTCATTACTGTATCCCTAACCACTGCAGGATTTCCGCTCCGTGGCTGTCATAGAGAAGTTTGCAGCTCATTACCGCCGAGAAGATCACAATCATCGGCCGGATCAGCTTTTGCCCTTTGCTCAGTACCAGTCGGGAGCCCATTCTTGCCCCTAAGAACTGGCCTGCCAGCATCACAAACCCGGTCGCCCACATCACCTTGCCGCCGATAATAAACAGCAGCAGACCGCCGATATTCGAGGCCGCGTTCAGCACCTTGGCGTGCGCGGTCGATTTGGCGAGGTTAAACCCGGCCAGGGTAACAAAGGCCAGGGCGTAGAAAGACCCGGCGCCGGGGCCGAAAAAGCCGTCATAAAAGCCGACGCAGCCACCCGTGATCAGCGCAAACGGCAGACCGTACAGCCGACGCTGGCGATCCTCTTCGCCGAGCTTCGGCATCAGCAGAAAATAGAGGCCGATACAGATGACCAGCACCGGCAGGATCTGTCGCAGCACGTCTGACTTAACGTACTGCACCAGCAGCGCGCCAGTGGTGGAGCCGATAAAGGTCATCAGAATATTGAGCTTCTGATCGGCAATGTTCACCACTTTACGGCGAATAAAATAGAGCGAGGAGGAGATCGATCCGCCGCAGGCCTGCAGCTTGTTGGTCGCCAACGCCTGGGCGGGCGTCATACCGGCAGCCAGCAGCGCAGGCACCGTTAACAGCCCGCCACCGCCGGCCAGCGCGTCAATAAAGCCCGCGAGAACCGCCACCAGCAACAGCACCACCAGCACGCCGGGGGTGACCATAAACACGTCGGTAAACATATCCATCAGAGTAAATGCTCGTCCAGTAAGGCCTGACAGGAAGGGGGAAGCGGCGGTGGCACCTGTTTTGCAGGAGAAGACGTGCCCGGCTTCGCCGGTTCAAACCAGCTTTGCAGCTCGGCACCGCAGCCATCGCCATCCGGCGGCAGAGGCTGGTCCTGGCACTCGAGGCTGCCCGCCGGGCAGCGCAGGCGCACGTGCATATGGGCGCGATGCTGGAACCAGGGACGGACTTTACGCAGCCAGTCGCGCTCTATTCCCGCGTCAAGACAGAGCCGCTGCTTGATCGCCGGGTTGACAAAGATGCGAGTCACCTCGCTATCTTCGGCCGCCAGCTTGATCAGGCTACCGATTTCCGGCTTCCACAGGGAGGGCACCACCTGCCTGCCGTCGCGGGAAACCAGGTCCAGCGCCTGAGGCTTCAGCAGCTGTGCCGCCGTCCAGCGCGTTTTCGGCAGCTGTAAGAAGATGTCGACATCCAGGCCGCTCTGATGGCTGGCATGGCCGCCGTTAAAGCGTCCGCCCGCGGGCATCCCCATATCGCCGATCAGCAGCGTCCCCATGCCGTATGCCGCCGTCTGGTTCCCCAGGCGCTGGATAAACTGCACCAGATCCGGATGACCAAAATAGCGACGCTGGTCGGTACGCATTACCTGATAGGTATCTGACACGGTCGGCAGCGCCTGCGCACCGACGAGACAGCCGTTAGAAAAGGCGCCGATAGACTGAGCGCTTCCGGGAACCGGCTGGGTAATCTTTTGCCAGGGCGTTGCCGCCAGGCTGGCGCCGCTGACCAGTAAGGCCAGCAGCGCAAAGAGGTTCTTGTTCATAATTACCAGCGTGGTAAGTCGCTTTTAACATCCGCATTTTGCGCGCGCTGGCGCATCAGGTGATCCATCAGCACAATGGCCAGCATCGCTTCGGCGATCGGCACGGCGCGGATCCCAACGCAGGGATCGTGGCGGCCTTTGGTGATCATCTCCACTTCTTCGCCCGCACGGTTCAAAGTTCGGCCCGGGACGGTAATACTGGAGGTAGGCTTCAGAGCCATATTCGCGACGATCTGCTGGCCACTGCTGATCCCGCCGAGGATGCCACCAGCGTGGTTGCTCTGGAAGCCCGCTTTGCTGATCTCATCGCGGTTTTCGCTGCCGCGCAGCTTGACCACGTCGAAGCCATCGCCAATCTCGACGCCTTTCACCGCGTTGATGCTCATCAGCGCATGGGCGATATCGGCATCAAGACGGTCAAATACCGGCTCGCCAAGACCTGGCGGTACGCCGTCGGCAACAACGGTGATCTTCGCACCGATAGAGTCTCCCTCTTTTTTCAGGCCGCGCATCAGCTCGTCGAGGGCCTCGATTTTATCCGGGTCCGGGCAGAAGAACGGGTTCTGCTCAACCTGCGCCCAGTCTTTGATTTCCAGCGTAATATCGCCCATCTGAGTCATACAACCGCGGATCACAATACCAAATTTCTGTGCCAGGTATTTTTTAGCAACCGCACCCGCTGCAACGCGCATCGCGGTTTCACGGGCGGAAGAACGGCCCCCGCCGCGATAGTCGCGCAGGCCGTATTTTTGTTCGTAGGCGTAGTCAGCATGTCCTGGACGGAACAGATCTTTAATGGCGCCGTAGTCCTGAGAACGCTGATCGGTATTCTCAATCAGCAGGCCGATACTGGTCCCGGTGGTGACGCCTTCAAAGACGCCGGACAGGATCTTCACCTGGTCCGGTTCACGACGCTGGGTGGTGTAGCGCGAAGTGCCGGGACGACGACGGTCAAGGTCGTGCTGAAGGTCCGCTTCGGTGAGCGGAATACCCGGGGGAACGCCATCGATAATGCAGCCAAGTGCCAGGCCGTGCGACTCGCCGAAGGTGGTTACACGGAAGAGTTGTCCAATTGTATTTCCTGCCATCGTGGCTCCGATTTGGTTGTTCTGTTTACGCGTGCTGAGCGGGCCTGTCGCCCGCCGTTTTTCTCGTTTTAATCTTTATAAATGCTGAAGTGCTCACGGGCCGCCAGCAGCTGGTCTTTGGTCAGCATAAAGACACCGTCGCCGCCATTGTCGAATTCAAGCCAGGTAAAGGGCACATCAGGATACTGCTCCATCAGATGTACCATGCTGTTGCCCACTTCACAAATCAGCACGCCACCGTCGGCAAGATAGTCCGGCGCACAGGCCAGAATACGGCGGGTCAGCTTCAGACCATCGCTGCCTGACGCCAGGCCCAGCTCCGGCTCATGGCGATACTCGCCCGGCAGGATGGACATATCTTCTTCATCGACGTACGGCGGATTGGTGACAATCAGATCGTACTGCATGTTCGGCAGATCGCGGAACAGGTCAGAGCGCATCGGCGTGACGTGGTGCAGCAGGCCGTGCTCTTCAATATTGTGTTCAGTAACAGCCAGCGCGTCTTCCGAGATATCCACCGCGTCGACCTCCGCGTCCGGGAAGGCGTATGCGCAGGCGATAGCAATACAGCCGCTACCGGTGCACATATCGAGAATACGCTGAGGCTGAGCATCCACCAGACCGGCAAAGCGGTTGTTGATAAGCTCGCCAATCGGTGAACGCGGCACCAGCACGCGTTCATCAACATAGAATTCGTGGCCGCAGAACCAGGCCTTGTTGGTCAGATAGGCGACCGGGATACGCTCGTTTACGCGGCGGATCACGCGCTCAACGATGCGGTGACGTTCGCTGGAGGTCAGACGCGCCTGGCGCATATCTTCCGGGATATCCAGCGGTAGATAGAGCGTTGGCAGCACCAGTTGCACCGCTTCGTCCCACGGGTTATCGGTGCCGTGACCGTACCAGATGTTGGCGGCGCTAAAGCGGCTGACCGACCAGCGCAGCATGTCCTGAATGGTATGCAGCTCATTCACTGCTTCTTCGACGAAAATTTTATCCACGTATCCTCCAGGCCCTGCTTCGCTATAAATTCGGCGGCTAGTTTGCCATGAAGAGCGGGATAAATCAGCCCTCCGCTGCGCTGCTGACGGGAAAAATACGTTTTACTGCGCCGGGTCGGGTACACTGTGGTAAATAAACGATGAGATAAGACAGCACGATGAAGAAAAAAACATCGCTTAATGAAGAGGATCAGGCGCTGTTCCGCCAGTTAATGACCGGCACGCGCAAAATCAGCCAGGATACGATCGTTCACCGTCCGCAGCGCAAAAAAATCAGCGAGGTGCCGATGAAGAGGCTGATTCAGGAGCAGGTCGACGCCAGCCACTATTTTTCCGATGAGTTTCAGCCCCTGCTGAATACCGACGGTCCGAGCAAATACGTGCGCGATGGCGGCAGCCATTTCGAGCTGAAAAAATTGCGCCGCGGCGACTACTCCCCGGAGCTGTTCCTCGATTTACACGGACTGACTCAGCAGCAGGCTAAGCAGGAGCTGGGCGCGTTAATTGCCGCCTGCCGCCGGGAACATGTGTTCTGCGCCTGCGTGATGCACGGACACGGTAAACATATCCTCAAGCAGCAGACACCGCTCTGGCTGGCACAGCATCCTCATGTGGTGGCGTTTCATCAGGCGCCAAAAGAGTATGGCGGCGACGCCGCGCTGCTGGTGTTGATAGAAATTGAAGAATGGCAGCCACCTGAGCTTCCCTGAGATGGGAAACTGCCCGGCTTAGCGCCGGGCCGAGGCCTGATGGAGCGGGCTCTAGATGGCTTTTGCCATCTTAAGATTGCAGGGGCTCATCTGCCAGTTAAAGGTACCGTGACCTTCAGCGTCAAGGGTGACGCAGGCAATCGCCGAGGTGGTGAACATCGGCGGCGCTTCCTGCGGGCAGAGTTCAGAGACCAGATAGCCCACCAGCGGCAGGTGAGAAATCACCAGCGCAGTGGCAACGCCTTCGTTAGCCAGCATCTCTAAGTAAGCGCTGACCATACCGACATCGCCTGCTGGAGTAAGCTCCGGCAGGACATCCACTTTACCCGGCAGGTTCATCACTTCCCCCACCACATCGAGGGTTTGTTCTGCACGCAGGAACGGGCTGACCAGCACACGTTCGATATCCACTTTCTGACCGTTAAGCCAGGTGGCCATCTGACGAGATTCGTCGCAGCCACAGGGAGTCAGAGGACGAACTGAGTCACTGGCTGCATCAAGTACAGCGTCGCCGTGACGCATGATAAAAACTTGCATATTGCACCGCTTTTGTTAACCAGAAGCACCAACGTTAACCAGACGCCGCCATATTCACAGCGCCAGACAACCCGGAGGCCGGGCATTGTGCCTTATCCATTCGATGGATGAAACGCTGTGTTTTACATCAATGGCGTAAGTATAGTCAATCACTGTTTATTAAATGAGCGGATATCTCTCATTCAATGCAGAATTTAGTTTTGCCCATCTGAGTTCGACCAAAATTTATCCCCCTGCGCCGCCATTCTGACCAGCGGTTCACAGGGTTTAAAGCGCGGCCCGTACTGCGACTCCAGGCGCTGCAGTGTCGCCACCACGTCATCCGCCCCCAGAGAATCCATGTAGCGGAACGGCCCGCCGAGGAACGGTGGAAAACCGATGCCAAATACCGCGCCAATATCGCCGTCGCGGGCGCTGCGTATTACGCCCTCGTCAAAGCAGCGTGCGGCTTCGTTCAGCATCAGCATCACACAGCGCTCGGCAATCTGCTGCCGTGTCAGGGGCGACGACTGGGTGCCCGCACCGATCAGCGGATAGATAGCCGCGTCAACGCGCTTGCGGCCTTTCTGACCTTTGCCCGGGTAGAGATAAAAACCACGGCCATTCTTGCGGCCTTTGCGATCGTCGCCGAGGATCGCGGCAACGATCTTATCCGGGGCGCTAAAGCGTTCGCCGAAGGCAGCCTCCAGTACCGGAATGATTTTGGTGCCGGTATCAATCCCGACCTCATCGAGCAGCTGTACCGGTCCTACCGGGAAGCCAAAGCGCACCAGGGCCCTGTCCACCTCGTCCACTTTGCCACCTTCGGTCAGAATACGCATCGCTTCATTGATATAGGGCGCCAGAATGCGGTTGACGTAAAAACCCGCTTTATCCGCCACCACCACCGGCGTTTTACCCTGTTTTTTCGCCAGCGCAACCGTCGTCGCGATGGTCTGTTCACTGGTGCCCCGATGCGGGATGACCTCAACCAGCGGCATCTTCTCTACCGGGCTGAAAAAATGCAGGCCAATCACCTGCTCCGGTCGCTGCGCCCGGGCCGCGATATCGCCGATCGGCAGAGACGAGGTGTTGGAGGCAAAAATGGTGTGCGGGGCGCAATGCTGCTCAACATCGGCAACCATCTGCTGCTTGAGGGCCAGATCCTCGAAAACCGCCTCAATCACCAGATCGCGCCCTGCGAAACCGCTGAAGTCGGTGGTGCCGGAGATCCGCGTCAGCTCGCTGTCGCGCCGGGCGGGCTTGATATGACGGCGACGCACTTTCTTATCCAGCAGATCCCAGCTGTACTTCAGGGCGTGGTTGATACCGTTAAAATTGATGTCCTTAATACGCACCGGCAGCCCGCCCTTGCTGGCAGTCACAAAGGCGATACCGCCGCCCATCAGCCCGCCGCCTAAGATCCCAATCGCGTTGAGCGGACCGGCTTCGACCGCTGCTCCGGGATCTTTTTTCAGATCGGTGCTGGCAAAGAAGATATTGCGCAGAGCGCGGGACTGCGGGGTCATCGCCAGTTCGCCAAAGGCGCGGGCTTCCGCCTCGTAACCGCTGCTGCTGCCGTGGCTCAGCCCGGTTTCAATCACCGCAAGAATACGGTCGGTGGCAGGATAATTGCCCAGGGTTTTCTGCGCCGTTTTTTTACTGACCATGCGGAACAGCAGCGAACGGCCCAGCGGACCGGCAAGAATGCGTTCGCGAGCCGGAAGGCGTCGGCTGGTAGGTCGCTCTTTTTTCGCCAGTTCAACCGCCGCCTCCAGCAGGATCGACCGTGGCACCACCTCATCCACCAGCCCGCTTTTCAGGGCCTGACGCGGGCGCAACGTTTTGCCGCTCAGGATCATCTTCAGTGCGGTGCTAACGCCGATCAAACGCGGCAAACGCTGGGTGCCGCCGGAACCCGGCAGCAGGCCGAGCTGCACTTCCGGCAGCCCGAGCAGCGTTTTTTCATCATCGGTACAGATACGACCATGGCAGGCCAGCGCCAGCTCCAGACCGCCGCCGAGACAGGTGCCGTGGATCGCGGCAATCACCGGGATAGAGAGAGCATGGATCTCCGCCATCAGCTGCTGTCCCTGACGGGCCAGCGCTTCCGCCTGCTGAGCATTAACGCAGCCGTCAATCATGCGGATATCCGCCCCGGCAATAAAGTTGTCGGCCTTCCCGGAGATGATTACCAGCCCGCGAATATCGCTGTTCTCACGGACCTGCTTTAACAGTGCGCGTACCTGACCGGCAAATTCGGCCTTCAGGGTATTCATTTTCTCATCCGGCACATCGACGGTTATCACGGCGATCTCGTCATTGCGCAGGTGCAGGGTAAATGCGGACGTCGTGGTCATTATTCGGTCTCCAGTACCATGGCTGCACCCAGTCCACCGGCGGCACAGGCGGTCACCAGCCCGAACCCGCCGCCTCTGCGCCGCAGTTCATGCAGTGTCTGGGTAATCATCCGCGCGCCGGTCGCGGCAAAAGGATGTCCGTAGGCGATAGATCCGCCCAGCACGTTAAACGTCGCATCATCCACCTCCCCGGTGGCGTGCGCGCGTCCGAGCACATCCCGGGCAAAACGCTCGCTGGCCAGCAATTGCAGGTTGGCGAGAGTCTGGGCAGCAAAGGCTTCGTGCATATCGAACAGGGTTAAGTCGGCCAGCGTCAGTCCGGCCCGCGCCAGCGCCAGCGGCGTCGACCAGGCGGGCCCCAGCAGCATATCCTGTTTGACGTCGATGGCGGTAAAGGCGTAGCTGCGCAGATAGCCGAGCGGCGTCAGGCCAAGCTCTTTTACCCGGGATTCGGTCATCAGAATCAAGGCAGCCGCACCGTCGGTTAACGGCGTGCTGTTAGCAGCGGTCACCGAACCATGCTGACGGTCAAACGCCGGACGCAGGCGGGCGTAATCGGCCAGCGTTGATTCGCCGCGAATATTGTTATCCTGCACCAGAGGCTGTCGATACGGCGGGATACAGGCGGTCATCACCTCTTCGCTAAGCTTGCCTTCCTCCCAGGCCTGCGCCGCCCGATGGTGAGAACGGTGAGCCAGCGCGTCCTGCTGTTCGCGGGTTATGCCGTAAGTTTTGGCCATCTGCTCGGCCGTATCGCCCATCCGCAGGCCGGTGGAATACTCGGCCACCGCCGGCGGAACCGGGAGCAGATCGCGCGGACGCAGACGGGAAAAGAGTTTCAGTTTTTGGCTAAGAGTACGTGCTTTACTGGCGTCAACCAGCACGCGGGCCAGGGTTTTACTGACCCCAATAGGTAAGACAGAGGAGGAATCGGCGCCGCCAGCAATACCGGCGCGGATAGTCCCCACCATCAGGCTTTCTGCCACGTTCGCCACCGCCTGGAAGCTGGTGGCGCAGGCGCGGCTGACGCTATAAGCATCCGTATGCACGCTCATACCGGTGCCAAGAACGATTTCACGGGCAATATTGGGGGCTTCAGGCATCTGAACAACCTGGCCGAAGACCAGCTGTTCGATCGTTTCCGGCGGGATATCACTGCGGGCCAGCATCTCTGCCACCACCATTTTTCCCAAATCGACAGCCGGGATGCCGTGAAAGGCCGTTGCCTGACGGGCAAACGGCGTACGTAACCCGCTGACAATGGCAATGCGGTCGCCCTGACGGGTGACAAGCGGTAGTGCCTGACTCATAACGCTCCCCTGTTAACCTTAATGCGCAAAAGTGGTCTGACCTGATAACAGTCTTAACCAATTTTTTACATTTAGCCAATCAGCGGAGGGAAAAAATGGGAGATAAAACACATTGAAGCGTAAAAGAAAACGCCCCGGATAACCAGAGGCGTTACGGGAAAGAATTAACGCAGTCCGAGCTGGAAAATCAGGGTTTCGGCTTCACAGGCAAACACAAAGTCGATATCCAGCTGTACGCCACCGCTAACCTCGGTAAAGGTCGGGGTGATAACGCAAGGTTCGGATTCTACACCGCGGGCTTTGGCACTCAGCGCGTTTAGGGTGGCATCAGCATCGGCACGGTTGGCGAATACACGGCTGTAAGACGCGGTGCAGTCGGAGTTGTCCATAATGGTACCAACATCCATACAGCAGCAAACCGGGGTTTCATCAGCACTGCATTTACTCATTGTAGATTACCTCTGTCTTTAGATTTTGCGGCGTTCAGTACGCAAAAACGCACTCGGAGTGCCAGATAAATATTACAGCTATTTTACGCCCGCCGCTGACCCGTCTCCAGTGGTTAATGCCCGGGGCGGCGATAAGTGAGCAAAATCACAGTTAAAAATGATCTAAAACAAAAAATTGCCCCTCCTTCTGTCCCTCGTTGGCGGAAAAATTGTCATCTGGATCGCGTTTCTAAGATCACAATTGAAAAAACTTATAAACATACTTGCAACATTCAAGCTGGTCAGACCTATACTCTCGGCACTGGTCTGATTTCTCTTATGTAGTACAGACCCTACACTTCGAGCTTCTATTACGACATGTAACATTTTTGAAGAAAAAATAACTCAATGAGGTTATGGGCATGAGCCAGAAAACCCGGTTTATCAAGTCTGCACTCGCAGTCGCAGTGGCAATCGTCTCTACACAGGCCTGGTCCGCAGGCTTTCAGTTAAACGAATTCTCGTCCTCAGGCCTGGGCCGCGCGTATTCTGGTGAAGGCGCTATCGCCGATGATGCCGGTAACGTCAGCCGTAACCCGGCGCTGATCACCCTGTTCGATCGCCCGACCTTCTCCGGCGGTGCGGTCTATGTCAATCCGGACGTCAGCGTTTCCGGCACTTCTCCATCAGGTCAAAGCCTGGATGCCGGCAATATTGCGCCGAACGCCTGGGTGCCTAACATTCATTTTGTGGCCCCGATCAATGAACAGTTTGGCTGGGGCGCATCCCTGACCACTAACTACGGTCTGGCCACGGAGTTTAGCGACAACTATGCCGCAGGCTCCATGGGCGGGAAAACCGACCTGACCACCGCTAATCTTAACCTGAGCGGCGCCTACCGTCTGAGCAATAGCTGGAGCTTCGGCCTCGGTCTGAACGCCGTCTACGCTAAGGCCAAGCTGGAACGCTATGCGGGTGATCTGCCGCTGTTGCTGGCAGGTCAGGGTGCTATTCCTCCTGCACTGGCCGCACAGATCCCGGCCAATACTCAAATTGCCAGCCTGAAAGGCGATGCCTGGGGCTTCGGTTGGAACGCCGGTATTCTGTATGAGCTGGATAAAAACAACCGCTATGCGTTTACCTACCGCTCTGAAGTGAAGGTCAAATTTGACGATGGCGATTATAAAAGCAGTCTGAGTCCGGCACTCAACACCGCCCTCGCGGGAAGCGGCCTGCCTTACGCCACCGGCGGCTCAACCATCGGCGGTTCGCTGGATCTGAACCTGCCGGAAATGTGGGAAGTGTCCGGGTATAACCGCGTGGCACCGCAGTGGGCTGTTCACTACAGTCTGACCTATACCAGCTGGAGTCAGTTCCAGGAGCTTAAGGCCACCGGCGGCGAAGGTCAGACCCTGTTCTATAAGGATGAGAGCTTTAAAGATGCTTACCGCATCGCGTTAGGGACCACCTACTATATGGACGACGCCTGGACCCTGCGTGCCGGTATCGCCTACGATGATAGCCCGGTTCCGGCTTCCCACCGCTCTATCTCCATCCCGGACCAGGACCGTCTGTGGCTGAGCACCGGTGCCACCTACGCGTTCAATAAAGATGCGTCCGTTGACGTGGGCGTCTCCTATATGCACGGTCAGAAGGTGGAATTCACCGAAGGCCCGTATACCTTTAAATCTGAAGGTAAAGCCTGGCTGTACGGCGCGAACTTTAACTACGCGTTCTGATAAACGCTGACATAAAAAAAAGGTGAAGCCTACAGGCTTCACCTTTTTTATTGCGCGTTTTATTGCATCAGAAGGTGTAATTCAGCGACAGCCAGTAATTTCGCCCTGGCGTGACGTAGCCGGTTGTGGACGCCAGCGTCTGGAAGTAATCACCCGCGTAGATGCTGCTACGGCCAGACTGGTAAAGGCTGACTTTCGAGAAGTCCTTATTCAGCACGTTGTTGATGGTGCCGTTAACGGTCAGCTGCGGCGTGATGCGATAGGCCGCCCCCATATTCATCACCGTCCAGGCTTTCAGATACGCGCCGCGATCGTCATACACCACTTTTTCAGCAGCGCTGAGGTTATCGACATTGCTCGTATAACGCGGCGTTTTACCGTGATATTCCGCGGCAACCCATGACGTCAGCGCATCGTTAACCTGCCAGGACATTTTCGCGTTTGCCATATGACGTGCGGTATTGGTCAGCGACGCGCCCGGATTGTCTCCACCGCGCTGTTTGCTGTCGGTATAAGTGTAATTCAGGCTCATCGTCAGTTCGGGTATGACCACCGGGAATGAGGTCGCGAACTCAATCCCCTGGTTAATCGCTTTACCGACGTTGCGATAAGAGTAGGTGGAATCGTCCAGCGTTTCACTGTCAATAGCATTGCGGAAGTTGCTGATAAAGCCGGTGATATTGGCTTTTACATTGCTGGCATTCTCATAGTAGAGGCCGGTTTCGTAGTTAACGCTGGTTTCCGGCTTCAGATCCGGGTTACCGACGGTGGAGACCAGGCCGTTTCCGGTAACGCCGCTGACGCCGTTATGCAGCTGGCTCAGCGATGGCGCTTTATACCCCGTACTCACGCCGCCTTTAACGGTCCAGTCGTCCAGCGCGTTCCATACCAAGTATGCGCGCGGGCTAACGTGGCCGCCAAAGCTGTCGTGTTTTTCATAGCGTGCCCCCCAGGTCAGGGAGAGCGGCTCGATAATCTGCCAGTCATCTTCCGTAAACAGTGCCCAGGTTTGCTGGCTAAACGTTTCACCACTGTTCGCCAGCACAATACCGTCTTTCAGGCGTGCATCCCAGTACTGGCCGCCCACCGTAAGCAAATGGTCGTCACCGATAGCGGAAACAAGGCTGGTATCAAAGATTGTGTTGGTGTTTTTCAGCTGGCGATCCTGGCCGCTGAGTCCGCTGTTTTCCGCCGACAGAGTGCGCGGCGTTAAGACACGCCCTTTGTTTTCAGAGACAGCGTAAGAGAGACTCGAACTCCAGCGACCGAAGGAGAGATCGCTATCATGGCCGACCACCACCTTGTTACGCTGATAGCGCAGCTTGTCGCGATAGCCACCACCGCTGGTCCCCACCGGGCCAAGCTGGCCGTCGCGGTTGTCATATTCCTGCTGCGAGGTTTCTCCGTCAATCCACAGAGTATTTTTATCGCTGGTGTGATAATTCAGACGGCCGCCGACAGTGTAGTTCTCTCTTTTTGTCGGGTAAGGCACGCGGGTATTGCTGCCGCTGTCGCTCAGGCTGGTGACGCTGGAGCCCTGGCGGTGCTCAACGTTGCCGCGCAGCACCATATCCAGCGTATTCGAGATCAGCGCCCCGCTGGTATAGACGCCCAGGGTGGAACTATCGCCCCACTTACTGTGCTCCTGGAGAGAATGGGAGAGATTAATACCGCCGTGCCAGCTGTCGGTGCTTTTCTTCGTGATGATGTTGATCACGCCACCCATCGCATCGGAGCCATAAAGCGTCGACATCGGGCCGCGGATGACTTCGATATGGTCGATGGCCGAAAGTGGTGGCATCATCGCGGTATTCAGGGTACCGAAGCCGTTAGGCGTAGTATCCGAACTGGCGTTCTGGCGAATGCCGTCGATCAGGATCAGTGTATAACTGCTGGGCATACCGCGAATGGAAATATCCAGCCCGCCGGTTTTTCCCGTGCCACCACGCACGTCAACCCCTTCCACGCCGCTAAGCGCTTCCCCGAGATCGCTGTAGTTTTTCTGAGTCAGTTCATCCTGGCCAATAACCGAAATTGAGGCGGGAGCATTGGTGATTTTCTGCTCGTAGCCGCTCGCCGTAATGACCATTGTGTCTTCCCGGGCAAGCGCAGGCATTGCCACCGCGAAGAGAATGGCGACGATAATTATATTTTTTTTCATCTGAAGTCCATTTACATAAAGGAGAAAAGCGCGCTCGTACCTTAGGTAACGTAACTTAAATGAATCCCAAACAGAAAGAAGAATGATAATTATTTCTATTATGATTAATGGATAAATATATGAGGCAGATCTAATCTGTCGCAGAACGAAAAACGCCCGATGAAACACATCGGGCGTATGCAGACTGATACATCAATTTATTACCAAATGACTACTCTGAATCGATATCATGCAGATCGCCCTCAATCGCTTTCGCGTTCGGGTTTTCCTGCGGCTTCAGCTGGCCACCGTTGGCAATAAAATCGTTACGCTGGAAGTAAGCTTCACGCACCATAATATACGGGTCGGAAGACTGGCGCAGCAGGCCATCGGAATCCAGAAGCTGGGCGCGCGACTCGATCCCTTCTACTGTCCATTTACCTATCGACAGCGGCCAGGTCAGCCAGGAGAGCATCGGGTAGAGCGAATCCGCCATATTGCCCACGTCCTCACGCGGGGTGAAGCTGCCGTAGAACGGAAGCTGCAGATACGGACCATAGCCTACGCCATAGTGTCCCAGCGTGCTGCCGAAACGACCCGGCTCAACACGCTGCAGTTTCGGGTTTGCCATGCCGGCAATATCGGCGAAGCCACCCATCCCGAGCAGGGTATTCAGGAAGAAGCGGGTAAAGTGCACCATCCCCTGATAGGGATCGCCCTTCAGGAAATAGTTCACCATAATTGCAGGTTCTTCGAGGTTGCTGGTGAAGTTGCTCAGGCCATTTCGCGCAGGCTGCGGTACATAATCGCGCCAGGCTACCGCTACAGGCCGCACAACGTAAGGGTCAAGCACGTCAAAGTTGAAGCTATACATCGTGCGGTTAAACCCTTCAAACGGGTCAGAGCGGCCCTGCTGCTCACCGGAGCTCGTGCAGCCGACCAGCAGGGTTGCTCCCAGCGCAAGCGCTGACAGGCGAAAATTCATAGAGATCTCCCTGTTAAAATGGCCTGATGAATTGCCATCGATGACGGAACAGCAGAAAGCCTCCGCCCGTTAACGTGTAACCGATTGTATCAGCAAGAGTAACGATGTCACGCCCCCGTTGCGCCTGCCGGGCACCTATTCTCAGCATAGCCGCACTTTTTGTACCGCACACGACGACAGAAAATTCAGACGATATCCTGCGGCTGAAGATCCTGAAGCCGCTACGCTTAACAGAGTTGCAGACTATTCAGGTGAGCCTAATGGACGATATCAAAGAAGATAAAATCGACAAGAATAGCGACGGACTGGAAGTGGAAAGCGAGGAGCACAGCGAGGGTAAAAAAATCGAAGTGGATGAAGACCGCCTGCCCTCGCGGGCGATGGCAATTCACGAGCACATCCGTCAGGACGGTGAGAAAGAGCTCCAGCGTGACGGGATGGCGCTACTGTGGTCCGCCATTGCTGCCGGTCTGTCGATGGGCGCGTCCCTGCTGGCGAAAGGGATCTTTCATGTCCAGCTCGAGGGCATTCCCGGCAGCTTTGTGCTGGAAAACCTCGGTTATACCTTTGGCTTTATTATCGTCATCATGGCCCGTCAGCAACTGTTTACCGAAAACACGGTCACGGCAGTACTGCCGGTGATGCATAAACCCACGCTGAGCAATACGGGTCTGCTGATGCGGCTGTGGGGGATTGTGCTACTGGGCAACCTGATCGGCACCGCCATTGCGGCCTGGGCCTTCGAGCATATGCCCATCTTCGACGAGCCGACCCGCAACGCCTTTGTGAAGATCGGTGTGGACGTGATGAAAAATAGCCCCGGCGAGATGTTCTCCAATGCCATAATTTCCGGCTGGCTGATTGCCACTATGGTATGGATGTTCCCCGCCGCCGGTGCGGCCAAGATCGTGGTAATTATCCTGATGACCTGGCTTATCGCCCTTGCCGATACCACCCATATCGTGGTCGGCGCAGTGGAGATCTTCTATCTGGTCTTTAACGGTGACGTGCGCTGGCATGAGTTTCTCTGGCCCTTCGCCCTGCCCACCCTGGCAGGCAATATCTGCGGCGGCACCTTTATCTTCGCCCTGCTGAGCCACGCCCAGATCCGCAACGATATGAGCAATAAACGCAAGGCCGAAGCCGAAGCGCGGGCTAAAGACGCTAAAGAAAATCAGTCATAAGTGGTGACGGTTTAAGCAGTCAGGCGGCCAGGCGCTTACCCCGCCCGGGAAAATACGGTATACTTGCGCCGCTTGTCTCCTTAGTTAAATGGATATGAAAACAAAAACAAACAACACACTGTTTTAATTGAAATTACATCCATTAATCAAACAAAATAAGTACACGTATATGTACACATTATTCCGTCGCTTTGTACCACGCCTGCCAGCGATAGATATTGGTACGCAGTTCCCGCACACACTCTGCCGTTTGGGTATCCGCCTGCAGATCTTCATCACTATCCCGCCCGGCGTCATTTGCCTTGCACGGTGGGTTCATCAAATCCGGGGATATTGTTGGCCGCATCGATTGCTCGTTGCCGCAGCTGCACAGCGTGATCGTCAAAATCGCACTTAGTATGATTCGGGTCGTTAACATATTTCACCACGTCGCGGTAAATGGTCCGGTAAATCACTTTTCCTTCTGCGCTGGCCACTGCCGCTTTTTGCTCGCCAGTAGCGACGGCCTTCTCCGCCTTTTTACTCTTCGTTGCATACTCGCTGTTTACCTTGTCGCTGTGGGCGTACCAGCCTTTCAGATAACCGGCGTAATATGCACCGACAAGCAGCGCCAGCAGAACGGCCAGCGCTGACAGCTTCGATTTAATGGTCACTGGTCTATCCCCCAGCACGTTAACGCGCTTTCCTGATCACGTCGTTCAACCTGACCGTAACAGCCATCCTTCTGGCCTTTGGTCAGCCGACAGTCGCGGCCACCGTCTTTAATCCACCAGCGGATAGCCTCACATGCCTCTTTACGGTCACCGGCATTGATGCGCTTATAGAACGTCGAAGGGAAGCATTTGCCGGGGCCAATATTGTATGGGCAGAATGAAGCGATACCCGCTTTCTGTGGCTCAGTCAGTTGAACCTTGATATTCCGGTCAACCCACGCCAGAGCCTTATCTCGCTCGATGGCGTTTACCTGGTCGCATTTCGCCTGGGTAACTTTCATGCCCTGCACTACCGGCTTACCATCAACCTTCGTGGCACCACGGCAAATCGTCCAGATGTTGCTACCATCACGATACGCCGTGAGGCTATTTCCCTCTTTCTCATTCAGGAACTGATCAAGAATAACCGTCGCTGGTGCACCGGCGAGAACCAGCGCCAGCATTGCAGCGCTGAGCTTCGCCCGGGTGCTCACGGCTGGATCTCCGTTTCTTCCATAACGCGTTGTACTTTCGCAACAACCTCATCGGCCTGCGTCATATCGTGGTTATCAGATTTGCTGAGATAGTCGACCACTGCGCGGGTGCGCTGCCGATCAAGGTTGAGCCGTTCGGCGCTGGCCCGACGTTCAGAACGAATGGACTGCCGACGATCAAGCCAGCTCAGGAGGGAAATAAGAAAGCCAAGTACGGCCAGCGTCAGATAAGAAAGCTCAAGCGTTGAAATACCCAGCGCTGCGGCAACGGTTGTGATGCCGTTCCCCAGCCAGGACAACCAGTTATTTTGCGGATTCATCCTCATGCCTCACCCCGCAGGGACTGTGTGTAGTCCCGTGAGGGTAAGGCGAGAGAGTGGTCGGAATCCCGACCAAAGCAAGAACTCAGATAAGGTGGGCTATGTGAATGATGTGATGTATTATATATGCTTTCCGTAGGGGAGGTTCTATGTGGGCTTGGCTGCTTAGGTTATGGGGTGTCGTATCCATCGGCTTTCTGATTACAGGATTTCATACAGATCACAATGGATGGATTGTCCATGTTTTTGCCATCTGCGCATGGATTGCCAGCGATGCTTATTTCCTTCTTATGGAAAAGAAAAAACCCCGCTAATAAGCAGGGCATATATTTATGCGAAGTTGATAGCTTGTGCTGTTTTCACTATAACCCCGCCCTCTGTTGTCATTTCTGATTTAGAATGATAAATCCCACCAAAAGTACCAGCTCTTGGATGAGAGAGGACATTACCGATCGGGACTGATACTGTCATTAGCGTAGAAGTTCTGACCCAGTCGCTGTAAACAGTGATATCAGCCGATGCGGACGACTGGCTGAAGTCAATTCTGATTTGCTGAATTGAGTAAGCGTATGCGGCGCCTGTAGTTGCCAGTGTTGTTGAAAACGTTACGTCCCCTGTACTGGCGTCCTTAGCGAAAAGTATTAAGGAAAGATTGCCACTCCCCGCCCTGTAGAGCATAACCCCGGCATCAGAAAGCTTTTCACCGCTTACGGTAAACCCTCTGGTGGACATTAAGGTTAATCCGTATCCCTTACCTATGCTCCACTCCATGAGAATTGCAGATGACCCGCCACCTTTCGCCCCCCACGAAAACACATTACTACCGTCAGTCGCCTCTCTAGCCGGTATTAAATCCCTGGCGTTTACCGGCGCGGTTGGTGCTACGTAATAAAAAATATTCCCGGTCTTTTCAAGTAGGTTTTGGGTTTTAAATTGAACGCCTGATCTTTTCAAAATGCCAGAAACCCACCCGTCAACGAAGTCGAGATGACCGTGAAATAATCCATTCCCTAGAGCCGCAGGCGGGGATGTGTATTCTATTTTGGTAAGACCAAATGGCATTTTACCCAGAGTTATAGGCATATCTGAATAACGCTGAGTGCCATAATTATGTCCAACGTTCGGTGGAGCACCGTCATAGACAGCCACGCCATCCAAATTTTGAACAGTATTCAGAACAAGAAGGCGAGAATTATTTGTTAGCTGAGCCTGTCCGTCATTATCTATTGCTCTCCAGATGCATCCTACATCAGGGCTATCGCAATACACCCATGTTTCAAACAGACTTTTCGATAAATTAGCCGCAAGGTAAGAGTCAGGATACAAAGGATTCTTTCCAAACTTATTGTTTGCAATATCTGTCGCGTAATTTCTACCTGCAAGCGACCCCATACGAGAGTCCATATGTCCAATAGACTCTTTACCACCACCATGAACAAAAACAGTATCAGGGAAAAGATGAGCAGCCACGGCCCCTGATTGGAAATAGTGGGCAGCATCACCAAAATGCAGGCCGTCAGGCTGAACAGCGGCCCATGCATAACCGTCTGTATTGCGGTTTAGCCAGTCTTTAGTAAATTGAGATTTATCAATAAGTGGAATATTAAGTTCTTTAGAAATAGAACGCTTGGCTTCATTAATCTGGCGACTAACTTCTTTATTATCCCATCCATCACCAATAGGGCTATTATCGGTATCGACGCGATAATCAGGACCAGAAGTAACAAGTACAGGAAGAGAGCCCGTATCGATGATTTTTAACATCAATTTTAGCGTCTGAATGACATGATTATCAATTTGCGACCCTGCCGGAACGGTATCATTCAAACCAAAATCAACTAATACAATATCGCATTTCCCGAATTGGCTGTTTGTGACGGCGGCATCGTAGTTGTTATAAGCCCAGCCGTCGTCCATGTGCTTGCCAGAATACCCCGCATTGTAAACTTGAATGTTGTTGCTGTTATACATATCAATTAACAAAACACCCATACGAACAGGCCATGAGCGGGGAGACGTGGTATTGTGGTTCTGCCCTGCTGCTGTGCCATCTGGATTAGTTACGTTAGCAACCCACCCAGTTGTACCGAGTCCGTCAGTTGTGCTATCACCGTAACAGGCTATTTTTACAGTGCGGCCAGCGGCCATATAGGCCTGATATCGCTCGAGTTGAGGGATTGTTCGCCGTGAAAGTTCATTTTTTAGTTCTAAAATATCTGCGGCTACATCCAGTAAATAAGCACCCACAGTTCCTGCGGAATATGAAATATTTTTATCAAACCCCGACAGACCTGCTCCTGTCGGTTTAGCCAGTTCGATCATGACATCAGAAGCAGAACCCGAAGCAGGCAATACGGTAATGGGCTGTCCTGAGGCATTGAACGCCAGTAATTTGTTTGCGCGCTGATCTACCGGAGGGAGAGCAGAAACAGAACTTTCAGGAACCCGTAGCGCGCGTACCAGACTGACATTATCGACATAGTTCCTGGTTGCCGCATCCTGGCTGTTTACTGGATCGGCCAGATTTGAAATTCGATAACCCTCAGCGTTAAATGGGCCGCCAAAAAGTGGACGGCGCAGCGCCAGACCGAGATGTATGGCATAACGCTGGATAGCCATCCACAGACGGTCGAAGTCTTTATTGACGGTATCCGCCAGCAGATCGCCATTGTCCTGGTAATCAGTAAGCCTGTATGTTGGTACAACACGCTCCAGCATAACCACGGAACCGCTTACAGGTGGCGTTAAAAATGTCACATCACCGCCACTGACATTCCCCACTCCCGAAACGGAATAGCCGCTCGTTACGGTTGTTCCGTCGATCGTCACCTGAATATCATTGGCGCTGATGACATAGAATTCAAAGGGAAAAACGGTCGTCAGACCGTTGGCGTTATAAATGATATAGGGTGTCTGATTGGGTACCGACATAGCGCTGAACCTCGCGGCAGTTTAGTAATCGACTTCGACCTCGTGGTCTCCATCACTTAACTGCCAATGTTCGCGCGATTGTCCGGTCGGAATCCCGACCACTTTACCTATACGCACAGGTGTTGCGCTAATGGCTCCGGCACCCGAATCAATGAAGTCGTCCAGCTGGTTGGTCAGCGCCGGGTTAAAGTCCCGCATCTGGTCATACATCGGACCGTCCAGCACGTCGGTATGTGCCCACAGGAACCGCGACGACAGCGGCGCTTCAAACGCATCAAGGATACGCTTCTGCTTGTTAGTGATGCTGAATTCCTCCCGGACACCGCAACCGGTACCCTTGAGCACCTGACGCAGCAATTTACCCGCAAAGCTGCCGGGACCGTTCACCTCAACGCAGACCACCGGGATCTGATACTGCAGCACCAGCTCTTTAATCTGCATCACCTGCCCGCCTGTTATTTTGTCGTCGTTATCGCCAAACTCGGCCAGCTCTCCGATAAGCTCATGGCAAATCTGCCAGTACAAATGCCCGCGCGCGTCAGTCAGTATCAGAGAGAACGCCGAGGCGTCCGCTTTGACTTTGCCGGTTGCCACATCCCACCAGGCAACGGCACCAACGATTTGCGAATTACCTAACCACATTGAGGCGGTACGGTTTGCATAGCGGATTTGCGGCTGGATGTTGTACTCGCGGATACGGTCAGGATCAAGACGAACGTCGCCAACGGGTTTACTGTGCAACTGGTACTGGCTGTCCCATTCGTTAACGGTGCGACATTCTTTACGGCGCAGCTCCAGCTCGTCGTGATCAAATCGCTCAGGCCAGGCACACCCGGCGTAGAAATCAATAACCGTGTCAGGAGCCGCGGCGAACTCTACCCCATCGGCAGTGAGTTTATAATCAACGTCCTCCACCAGCAGGCGCGCTGCCTTGTGGATGCCGACAAAAACGTACTCAGGGCGGAAGGGTAATATATAGCGCAACTGCGTGGCGTCTTTCGCCTCGATGCGTTTCTCTTTCTCAAACAGCTTGATGGTCAGGCAGTCCGCGCCCTCGGCTTCCTTTTCGTCATAAAGGCTGTCATGAGTGTGCGGCGTGCCGATGAAAAGTTTACGTCCGCCGGGGATCAGAATATGAGTCTGCTCGCTCAGACGGTAACGCAATTTTTCACGCGCTTCCGGCGTCTGGATATTGCCGGGGACTTCCACGTCGTCATTCTGCGACTCGTTAGCGCGGGCGCCGGTGACGTTCGACAGGATGCCTTTTGCGAACATGCTGGCGTTACGCATATCCAGCGAACCGTTAACCCACCACTGCTCGACCGTGCCGATCCCGTCCGGTAACATGCCTTTTGTCAGGGGGTGATTGCGTAAAACGTTCTGCGTATCGCGGCTGGTTTTGCGCGCTGTGGAATCTGATTCTGATTGATGCAGAATACGGTACTGACGATCGCAGTAGTATCGCCAGGCGTTATAAACGCCCAGTATGGTGGATTTACCGAACCCACGGAAACAGCGAAGCACCGCGAGATTCCCGCGATGCTCCAACCAGTGACAGGCTCGATAGTGGCAGTCCGGAACGTCCCAGTTCATTCGCTCCGCCCACATTAAAAAAAAGGCGAGGAACGAAATCATTTTTTACCGTTCTGCAGGCGATCGATAATAGCAGCAGCTTCCTTTTCGGCCTTAGAAACCTGCTGACCCAGTTCAAACGCTTCATCATCCTGATCAGGATTGTCCTTCGCGGTTCCTCCGCGCGTCTGCATACCGATAAGTGAATGCACCTTAATCAGCAGGGTCAGCGATGCCGCCGCGTTCTTCTTGTCCCAGTAACGATCGCCGCGTTCCTGTTTGGTCAGCTGGTCAACGCGCTTATTACCCCCCGCCCAGTTCTCAGGGTCGGCCTCTTCAAGCACGGCATCGGTGAGTTTATCGGTCAAAGCGGTTAAGCGGGTTTTGTAGTCTGCGTGCATAAAAAAGCCCTGTAGTGGTTACAGGGCTATGGTGTATGCTTTTCGAGGTCGGAATCCTGACCGTTTAAAAGGAAAGAAAATGAAGAAAAAATTAGTAACATTGTTGCTAGCTTTCCCTCTAACAACATTTGCAGCAACGAACTGTTTTAATAATCACATCAATGAAGATATGTGTAAACGGGCTGCTAATATGGCTCTAGATATTCGTCCACACTTACCTCTGACAATGTCTGATCGCGTTGAAATGTACTCTATAGAATCACAAGAAAATAAACTTATCGCTCACGTAAAAATCGATATGAGCGAAGAAGAAATACTGACAACTGCAAAGCAAAATCACATTCAACCGGGGGTGGTCAAAACCAGAATGGCCGAACAAGCTAAAAGCAACGTATGCGAAAAGAAAAATCCAATCAGCGCATTTATTAGATTGGGTGGTGAAATGCAGTACATTTACACACACCCATCAAGTAAAGTTTATAATACTATTACGATAACTTCTTGCGAATAAAATTAACGCATGCCGGGATCAACCTGATTTATCAGCGGCGCGATCCAGAACAGGTTATTCCCCGGCAGCAGCGTACGCACATTATGCAGCACCCGGTCACCAGCATCGCCATTCAGCACGCCAGCAGTAACATCGGTGATGGTATCGAGCAGACCAAACGTCGGCCCCAGGGCGGAACCAATAAAGCCGCGACTGGCGTAACGCGACTGCGTGCCTGTGCCAAACAACGCACTCAACCCCACCATGCCGCCAGAAGCCTTTTCCGCCATGTTGTTATACTCCATTAACGGGCCGAGGATGCCAGAGCGGTCGATACCTTCCAGCACTAATTTTTGTGGAGTCCAGTCGATATCCCGCTGATTGGCCGCCTGCTTTAATGCATATGTCAGCGAACCAAGCCCAATCTGGAAAGCGGTACCGTAATAAAATTGCGCGGTACCTTCCTGCAGGCCACCCAGGGTTGCGCGGTTATACGATGCGGTAGCAAAGGATTTAAACTGGAATACAGTCTTGCCAAGCGGCGTACTGGCCCACAGCGGTGTATCACCGATCCCCGGAGTAACAACGGTATTGCTCACATCTTTCAAAACCGCAGCCTGGAACACCCCCGCGACGTGCTGATCGCCCCACTTCTCAAAATTGCCAATATGCCAGCCGTCAATATTTTCGCCGTGCGCCCTGAACTCTGCCTGAATACGCGCCGCCATATTGTCGTTAATGCCGAGCTTTGCCAGGCGCTTAGTCGGGAACGCGCCGGAGAGAATGCCATCCGAGGTTATCAGGCCGTTTACCGATTTGTTCATGTCGTCGAAATGGCCCATCATCGTGAGCTTGCCGAAAGCCTCCGTAACGCGCTCCATGCCCGCTTCCACGGCGGTAGTGCGGGACGAACTGTCAACCAGATCGCCCATCGTACGGGCGCGACTGTGCAGAATGGTTTCGAGGCCGACCGCCATTTTCTTTTGTTCAGCGCGCGCGGCGAGGAACGCCGGAGATTTTGTTATCAGTGCGCCATATCCCCGTGCGATATTGCTGAAGCCGTTCACCATTACCCCGCGCGCCAGATCGGGAATTGCCGATACTGTCATACCGCCCAGTTTGGTAACAAAGTTAGCGCTACGCAGAAACGCACCGGCGCGAACAAAGAACGACGATGGGTCGTCCGGCATCCCGTAGGTGCCAACCAGACGATCGCGCAGCGCTGTAATATCGCGAATATCATTGTCGCGAGCTTTTGCCAGGCTGGCCTGCTCTGTCGGTTTTGCTCGCATGAGCGCGTCGTACTCGTCCTGAATGTCTTTGAGCTGCTTCTCCAGAGTCTTGCTGCCAAAGGTTTTTGTTAACTCAACCTCGGCGGCCGCCTCGCGGATATGACGCTGCAGCACATAGTTGGCGTCGCTTTCCAGATAATCTTTCATGAGGTTATCCGGCACGCTCAGCGTTCGCCCTTTGGTGCTGCCCGCCGATTTGACGGTAAAGACGTTGGCGAAGTCCTGCGGGATTTTAGCCCCGACAATTCTATTAATGGTGGCATCGGCGGTAATTTCTGCCTCTTCGCGAGACATGGTCTTTTCGCCCCGTGACCACCAGTCCACCAACATCTTTCTGAACTGGTCGCGCTCGTTAACGATCTTGCCGACTTTGTACACACGCGGGAAATAGCTGGTCTGGCCGATAGCTTTCAGCTCATCGTCACCAGGCAGCAGCCCTAATTTCTGCTGCGCCACTTTGACTTTATTTACCACCTGCCGCATGGCCTGCGCGGCTTCCTGCACCAGCGGGTTACTGTGCACATCGCCGCTGCGCATGGTGTTACCCACCTCCTCACGGAACGAGGCGAAACTCAGGTCGCCGACACTGGCTTTGTATTTTGTCCAGGCCTGTTTATTGGTGACGACTACCGCAGCCTCTTCCCGGCGCCAGCCACGAACCCGAGTTTCTGCAGCAACCGGCGTTTCGATACCGCGCAGATTACCCTGCAGGGTAAAATTATTCTCTGCCAGCTCGAGCGCTGTACGGCGCGAGGTCAGCGACGGCGATTCAATCAGGCGGGTTATCGGTGTGAGGTAGCTCCCTGCTTTGCGGGCTGCTTTACTGACCGCACCACCAGCAGGGGTTAAATCTTCCAGAGTGGCTTCGCTAATCCGGGCCGCACCAATGCTGCCGCCGTTGGGGAGCGATTCCGCTGCGGCATCTACCGGCGACGTTACGCGCAAATTATCCAGTGCGTCCGCAACCTCCCGCGTGGCCGCTGTTCTGACGGCTGGGGATAGCGCCGCGCCTGCGCTGGCAAAAACTCCGCTGAATAAAGCCCCTGCAGCGACGTGGGAAGCGCTTTCCCCCCATGTGCGGGTAATCTGCTGATTGTTCAGACCAATTTCACTCAGCGCGGTACCGGCTGCGCCGATAGCAACCTGCGAAGCTATGCGGGCAACGGTTCCACCCTGAGCGCCGGGAATAAACATCGATACAACAGTAACCGGATCAACAACGCCCGCCGCGATGCTGGCAAGTACCCCCTCGCCGCCAGCGTCAGCCAGTACCCGCCTGTCCTCGTTTTCATCATCAATCTGCTGTTTTAACCAGGCGGTCTCCTCCGGAGAGCGGGAATCCGCGAATGCAGATCCCCACTGTTCGTAACCGTGCAGCTCATTTTTGTCCGTGTACGGGTTGTACCCGTCCTGGCTTTCGAACTGCTTCGACGGTCGGAACATTCCTGCCAGCAGGTTATTCTGGCGAAACGCAGCCCCCCACACTGAGGGCTGATCTTCCTGTGGCTCCGGGTTCTGGCCCGAGGGCAAAGGCACATCAAAACCTGTAGGTTGTGGCAGCACACTGGCCGCCGATGTGTAACCGTTGCTGTTTTCTTCGGGCGTTGGGTAAATCGGCATTAGTCGGTACTCCATGAGAAGTAATTTTTAACACGGTTCATACGCTCGTTATGCAGCCGTTCGTACTGCTGATCAAGCGCCCGATGCTTATCTTTAAACCCACGAATTTCCTGGCCTCTGGTTAACTCGTCCTGCTCCTGCTGCTCGCGCTCTTCCTGGGATTTTTGATACGGACCCCAGTCTTCCAGCGACGGCTTCCAGCGCATGGGGCGACCGTGTTTGTCGTAGTACGGTTGAACGCCCTCTATGCCGTCTTTATCCCTGGTGCGAACCATGATGGCGTAGTCGCCATTGCTGGCCGTCAGTACATCCGGTGTGATTTCCAGTTCGCCACCAATGCGGGATTTAGGGATCGTGGTTTGTGCTGCCGGTGCGCTCCCGGAGGTGATACCAAGCTGCGTGGGACTGGTGGTGATAGTTTCTTTACGTTCACCGTACATTAGCTGCCGTTTCTCATCCTTCCACTGCTCGGCCTGCCAGCCTGACGGGCCGTAACTGTAAAGCGCCTCTGGGGCGTACTTCATGAGCTTAGCGTCGCCGTTAACCTCGCTGATACTCCAGGTGCGGGCGATCTGCTGATTGGTCATCTTCTTCGCTACATCGGCGTTACCGCCTGAGCTGCGATAGTTGATATCGTAGAGTGACTGATAGTCGTTGCGGAATCTTACTGTGTCCGGATTAGTATCGTCAGCCGCCGGGGCGCCCCAGCTAAAGAAGCCTGACATTTTGCTGACAGCAGAATCCATCGCGCTGCTGCGGTCTTTTTTGTAGTCTTTCGTCCCCTGCGTGGATGCCAGCTGCTGCTTAAAGGCGTCGGTCTGGTTGTATGTCACATTCTGCGCATGTTCAACCGCCGCTTCGGGCGACATGCCCGCATCACTCAGTTGCTTAACAGTCAGGTAAAAGCTCTGCATTTCTTTTGGCATGCTGCCAACAGATGCAGGATCGGCCTCGTAAAGGCGATCAAACAGCTGCGCGCCCTGGTTAACCACACCCGGGGTGCGTGCACGAGAAACCGCCGCCAGTTGGGTGGTGATCTGCGACGGGATAATGCCGGTCTGCGCCACCTGCTGCACAATACCGTCGTGCGTGGTCGCGTCGTTAATTCGGAAGTTCTGCGCGGATTGCGTGGCATCGGCGGCGTTCTGCATCGCCTTGTTGCTGGGGTCGAGTTTTTCACCCATTAGCACCGCGTCGTTAAAGCGGCGGGAATCGCGTTGCGCCTGAATCGCCGTGTTGCTTTTCTGCACCAGCGCGCCGATTTTGCCGTAGGCGTCCAGTTTCAGCGCGTAGTCCGGGTCGTTAGCCTGTGGCTTTAACTCGGCCAGCTCCGCCTGCTGCCTAACGGGATCGAGATACTGGATGGCCTGGAATTTTTTTGCACCAGTGATAGCGATATCCAGCTGCTTCACCATCTGGCCGCCCTGCTCACCGTACGCAAAATTAATGGTCGCTTCGTCCGGCATTGCGTCAGGCACTTCACCGTTGTAGAGCTGCGCCATCGTATTGTTGAGAATCGGGTCAATCTGCTGGCGCAGGTTAGTACGCTGTTCGCGGATTTTAGACTCGGCGATACTGTCAATTTTATCGACAGCTACAGGATCTAAACCGGTTTTGTTTTTGTTGTAGCGAGCGAGCCAGCCGCGCGTTTCAGCGGGCAGGTTTTTTATAAACTCGGCCTGTGATACTTCGCCTTTGCGCGGATCGCCAATTTTGGCAATAAGCTTATCGACGTTACCCTGCCCCCAGTTATATGCTGCGCCGGTTAGCGTTTCGGAGCCGTATTTAGAATACAGCTCGCCTACATAATCTTTAGCCAGCTGTGCATGTTGCTTGGGATCGTTAGGGTTGTACTCAACGCCGCGTTTTTCCGCCAGCTCTTTGCCTGTGCCGGGCATCAATTGGTACTGCCCCTGTGCCCCCTTAGGCGAAGTGATGATACTTCCGTCGCTTTTGAAATGGCTACCACCAGTCTCGACAATGCCAATGGCCCGCATATCCATACCGCCACTTTCTTTTGTCGGAAAGTCTCCGGACAGCCAGCCTTGCGGGTTTGTTACCGCATAGTTCCGCGCCCGCTGATCCATTGCCTGCTGATCTGCCTCAGAAACAACCTGCGTCACCTGGTCCACTGACCAACCCTGCGCCTGTCCGTAAAGTTCGATAGAGTGTTTACGAGCACCACGAATTAAAGCGGCCGCCTGCGGATCGTCATACGCAGAAGACTCCTGTTCGACAGACGATTTTACCGTCGCGTCAAGTTGCTGGCGCTGGGCCTGGTCTGTCTGCGAGCGTTCGAAAGAGTTATAGGCGCTCATGCGGCGAATCTGACCAGCTTTCCACTGCGCATCGAAATACTGCAGCTGACTTTCCGGTACCTTCGCCCGAGCCTGGTCATAATCGCCGGAATCCAGTTTATCCATGTCCAGACCAACGCCAGACGATTTAAACCCCTGTCGCGTAACCAGCGCTCCCGTCTCAGGGTTTTCCCAGCGGTCGCTGGCCTTTGCATCAAGATCAGTCAGAATCGCCTGGGTGGCGGCAAGGTCTGCTTTATCCTGCGTACGCTTAACATCTTCGGTGGCCTGACCAAGAGACTGCCCCAGCCCTGCAACAGCGCTACCAATAGCACCCGCATTACCGACGCTGATACGGGTCGGATTCGCCTGCGGCGTAACGTTGCCAAAATTACCCGTTGGAATTCTCACGGTTATTTACTCCCTGCTTTCTTCCAGCCGCTATACGCTGTGCCGCCAGCGCTCAGCAGTGAGCTGCCCGCGCTGATGTAGCCAGATGTTGAAGCATTGCGACCGCTGATACGGTCAGCAGACGCCTGCGCATTCAGCCTGGCGCTCTGGTTCGCACCGTTCAAAATGGTCTGGTACGCATCCTGTTCAGCGTCACCGGTAATGCCCGATGTGATACGCAACGCGGTACCTTCTCCGGTCTCAACGCCAGATGCGGCCAGTGATGCGTTGGCCTGTGCCGCCTGTGCCTGCCCGGCCTTGCGTATCCGATCAGCCTCGACTTTCGCCTGTGCCTGCGCCGCCTGCGCATCAGCTTCCGCCTGCGCCGCCTGATAGTTAGCCATTTTCTTCTGTTGCTGGCCGCTGGCTACCGCACCGCCTGCCGCAAGAACGGAAGATGCTACCAGCGCGATTTCTACACCTGTACACATCGGTAAACCTCCATTGAATAAAGTGAGCCAAAACGCTGCAGGCCAAGCCGCCCGTACATTGCCCCGGTTCTTTCTTCATGCACGCCGGTAGTGATCCCCATATTGACCACTGCGGCACCATTCTCTTTAGCCCAGCCAATAAAGGCTTTAACCATCCGTGGTGCCGCACTGCTTCCGCGATGCTCAGGAGCAATAAACAGTCCGTATTCAAATGCCATCAGCTTGCGGGAAAACCATTGTTCACCGATGCCGCCCGCCATCCAGCCGACGATCTGCCCGTCTTTTTCAGCGACAAGAACGCATCCTGAAGGCGCGTTAATCAGATGACCCGCCAGCTCTGCACACTTCTGGTCGTCAAACGGTGATGTGTCGGCATAGCGGGATTCGAGGTACATTCTGGTGCCCAGCTCGATCAGCGCCGGGATGTCCCCGGCTGTTGCGTTACGTACCATGTCAGCCCCCGTTACTGGTGAATGTGAAAATAATTGCGAGAAGGTGGAATGGAAGCGGCTGGCGCTGCTGGATAAGTAGGGTATCTTCCCCACGCTCCCAGCCGAGTTTTCCCCAGAAATGATCGCCGGTGAAAAGTGGTGCTGGCTGGTTGAGGATTTTTGGCCCGAACCGGCGGAACGGAATAACCTGGCCGTTGCACTCTGCGCCTGTCGTTTCGAGAAAACGCATTGTCACTTCGCTGGTACGCTTCTTCGCGTTCTGGGTGGTGCCTTCGGTAGTCGAAACTTCCGGTGACAGCGTCTCTATCGTGCTTTCGAAGTGCAAGCCGATCTCCACGCTTTTCGCCTGGCGCGACAGGGTGATTTGACCCGAAGAAACCGTGTGCTGAGGCATAACAGCGCCGTCGGCCACCACATCGACAGTCTGCCCTTCGAGATGAGCAAGACCGGACCACGTGGCAGAACCGGCGGTACTTGTGCCAGTTACTGCGGCATCGGTATAAATATTGCTGTCGAATACCTCGACATACCGAACAGTCTGGCCGTTTATCTCACGGCGAACACTCGCGTAAACCACGTCGTCGGTATCTGACGGGATGGTAGCCACAGACTCAAACGCGCCATCGGTGACCTGCCGGGACCAGGCAATAACATCCTGCGCACGGTCGATCGCCATCGTGACCGCCGCACCATCCGCGCGAATCAGCCAGATAAACGCATCAGGCTGCTGCTGATAGGTCATATCCAGCACGCCGCCTGCGGTGATATGTTCCGCTAACACCGTCATATCGTTGGCTGAGTAGGAAACAAAGCTGTCCGGGTCGTAAGCTACAGCGTAGAGTTTGCGGCCAGCGCGCTGCACAAACATGATCTCAGTACCAACACGCACCGGGCGAATCCCGTTGCATCCGTACGGACTTGGATTTTTCACTGAAATGTTGGTCGGAGTAATGGCCGCATCATTGCCGGCGGTGATCGTAAACTCGCCGCCGTAAGTCAGGGCAATCAGCGTGTTCATTTGCGCCAGATGCACAATCGGGTTGAGCTGGTCAGATGAGAGTGTAAAGCTGATAGCCTTATCGTCATCAGTACCCAGCTCAAACGACAGGTACGCCCCGGTCTCGCTCCACCAAATTGTTTGCGGGTATTTCGGCGAACCGGCCAGAACCAGCCGCTGCTGGTATAGCGTCACTGCACCAGGGTACCCAAAAGCGTCAGTCCAGACGGTATCCTCACGTGTCCAGGCACCTGGTGATGCGGCCTGCGTAGCGCTCAGGTCGGTACGTATCTCCCCAACGGCAACCTGCGAACTACTAACGCTCTTAATCAGGACCAGGCCACTATTGATACGAACGTATGCTCCGACGTCCTGCGCAACCCAGCCCGCTCCGGTGAATGGTGGATTTTCGTTGTCACCCGGATCCGCATCGCTCAGGGTGAGCGTAATTTCTGAGCCCACAAAATCTTTGACAGACGGCTTGCACCACTTCTGAGGGGTGTCGCGCACCTCGTCGAAAGGTTCAACGATAAATGGCGCTGGCTCCATTACCCATTCCAGCTGGCTCTTGCGCTGCAAACGGTACGGCTTTACAGACTGGTGCACAAGAAACATGGTATCGGCCCCCTGCACATAATTTACAGCGGGCAACATGTCTGCAGTGTACGGACTGGTGATTTCATACGGGGTATTGTCAGCCTTTACCACCTGCTCACCATTCTGGTAAAAACGAATATACCCATCGCCAAATTCCAGCATGTACGCCTGGGAGCGATTGAACACATAAGGGATCAGGCGGGCTTTCTTATCGCCATACTTAGCGGCTGCGGCAAAGCGTGTACCTGGGCGGCGAACAACACCGCCCTGCAGGACCACCACCGCGTTTTCGATAATCTTCGCGCCGTTAGCGTAGCGGGCAATATCCACACGGCCCATTAAACGGGGGGAGATCTCTCCGGCGGTGAAATTGGTTTTAATCAGATTAGCGCGCATCTCAGAACCTCGACTCGTATGTCGGATAGCCGTCCAGTTCTTCTGGTGGTTCTTCCTGGCCGTCTACGGCTTTTGCCTGTTTAAGCAGGAATGCAGCCTCCTGCGCCAGACTATCGCGCAGGCTGGTGGACCCGGTCACCGCGTATGCCAGCTTGGACTGCATCATCATTTCAGCAACATCCACCAGCGCCGCGTCCCACGTGGACTCATCCTCGTTTCGGAAGATATAGCGCAGCCGAATTACATCGACGTTGGACAGCAGCCGACTACCTTCAATCCGGTAATCAATATCGTCACGCAGTTCGCCAACGGACAGGACGCGGATCAAATCGCCGGGCAAGGAAAACTGATAACCATACCCAAAGACAGGCGCAGCGCTGACAGGTGACAGCACAACGCGTTTTATCGCACAGTTCCACGGGTGAGCACGGAGTAATTTATTACGGACGGTGGGGTAAAGGTTGGCGCAAAGACGAGCATGATCCGTGTCTTCGTCGAAATCATTTATCGGGTGAGCACCCAGCGCCAGAAGTGCATTTGAGCAGATTGATACACTCGAAGTCATGGCAATACCTCAGATGGAAAAAGGCCGGGGAGTTACCCCGGCAAGTACACCAGCGGCATTAAGCAACAAAATCGATGGCGACGACTTTCTTCTCGTTAGCACGGCCAGCACCATAAGACGCATCAACGGAGATCTGGATGGTGTTGTTTTTATCGCGGCGTGGGCCGATATCGACGTTGTACTCAGCGCCGGTACCAAAATGCACAGCAGACTTACACCAGGCTGCGGCGGTCTTGGTGGTCACATCTTCCGCCGTCACAGAGTCCAGTTTTTCGTAAGCCAGCCAGTTAAAGCCCAGCCACTTCGAAGACACCGCGCCTTCCTGCAGCATTTTCACCGCCATGAAGTCCGCAGACGTCAGCGTGGTATCGCTGAGGATCTGCGTCAGCATGTCGGCGTTGTACGTCATGTACAGCTCTTCGCCGTTCTGCTCGTCACACTCGTTGCGACGGAACATCGCTTTCGCGGCGATCAGTTTGGCCTTGGTCATGCTGGTACCGCCCGCAACGATTTTCTGTGCAGCCGGGAGGGCACCAGAAGCGTACGCGCCGTTGTTCTCAGTCTTACGCAGCACGGTATCGAGCAGCGCACGATAGATAACATCGTCTTTTTTGCGGTTAGCAGCTGCAAGCGTCAGTTGCAGATACGGCCCCTGCGGATCGGCAATTAGCTTACGCAGGTCTCGCTTCTCGACGGGGACGAATACACCATAGTCCGCCATCAGCGCATTACGGGTACCGGCCTCCGGCACATCCCAGACGGTGTCACCAAAGCGCGTGGTGATCTGCGTCATTTCGATAGTACCCATATCGTTGATGGTGAACGATGCACCGGTAATCGAGCCACGATCATGTACCGCAGCCTGCAGCCGGGAATCCTTCTGCTGCGACGCAATTTCGAAAGAATCATGAAACTGCGTAACGAACGCAGCGGTAATCATATTCTTGTTAGCATCAAAAGCCATAATAATCACTCCAGAATATATCGCCTGCTGGGGTATCGGTCTCCCGGCCCAAATCTGCACACTGCGGGTGGCGTTTACGCACTGTGGGAAAATCAGGTATCCGGCGTCCCCACCGGGCTGTGGGGTGATTGTTGTTCAGATGCGCGGTCGGAATCCCGACCAAATGAAAAAAGCCAGCGGGTCAGGCTGGCTTTCCGTTGGGGCATGTCACGCTACGGTTTGATCGCCGTAGCTCTTCTGGTAGAACGCACGCACCTGTGCAGATACCCGTTCATGATCGGCGTGCTTTGAGTCCATGTAAGCCGGTGACTTCATCAGCTCGCGAATGCTCTGCTGCTCTGCCGGATTGACTTCGCCACCTGCTGGCGCGTCCTCCTGCATTTCTGCGCCAATCTTCGCCAGCATACGGATCACCATCGGGTTATTACCGATTTCGTCAATGCGCCCTCTGTCCGACTCATCAGCCAGGGAATTAAACGCACGGAACGCCAGACCGATATTCTGGTTAAATTCAGCGTCTGTTTTCCACGTCTCACGCAATTGTGTACTGGCCGCTTCAGAATCGAGCGCAGCAGCACCAGTTACCAGCTCCGGCGCACGCTGTGCGTACTCGCCAATAATGAAGCTCATCTGGTCGTTGGTGATGCCTTTAGCGTGGGCGGTTTTCATAAAGCCCTGCATACGCGGGTCAGACTTAAAATCTTCCCAGTTAAAGCCCTCTACCTCTACTTTTGGCGCATATTCATCCGCAGTTTTCGGCGCTGTGCCGACGCTGCCAAGACGCTTCTCAAGAGAAGAGTGAGCATCCACCAATTTGCGGGCTGAGCCTTCAATGTTGAGTTTTCCGTCATCGCCCATAACGCGGTATTTTTCCGGTAGCCAGTCCAATGCGCCCGGTTCGCCCGCGCCGGTGCTGAGGAGAGAATTACCAGAAGGTTCGCCAGTACCCGGATTATTACCGCTATCATCTCCACCCCCACTGCCTGGCTGTTCTGCGCCTGGCTCTGCGTTCATGAATAAGTGTTTAAGCTTCCACATCGTCTTCTACTCCATCGGCTCTGTTAATCTGACTGAGAATGAAATCGAGTACGGAACGCTGCCCGGCCCGGTAGCATGTTTCGCGGTCGCCTTCGGTACCGCCTTTCACGTAAGCTTCGCGACCGAAGCGCCTGGTAAGTTCTTCCAGCACAGGCACACCGCCTGGCATTTCTTCAAAAACCCGCCTGTAATCGGCGGGATTGGCTTGTTTTGTTCTCATTGGTTACCTGCCAGTCGTTGCCCTATCGCTGCGCCTGCGGTCTGTCCTGCCGCGCCAGCCGCCTCGGTTCCCGCCTGCATCATGAGTTGCTGCTGTGCGGCCTGCTGCTGTGCTTTCTGACGCTGGTCCCGGAGATCCGCCACAGCATCGGATGAGCGAATAACCTTAGCCGGAACGCCGAGCGCATCCGCCACAACGCGCGTGGCTTCGTCGGTATCAACGAGATCAACAACGTCCTGGCTGATTGCGGCGAGATTTGCCACGTTCGCGCCGAGGCGCTCAATAGCGGTGACGTCCTCCAGTTGCTGGGCGCGTGCCAGCGGGGAGATGTATCGCACGTTGAAATTGGCGTTCTGGAGACTTTCAGGAGGTTGCGGGAATACCCCGGCGCGGAAAGCGATGCCAAAGCAGCGCGCAACCAGCGGTTGCAGGTATTCAGCCTGGAAGCGCCCATACACCGGCCCCAGCAACTGGCGAATAAGCGCGACGCGCACATGCACTTCGGTGGCGGTCATGGCCGGGCCGTCCTGTGGCTGCAGCTGGTCGGCCATCATGACCTTGCGGATAGACGCCTGCAGGCGGTCTTCTGCGGTAAACGCTACCTGGAAATCTGCACCGGTCAGCAACGGTTTCATGCTGTCGGTGCTGTTTGCCACGATGATGCGGCGTGGTCCGACCTTCACTGTACGCGGGTTGAGTACGCCGTCGTCCTCAGCTATCCACATACCGGAGATAGCCAGATCCTGCGCGGCTTTCTCCATGCGCTTGGTTTCGTTCAGCTCTTTGCAATCCGGCAGCGCGTCGTATACCGGGCCGATGCCGTACGGGCCGCCGGGGATTTTCATCCAGCGCGGAACACAGCAGGGGAATTCGTGATAACCGGATTCGCGAACTACCTGCTTATTCGTAACATCCACGTTGTATGATGCAAAGCGCATGTTCTTCGCCAGGCGGGCATCGACCATGTAGGTTTCGCGCGGGAAAATACCGTGCAGGAAATCAAATTTGTCGTCGGGCTTTTTCTTCGCCGCGTCGCGGATCTTCTCGCTGACCTTGTCCGCGCCGAATTCTTTGATGGCCTGCTCAGCAGTCAGCTGGTAGCGGCGGTATATCGTGTCCACGATGCCATCCTTGCGGGTGGACGTGACATAGCACTGCGCCAGCGGCCACTGCTGGAATGTGTAGCCACCCTCGTCGCGGTCCTCGTCGATGTACAGCACGAACCAGCCCGCGCATACCACATCGAGATTAGCCTCGTAGCCCTCGGCGTCGAAGTTGGCGGCGTGGATATTTTCCCACACCAGCGTAGCGCAGGTGGACAGCCAGGCTTTGGCGTCGTCCGGCAATGATTCGCTGTCGAGGTTAAGCCATTGCGCGTTAGCCGGGGTCATACCGGACATCAGCGCAGAGGCCAGCATGCGGGCGCTGTCGGTGGCCGTGCCGTCCAGTAGCTTAGCCACCTTGTGTTTTGCACTCTGTGCATCGAGGACTGTTTCGGAGAATCCAGCGCCGCGCAGCGGATAGGTGTAGTCGTAGCATTCACGCCACACGCTTTCGTGCATCTGGCGGTTGGCTTTCAGCGTGTCCACACGCTTAATCAGCTTTACGGCGATATCATCCACGATTAAGCCCCCAGAGTGCTTTTCTGTTGCGCTGCCTGTGCGCCACCCGCCAGCAAAGAACTGCCAGAGCCAGCAGCACCCTCTGCACCGCTCGCCAGCAGGGATGAACCTTTCTTGCGCTTCTTGCGCGATGCCGCATCAGCGTTTGCCGCTTTTGCCGCTGCATCAGCAGCAGCGTCCGCTTCGGCCTGCGGGTCGGTCTGAACCACTTTCGGTGCGCTACCACACATAGCGTTTTCTCCTTAGCCTGGTACGTGCCAGCCGTGCTGAGTGAGCACAGGTTTACCGGTGACAGGTTGTTTCTTGCCCTCTTCGTTCGTCACCATCGGGCCGGTATCGCCGGTTACAACGTCGGTGGCTTTTTTGACGAGATGGAGGAATTCAGGATTGTCAGTTAGCTGCTGGTCGGCCAGGTCGGTAAAGCCCAGATCTTCAAAGCGGGCAATGATGGCTGCGCCCTGCTCGTTGAGGGTCGCCAGCAGGGTATTGCGCGCGGTGAGTAAAAGCGCTTCTTCGCTGAACTGAGACTCCTCAACGGTGATTACCTGCTGGTCTGCACGTGGCTGTTCCTGCACTACAGTGTCGCTGGTTGCCCCTGTCTGCGGCTCAGCGCCCGTTACTGGCTCCTGCCCCGGTACTTCGACGGTTTTTCTTGGTCGGCCCATTATGTTGGCTCCTGTGATGATTGAGCCGTAAGTGTGAAACGGGGTCGCGGTCGGAATCCCGACCAAATGGAAGATTTGTTAAAAACAGGGGGTATTTAACATAATGATCCTTACACGCACCAGCGAAACGGCACTCATCACCGGTTCAGCGTAAAGCGGTTATTTATTAGTGTTTGCTGTGGGAGAGTGGTGAAAACAGGCTGCATAAATCGTGCATAAAACAGGGCGCTTTTTGCATAGCGTTTTTAATCAGTGAACGCCCTGTTTTTGCGGGTTTTCATTGTGGTAATCGCTTTGTACGCCAGGCGTAAACGAATCGTCGTGATGTAACCTGTGCTGGCAGCTCGGAACGCGGTCGCTGCGTCACGTAGCACCAGAAATCTATCAGCGCTTCGCCTGTGTGATGGTTTGGTGCTGCGCCCTGCTTCCAGCCGATGATAGCAGACTTCGACACGTCCAGCTCTCTGGCAATCTCCTGCAACGGAATGCCGCTACGCGTGATGTCGTTAATCACCCGGAACCAGTCTGTTTTGAGCTTTGCGATAACTGGCATAGGTCACCCCGCAAAACGCGCGCACGCGCGAACGTAGAGAGCGATTTTATTGAGCTTTTGGCGCTCGTTAATCGCCGTGGTGGAATCAAATCGTGTTTGCATATCGCTACCCGCAATAAATTACATGTTCGACGTGTTACCACCTGTTACCACTGTTACCGCCTTCTTCTAACCTTTCCCCAAATCGACTTATATATATATGGGGTTTCTAGTAAATAGGTGGTAACAGTGGTAACATTCATTAAATTTCAATTAGTTAAATTGTTACCACCTCAGCTTTAAGGTGGTAACAGGTGGTTACGCTCGCTGCCAAACCTTCATTAATTTGCCTTCAACGCGTCGAGTAACTCGCGAATAACAGCAATTTTGCAAAACATTACTGATTCGCATTTCTTCGCGCTTTCCGATGTGGCTGGGATTTAAGCCAATAGCATCGCGCAACACGTCACTAGCGCGTAAAAATTCGCAGTTTCGCGGAATGTCGTTAGTCATCAGGTCAGGCGTGTCGAGCCATTTCTCGACCGTTTCGAGCCACGCGTCCTTAATGGTGTACTGCTCGTGGACACTTGCACCGAGCCGCTCAGCATCACGGAACTGGATGCCGCCGAGGCGTTTAAACGTCTCGCGGGCTTCAGCCCAGAGCAAAAGGAGGTCATTTTTAATCGCTTTCACGTCGACTTTCGACACCTCCACGGGAAGCCAGCGACGGTTACCAGTCTTATCCGCGAGGAACTCGTCCTCATTGGTGGTGCCGACGAAGACCAGGCGGCGCGGGAACTGTGTGGCAAACTCCCGGTATTTAGGGATCCAGTTCTCATGCGTACGCGTCACGAAGGCCTTAATTGATTCCAGCTCTTTGGTATTGAGGCCGCGCAGCTCACCTATTTCCGCCACCAGCCGCCCGCGCATCTTGCGTGCGAGGTCGTCGTCTTTCTCAGCGAAAGATATCTCTGTGAAGAATGCCGGATCAGGGCTGAGCGCTTCCACGCCGGAGGATTTGCCGCAGCCCTGCGGCCCAACGAGGATCGGCACCATATCGGCTTTAACGCCTGGCTCCAGCACCCTGCCCGCCAGCGCAGTCCACATGTACATGGACACCGCGCGGGTGTATGGCGTATCGGCGGTACCGAAGTGCGTATGGTAGAAAGATTCGATGCGCGGCACGCCGTCCCACTCCAGCCCGTTGAGCCAGGTTGTCGCCGAATCGAACTGCTGTTCGTCAGCAACCTGCAAAACGGCATCACGAATCAGTTCCCGACCAACAGGTTTAAAGCTACGAGCCGCCATCGTCATACGCAGGCGTACATAGTCAGCATCTGTGAACGCCTGCCACTGGCCGGATCCCGCTGGAGCTAACATGATTTCATCGCGGAACTGGTCGAAGCGAATATCGACGCCGATGAAATCGGGACGAACTACCGCTTTAGTCGCATTGAGAATTTCGGCTTCGATACGCCCCCATTTGTCACGCTCGAACGCCGGTAGCGGCGCAGGCTCGGCCACTTCGGTACTGGTCAGATCTTCGAAATCGTCGTTGCGGATGCCGATGGCATTAAGAAAATCGCCGTCGTCACGGTGCGCGCAGCTGGCGTGCAGGCATTTGAAGTGTCCCTGCTCAAAACCTGCAGTCCCCGCCGGGAGGTAAACCGTGCTGGTCGGGTCACCGCCTGTGCTGTGGCCATCCTCAAACGGGCAGCGAATGTATCGCTCGCCGTTGGCACCATCCAGCAGCGTCCAGCCGTTGGCATCCAGGTAATCCGCTGTCTCATCCGTGGCGCCGGGCGTAAACGTTGAGCGGTCGCGCATCTTCGTGCTGCCCGCTTCGGTGGTGACCGACACAGGGAGCAGATCCGCCAGGCGCTGCCAAAGCGTTTCGAGCTGGTCAGCAGTAATGGCCGGAGGTTCATCCGGCAGACCGCCGCCCCACTCAATGCGCGCGCCACTGCTGTGCGTTCCGCAGGCAACGAATTGCTGTCCGTTGGCCAGCAGCTCGATAATCCCCATATCGCCCGCCAGGCGGTGGATGCGCTTACGGAAGTCACCATCAACGGCCAGCAGGTACAGGCATTTGTTGCTGTTGGCGCGCCAGCGACGCGGCGGCAGCTCGCCAAGCAGCTGCACCAGCGTTTTGCGAATATCGGCCTGAATGTCTTCATCTTCGCTGTCGCAGTCCAGCGCCAGCCAGCCGTGGCCCGTGCGCACGCAGATGCCGTAATCAGGTTCTTTGGACCAGCGGGCAAAGTCATGCTCAGTAACAACGTACTCGGTCCACTGAGCAATACCGGTAACCAGGCGGTCACGGTTGTAGCGGCTCGGCGTCTTGCCCAGCGCTTTCAACTTACTGTCGGGGGAAATGGCCGCGCCCGGGTTGCACACGACCGGCAGCAGCTGGTCGGTACGCCCCAGCACCAGATCGAAGTGGAACCATTCGTCAGGCGTCGCCCCCCAGATCTTTTTCTCTGACATGGGTTACGCCTTATCAGTTAGGGGGTCACCGTTGAGCAGCCAATCAGGGTCAACCTGTAGTACTTTCGATAACTCCAGAATGAAGCCAGTACGGATCGCACGTCCAGACTCCAGGTACTGGATAGATTGTTGACGCATGCCTACTTTTTCAGCTAAAGCCGTTTGGGTGATGCCCAGGGCCTTGCGGCGCTCCTTAATACGGGAAGCTAATGTGGGACTGGTCATTGGGTAAGCCCTCAGATGTTTACAGGTTTACTTGTAATTACCTCACAGGCACTCTGGTTTGTCAAATACAGAAGTATCTGTAATCATCAAAACCAGAAAAGGAGCCAGTAATGAATCTTGCCAACCGAGCCAAAAGACGCAGAACAGAACTAAACTTAACGCAAGTAGAAGTCGCTAAGCGTGCGGGTATTAGCCAGCAATCTATTGAAGCGATAGAGAATGGAAAAACGCTAAAACCGCGTAACCTTCTTGCTTTAGCAGCTGCGCTCGAATGCGATCCTAAATGGCTGCTACTTGGAGGAGACGTTGTCACTGATTACAACTACGGGGCTCGCAGAGTGCCAATTTTAAGTTATGTGCAGGCTGGTGCTTTCAATGACGCCGAGCCTATTCTAGATGACGGTGATTTTGAATATGTATTAACGACCGCAGAGCTATCAGCACGTTCATTTGCTCTACGTATCCGCGGGGATTCGATGGAACCAGAATTCAGGGAGGGAGACATTGTTATTATCGATGCGGACGTATACCCCACACCAGGCGAATTTGTCGCGGCTAGTAACGGTAGCCATGAAGCCACATTTAAAAAGTATCGCCCGGTAGGCATAGGCCCCCAAGGCGAAGAAGACTTTGAATTAGTTCCGCTAAATAGTGACTACCCTATATGCCGCTCCCGAGAGAAACCAGTAAGTATTATAGGTACTATGGTTGAGCACCGAATCTACCGCAGAAAACGCTGATCTGACACATCAAATCTAACCAAGAGGGCATTCGCCCTCTTTTTTATTGCCCCGATAAACAAGTATTTATGTTAATTTCACAATTAATTACCAAATCACCTGTTGACGCAGTTACAGGTTTACTTGTATTTTTATTCCATGCAGTATCGCTCTTTAACAACATGCGGAGTTAATCATGCTCAACACAGATGAACGGCTGTACTACGCCCATGCGGGTGAATTGCTACGGGACCTTCTCTTTCGGGTTTACACGGAAGAGCAGAGCAAACCTCAGGAGAAATACACAACAGCGGATACCGGATTCGCCAGCCGAGCACCGGTTATCGCTACCGCCGTCCGGGATGCATATATGGTCCTGCTGGATGTGCCACTGCCGCAACGCGGCGGGGATTATGACGTAGCGCTAAGCCAGAAGATCGCGAGAAACCTTAAGCAGTTCCTCGCGAAGGAACTTAAAGCGGAAGGTCAAGAAGGCTGACTAAACGCTCTTTCATGTCAGTGCCATCAGGGTAAAGCGCTAACAGCCGGTCAACAAGGGAATCGTCAGCTTCTTCGACGAGTACCGAAACGACCGCTTTCAGCAGGTCAACATCCCTGACAAGTTCTTCAACTTCTGGTGATACGGGCATAGCAATTTTCCTCTTCGTTTGTGGTGAACAAGAGGATACCACCGCCGCCTGAGGTGGGAAAACAATCAGGCACCAGACCTGAGCCAGTTTACGAGCTGGCTGAGTTCTGAAAACTCCGCTCTTTAACAAACTGAACCGCGTGACAGGCAAGCCGCTGTGCTCCTGGCAAAACGAAATAGCACCCGATGGGATCGAGGTAAACGCCGAGTCCGTATGCGTACGGTAAGCGTAGAGGACCGCACCGCGACGAGCTGATAAGTCACGCAAGTTGAAACGCCCCGATGCAGGGGCGTGCAGTGAATTAATCAAAGGCTTCGGGCCTTTTACTAATCCACTGAACGAGAACTGACTGATGGACGATTACGAAGCGTATTTCGATAGCCTGGAAGAAGGCGAAGAGACTCTCAGTTGTGAAGGATTTCGAGCTGCTTTAACCGCAACCCCTGCCCCTGCCCCTGAATCATCCCTGTAATTACTGTGTGTAGTCTTTGCCCGTTCCCCGTTCCCCTTGACGGGCTTTTTTCCTGTCTGAGAGCGCATCCCAAAAGGTGCTACACCTCGCCCGCTGGCACCGGGTGCGCTCCCCGACATGAAAAGGAGCACCACCGATGAAACCTGAACACCTCCACCGGCTGACGGGGCGCGATGTGCTCCGCTGGCGTCGTAACAGATTCGACCTAATTACTGGCCTTGCCCTCGCAGTTGCGTACGGACTGGCCGCCTCAATCATCCTTCTGATAGCGAGAACAGCGTAATGCAAATCACTAAAGAGCAAGTTAAAGCCTGGCAGGCATGTACCGACGGTTTCCGCTGGTTTCTGGATAAATTCCCGCAGGGCGGCGCGTACGCCGATGTGCATGGTGCATTAATCGAGGATAAACGCTTCGATGATGCGCGCTGGCTGGTTAGCCGCATGTACGACACACACCTGAATAGCGCTACGTTCATTCAGGCCGAAACCGCTGCTACCGACAAAATGGTCGGTGAGCTCACCAGCATGGAACATCC
>Ga0058697_10000059_pt1 | contig 68378 bp, 63 predicted proteins | sample AgamicAsMae_FD_66619 | JGI IMG/M metagenome (GOLD analysis project Ga0058697, IMG submission 66619) | Agave microbial communities from Guanajuato, Mexico - As.Ma.e | ecosystem: Host-associated > Plants > Phyllosphere > Phylloplane/Leaf | place: Guanajuato, Mexico | collected 2012-06-04
TGAGGCGTCGTTCAGTTCTGGGTATTGGTGCTATGATCGGCATTGCTCAGTCCGGCTGGTGATTTGGGATATTCAGCGATTGATCAGATCGCATAAACCGGACTGAGTTCCCCCTGAGTGATCTACTATTCCGAGCAGTTATTAGACGTTTGAGCATTTTCTGGATGGCGCCCGTGCTGACATCAGCGCACTGGCTTATCTGGCGGAAGGACAGGCCGACGTCAAAACGCAGCCTTAAAATTTCATGGATTTTACGCATTGCGATTCTCTTTTTTGGCATATATCACTCCCTGGAATAAAAGGGATAGATATAGCATCAAAAATCAATGCGTTAAGAAGGATTCTGGCGACGTGAACGGAAATTCCGGTCGGGTGAACACCGATTCTGGCAAAATGAACAGTGATTCTGGTCATGGTGCAAAATCGAGGTATTTTCCGCCGGAATATGCGTTCACGTTGGGCCAGAATATGCACCATTCCCTGTGTGGGAACACTGACGGCCAGTACTATTTCCACTGAGCCTGGAGATGGGAAACACTACGCCAGTGGCCGTGACTTCGCAGCGGCAACGGGGCTGGTTCCACGTCAGTACAGCACCGGAGGTCGAACAACCCTGTTGGGTATCAGCAAACGAGGTAACAAAAAGATCCGAACATTACTGGTTCAGTGCGCCAGAGTGTTCATACAAAAACTGGAACACCAGAAAGGCAAGCTGGCGGACTGGGTCAGGGAATTACTGTGCAGAAAAAGCAACTTTATTGTGACCTGCGCCCTGGCAAACAAGCTGGCCAGGATTGTCTGGGCGCTTACGACGCGACAACAGACGTTCGCGTCGTAAGTCTCTACAGTAATAGAATGCTTAAACAATCACTTATCTGGTTTTGCGAATACTGATCATTGATGATACAAACGGCCGACCGGCCTGTTGAAGAACCTGTATATCGGAATGGCTCATCTGAAGCCGTATAATTTTTCTGAGGTTCATCAGGCGCGGAACTCATCGTGGCGCGATTCAGACGCCGGATAGATTTAAGCAAGCCAATATTATCGTCGAAAATCACTGTTGCAAAAACGGGAGTGACCATAGATTCCGATATCCAAACTGGCCCCTATTTGTGCGGAAAACATAAACATACATGAAACAGATTTCTTTTATCCCAGAAGTTAATTCGCTAATGGATAACTAATTATTGATATAAATCATTTTCTTTGAACCCTCCGTTTTCACAGAAAAATTAATAAAATCAATATCATATTAAACAAAATTGCTTTTTAATCATAGCTTTACACGATCGTTTCTTGTTTTTTGATTGTATTTACCTATCGAATTTCGTTGTTTGATCGGTTTTGCCGATCTTGTGGGGTTGTGTATAATCATTCCCGTAGATTGAGAAAATATTGAGCATAGAATTTCTCCAGAGAAGTTATGAGAAAATGATAAATCGCTATCAAGATGATTATCTTTATTTGCGTTTTAAGGTTGGGCAGTGTCTCATCAGGCATATAGCTGATCAACTAGTGGAGGTCCCACAGGCGAGCATACTCTTAACGGAGAGCCGGGTCCATTTAGTAACACTGCCGCCGGTTTTTTTTCGGGGAACGTATTCCAGCCGTCTGAGGAGTTTTGCAGGGCGGGAAGTATCCTTGTCACAGAGTATAAAACGGGGCTGCAGCCATGAACATCCTTGAAGCGGCGCAACTGCGCCGCTTACTCCAAAGGAGTGCCAAGTCCTGCTGAACGAGAGACGTTACTTGCAGTGAGCTGGTACACTAGAAAATATTTTCATTGTGTTGATATAAAAATATCATGGATGACGGTTAACGACTACAAAATCAAAAAGATAAGTATAATTTCGTTGGTGCGGGCTTTAAAATAACAATTTAAAATTGGCGTGATCTATAGAGTATTCTAAAATCTAGACAGGTCCATTTCTGTACCAGTTGAAGTTTTTGATAGCAACAATGTGAATATTTACTCAGTGATGATATAGCATTGTGCAGGTTATTCATCCATATCATTTTTTTTGGAATTTTTCCATATTCACTGGGCATATACCATTATCTTATTTCTAATGCTATGCATCTTAAATGCACGCGATATACACGCGATATAAATGTCCCATCTGATAATGACATTTTATCTGGCGTGTTGATTTTACTATTTATTAACTTTACCTGTTATATCATTCAGGAGAAATCATTATGCATAATAAGCTTACCGCAGCTCAAACCCGGGATAAGCAGCGCAACGTACGTCTGGCTCGCTACAATAAATTCCGCTTACAACTCCAGGCGCTCCCTGTAGCGATAGTGCCAGATGCTCTGCCACCCGATAATCTTTTACCGGTGGACGTGCTGGAAAATGGTATGACGGTCAATATTCCACAATGGAATCGTGTCCTGCCGGAGGATCGTCTTGAAGTGTTATGGGATGATAATATTGTCAATACACATACGGTCGATACTCCCGAAGATGAAACCTGGCCGTATTCCTTTAAGGTGCCATCCACTGAATTAATAACTGAGGGCCTTCACAGCCTGGCTTATAAGGTCACTGCCGCATCAGGCGCGGCAACGGATTCCGATAAGCTTACGGTTAAAATTGACCGTGAGGCCCCTGACCATGACAATGTTCCCCCTTCCCTAGTGTTTCCGGCGGAGGTCAACACCAACGGTATTACTCTGGAATACCTGGACAGTAATAATAACGCGGTCATCGCCACCGTACCCGGTTATGACGGCATGGAAGCAGATCAGAAGGTACATCCACACTGGAGTACAGTGACACTGGATACCGTGACTGTGACCGAGGCGGATGTGACTGCTGGCGAGATAAAGGTTACCTTCCCCGGCGACATTATTCGCCGCGAGGGAGAAGGAAAAAAGCCAGCCCACTATTATCTTACCAGTCGCGCCGGTTTTGATGGAAAGTCGTCTGAGTTCACAATGGTCAACGTGCTCCTGACCCCCAGACCTGACAGTCTGCAGGCACCGAGGGTGCCTCTGGCAGACAATGGTCTGATTGACCTGGAAGATGCCAATGCAGGGGTGACAATTGAAATCGATTCCTACACGAATGCCCGGACTGGCGACATCATTGTTGCCCAATGGGGCAGCAGGACTCTGTCAACCGTTGCTGTAATAGAGGGGAAATTTCCTGTCGAAGTTCCAGTATCAAGAAGCACTGTTATTGGTGAAGGATCCGGTACTGTAAAGGTTAGCTACCAAGTTGCGCGGAGTGATCTCTTTTTTCCTGCACCGCCCACCGAAGTTGAGGTCGATGTCGATACCGTAGGGCCGGTAAACCCGGATCCTGACTCACCAATCAATAAAAATCTGGCACCGCCAATAATCACTGGCAACAGCGGGAAGACCAATGAACTGACACCAGAGGATTATAATCATCCGGCCACCATCACCATCCCGGTATATGAGAATGCCAAAGCCGGTGAGATCGTCACGGCCTACTGGGGGGCAAGTACTGTCTCAGCAACATTACGTCCTTATACCGTTACCACTGACGATCTGAGCCAGAATAATTTTCCCGGGATTGAAGTCCCCAAAGCCGTTGTGAATTCAAGCTCCAATGATAAGACCTGGCCGGTCTATTACACGCTGAGCCGTCCTCAGCCACCGGCAAACCCGGTTTTTTCCCCCTCTGCGATGGTCAATATCCATATGGTAGGCCCTGGTGGCCTCGACGGATTGGATGCTGCGGAGTTTACTGACGCATCGGAAAGCGGCTGGCTGCTGCTCGCCCAGGTGGAAAATGGCCTCAGGGTGCACGTGGCGGTCTATGAAAATATGCTAGACAAGGACGAGATCGTTATGAACTGGCAGGCATTCAGCACCACAAATGCGGCGGCAGGCACTGAAATTACCGACTCCAACTACCGTGAACGTAAAATTGTGGGAGCGCCTGAGCGAGCCAATGGCGTGGATTTTGTTATCCCTTATAAAGATAAAGTTGATGCCATTGCGGGAGCCAGCGCTTCTGGCCAGGGCGCGGGACAGATTATTTACACGGTGACGCAGGCCGGGAGTGATTATAACGCGCCGGCGGCGACGGTGAAAATCGACCTGGGGGCACCGTAGTGCGTTACGCCTGAGCCGTTTTGTAGGTACCCGCCCGGTCCAGCCCCGGGCGGGACAACTATCCGAATTTTCTGGAGAAAGATTATGTCGCAACTAAAAAAAAACACTCATACCGTATCGGCTCCTGCGGCCCTTTCCACCCTTGAAATTCCTGATGCAGTAGCTATCCCGTGGGATGATACAAGCAGTGACCTCTATGGTGTGGGGATTGCAGCCATCAACGGAGGGCTGAAGGTTTTTGTCGAGTCCTATGACACTATGGCGATCGGGGATGCCGTTGACGTGCACTGGGACAGCCAGACTTCTTCGGTCGCCACAGCTGTTGTCGACATCAACAACCAGAACGAGCGTTTGGGGCTGACATTACCGGAGGCGGGCTTTGTATCCGGTGATTTTCAGCCCTTTTTCCGCATACGCCGCGTCAGCGGCGCAACAGCGGATTCTCCTTTGCGTGCCATTCGTGTGAAGCTGGAGCTGCCCGGCGGCAAGAATCCGGATCCAAGCACTTCGCATAATGAAAACCTGGCCGCCCCGCAGGTGGGTGATGACATCTTGCAGAATGGTGTGGATGCGGTCCAGGCGGCACAGGGGGTTAACGTCACCATTCCTCCCTATCTGAATATGGCAGAGTTTGACCGGATTGAGTTCAGCTGGGGCGGTGAGCGTCTGCTGCATACCGTCATACAAGGGGAAGTAGACCAGGCCATTGTCCTGACCGTCAACGAAGACAACATTCTGACCGCCGGCGACGGACATATTTTGCTGATGTATCAGATTATTGATGCCGCCGCAAACCGCTCGGACGGCTGGTCGCTGGTCACGGAGCTTGAGGTACAGGCGAGCGGCGCTGCGCTGAAGGAGCCTTATCTCAACTACTGGAGAGATAATATAGTCCCTCTGACGCTTCTCGGTGACCAGAATATTGAGGTGATGATTCAACTGGATCCCACGTTTTTTGCGGTGGGTGACACTGTGAAGGTGACATGGGAAGGTCATACGGTCTCAGGAGTACCAGTGACGTGGGTGGGCAGCCAGACCATTCTTGCTATTTCGGGCACACTTTCTATTACAGTACCCAATGCTACCATAGTATCTATAGCGGGCAGTAATGCCACGTTTTATTACACGCTACAGAAAAGCAATGGCGAGGAATTACTCTCACGACGTGCGCAGGCGCAGATTATCGGGGAACCGATGAAACTGCCCGCCCCCACGGTAAGCGAGGCTCAGGCGGGTTCGCTGGCAGCAGATGTGCTGCAGGCCACGGTAAACATTGCGCCCTATACCGGGATGGCGGTGGGGGATCTCGTCACCCTTATCTGGTCAGGTGAAAGAAATGACGGACAGCCCACGGATTATCGTGATGAGCAGGTTGTCAGCGGTAACACGTTGGGCCAGACCCTGGTTTTTAAGGTGGCGGGGGCCGCTCAGGTGGCGCCACTGGACGGTGGTAGCGTAACGGTTTATTACCAGGTGACACGGGCGCAGGGCCTTCCCGAGGAATCAGAACATATTGTCCTGCAGGTTGGTCAGGCCGCGGGTACGCTGCCGGCCCCGACGGTTAGTGAGGCTTCGGGGGGGAGGCTGGAAGCGGATGTACCCTATGCCACGGTAATGATCCAGCCCTATACGGGTATGGCTGCAGACGATAAGGTAGAGTTGCAGTGGTCCGCGGACATCACGGGTGTCTACAACGACTGGCTACCGGTGACGGCGGCCACCGTGGGGCATTTGCTGACTTTCAGGGTGCTGAAGGATTATATCGCTGACAACCATAAAGTCAGTGTTAGCTACAGTGTGACTTCGGCTGCGGGCGCGACGAATACCTCGGCGGTACTGAGTCTGCAAATTGGTGATGCTCAGTTACTGCCGGCGGCTGAGGTGGACGAGGCGGATGGCAATAACATCGATCTGGGTGATCACTCCAATGGGGTGACGGTAAGGGTGCCGGCGGCGGCCAGTCTGGAGGCAGGCGACCTGGTCACCGTCTTGTGGAGCGGCCAGACGGCGGCAGGAACCACTCAGGAGGAGGCGACGGTCAGTGGTGCCGACGCTGGACAGACCTTGCCGGTACATATCGATGCTGCGGTAGTAGACGCCAACAGCGATAGCAGTATCGAGATAAGCTACACGGTTGTCCGTGCAGCCACCGGACTCACAGATGAATCTGAGCTGGCCACTTATCAGATTAATGCCGCGGCTGAAGACATATCCAGCCTTAAACCTTTTGTGCCTGAGGCCACCGGAAATAACGGTGCTCTATTAACCCAAAGTGATTATTACAGACTGGGAAGTTTGCAGGTAATAGTGCCTATTTACCGACAAATGGCTATTGGTGATACAGTAAAAATTTACTGGATAGGCAGAGATTTCACTTATCCCACTGATATCGTAACAGTAACCAAAAAAGAGGCGATAATTTTTACGATCCCTCGCCTTGAATTTATTGACACCATAGGTGACACCGCAACCATCTATTTTACAGTGCAACGTTTGGGTGTAGAGCCAACCTATGAATCAGCTAAATTCGATTTGCAAATCGAAGGCCAGACACTTGATTTGAAAGCGCCTGACGTTAGTGATGACTTAACCGAAGTCGTCGTAATTTATGCCGGGATGAGTACAAATGATAGAATTGAGGTGCGTGTAAGCGGTGATGAAACTCATGAAACCGAGCTAAAATCTGGCAATGATACAAACCGGGTTGAATTTGATATACCTCAGTCATGGTTAGCACCGGACGGCAATGGATGGCTCCTTTTTAACTATGCAGTTGGTATAAGTGGCAGCGAATATCAATTTTCACGAGTCACTCGCAAGAGGGTAACGTCATGATGATATTAAGAGTTGTTTTTATTATGGTCTTCTCACTCATATCTCAGCTGGTATATCCCGCTTCATTTTCCGGTGAAGTTATTGGTTCATCAAGAGAAAACCAGTGTAATGATATTGCCACAAAAGGAGAAAAAGTCTTATGCTTTATAAAATTTGATTACAATAGCGATCCCAGCAGGTGTGATCAGGATGATAATAAGCCGGGATTTATGTGCAGTGGTATTATTATCAGAGGGACTACATCGGATCTTAACAGAGATTATTATTCTTGGAATCCCTCACCAGCCTCGGTAGAATCAGGCGGGGTTTCATTTTCTTTTTTAAGGAAAGATTCACGTTTCAAAAAGTTAGCATATGATTATGTAAACGGCCTTATCTTTTACCCTGCCGATTTCACCCCCCAGGGAAAAGATAGCACCATTAAAGTTCTTTGCGGTTTTCCGCTGGATGCTGGTACTGATAAACGAAGTGATAGTGGCTGTAATCGCTATAGTAATATTGAAATGAGTAAACTTTGTATCCTACAGGATATTTACACTGCCAGTCAGTGGTTTGATAACAATTACATGAAGTCTGGAGGTAACTTGTATCATTACTGCGGTTTTGTACTCTATTCTGCAGATAACAGCATTAATACTTCACAGCAGTTTGATGCAATGATAAAGGCGCAAATTCTGCTTAAGGATATTGCTTTTAATATGCAAAATGAATTTCGTCTGGCGACTTGGGAGCAGAATAAAATTGATATTCCACTAGAGGCTTTTTTCTATATCTCTGCCAGCTCTTCTGGTTTGACCAGTGCACAACTCGATCAACAAACTTTTTTCATACATTACAATGAATTTATTCCAATTATAGAAGTATCACTTCCTGCGGTAGAAGGTCTGGATGCTGAATTTCATTACAACTTACAAGATCAAAAGATAACTCCGCAGTGACAGTACTTGAAAAAATTATTATATAGTCAGGCCAGTTGCTAACTCGAACTGACCTATAAGAAACTTTAATGTTATTTTCGCAATACGATGCAGATAAAATTATTCTTTTTTATTTGTAATCCTTAGCGTGAATATGTATTTTCATTACAAAATGGGGTCGTAATATGTTAAATCGTTTAAATATTATCTTCACTATGTGTTGATTTTGCTCTTGATGTTTACCAATAAATAACTAATTATTTCGTCGGTGGTTTTATTATGAGATTAAATTTATTATCTGCAGTCAGCATAAGCATTTTACCTGGCGTGGCTATAGCTGCTTCCCTTAATGGTGGAAGCGCAATTGTACCATCCGGTGGCGTTGCCGAAGACTGGAACTTAAGCAATCATGCCGAGCTCACGGTTGAACAGGGAGGTGCGGTGCTTTCTGTGGACATGCATAACAGCGATCTGTTGGCAGATGGTGCATCTTTCAACAAGATAAATATTGTCGACAGTACGGCAAACATCGCCAGTTCTGAGATTAACTCTTCTTCTGGCCCGGCTGTGCAGATCGGGGCAAATGTTGGTAATGTTCAACCATCAGTCGTTAATATTACAGACTCTCACCTGAGCGGTTCCGGAAGCGGGCTGTCGGTTATAGGAGATGGCAGTGTTATCACGCTGGATCATACTTCGGTAAAGGGCACCATGCCGGGCAGTGGCGCAGGTTCACTGCCGTCACAGACGGGCAGCGGTATTGCTAGCTATGGTGCCCGTACACGCATATTTAATGGCAGCACGATCACCGGTGCCGGTAATGGTATATTTGTAACTGTAGACGATTCTGTAAGCTCTTCCGCCAGTCTTGAAATCGATAATTCCACAGTATCGGGTTTAAACGGTAGCGCAATCCGTGTGGCAGACTATCCGTTTGGCAACAGCAGCGATGTGACAGTCGATATTCGTAACGGCGCTTCCCTTTCCGGCAGTGACGGCAATATTTTATATGTTGCAGACAGTGCCACTACTGATTTCAATGTTGATAATAGTGCCCTGTTCGGTAATCTGGTTGCCGAAGACGCGGCAACGTTAAATGTCACCCTGGTAAATAAAGCGGCGTTGACGGGGAATATTCAGGGTGTGAGTTCCATGGCGATAAATAGCGAAAGCCAATGGAATATGGATGGTGATAACGCTATCGGCACACTAACCCTGGAAGGGGGGACGGTTAATTTTAACAGTGGCGATACTTTTCGCACCCTTAAAGCAGACAGTTTATCTGGTAATGGCAGTTTCCTGATGAATACCGATTTGGCCGCTCATACTGGCGACATGCTGGACATAGCAGGCAAAGCGACAGGTATCTATACTCTCGCGATAAAAAATACCGGTAAGGAACCCATTGCAGGTGATGACTCTTTGCAGATCGTCCATACAGGCTCCGGTGACGCGCAATTCAGCCTCGCCGGTGACAAGGTTGATGCAGGCGCATGGCAGTATTCTTTGTCACAGGAGGGATACGACTGGTATTTGACACAGGATTCGGGAAGCCCCCAGGATCGTTCCACGACCCCGTCCACCGACGCCATACTTAATATGGCATCGGCACCAGTCTATATTTTTAACAGTGAGTTACCCAACCTGCACTTCCGTCGCGGAGATATACAAGACGACAATGCAACCTCCGGCGGATTGTGGGGGCGTTATTTAGCCTCAGATAACCGTATTAATGGCGCAGAGAATTCAGCCTACAGCATGAAGCAAAATGGGATGGAGATTGGGGGAGATACTGTTCTTGATGTGAATCACGGTCACCTGGCACTGGGGGCTTTTATCGCTTACAGTGATAATAATATTAGCCATGTACGCGGTGATAACAGCTCAGTGAACAGTACCAGCGGTGGTTTATATGCCACCTGGCTGGATAATTCCGGTTTTTATGTGGACGCTGTGGCTAAATATAATCATTTCAGCAACCGGCTGCAGACCCATATGAGCGATGGCACGCCCGTGAACGGCGATTACGCTCAGGATGGCTTCGGTGGTAGTCTGGAAGCTGGTATGACGTTCAATACAACATCGCCGTTATGGCTGCAACCTTATCTGCGGACGACTGCATTCCAGGCGGAAGGAAAGTCGGTTGATCTGGATAACGGCATGGCCGCTGATATCAGCACCACCAGATCGGTACAGGTCGAAGCTGGAGCTAACGTCGGATTAAATCTGCAAGTGGCAGAGGTACCGGTAAAACCTTATCTTAAAGCGGCCTTAGTGCAGGAGTTCATTGATAATAATAAGGTGCGCATCAACGATACCTATAACTTCCACAATGATATTTCTGGCGCAACGGGCAAATATGGTGGGGGTGTAAGTTCTCAACTTACTCTGAATTCCAGTATCTGGGTTGAAGCTAATTATCAGAAAGGCAGCCATATAGAATCGCCGATTACGGCAAATGCCGGTTTTCGAATCAATTTTTAACAGATCATGTCAATAGCCGCTAACGTTTGCCTCATTTTTTGGTTCCTGTCATGATTGGACCAAGCTGGAATGGCAGTGGCGGCTGGAGTGGTGCTGGTTTTGGTAGCAGCGCTTCATAACGTATTTTACGACATGGGCTTAAAGAATCGTTAAGCCACGAGCCTGTAAATTACCTTGCGCCACTCCGCCCTCATTTACAGGCTCTTTTTTAACTCACTGAGCGCTGGTCATCAAACATTAACGCGATGGCAAAATCAGCTCATCATAACCTTTCGCCAGCGTATGCTGCATCACCTCAGCCACCCGGTCTCCCGCGCGACGTACCGCCTGTGCCAGCGGAACCTCCTGCACCAGCGCGCTGACCAGCTCGGCGCAGAACAGATCGCCGGTACCTTTTAAATCCGTCTCAATACGCGGATGTGCGCTAATCTCCACGCCGTCCGCCGTTACCAGCACAACGTGAATACTGTCGTCATCGCCCGCAACCGGTGCGCTGGTGATCGCTACCCACTTCAGGGTTGCGGACAGCAATCCACGGGCTGCATCAATCGCGCTTTGCAGATCGCGACAGGGACGACCGCTGAGCACCTCCAGCTCGAAGACGTTGGGCGTTATGCCCTGCGCTAACGGCAGAAGATATTGACGGTAAGCCTCCGGGATCTCCGGTTTGACGTACACGCCGCTGTCCGTATCGCCAATCACCGGATCAACCAGAATCAGCAGCTCCGGATGGTTTTCCCGCAAAGACGTTAGCCACTGCGCCAGCAGCCCAATCTGGTTGGCAGTGCCCATATAGCCCGCAGTGACCGCTTTCAGACTGCGCAGCGCGTCACGCTCTGAAAGCGCACGCAGATAGCCGTTAAACCAGTCGTCCGGGATCACACCGCCGTAGAAGGTGTCGTAATGGGGCGTATTGCTGAACAGCACGGTCGGCACGGCGGTGACGTTAAGTTGATGCAGGCGAATCGCGGGGACGGCAATACTGTTGCCGACGCTGCCGTAGACCACCTGCGACTGAACGGCAACGATATCGCTCTGCTGCGCCCGCGTTTTATCCCTGAACAGGATCATCTCCATAGTGCACTCCTTAACGGGTCAGATCCCCGCGCCCTGACTGTAACTCTCTTCACCAAACACGCCGATCGACAGATAGCGGTCACCGCGATCGCAAATAATCGCCACCACTACCGCACCGGGGTTGTCCCTCGCCACGCGCATCGCACCCGCGACGGCACCGCCGGAGCTAACGCCGCAGAAAATGCCTTCGCGTACGGCTAAATCGCGCATGGTATTTTCCGCTTCACGCTGATGGATATCCAGTACCTTATCAACCAGCGATGCGTCAAAAATGCCCGGCAGATAGTCCGGCGACCAGCGGCGGATCCCCGGAATATTACTCCCCTCTTCCGGCTGCAGACCCACAATGGTCACCAGGCGACTCTGCTCACGCAGAAAACGGGACACGCCGGTAATGGTGCCGGTGGTGCCCATACTGGAAACAAAATGGGTTACCTTACCCTGCGTCTGCTGCCAGATTTCAGGCCCGGTGGTGGTGTAGTGCGCCAGTGGGTTATCGGGATTATTAAACTGATCGAGAATTTTGCCCTCGCCGCGCGTGGCCATGGCCCGGGCCAGATCGCGTGCGCCTTCCATACCGCCCTGCTCTTTGCTGACCAGCACCAGCTCTGCGCCGTAGGCGCGCATGGCCGCTCGACGCTCCTGGCTCATATTGTCCGGCATCAGCAGCTTCATCCGGTAGCCTTTCATCGCCGCAATCATCGCCAGCGCGATACCGGTATTGCCGCTGGTCGCTTCAATCAGCGTATCGCCCGGCTTAATCTCGCCGCGTATTTCCGCCTGTTGGATCATCGACAGCGCGGCCCGGTCTTTGACCGAACCGGCCGGGTTATTGCCTTCCAGTTTGACCCAGATTTCACTGCCGTTGTCCGGCGACATGCGCTGAAGTTTGACCAGCGGGGTATTACCAATGGTGTGTTCGAGTGTGTGCACGTTACAGTCCAGTAAAAAAGCCCGGTCGCGATTCGCTTACCGGGCCTGCAGACATGACTATTTCCAGGGTCGGGCAGACAGCGTGTCGCCCGACGTAAACCGCGTGAGATTAACCTATCAGGCAGACTCGGCGAGGGCAAGTTCCTCCGCCGATTCGATACGCTCACTGCCGTTATAGAGTCGGGCATGCTGCAACCCGACAAACAGCCGTTCACCGCGTGCCGGGACGTTATCGTCACGGAATACCACGTTAAGAGGCTCCTCATTCCAGCCCAGCGGCTGAACCACCAGATGGATATAGTGCCCTTTCGGACTGGCTTCCAGCACCTGCACCGGCAGCGGCGCGTCAAGGCTGGTACGGCGACTGATATCCACTTCCCACGGGCGCAGGAAGAGATCCACCGTGCCCTGACAAGACGGCGTATAGCCCAGCGGCCAGCGATGTGCGCCAACGTGGAACTGACCACCGCGCAGGGTACCTTTCAGGCGATTGACCTCGCCCATAAACTCCAGCACAAAGCGTGTCGCCGGTTCGCGCCAGACGCGATCCGGCACATCGACCTGCTCGATATTGCCCAGGCTCATCACCACGACCCTGTCGGCCACTTCCATCGCCTCTTCCTGGTCATGGGTCACAAAGACGCTGGTAAATTTTAACTCTTCGTGCAGCTGACGCAGCCAGCGGCGCAGCTCTTTACGTACCTGCGCATCCAGGGCGCCGAAAGGCTCATCCAGCAGCAGGATCTGTGGTTCAACCGCCAGCGCACGGGCCAGGGCCACACGCTGTTTCTGGCCGCCGGAAAGCTGTGCCGGGAAGCGATCGGCCAGATGGACCAGCTGGACCATTTCCAGCAGTTGGGTCACTTTGGCCTTAATCGCCGCCGTATTGGGACGCTCACGACGCGGCAGGACCGTCAGGCCAAAGGCGATATTGTCGAACACGGTCATATGACGGAACAGCGCATAGTGCTGGAACACAAAGCCCACTTTACGATCGCGGGCATGAAGGCGGCTGACGTCGGTGCCGTGGAAACGGATAGCGCCGCTGGTCTGGTTCTCCAGACCGGCAATAATGCGCAGCAGCGTGGTTTTCCCGGAGCCGGACGGCCCCAGCAGCGCTACCATCTGCCCGGATGGGATATCCAGCGAGATATCATTCAGCACCTGGGTGCGACCAAAAGACTTCTTAATATTGGCAATCTCAATGCTCATGATTTCCCTCCTGATGCACGCGTTTTTCCTGATTTTCCAGACGCCACTGCACCATACTCTTTAAAAACAGGGTCAAAATTGCCATCAGCGTTAACAGCGCGGCGGCGGTAAAGGAGCCGACCGTGTTGTAATCCTGCTCCAGCAGTTCAATCTGTAACGGTAACGACAGGGTTTCGCCGCGGATAGAGCCGGACACGACCGACACCGCACCAAACTCACCAATCGCACGGGCGTTGGTCAGCACCACACCATACAGCAGCGCCCAGCGGATATTCGGCAGCGTCACGCGGCGGAACATTAGCCAGCCGGATGCCCCGAGCAGGATCGCCGCTTCATCTTCATGGCTACCCTGACTCAGCATCACCGGCACCAGCTCACGCACCACAAACGGACAGGTTACAAAGATGGTCACCAGCACCATGCCTGGCCACGCAAACATAATTTGCAGGTTATGTTCATCCAGCCAACCACCCAGCGGGCCGTTGGAGCCGTAGAACAGCAGGTAAATCAGACCCGCGACCACCGGCGAGACGGCAAACGGAATATCCAGCAGGGTCAGCAGCAGCTGACGACCGGGGAAATTAAAGCGCGTTACCAGCCAGGCCAGCAGCGTGCCGAACACCAGGTTAATTGGCACGCTAATCAGCGCAATCAGCACCGTCAGCCGGATAGCATGCAGCATATCCGGGTCGCTCAGGTTTTGCAGAACCGGTGCCAGCCCTTTGCTGAAGGCCTGAACAAAGATATAGACCATTGGCGCAACCAGGATAAACGCCGATACCAGCATCCCGGTGCCAATCAGAAACCATTTTCCCCAGTTAATACGGGGCGCGTCATAACGCTTCAATTGAGTAACTTCCGCCATTAGTGACCTACCACACGCCGACCAAAGCGACTTTGCAACGTGTTAATGGAAAACAGCAGCAGCAGCGACGCCACCAGAATCACCGAGGCAATTGCGCTGGCCGCGGGATAATCAAACTCCTGCAGGCGAACAAAAATCATCAGCGAGGTGACTTCCGTTTTCCACGCAATATTACCGGCGATAAAAATCACCGCGCCAAACTCACCAAGGCTACGGGTAAACGAGAGCGCCACGCCCGCCATCAGCGCCGGAGAAAGCTCCGGCAGGACGACTTTGCAAAAGCTCTGGATACGGGTCGCCCCGAGGGTTTCCGCCGCCTCTTCATACTCCGGCCCAAGCTCTTCCAGCACCGGCTGAACGGTACGCACCACAAACGGGATACTGGTAAACGCCATCGCCACCGCAATACCCAGCCAGGTATAGGTGACTTTGATATCGAACTTCGCCAGCCACTCGCCGTAAAAACCGTTTACGGAGAACAGCGACGCCAGTGTCAGGCCCGCAACCGCCGTTGGCAGCGCAAACGGCAGGTCCATCAGGGCATCAAGCAGCGTGCGGCCAGGGAAACGATAGCGGGTGAGGATCCATGCCATCAACAGGCCAAATACACCGTTAAAAATGGACGCCACAAAGGCCGAGAGTAGCGTCACTTTATAGGCTGCAACCACCTGAGGGTTGGTCACCACCTCCCAGTACTGCGACCAGCTCATCTCTGAGAGCTGCATCACCAGCGCGCTCAGCGGCAGCAGCAGTACCAGGCAGACAAAAAGTAAACTGGTGCCCAGACTCAGGGTAAAGCCGGGCAGCACACGTTTAGACGATCCAGCAAACATTACTTACGCCCCGCCGCCAGCAGCTTGTCCAGCTCGCCGCCGCTGGCGAAGTGGGTTTTCATCACGTCCGGCCAGCGACCAAAACGGTCTTCCACGCGGAACAGCTCGGTCTGCGGGAATTTATCCTGCAGCTTGTTCATCACTTCCGGGTTGTTCACCCGGTAGTAGTAATCGGTGATGATGGTTTGCGCCTGCGGGCTATAGAGATAGTTCAGATAAGCCTTCGCCGCCTTTTCCGTGCCGTTCGCTGCAATATTTTTATCGACCCAGGCAACCGGGAATTCCGCCAGAATATTGGTTTTCGGGATCACCACTTCAAAGCCCTGAGCTTCATACTGTTTACGGATGTTATTCACTTCCGACTCGAAGCTAATCAGCACATCGCCCAGCCCACGCTCGGCAAAAGTCGTGGTTGCCCCACGGCCGCCGGTATCGAACACTTCGACGCTTTTCAGGAACTGGGTCATAAATTGCTGAGTTTTGGCCTTATCACCGCCATCGGCTTTGTCTGCCGCCCCCCAGGCTGCGAGGTAGGTGTAGCGGGCATTACCGGAGGTTTTCGGGTTCGGGAAAATCAGCTTCACATCTGAACGCACCAGATCGTTCCAGTCGTGGATGTTCTTCGGGTTACCCTTACGCACCAGGAAACCCATCGTGGAGTAGAACGGCGAGCTGTTGTTTGGTAAACGGCTCTGCCAGTCCGTCGGGATCAGCTTGCCTTTATCGTGCAGGATCTGCACGTCGGTCACCTGGTTATAAGTTACAACGTCTGCTTTTAAGCCCTGCAGAATCGCCAGCGCCTGTTTAGACGAACCAGCATGTGACTGTTTAATTGTCAGTTTGTCGCCACCGTTATCCTTCGCCCACTGCTGCTCGAAAGGCCTATTAAGGGCGGCAAACAGCTCGCGAGAGACGTCGTAAGAACTGTTCAGCAGTTCGGTTGCCTGTGCCTGCGCGACCAGCAGTACAGATGCCGCCAGTGCCAGATAACCTTTTTTCAGTGATTTAACGACCATTGCGCACCCTTAATTAATATGATGACTCTCTGAGCATGATATTTATAACGGACGCGAAAGCAGTAACGGTTTTATATACCGTTTGGTGATTTGCAAGTTAAAAAGGGAATAAGCTATCAGGGGTAGATTGCCCTCTCAGGAAGAGAGAGCGAACGCGGAAGAGGCTTACAGTGCCAGCAATCGCTCAACCGACGGCGAGAAGTAATAACCGCCGGTCACCGGGCGGGTAAAGCGCAGCATCGCATCACGTTTACCGTCCGTGTCACCGAACATGCTCAGCAGCTGCTGTTCGATATTGTACAGACGGGCGCAGTAGGCGCAGAAGTAGAGGCCGTGCGTGCCGCTGGCGGTGCCGTACGGCAGGCTCTGGCGAACAATCTTCAGCCCTTTCCCGTCTTCTTTCAGATCGACACGGGTCAGGTGCGAGGTGGCCGGGCGCGCGTCGCCGTCAATCTCATCGTTGGCTTCTTTGGTACGGCCGATCATCATTTCCTGGTCTTCAACCTTCATGCGGTTAAGCTGCCTGAGGTTGTGCTCCCAGCGCTGAACCATCATGTAGCTGCCGCCCGCATCGATACCGTCTTTAATCACTGCCACGTCGCGACGTTTTTCATCCCCGGCCGGGTTTTCGGTGCCGTCAACGAAGCCGCTCAAATCGCGATCTTCCACCCAGCGGAAACCGTGAGTCTCTTCCTGTACCGTCAGGGCACCGCCAAACGCCGCCAGTGCAGCCTGAGCAATGGAGAAGTTAACGTCGTGACGCAGGGAGAGGATATGGATCAGCACATCATGCTGGGTGGCCGCCGCAAGGCCTTTCCCGTAGGCCGGGAAATCCTTCAACTCTTCAGCGCCTTCACCTGCGCTAAGCTGCTTCCAGAGGCTGTTACCAAAAGCAACTACCGCCCCCGCCTGCGCGTCGGGGAAACGCGCCTGCAGCCCACCCAGGCTATCGATAAAAACACGGCAGCCTGTGCGCAGGGCGTCAATATCGCCCGTCAGGGTTGCTTCAATCCAAATCGCCGCACGGCAGTGTTCGGGCAAAATGCCGCTCTGAACCTGAGACATAACTTCACTTCTCCTGAAAAAAAGATGCCACGCAACCGTGACATTGATGGGCGCTATTCTACCCGTTTTTTCAGGAAAGCGATTTGTTCAAAAACAAATTATCGCTGCCAGATAATTTTGCTCAGCGTCCAGTTTTTCAGGGTGTCATCCGGCGGCATCAGACCCTGTGGGCCGCGCCATTCACCGCTGAACAGATAGCTGATATGCTGGCTGTCTTTCGCTTTGCAGAGCACAGAGCCGCTGTCGTCACCGTTCGCGCTGACGCAGTGACCAAAGGCCTTGCCGAAGACATCGCTAAATGGCGCACCGATTTTAACGCCGTCGGCGGTCTCAATTGACGCATCCAGCACGTCGATACGACTTACGGTTCCGCTCTCGCCGTTAATGACCAGTGCGACCTTGTCACCGTCCAGCGCTTCGAAGTAGCGAACGATATTTCCATTGGTCGTTTTCATACCGCTGCGCAAACGGTAGTCGCCGTCCAGCGCTTCATTGACAGCACTCTCGGCAAGCGCGGTTGTTCCGGTCAGGGCCCCGACGCCCTGCTCGCTGACCTGTGTCGATGAGCCAAACCAGTTCCAGGGATTCGCCGCCGACCAGTTAACGGCGGAGAGAGTGGAACAGCCGCCTAAAACCAGCGGCAGCGCGCATATCAATAAACGCAGCGATTTCATTAGACTTCCTTTTAATTAATTTAACGCCTGTTGGAGTGCCAATGCGGCAAAAAGTGCCGTCAATCTGCACTTGCCCGAAATGCGGCACGCAGACGCGGGTTGCTGACCAGCCACCAGAGGGCGAAAAGATCCAGCCCCAGCAGTGTCAGGCTAATGCCGGAGAGCGGTTCGCCGTTCAGCCACAGCAGCGGGAGCCAGAGAATCTGTGCCAGCTGTGCCACCAGCAACAGCGGGCGAAATGCCTCCCACAAACGCGGGTAACCGTGTCGACGCCCGCTCAGCAAAAAGGCCAGCACCGCAGGTACGCCGGGGAGCAGGCCAAACCAGAAATTATCGTGGTCGGGATAGAAAAGGGTCAGCAGCGCATTGCCGCTATCGCGGGAGGCGCTGGCTATCGCAAATAACACCCAGGTTCGCGCCTGCAGCAACAGCACGCCCCAGAACAGCAGTGGCAAACGCAGACGCCCGTGGGCATCGTAGTCAGAGGGCAGAAAATCAGTACTCTTCATCTTCGATCAGGCGTTTACCCAGGCTCAGCACATCGGACGTTTCATAGCCGAGACGTTCATACATCCCCAGCACCACCTCGTTGTCTTCCCGCACCACAATCTGAATTTTCGGACAGCCGCGGGCGATCAGTTTTTTTTCCAGTCGGTTAAGCAAGGCATTCGCAATGCCGCGCCCGCGATACTCAGGATGCACCCCGAGATAGTAGGCCGAACCGCGATGGCCATCGTAGCCGCCCATCACCGTTCCTACGACTTCGCCGTTAACCTCTGCGACCAGGAACAGGCTGACGTCGTGGTTCACTTTACGCTCGATATCCATTTCAGGATCGTTCCATGGACGCAACAGATCGCAGCGCTCCCACAGGGTGATCACTTCCTCGAAATCTTGCTGGCGAAAAACGCGTATCTCCATGGTATTACCCACCTTTTCGACTCTGAAACAGTGATTATGGCGCGAAGTAGCGGCTTAGCCAATATCCCGCGAAAAACGCGTTAAAAACTGGCATAATAATGCACAGTCACGTATTGAAATGAAAAGTAAAACAATTCTCTGCAACACGTATCGCAACGGAAAAGGCGATACGCTATAACATCGGGACCTCATTTTTACAACCAGGTTGTATGAGCACATTCAAACCCCTAAAAACACTCGCATCGCGCCGCCAGGTTCTTAAAGCCGGGCTTGCCGCTCTGACGCTGTCAGGCACCGCCAGCGCCCTCGCCCGTGAACCGGCGTTAAAGACCGGTAATGGCCACAGCCAACCGGCCAAAAAAACCGGAGGCAAACGGATAGTGGTGCTCGATCCCGGCCACGGCGGCATCGATACCGGTGCAATTGGTCCGAACGGCTCGAAAGAAAAACATGTTGTACTGGCGATCGCCAAAAGTGTGCGTACGATCCTGCGCAACAACGGCATTGACGCCCGCTTAACCCGCGGCGACGATACCTTTATTCCCCTGTACGACCGGGTGGAGATTGCCCATCAGCACGGCGCGGACCTGTTTATGTCGATCCACGCCGACGGCTTTACTAATCCGAGCGCGGCGGGCGCCTCCGTCTTTGCCCTCTCCAATCGCGGCGCCAGTAGCGCCATGGCGAAATACCTCTCGGATCGTGAGAACGCCGCCGATGAAAAAGCCGGCAAAAAAGCGCAGGATAAAGACCATCTTTTGCAGCAGGTGCTGTTCGACCTGGTGCAGACCGACACCATTAAAAACAGCCTCACCCTCGGCTCGCATATCCTGAAGAAGATAAAGCCGGTGCATCGCCTGCACAGCCGTGCCACGGAACAGGCGGCGTTTGTAGTGCTGAAATCCCCCTCTATCCCTTCGGTGCTGGTTGAAACCTCGTTTATCACCAATCCGGGAGAAGAGAAGCTGCTGGGCACCACCGCGTTTCGCCAGAAAATTGCCAACGCCATCGCCTCCGGCGTCATCAGCTACTTTAGATGGTTTGATAACCACAAAGCCCATACCAGGAAAGGTTAACTATGAAACCCGACGCACAGCAGGTCAAAGCCTTCCTCCTGCAGCTACAGGACAGGATCTGCCAACAGCTGGCCGCTGTCGATGGCCTGCACTTTATTGAAGATAACTGGCAGCGTGAAGCCGGCGGCGGCGGGCGCAGCCGGGTGCTGCGTAACGGCGGGATTTTCGAGCAGGCGGGCGTAAACTTCTCCCACGTCTACGGCGACGCTCTGCCCGCATCGGCGACTGCACACCGTCCTGAGCTGGCGGGCCGCAGCTTTGAAGCAATGGGCGTGTCGCTGGTCGTCCATCCGCATAACCCGTATATCCCGACCAGCCACGCCAACGTGCGTTTCTTTATTGCGGAAAAACCGGGGGCCGACCCCGTCTGGTGGTTTGGCGGCGGCTTCGACCTTACGCCGTTCTACGGCTTTGAAGAGGATGCCGTTCACTGGCATCAGACCGCGCACGATCTGTGCCAGCCCTTTGGTGAAGAGGTGTATCCGCGCTATAAAAAATGGTGCGATGACTATTTTTATCTTAAGCATCGCCAGGAGCAGCGCGGCATCGGTGGGCTGTTCTTCGACGATCTGGACTCGCCAGATTTCGACCGTTGCTTCGCCTTTATGCAGGCGGTCGGCGACGGCTATACCGCCGCGTATTTGCCGATAGTCGAACGGCGTAAAGCCACGGCCTTTGGCCAGCGCGAGCGGGATTTCCAGCTCTATCGCCGTGGCCGCTACGTGGAGTTTAATCTGGTCTGGGATCGCGGCACCCTGTTCGGCCTGCAGACCGGTGGACGCACGGAATCGATTCTGATGTCGATGCCGCCGAAGGTGGCCTGGGAGTATAACTACCGGCCGGAAGAAGGCAGCCCGGAGGCCGCCCTGAGCGAGTTTATTCAGGTCAGGGAGTGGGTATCTCGCCGATCGCCCCGGTGACGGCATTGACTATCTAACCAACGAAATTCCGCTGGATGGTAACCCGTGTTTTAAAGAGAGCATCTGTATGAAATTTATGAAATGTGCCGTTCGGGATGTGGTTTATGGGGCGAATGTACGTATTGTAAGACCTGCCAACATTTATGAATGTGAGCTCAGGGATAACGTATTCATCGGCCCTTTCGTTGAGATACAGAAAGGCTGTGTCATTGGTAGTGGAAGCCGGATCCAGTCACACACTTTTATCTGCGAGAACGTGACATTAGGCGAGAACTGTTTTATTGGCCATAACGTAACGTTCGCCAACGATCTGTTTCGCTCAGGTGCTCCGGACCCTTTACCAAATAACTGGATCACCATTTCCCTTGGTGATTCGGTGACTGTGGGCAGCGGAGCGACCATTCTGTCACCCCATATATGCAGCGGCTCCGTCATTGGCGCAGGCTCTGTTGTGGTTAAAGCGATTCAAATAAAAGGTATTTATGCGGGGAATCCGGCAAGGCTACTCCGGACATTATAAAAATAAAAAGGCACGGGAGAAGCCCGCGCCGGAATGAATGAAAAACCACTACAACAATTCCGTCTGCGCCTCCACCACCGCCAGCGCTACCATATTGACGATACGGCGGACGGAGGCGATAGGCGTTAAGACGTGGATCGGTTTCGCCACACCCATCAGCACCGGTCCGACTGTCACCCCTTCCGAACTGGAGACGCGCAGCAGGTTATAGCTGATGCGCGCCGCTTCCACGTTTGGCATCACCAGAATATTGGCGGCCCCTTTCAGCGGGCTGTCAGGCATCCGCTCGTTACGAATGCTCTCCACCAGCGCCGCGTCGCCGTGCATCTCCCCGTCGATCATCAGATTCGGGGCGCGCTCGCGGACCAGCGCCAGCGTTTGGCGCATTTTCTGCGCGCCCGCACAGGCGGAGGAGCCAAAGTTGGAGTGCGACAGCAGCGCAACGCGCGGCTCGATACCGAAGCGTCGTACGGTTTCCGCCGCCATAATGGTGATTTCCGTCAACTGCTCCGGAGAGGGATCGTCATTGACGTAGGTATCGGCGATAAAGGTGTTGCCGCTTGGCAGCAGCAGCGCGTTCATTGCCCCCGCCGTATTGACGCCTTCGCGATAGCCAAACAGCTGCTGGACCACGTTAAAGTGCTCATGGTAATCACCAATGGTGCCGCAGATCATCGCGTCAGCTTCGCCGCGCTGAACCATAATGGCGCCGATCACCGTGGTGTTGCTGATAACCGCACGCTGGGCCTGCTCCTGGGTGATCCCCCGGCGTTTCATGATGTTGTAGTACTCGTTCCAGTACTCTTTGAAGCGCGGATCGGACTCGTTGTTGACAATGTCAAAATCCACGCCCGGTCTGATTTGCAGCCCCAGTTTTTCAATACGCATATTGATAACGCCCGGGCGGCCAATCAGGATCGGCTTCGCCAGCCCCAGCGTAATCAGCTCCTGGGTTGCATGCAGCACGCGAGCCTCTTCCCCTTCCGCCAGCACGACCCGTTTCGGGGCTTTGCGCGCGAGTGAGAAAACGGGCTTCATAAACAGGTTGGTTTTGTAGACAAACTCGCTGAGTTTATCGATATAGGCGTCAAAATCGGCAATTGGCCGCGTGGCAACACCGGAATCCATCGCCGCTTTCGCCACTGCAGGCGCGATTTTGACAATCAGTCGCGGATCGAAAGGCTTCGGGATCAGATAGTCCGGGCCAAAATGCAGATCCTGATCGCCATAGGCCGAGGCCACCACTTCGCTCTGCTCCGCATGGGCCAGCTCAGCGATAGCATGTACCGCCGCCAGCTTCATCTCTTCGTTAATGGCGGTGGCGCCGACGTCCAGCGCACCACGGAAGATAAACGGGAAGCAGAGAACGTTATTCACCTGGTTGGGGTAATCCGAACGCCCGGTGCAGATAATCGCATCTTCGCGCACCGATTTTGCCAGGGTTGGCAGAATTTCCGGTTCCGGGTTCGCCAGCGCCAGGATCAGCGGTGCGCGGGCCATTTTCAGCACCATTTCCGGGGTCAGCACCTTTGGCCCCGAGCAGCCAAGAAAGATATCCGCCCCCTCAATCACCTCAGCCAGGGTACGCTTGCCGTCATCCACCACTGCATAGGTGGCTTTGGTTTCCGCCATATTCGGCTCGCGATCTTTGTAAATCACCCCCTTCGAGTCGCAGACCACAATATTGTGTTTCTGCATCCCCAGCGCCACCAGCAGGTTCATACAGGCAATCGCCGCCGCCCCCGCACCGGAAACCACCATACGCACGTCGGAGAGCGTCTTTTCTACTACCCGCAGGCCGTTAAGGATCGCGGCGGTACTGATAATCGCCGTACCGTGCTGGTCGTCGTGGAAGACCGGAATTTTCATCCGCTCGCGCAGCTTTTGTTCGATATAGAAACACTCCGGGGCTTTAATATCTTCGAGATTGATACCGCCGAAGGTCGGTTCCAGCGCCGCCACGACGTCAATCAGCTTGTCCGGATCCTGCTCGTCGACTTCGATATCGAACACATCGATGCCAGCAAATTTCTTAAACAGAACGCCTTTACCTTCCATCACCGGCTTACCGGCCAGCGCGCCGATATTGCCCAGCCCCAGTACGGCAGTCCCGTTGGAGACGACCGCGACCAGGTTGCCGCGCGCGGTATATTTCCAGGCAGCCAGCGGATCTTTTTCAATTTCCAGGCAGGGAGCGGCAACGCCCGGCGAGTACGCCAGGGCCAGATCGCGTTGGGTAGCCAGCGGCTTTGTAGGGGATACCTGAATCTTTCCCGGAACCGGAAACTCGTGGAAGTCGAGGGCACTCTGTTTCAATTGCTCATCCATCTTATTTTCCTTTCACGTTGCGAGTTGGGTGACGCGCATTATCACCCTCCTGGTCACCCAAAGGGTGCCGCTTAGTATGGCTGCTGCCGACGGCATAAACTTTGAACGCTGCCAAACTCTTACTATCCGATAGTGGTATTTGTTATCAATTTATAACATCCCTGTTACCCGGCCCTCCGGCCCCGTCTGCTACGCTTTTTACTTAGGTTCAGTCGAAACCGCCTTTATCAGGAGGAATGTTATGTCCCGTAAAGAGCTTGCCAACGCCATTCGCGCCCTGAGTATGGATGCCGTGCAGAGAGCCAACTCCGGCCACCCTGGCGCACCGATGGGGATGGCCGATATCGCCGAAGTCCTGTGGAATGATTTCTTTAAGCACAACCCGACCGACCCGACCTGGTACGATCGTGACCGCTTTATTCTCTCCAACGGCCATGCGTCGATGCTGCTCTACAGCCTGCTGCATCTCAGCGGCTATGACCTGCCGATGTCCGAGCTAAAAAACTTCCGCCAGCTGCACTCTAAAACGCCGGGTCACCCGGAAATTGGCTACACGCCGGGTGTCGAAACCACCACCGGCCCGCTGGGCCAGGGCCTGGCGAACGCCGTCGGGCTGGCGATTGCCGAGCGCACCCTCGCCGCCCAGTTTAATGAGCCGGGACACGATATTGTTGACCATTACACCTGGGTGTTTATGGGCGATGGCTGTCTGATGGAGGGGATTTCCCACGAGGCCTGCTCCCTTGCCGGGACCCTTGGACTGGGGAAACTAATCGGTTTTTATGATCACAACGGCATTTCCATCGACGGTGAAACCGATGGCTGGTTTACCGACGATACGGCGAAGCGTTTTGAAGCCTATCACTGGCACGTGGTTGCCGGGGTAGACGGTCACGATCCCGAGGCGGTGAAGCGCGCAATTCAGGAAGCGCAAAGCGTCAAAGACAAGCCCTCCCTGATTATCTGCCGCACGGTGATTGGCTTCGGCTCGCCGAATAAAGCAGGTAAAGAGGAGTCCCACGGCTCGGCGCTGGGGGAAAAAGAAGTCGCGCTGACCCGCAAAAAACTCGGCTGGACGTATCCACCGTTTACGATCCCGGATGAAATTTACCGTGGCTGGGATGCCCGCGAGCGCGGTGCAAAGGCCCAGCATGAATGGAACGATAAACTGGCCACCTGGCAGAAAGCCTGCCCGGAAAAAGCCGCAGAGTTCAGCCGTCGTATGCGCGGCGATATGCCGAAAAACTGGCAGCAAAGCACCCAGGCCTGGATTGAAAAAATGCAGTCGGAACCGGCAAAAATCGCCACCCGCAAAGCGTCGCAAAATACGCTTAACGCAATTGGCCCGCTGCTGCCGGAGCTGCTGGGCGGTTCCGCCGACCTGGCACCCAGCAACCTGACCATCTGGTCGGACTCACGCAGCCTGAAAGAGCACCCCGACGGTAACTATATACACTACGGGGTACGCGAATTCGGCATGACGGCGATAGCCAACGGTATTGCTCATCACGGCGGCTTCGTACCCTATACCGCAACCTTCCTGATGTTCGTCGAGTATGCCCGTAACGCCGCGCGTATGGCAGCCCTGATGAAAGCGCGGCAGATTATGGTCTACACCCATGACTCTATCGGTCTTGGCGAGGACGGGCCAACTCACCAGGCCGTCGAGCAGCTTGCCAGCCTGCGCCTGACGCCGAATTTCAGCACCTGGCGACCCTGCGATCAGGTAGAAACCGCTGTCGCCTGGCGGGCAGCGATTGAGCGCCATAGCGGCCCGACGGCGCTTATTCTCTCAAGACAAAATCTGGCGCAGATGCCACGTACTCCGGATCAGGTCAGCGGCATTGCACGCGGCGGATATGTTCTGAAAGACGCGGGCGGCAAGCCGGATCTTATCCTGATCGCCACCGGTTCCGAAGTCGAAATTGCCGTGCTGGCGGCGGAAAAACTGCTGGCGGAGGGACATAACGTACGGGTGGTTTCCCTTCCCTCCACCGATGTCTTCGATGCGCAGGACGAGGCCTGGCGCGAATCGGTCCTGCCGTCGGACGTCACCGCCCGCGTCGCCATTGAGGCCGGTATCGCCGACTACTGGTACAAATATGTCGGCCTTAAGGGTGCCATTGTCGGCATGACCGGGTTTGGCGAATCGGCACCGGCTGACAAGCTGTTCCCGTACTTTGGCTTCACGGTCGAGAACGTGGTGGCAAAAGCGAAAAGTGTGCTTTAGCGGGTGATCCACTGGGTTGGCCAGGCGTCAGCACCCTGCCAGCCATCGCAAACGGATTGTGCCGCGTAGCGCACCAGGCGGAAGCGCTGGCCGTCAAAACGCCAGCGCGTCTGCACGCCACAGTCACCGAGGCCGCGCCCTTTCGCCAGCGTCACCAGCTCGCGCGTCGGTTCGTCAAAGCTGGCATTAATCAGCTCCAGGTCGCGGGAGGCGTCGTGCGGCTGGAACGGTAGGTGGAGCCGGACCGGTCTGGCGGCAAACGGCTTCTGTCGCGACACCACCCATGCCAGATTAATGGTGTTATAAGCACCCGCCTCGCAGCTGACCATCAGCAGCGCCTTATCATCGCTCAGCACGCCAACGGAAACATCACGCTTCAGCGGATCCAACGAACACTGGCTGGTATCGATCCGCCAGGTGCCGTAATCCATCAGGTCATTGCGCTCCTGACGGGTCAGCGCCGCAGGTGCCGAATCGGCCTGCGCGACCCCTTTCAGCGCCGGAGCCGGTGGAACGCTTAGCGGCGGCTGGTTACCTTTGCGGATCCACGCCGTTTCGCTGCCCACACGTTTCTGCTGGGTATCAATAAACAGCAGCGCTGCCTTTAATCCCTGTAAAGAGATCGTCGGACGGGCATCGCGCAGGGTAATTGACTGCCCCTCTTTAATTTCATTCAGGAATGCATCGATGGTGGTGCTGTTATCGGTAAGCAGGTGAAGCGGCGTAATGCGCCAGCTTTTCGGATCGGGGACCAGCGGTTGTTCATCCAGCAGCAGAGCGGGTGCGAGCGGGGAGGCGTTGGTGACGGCACGATCCAGGCCTCCGTAATCAATACGCAGAACGGCGTCGGTCCGTGCGCCCGCGCTGCGGCTGAGCGTCATCACCAGACCATCGTGCGCGCCGACGTTGCGCGCCACGCAGAAATTCTGATTATTGCAGGTGACCTGCCAGTCGGTAAAACGCTGCTGCGCGGGTGCAGCCCACGTCAATGATGCTGGCAGCATAGCAAGCAGCAGGAAAGTGATGCGGTAACCCATGAAGGTGTAGCCCCAGAAGTAAACAGACGAACCGATGGGGCGTAGTTTCGGCCGCCAGCAAGGGCGGCTCAATCAGAATGTTCGGATAGGTTTATCCAGTATCTGGTAGTTCAGGTATTATAAGAATCAATCCATAAGGCCCGATAATTGCAGGTACTGCAGCAGAATTACCGCTTTGCCGTCGCGGATCTCGCCGGATTTAACCTTCTCCAGCGCCTGGCGGAACGGCATTTCCAGCACGTCGATATCTTCATCCTCAACGCCGCCGCCCGCGTTTGCTCGCAGGTTGTCATTGTATTCAGCGATAAAGAAGTGCACCAGTTCCGTCACGCCGCCCGGGGACATATAAAGCTCAAACACTTTGCGGACGTCCGTTACCTCGTAGCCGGTCTCTTCGATAGCCTCTTTACGGATACAAACTTCCGGCTCGTCGTCGTCCAGCAGCCCGGCACAGGTTTCGATAAGCAACCCGTCTTCATTACCGTTAACCCAGGTCGCCACGCGGAACTGGCGGATCAGTACCACGCTCTGTTTCTCACGGCTATAGAGCAAGATCGTGGCACCGTTTCCGCGATCGTAAACCTCACGTTTGTGACGCACAACTGCGCCCTCTTTTCGCGTCAGATCGTAGGTAATATTGCGCAGGACGAAGTAGTTTTCCGACAGGATCTTATCTTTTATAATCTCAATTTTTAACGACATACGGACTCCACAGCGTTACGGACGTCACCATACTACGCTGTGGAGTCCTTTTTGTCGCGAGGCGACTAAATGGGTTTTTAACGTTTCCACACCCAGCCAGCCCAGGATCCCCACTGCCGCATAACGCCTTTCCGCCATCGCCGTCACCACCAGATCGGCACCGCGTACCGCATCGTCACCGGCAAAGATTTTCGGGTTGCTGGTCTGGTAACGGCATACTGTGGGGATGGAAACCAAAGGCCATAATGACCGCATCCGCCGGCATGACGAACTCGCTCCCGGCGATCGGCACCGGGCGACGACGGCCCTGCGCATCCGGCTCACCCAGCTCGGTACGTAGCAGACGGATACCGCAAACCCGACCTTTTTTATCCAGCTCAAGGTTGACCGGCTGGACGTTAAACTCGAATTCCGCCCCCTCTTCCCGGGCGTTTTTGACCAGCCCGCTCAGTGCGCGCTGGTCAATCAACGTCAGCGCGTCGGCCGGGCAGTTCTGCACGCAGGCCGGGCCCCCTGGCGATTGCTGCAAAGATCGCATTTCTGCGCACTGGCTTTTCCTGCCCGTTTTGTGGCGGCGAAACCGTCACCTGTATGGTGCCAAACGGACAGGCCACGACGCAGGCTTTACAGCCGATACACTTCTCTTCTGCAACCTGGATTGCGTCGTTCACCTGGCTGATGGCCCCATTCGGGCGACTTCGCTTACAGGGTGCGTTATTGCAGTGGTGGCAGGTCACCGCAGTGCGCTGATGGCTGTTTTTCACCACCGTAATTCGCGGCTGGAAACGCGGTGGCGTCAGGACATGTTGCTCATCATTATGTGCCATTGAGCAGGCAACTTCGCAGGCACGGCATCCAATGCAATTCTGGCTGTTCGCCATAATAAAACGGTTTATGGCATCCTCTTTGTGGGTGACGAGAAAGACCTTATTTTTATAGAAGTATTAATTAGCTGACTGGCGGGAGGGAGGCAATGTTCATCTGCCCCAGGAGAACAGACTATTTGTCATGAACCTGTGGTAGATCAATTTATTTCCACGGAAATGAAATCATGTTTTATTCGGCATAAGAACCACGTAAAAATGCGTAAAAAATCTACGCATCGCTCAGCTTATCCGCTAAGCATACGGAGAGATATGTCAGCATGGATCGCACCAGGCATAGAAAGTGCATGATAAATTACATTTTCTCCTTATTTTCTCCACGATTGGTTAAGGTCCTGCGGATACAGTGAGCGCTGCGGAATGAATAATAAAATGAACACAATGAGGTTTATATTCTGATGGCGAATTTCTTTATCGATCGCCCCATCTTTGCCTGGGTGCTGGCCATAATTATCTGCCTGACTGGCACAATGGCGATTTTCTCCCTGCCCGTTGAGCAATATCCCGATCTCGCACCGCCGAACGTGCGCGTGACGGCGAACTATCCTGGGGCATCTGCACAAACCCTTGAGAACACGGTGACCCAGGTTATTGAGCAGAATATGACCGGGCTCGATAACCTGATGTATATGTCCTCCCAGAGCAGCAGTACCGGGCAGGCCAGCATCACCCTGAACTTTAAAGCCGGCACCGACCCGGATGAAGCCGTGCAGCAGGTACAGAACCAGCTGCAGTCGGCCATGCGTAAACTGCCGCAGGCGGTGCAGAACCAGGGCGTCACGGTACGTAAAACCGGTGATACCAATATTCTGACTATCGCCTTTGTGTCGACCGACGGCAGCATGGATAAGCAAGATATCGCCGACTACGTTGCCAGTCATATTCAGGACCCGCTCAGCCGCATTAACGGCGTTGGCGATATTGACGCCTACGGCTCCCAGTATTCCATGCGTATCTGGCTGGATCCGGCAAAACTTAACAGCTATCAGCTCACCACCAATGACGTGACCAACGCCATTAAATCCCAGAATGCGCAGATTGCCGTCGGTCAGCTCGGCGGTACGCCATCGACGGATAACCAGGCCCTGAACGCCACCATCAATGCGCAGTCTCTGCTGCAGACGCCCGAGCAGTTCCGCAATATTACCCTGCGGGTGAATCCGGATGGCTCAGAAGTGACGCTGGGCAATGTCGCCATGGTTGAGATGGGCGCCGAAAAATACGATATTCTCAGCCGCTACAACCGCAACGCCGCATCCGGACTGGGCGTTAAGCTGGCATCGGGCGCGAACGAGATGGAAACCTCAGAGCAGGTACTGGCGCGTCTCGATGAGCTGGCTGAATTTTTCCCGCACGGCCTCGAGTACAAGATAGCCAATGAAACCACGTCTTTTGTCAAAGCCTCCATTACCGACGTGGTCAAAACCCTGCTGGAAGCCATCGCGTTGGTCTTCCTGGTGATGTACCTGTTTTTACAAAACGTCCGCGCCACGCTGATCCCCACCATTGCCGTCCCCGTGGTGCTACTCGGCACCTTTGCCGTGCTCTACGCCTTTGGCTTTAGTATCAATACGCTGACCATGTTTGCGATGGTGCTGGCGATCGGCCTGCTGGTGGACGATGCCATCGTGGTGGTGGAAAACGTCGAGCGCATAATGAGCGAGGAAGGCTTGTCGCCGCGCGAAGCCACGCGAAAATCGATGGGGCAGATCCAGGGCGCGCTGGTCGGCATCGCGATGGTGCTCTCCGCTGTCTTTGTGCCGATGGCCTTCTTCGGCGGCACAACCGGGGCGATTTATCGTCAGTTTTCTATCACTATCGTCGCCGCCATGGTGCTGTCGGTACTGGTGGCGATGATCCTGACGCCCGCGCTATGCGCCACCATGCTTAAGCCGGTAACGCCTGGCACACATCATCAGCGCAAAGGCTTCTTCGGCTGGTTCAACCGGGTCTTCGACCGCAGTGCCCAACGCTATGAATCCGGCGTGGCGAAAATACTGCACAAGAGCCTGCGCTGGATTCTGCTTTATGGCCTGCTGCTCGGCGGCATGGTGCTGCTGTTCCTGCGCCTCCCCACCTCCTTCTTACCGCAGGAAGACCGGGGAATGTTTTCGGCATCGGTGCAGCTTCCCAGCGGTTCAACCCAGCAGCAGACCCTGAAAGTCGTGCAGAAAGTCGAAGACTATTTCCTTGAGAAAGAGAGCGCTAACGTCGCCTCGGTCTTTGCCACCGTCGGATCCGGCCCGGGCGGAAACGGGCAGAACGTGGCGCGACTCTTTGTGCGTCTGAAGGACTGGAAATCGCGCGATACAAAAACCGGCAGTTCCTTCGCTGTTATCGAGCGGTCAACAAAAGCATTCCGCGGCATTAATGAGGCGCGGGTCGTCGCCAGCAGTCCTGCGGCGATCAGCGGTCTGGGCAGCTCTGCCGGTTTCGATATGGAGCTACAGGATCATGCTGGCGCCGGACACACGGCCTTAATGGCCGCACGCGACCAGCTTCTGGAGCTAGCGGCAAAGGAGCCGTCTCTGACGCGCGTCCGGCACAACGGTCTCGATGACAGCCCGCAGCTGCAGATTGATATCGACCAGCGCAAGGCCCAGGCGCTGGGTGTATCCATCGACGACATTAACAACACGCTGCAAACCGCCTGGGGGTCGAGCTACGTTAACGACTTTATGGATCGCGGCCGCGTGAAGAAGGTCTATGTCCAGGCAGCGGCGAAATACCGTATGCTGCCGGAGGATATTAATCTGTGGTACGTACGGAATAATAGCGGCAGCATGGTGCCCTTCTCCGCCTTTGCCAGCTCGCGCTGGATAACGGACTCGCCGCGACTGGAGCGTTACAACGGCTATTCCGCGCTGGAGATTGTCGGTGAGGCAGCACCGGGCGTCAGTTCCGGTACGGCAATGGACGTGATGGAAGCGCTGGTGCGCCAGTTGCCTGCCGGTTACGGCATGGAGTGGACGGCCATGTCTTATCAGGAACGCCTTTCCGGCGCTCAGGCACCGGCGCTCTACGCCCTGTCGCTGCTGGTGGTATTCCTGTGCCTCGCCGCGCTGTATGAGAGCTGGTCGGTACCGTTCTCGGTTATGCTGGTGGTGCCGCTAGGGGTCATTGGGGCCCTGCTGGCCACCTGGATGCGCGGGCTGGAAAACGACGTCTATTTCCAGGTCGGCCTGTTAACCGTTATCGGTCTCGCGGCCAAGAACGCCATTCTTATCGTCGAGTTTGCCAATGAGCTAAACCAGAAAGGTGAAGAGCTGCTTTCCGCAACCCTTGAAGCCTGCCGCCAGCGCCTGCGCCCTATTCTGATGACCTCGCTGGCCTTTATCTTCGGCGTACTGCCGATGGCGACCAGCAGCGGTGCTGGCTCCAGCAGCCAGCACGCGGTGGGCACCGGGGTGATCGGGGGAATGCTCTCGGCAACCATTCTGGCTATCTACTTTGTGCCGCTGTTCTTTGTGCTTATCCGCCAGCGTTTCCCGCTGAAGGAGAAGGCCCGCTAATGGCAACAAAAAGGCGACCATCGGGTCGCCTTTTTACATTGCCACACTAAGCCACTGTGTTCCTGCAATTTTACCTTCATACTTCGAGCTGCAGCTCCGTTGGCTTTCCTCGCTCACACCCGTCACTTACTAATGTAAGCTCCCGGGGATTCACTACGTCGCCGCCTTCCTGCAACTCGAATTATTTGGTAAAGTCTGGATATTATTTACGAAGCATACCTTCGATAAAGTCTTTCCAGTTCCCCAGTTCACGATCAATCATAACAACCTCTCTCTTATTATTGTGGCTATTCTACTCAATTACTTTTCACCCGTGAAGATATTTTAACCAATAACTCTGATTGCTGAGCGCGCGGTGTTTTTATAAGGTGTGTCGTTAATATGGACTTGTTTAAGGACTTTTAATGTGATGTCAGGCAATATTCAGAAACAATTAATTGCCAGCCCATGCAACCTGCGAGCAAGGTCACGCGAAAGCACGCGTTCGTTATCATGCTAATCATAGATGCTCAGACAGGGCTATATTCGCAGTATGATAATTACCTATGAAATCATATTTCAGGTATCCTGTTGTTCTATATTATTCTAAATTTCTGGGCATCTAACTCAAATAAACTCAAAAGGATTAACCATGATCGTCCTGTACGGGATTAAAAACTGCGACACTATCAAAAAAGCGCGCCGCTGGCTGGAAACCCAGGGGATCGATTATCGCTTTCACGACTACCGCGTTGACGGTCTGGACAGGCCACTGCTGGATACCTTTATCAAAGAGCTGGGCTGGGAACCGCTGCTGAATACCCGCGGCACCACCTGGCGCAAGCTTGATGCCGCGCTGCGCGACAGCATTACCAACGCCGATGCCGCTGCGGCGCTGATGCTGGAAATGCCGGCAATTATTAAACGCCCATTGCTCTGCGCGCCCGCTAAGCCTATGCTGCTGGGTTTCAGTGAATCCAGCTATCAGCAGTTTTTTAACGAGGTCTAATTATGTCTTGCCCGGTCATTGAACTGGCACAGCAGCTTATCCGCCGCCCTTCCCTTAGCCCTGACGACGCGGGCTGCCAGGCGGTGATGATTGAACGCCTGCGGGCGATTGGCTTTACCGTTGAGGCAATGGACTTCGGCGACACCCAAAATTTCTGGGCCTGGCGCGGTCAGGGCGAAACCCTGGCGTTCGCAGGCCATACGGACGTGGTGCCGGCGGGCGATGCCGATCGCTGGATCAATCCGCCGTTTGAACCCACTATTCGCGACGGCATGCTATTTGGCCGCGGCGCTGCCGATATGAAAGGCTCCCTGGCCGCGATGGTAGTGGCAGCAGAGCGTTTTGTGGCCCAGCACCCGAACCATAAAGGTCGCCTGGCGTTTCTCATCACCTCCGACGAAGAAGCCAGCGCGAAAAACGGCACGGTTAAGGTTGTGGAAGCGCTGATGGCCCGCCAGGAACGCCTGGACTACTGCCTGGTGGGCGAACCCTCCAGCACCGAAACCGTCGGCGACGTGGTGAAGAACGGCCGTCGCGGCTCGTTAACCTGCAACCTGACGATTCACGGCGTGCAGGGACATGTGGCCTACCCGCATCTGGCCGATAACCCGGTTCACCGTGCGGCACCGATGCTGGACGAACTGGTGGGAATCGAGTGGGATCGTGGTAACGAGTTTTTCCCCCCGACCAGTATGCAAATCGCCAATATCCAGGCCGGAACCGGCAGCAACAATGTGATTCCTGGCGAGCTGTTCGTGCAGTTTAACTTCCGCTTCAGCACTGAACTGACCGACGAGATGATCAAGGCGCAGGTTATCGCCCTGCTGGATAAACACCAGCTGCGCTATACCCTGGACTGGTGGCTCTCCGGCCAGCCGTTCCTGACCGACCGAGGCAAGCTGGTCGATGCGGTGGTGAAGGCGATTGCGCACTATACTGAAGTTAAACCGCAGTTGCTGACGACCGGCGGCACCTCTGACGGGCGATTTATCGCGCGAATGGGCGCACAGGTTGTGGAATTGGGGCCGGTTAACGCCACCATCCACAAGATTAACGAATGCGTGAACGCTGCCGATCTCCAGCTGCTGGCGCGGATGTATCAACGTATTATGGAACAACTCGTCGCCTGACAGGCTGGAGGTATGCATGGATATGCTGGCGAAATACTGGTGGGTACTGGTGCTGGTGTTTTTGGTGGGCGTGCTGATTAACGTGGTGAAAGACCTTTCCCGCGTCGATCACAAAAAGTTTCTCGCCAACAAACCGGAGCTTCCCCCTCATCGTGATAATAACGATAAGTGGGATGACGAAGACGACTGGCCGAAGAAATAATAGACCACGCGGATAAAACCGGCAGCGCAGACTGCCGGTTTTTTATTACATCATCTCGATAATATCGTCATCTTTCGGCGTCGACCCGCTCAGCGCCTCGTCAAAATAGTGCTTCGGCACGGTATAGCGCAGATGATCGAGCGCAAGCTGCATACTGCGGTCGTCGATAGCGTGCGGCAGATCCTCAACGATATCCAGCGTCACATCACCACCGACGGCAAGCAGTGCTTCCTGGGCGGCAACCGCCCACGAAAGATCGATAACCCTGTCTTCGCCACCGTGGATCAAATGCACGGTCGTCGCGGTACTGGCAGATGTCGGCAGCGTCGCATAGCGGCCATTAAAGGCCATCACACGTGAGGCCAGACCCGGCAACGCTTTGATGCTTTCCAGCGCCATAATCGCGCCCTGCGAAAAACCAATCAGGGCGGTTGCCTGTGGCTGGACACCGCTCTGCTGCTGCCAGTGGCGCACCGTCTCAACAAAGGTCGGCATAATGGCATCCACGCGCTGCTGGCGATTCTCTTCGCTAATCCCCTCAACGGAAAACCACTGGCGTCCCGTATCACTGGCCTCAGCGCCGCCGACGCTGACGATTAATGCATCGGGAAACAGCGGTGCAAACCAGCTGCCGATCTGCCCCATGGAGACCGGGTTATCGCCGACGCCATGAAATAACAGCAGCAGCTGCCGGGCGGGTTTGTCAGGGCTTTGTACAACAAAATGGTCATGTGTCATGGCGTTCTCCTTAATGCGTTTAAGTCTACGCCGTCATCCCATAATGACCATGCCATTTGGCTGATGAAGTCCGTTAAAAAAATTGCAGTTCCGCAATACGCACCTTTAGCGTCGCGGCCTCCTCACCAGCCAGCGCGCTGAGAGCCTCTGCCGCATCCTGCCGCTGACGCGCCAGCAGCGCTTTGCGCCCGGACAGCCGGAGCTCAGCCGCCAGCTGTGCCTGCGCGGTACGCTGCAGCAGCGCGCCACGCAGAGATGGCAGCGGCAGGTCGCTACGCGCAAGAAGACGCAGGAGAGCGCCCGCAGAGACCATCAGCGGACGATGGGCAAAGGCAAACCCGGCCAGCTCGTCGAAATCGTCCTCCAGGCTCATTGCTGCGCCCTCGTCTGCAACCATCGGGAGCGGGTCATCTACCCATAACCGTAACGCCGTCAGATCGCGGCACAGTCGCCGGTGCTCGTTGTTCGCCAGCCGCCGTCCGGCCTCGCTGACCGGCAACAGCGCCATCGCCGTATAGCACCCGCTGCTCGCCTCCCGCTGGCTGCCGATACGCACCAGGGTAAAGCCACAGCGCTGCCAGAACTGCCACAGCTCCGGGGTATAGCCGAAGCTGACGGAGAGATAGTCGCAGGCCTGCGCCATCGTGACGGCCTGCGCAATCAGCCTCTGCCCCAGCCCTTCCCGCTGCCGTGACGGATGCACCGCGATACGCGATACGCGCAGGCCGGTCAGGGTTGCCGCCAGCGGACTGCCGCCGTGCGCGGCCAGAGACTGGGCGACCAGATTGCCACGAGGACGACGAAAACCGGCCCACACGGCCTGGCTGAGTCCGGCGGACAATCCTCCCTCTTCCACCAGCCAGAGCGCGGCCAGCGTCGTTTCTCCGGCACGGACCTGATAAAAATGCTGGCCTGGCGCATCCATCATCCGCCGCAGATCGAGAGGCGACGTCCGGTAGTGAGCGCCTGCTAACAGCTGGTACAGCGCGGCAGGTTCAGCGGGTGACGTCAGCCAGCGATTCTGCTCCAGCCGGGAAATCTGTACCTCACCGGCCGCAACTGTCGTGAAGGCATCATCCTCAAACAGCAGCGCCTTATCGATAACACGCTCCAGCGGGCATCCGCTTGCCCAACGCACAGGCGCGTCCAGACCATAGCGCGTAAGCCGGGCAAAACGGGCGCACAGCTTCAGCAGAAAACCGCGCCCGGTTCCTTCATATCCCTGAACGGTGGTGGTCAGCAGAACCCGGGGAAAACGCGCGGTAAGCTGCAGCAGGAGCGGGGCCGGAATCGCGGCGGCTTCATCGACAATCAGCCAGTCGGCACGCCGGGTGGACGCAAGGAGCGCATCGGGCGCCATAAAATGGAAGCGCTCTCCGGCAAAGGTCGCCATTACGTTGGTAGCGGATTTGCCCGGCGCGGTGACCACCGCCGTTGCGTTAAGCTGCGCCAGTAACATCCCGGCCAGCGCCGACTTGCCTCGTCCGCGACCGGCAGTTAACGCAGCAATACCGGGAGGCATCGTCAGAAGCCGTTGCAGGACCTGCGCCTGCCCTGCCAGCGGCTGGCCATCGGCGGGCGTCCACTGAGGACGAGGTGAAAAGTCAGGCACATACAGCGGCGCAGGCAGTTGCCAGATAACGACATCCTCGTCGCGTTCAATGACGCTACGAAAATGGTGGACAAAGTGGGGAACCGCAATGGGCTGCGGGAGATCGCTCCAGCGCAGGGAGTCGGTATCCGTTCGCTGCGCCCATGCATCGAGCGGCGGCACCAGCAGCACCAGCCAGCTTCCGGCTTTCAGCGTCCCGCCGAGCGCAGCAAAGGCGGCGGCGTCAAAGCCATCGCGGGCATCAAAAAAGGCATGCCGGAACTCACGGCCCAGCAGCGTTGCCAGCGCCTGCGGAGCAACATAATTCCCCTCCACCGGCGCCGGCCCAACCCAAAGACCATCGCCGCCAAGCAAAGCCCGGAGCCGTAATGCGTGGTGCACACACGCGTCGGCATCGCCGCTCAGCACCAGCAGACGGCGTATGCCTTCCTGCCTCATCTGCGCCGTCAGCGCCAGTAAGTGCTCCATCGCCAATTACAGCGTTTTAGCGAAGGTATTGCACTGGGCCGGATCGCCGCTGTCAAAACCGCGTTTAAACCAGGTATAACGCTGCCGGGAAGTGCCGTGGGTAAAGCTGTCCGGCACCACGCGCCCCTGGCTCTGCTGCTGCAGGCGATCGTCGCCAATCGCCTCGGCCGCATTCAGCGCCTCTTCCAGATCGCCCGCCTCCAGCACGCCCTGCTGCTGCATGCTGTGGCCCCAGATGCCCGCAAAGCAGTCCGCCTGCAGCTCCATCAACACCGACAGATGATTTACCTCTTTCGGGGTGGCATTTTGCTGAAGCTGGCGGATTTTCGGCTCCACACCCATCAGTTTCTGCACGTGATGCCCGACTTCGTGGGCGATAACATAGCCCTGGGCAAAGTCGCCGTCGGCGCCCAGCTTGTGCTTCATATCATCATAGAAGGAGAGATCGATATAGACGGTGCTGTCCGTCGGGCAGTAGAACGGCCCCATAACCGACTGGCCGGTGCCGCATCCGGTTCGGGTCGCACCACGGTACATCACCAGCCGAGGCGGCTGGTAAGTGCGCCCGAGACGCGTAAAGATGTCGCCCCATGTATCTTCCGTGGTCGCCAGGATCACCGAGGTAAATTTCGCCGCTTCATCCTCCTGCGGGCTGATGGAGCGCTGCTGGCCTGTCGGCTGGGAGAGAGGCTGGCCGGTAAGCAGGCTGGAGAGATCGACGCCATAATAGCCACCGACGATCACCAGCAGCAGAATAACAATTCCGCCTTTGCCTCCGGGTAAACGAATTCGCCCCCGGCCCATCATCTGCGAACCGGCATCGTTGCGTCGGTCTTCTACATTGTCGCTTTCACGTCGCCCTTGCCAGCGCATAAACACTCCACTCTCTTCGCTATTTTAATAGCGTTGATCGTAGGCGGTTCGGGGAAGGATTACCACAGGAAAAGAGAGAGCGGCGCGGAGAAACAGGCCATTCTCCGCGCCGGAAATACGAGGAAGCGCGTGCGGTTTAGTCCAGCTTCACGCCGAGACGATGGGCAACGTTTTCGTAAGCTTCAATCAGGCCACCAAGGTTCTGACGGAAACGGTCTTTGTCCATTTTGTCGAGGGTCTCTTTATCCCACAGGCGGCTGCCGTCCGGGGAGAACTCATCGCCCAGCACAACCTGGCCTTTGAACAGACCAAACTCCAGTTTGAAGTCGACCAGGATCAGGCCGGTATCGTCAAACAGCTTTTTGAGCACGTCGTTGGCTTTATAGGTCAGTTCCTTCATGCGCGCGAGGCTCTCTTTGTCCACCCAGCCAAAGGTTTCGCAGTAGGATTCATTGACCATCGGATCGTGCATCGCGTCGTTTTTCAGGAACATATCAAACAGCGGCGGGTTTAACTCAATGCCTTCTTCAATCCCCAGACGCTTAACCAGAGAACCTGCGGCACGGTTACGCACCACGCACTCTACCGGCACCATATCCAGTTTTTTCACCAGGCATTCAGTATCGGAAAGAAGCCGCTCCATCTGGGTCGGGATACCGGCCTCTTCCAGTTTCTGCATAATGAAATGGTTGAACTTGTTGTTCACCATCCCTTTACGGTCGAACTGCTCAATGCGCACGCCATCCCCTGCTGACGTATCATTGCGGAACTCGAGCACCAACAGATCCGGGTTTTCCGTGCTGTATACGGTTTTCGCTTTGCCACGATACAACTCAGCTTGCTTTTGCATCTTTCATTACTCCAGGTGTGATACTCGCCGTCGCCAATGCGATCCGGTAAGTGAAGTTAACTAAAAAACACCGCTATTCTAGCGACGCAAACGTGTGCGTCAACAATCATAAAAAAGGGCCGGGGATACCGGCCCTCTTATTTACTTGCTGAATGCGGCCTGGAAGATAGCGACCAGGGCGTCATTCTGCGACTGCGTCAGGGTGTGACCTTTCGGATCGATAAACTGCAGGCTGCTGCGGTTATCGAGGTCGCCGACCTGAAGTTTATAGTCACCGGCAGCCAGACCCGGATCGCGTGCGCCCAGCTCCTGCCATGTGCCGTCAGACTGCGGTTTGTAGGTGACGGCCATGCTGCCCTTAGACCGGGTGCTGTCGGTCACTTTCATACCGGCTTTTTCCAGCGCCCCCGGCAGACGCTGCCAGACCTGGTTAAACGGACCACGCACGACCAGCATTGGCAGACCGGTATCGTCCGCCGCGCTCTGCACGTCGAAAGTCGCGGTACGGCGGTTCTGGGAGGCGTTTTGCGCGTCGGTTGCGTTCTTTTCAAGACCGGCAGAGATCACGTTCATCATTTCCGCACTGTAGCGCTGCAGCGATGCAGCATCGGCAACCGGCTTATCAGCCTGTTCCAGGTTAACCAGTTTGACCACTACCGCCTGCTGATAGCCCTGCGGCTTAACGGAGATTTGATAACGACCGCGGTACTGCTGGTCTTCATCCAGACGGTTCCACTGGACCCAGTCTGTTGTCAGCGTCTGGCTGGCATCATCACGCTTAGCAATGGTGTAATTCTGCGCGGCCAGAATACTGGCGACCTGCGGCCAGAGGCTGCCGCTACGGCCATTTTCCACCAGCAGCGTGGCGGTATCACCGGTGAACTGCGTACGCGCCCCCGTTACCAGCGCCAGCGGCTGTGCCGGTGGACGAATATCAAGGCCCTTGCCGACAGCGCCGCTGCCGTTGGTGACCGGGATATGGTAGTCGCCGTTTTCAACCGGCAGGATCATCCCTGCTGGCGCATGAAGTTCTGCGAGCTGTGCTGCTTCCAGATAGGATTCATCACCGCTGACCTGGCGCTTGTAACGCGAGTCGGAACTACAGGCGGCGAGCAGCATAACAAGCGAAACACCCGCAACCTTCGCCAGGTGCGACTTCTGTACTGAGTAAGCCATCAAATCTCCCTAAACTTTACAGCAATCCGGCATGCTTAAGCGCCGCCGCAACGATGTCACGACCCTGGGCGGTAATCGGCGTCATCGGCAGGCGCAGCGTGTCGGTCGCCACAAGCCCCAACTCCTTACATGCCCATTTCACCGGGATAGGATTGGGTTCGACAAATAATTTATTGTGCAGCGGCATCAGACGCTGGTTAATCACCCGCGCTTCGCTGAACTGTCCGGCCGCGGCCAGTTTACACATTTCGGCCATATCGCGCGCTGCAATGTTGCTGGTCACGGAGATTACGCCATGGCCACCGAGCTGCATAAAGTCCATCGCCGTGGCGTCATCACCGCTCAGCAGGATGAAATCGTCTGAAACCAGCTCTTTGATCTGGTGAACACGACTTAAGTTCCCGGTTGCCTCTTTAATTGCGATAATATTTTTAACTTTCGAGAGACGGCCTACGGTTTCCGGTAGCATATCGCATCCGGTGCGCGACGGGACATTATACAGAATTTGCGGTAGGTCAGTGTGTTCTGCGATGGCTTTGAAGTGCTGGAACAGGCCTTCCTGGGTCGGGCGATTATAATACGGCGTGACCGTCAGACAACCCACAACACCACTATTATTGAAACGCTGCGTCAGACTGATGGCTTCAGCGGTTGCATTCGCGCCGGTGCCAGCAATAACAGGAATACGGCCGTCAGCCAGTTCAACGGTCATCATCACCACGTCGCCATGTTCATCGTGGCTTAGCGTTGCAGATTCACCGGTGGTTCCTACCGAAACAATCGCCGAGGTTCCGCTGGCGACATGGTAATCAATCAGTTTTTTCAGGCTTGACCGGCAGACATTACCTTTCTCATCCATCGGTGTGACAAGCGCTACAATACTTCCCGTGAACATGGGCCATCCTCTGTGCAGACATGAATCCTAATGTTACGTTTGGTGCTGTATTAAAAGCAAGTAACCCAAGGGCTCCAGGCTGTTGTATGCCAGTTTTTTTTATGCTTTCCTTATGATTACCTCACCTTTTCAAAGGAAGCACAGGTTTGACACCTTCATCGCAACACTATCTGGTCATCACCGCGCTGGGCGCCGACCGCACAGGTATCGTGAATACCATCACCCGCCATGTCAGCAGCTGCGGCTGTAATATTGAAGACAGCCGGCTGGCAATGCTGGGAGATGAGTTCACTTTTATCATGCTGCTGTCCGGCTCCTGGAATGCCATCACGATGATCGAATCAACCTTACCGTTGAAAGGTGCCGAGCTGGATTTGCTGATCGTGATGAAACGCACCACCGCACAGCCGCGACCCGCCATGCCTGCTACAGTATGGGTACAGGTCGAGGTTGACGATTCGCCGCACCTTATCGAGCGTTTTACCGCGCTGTTCGATAGCTGGCAGATGAATATTGCCGAGCTGGTTTCCCGCACCCAGCCGGGCAGCGACGCCGTTGCCGCCCGTCTGTTTATTCAGATAACCGCACACAGCCCGGCATCGCAGGACACGTCAAATATTGAGCAAGCGTTCAAAGCCCTATGTACAGAACTGAATGCACAAGGCAGTATAAACATCGTCAACTACTCACAGAATGATGAACCGAATGGAGTTGCATAATGAATCCACTGAAAGCCGGTGATATCGCACCGAAATTTAGCTTGCCCGACCAGGATGGTGAACAAGTAAATTTGACCGACTTCCAGGGACAGCGTGTTCTGGTCTATTTCTACCCGAAAGCCATGACACCAGGCTGTACCGTTCAGGCCTGTGGCCTGCGCGATAGCATGGATGAGCTGAAAAAAGAGGGTGTCGAAGTGCTGGGTATCAGCACCGATAAATCAGAGAAACTGTCCCGTTTTGCCGAAAAAGAGCTGCTGAACTTTACGCTGCTGTCTGATGAAGATCATCAGGTCTGCGAACAGTTTGGTATCTGGGGTGAAAAGTCCTTTATGGGCAAAACCTACGATGGCATCCATCGTATCAGCTTCCTGATTGACGTCGATGGCAAAGTCGAACATGTTTTCGACGACTTTAAAACCAGCAACCACCACGACGTTGTGCTTAACTGGCTGAAAGAAAGCGCCTGATTATCTTAGAAAAAGCCGACGCATGCATCGGCTTTTTTTTATTCTTCGTGCGCCACCACCGCATCAGGCCAGGCATGAACCACCGCCTTGACAAGCGTCGCCAGCGGAATCGCAAAGAAGACGCCCCAGAACCCCCACAGCCCGCCGAATAGAATCACCGACAGAATGATCACCAGCGGATGCAGGTTGACGGCTTCCGAGAAGAGGACGGGTACCAGCAGGTTGCCATCCAGCGCCTGAATAATCAGATAGACGGCGAACAGGCTCCAGAACTCGGTGCTCAGGCCAAACTGGAAAAGCGCCACGCCCACGACCGGGATGGTGACGACAAAGGCACCGATATAGGGGATCAATACTGACAGCCCGACCAGTACCGCCAGCAGCAGCGAATAGTTAAGCCCGAAGAGGATAAAGCCAATCCAGGTCGCAACGCCGACCACCACCATCTCCAGCACTTTGCCACGGATATAGTTACTGATCTGCTGATTCATCTCTTTCCAGACCTGCCCTGCCAGCCCGCGATTGCGCGGCAGCACGCGGCGCACCGCGTTCAGCATCTGCTCTTTATCTTTCAGCAGGAAGAAGAGCATCAGCGGCACCAGCACCAGATAGACCGCCAGCGTCAGCAGCCCCACCAGCGACGCCAGGGAGTATTTGACTACCGAGTCCCCCATAGTCAGCATGCGACCGCGCATATTTTCCGCCATCGCATCAATGATGCCCGCGTCCATCAGCGCCGGATAGCGTCGCGGCAGCGTGGCGGCGAAGTCAGAGAGTTTATTCAGCATTCCCGGCATGTCGCGGATCAGGTTTATCCCCTGCTGCCAGGCAACGGGCGCGACCACAAAGGCCAGCAGCAGCAGAATGCCGACGAAGACCACCAGCACCAGCGAGGTTGCCCAGCGACGGGAACAGCCCGCCCTTTCCAGCCTGACAGTTGGCCATTCCAGCAAGTAGGCCAGCACCAGCGCCACCAACAGCGGCGCCAACAGGCCGCTAAAGAAAAACAGAATGCCAAAGCCTGCAACCAGAATCACCAACAACGCAATCGCCTCCGGATCGCTAAATCGGCGGCGATACCACTGCATTAACATCTCAAGCATAAATTCCTTCTCTGAACGCGTAGCTGTGCGAAGAGTTAGAATTGTATCTACTTGTCACAAAAAAGACTTCGCTTTTTATCAACAAGCAGACAAACATGAAAAGTCAGGTGAAGAGGATTTTCAACGCTGTCGCCTGCGGCTACACTCGCAGCTTGACCGACAGGAAACGTTCTCCCCGAATGCGGGTCCCACAGACACAACGCACAACACAGGACAGTGGTTATGTTCAGGCAGTTAAAAAAAACGCTGGTGGCAACCCTGATAGCCACGCTGACACTCGGCCCAATGGCACCAGCGTTTGCGCATTCTAAAGATATGCTACCGGATATGGGTACCTCGGCAGGCAGCACGCTCTCCATAGGCCAGGAGATGCAGATGGGCGACTACTTTGTTCGTCAGCTGCGCGGCAGCGCGCCGCTGATTAACGACCCGCTGCTGGTCCAGTATATTAACGGGCTGGGTATGCGCCTGGTCGGCTCTGCCGATTCGGTGAAGACGCCGTTCCACTTCTATTTAATTAACAATGACGAGATCAACGCCTTTGCCTTCTTCGGTGGCAATGTGGTGCTGCACTCGGCGCTGTTCCGCTATGCCGACAGCGAAAGCCAGCTGGCGTCGGTTATGGCGCACGAAATTTCCCACGTCACCCAGCGCCATCTGGCGCGAGCGATGGAAGACCAGAAACGCAGCGCCCCGCTAACCTGGGCCGGTGCACTGGGCTCTATTCTTCTGGCGATGGCTAACCCGCAGGCCGGGATGGCCGCCCTCACCGGCACTCTGGCAGGAACACAGCAGGGGATGATCAGCTTTACCCAGCAGAATGAGCAGGAGGCGGATCGTATCGGGATCCAGGTGCTGCAGCGTGCGGGCTTCGATCCGCAGGCGATGCCAACCTTCCTCGAAAAATTACTCGATCAGTCGCGCTATTCGAGCCGCCCGCCGGAAATGCTGCTGACCCACCCCCTACCGGAAAGCCGACTCTCCGATGCCCGCAACCGCGCCAATCAGATGCGCCCCGTCGTCGTCCAGTCTTCGGCAGAGTTCTATCTGGCAAAGGCCCGTACGCTTGGGATGTACAACTCCGGCCGTAACCAGCTGACCAGCGATCAGTTGGACGTCTGGGCGAAGGGCAACGTGCGTGAACAGCGGGCAGCCCAGTATGGCCGCGCGTTACAGGCTATGGAAGCCAGCAAGTATGCAGAGGCGCAGAAAGTACTGCAGCCGCTGTTAAGCGCCGAGCCGAATAACCCCTGGTATCTGGACCTTGCTACCGATATCGATCTGGGGCAGAACAAAGCCACCGAGGCCATCGCCCGCCTGCGCAACAGCAAAGATGTACGCGCTAACCCGGTGCTGCAGCTGAACTTCGCCAACGCCCTGTTTAAAGGCGGCCAGCTGGGGGAAGCCGCCAGCGTGCTTAACCGCTACACTTTCAGCAATAAAGAGGACAGCAACGGCTGGGATCTGCTGGCCCAGGTGGAAAGCGCCCGCGGCAATCGCGACCAGGAGCTCGCCGCCCGCGCCGAAGGACTGGCGCTTGCAGGCCGGCTCGACCAGGCGATTACGCTACTGAGCAGCGCCAGCTCGCAGGTCAAACTCGGCAGCCAGCAGCAGGCGCGTTATGATGCACGTATCGACCAGTTACGCGGGCTACAGCAGCGCTTCCGCCCTTACGAAAAGATGTGATCAGGAGTAAAGATGACCCACGCAGTTCAGATCTGGCATAACCCACACTGCTCAAAGAGCCGCGAAACCCTGAACCTGTTACAAGAGAAGGGTGTTGAACCCGAAGTGATACTCTATCTGGAGACGCCGCCGGATGCGGCCACGCTAAGCAAGGTGCTGCAAATGCTCGGCATGCGCAGCGCCCGCGACCTGATGCGCCAGAAAGAGGAGCTGTATAAGGCGCTGAACCTGTCAGATACGACGCTCTCCGAGGCACAGCTGCTGCAGGCGATGATCGACAATCCGAAGCTTATCGAACGGCCGGTGGTGATTCATCAGGGCCAGGCCCGCATTGGCCGCCCGCCGGAGCAGGCGCTGGACATTCTCGGTTAACGTAAATTGCCCACTCCCGTCAGTAGAAGGGGCAATTACAGCCCGAGGATCTCTTTAACGAAGGGGATCGTCAGCTTACGCTGAGCTGTGATCGAGGCGTGATCCAGCTCATCAAGGGTCGTAAACAGGGTACGCATTTCGCGATCTAGGCGTTTAAGCAGGAAACGCCCCACGTCTTCCGGCAGCTCAAAGCCACGCAGCCGGGCGCGCAGCTGCAGCGCCTGCAGTTTGTCGTCATCGGATAATGGCTGCAGGCGATAGATCTGCCCCCAGTCGAGGCGCGATGCCAGATCCGCAAGGCCTAGATTCAGCTGGCGCGGCGGACGATCGCCAGTGATCAGCAGACGGGTTTTGCCGGCCTCGAGAATGCGGTTATAGAGATTGAAGATCGCCATTTCCCACAGTTCATCCCCGGCCACGCACTCAATATTGTCGATACAGACCAGCGAAAGCTGCTCCATACCGTCAAGCACTTCCGGCACAAACCAGGTGCGTTTATCCAGCGGCACATAGCCCACGGCTTCACCGCGCTGCGAAAGCTCGGCACAGGCGGCATGCAGCAAATGGCTGCGGCCAGCACCTTCACGCGACCAGAAGTAGATATATCCGCTGTGTTCCTGGCGAAGCACGTTTTGTAACGCTGCCAGCAAAGAAGGGTTATCACCCGGCCAGAAACTGGCAAACGTTTCGTCGTCGGGCAGATAGAGTGGCAAAGAGAGCTGTGCCGGTGCGTTCAGATGGACCTCAACATATTCTTACAGAATAACGCAGGAAGTTTATCACAGGAGTGTACCGGGCGGAATGCCCGCCCGGTCAATGCACGTACGGTCAACGATCAATGCTGCGGTTTTTCGTCCTCTTGTGCATCGAGGATCTCTTCTTCCGGGCGCAGGACACTAATCAGTTTAAAGATCAGGCTCAGGCCGACACCGACGATGGTTGCCAGCGCCATGCCTTTCAGTTCGGCCGCACCGATATGCACCTTCGCACCGCTGACGCCGATAATCAGGATCACTGACGTCAGGATCAGATTCTGCGCTTTGCTGTAATCCACTTTCGATTCGATCAGCACGCGAATACCGGAAGCACCGATCACCCCATACAGCAGCAGAGAAACGCCGCCCATGACCGGAACCGGGATAATCTGGATCGCCGCCGCCAGCTTGCCGACGCAGGAAAGCAGGATAGCGAAAATTGCCGCACCGCCAATAACCCAGGTGCTGTAAACGCGGGTAATCGCCATTACGCCAATATTCTCACCGTAGGTGGTGTTCGGTGTTGAGCCGAAGAACCCGGAGAACATGGTCGACAGGCCGTTAGCAAACATGGAGCGATGCAGGCCAGGGTCGCGGATCAGATCCTTTTTGACGATATTGGCCGTCACCACCAGGTGCCCAACGTGCTCGGCGATAACCACCAGCGCCGCCGGAAGAATGGTGAAGATAGCAAACCATTCAAAACGCGGTGTATAGAAGGTTGGCAGCGCAAACCAGTGCGCCTGCGCAATCGGTGTGGTATCCACCACGCCCATGGCGAAGGAGAGCGCATAGCCTGCCAGCACGCCGATCAGGATCGGGATAATCGCCAGGAAGCCGCGGAAAAGCACCGATCCAAAGACGGTGACGCCGAGGGTCACCAGCGAGATGATGATGGTTTTGGTATCCGCCGATTGACCGTCCGCCGGCAGCAGTCCCGCCATGCTGGCAGCCACGCCGGCCAGTTCAAGACCGATAACGGCAACGATTGCGCCCATCGCCGCCGGCGGAAATATCACGTCCAGCCAGCCGGTTCCGGCTTTTTTCACAATAAACGACACTACGCAGAACAGCGCGCCACACATAATAAAGCCGCCCAACGCCACCTCGTAGCCCAGCGGCAGAAGCAGCAGCACCGGTGAGATAAACGCAAAGCTGGAACCCAGATAGGCCGGAATTTTTCCCTTACAGATAAAGAGATACAGCAGCGTACCCACGCCGTTAAACAGCAGCACGGTTGCCGGGTTGATATGGAACAGGATCGGCACCAGTACGGTGGCACCAAACATCGCAAACAGGTGCTGCAAACTGAGCGGAATCGTTTGCAATAGTGGTGGTCTTTCACTTACCCCGATAGCACGGCGCGTCATGGTGTTTTTCCTCTGCACGTAATTATGGTGGAACGGACCAAAAAAAAGCCGACTATCAAAGTCGGCTACTTTTTTATTATTTGTTACTTCGTACCAAAAATCTTGTCCCCGGCGTCGCCGAGACCAGGGATAATATACCCCTGTTCGTTCAGACCCTGGTCAACGGACGCGGTATACAGCTCAACGTCCGGGTGCGCTTTTTCCAGCGCGGCAATACCTTCCGGGGCCGCAACCAGCACCAGCACTTTAATACTGTGGCAGCCCGCGTTTTTCAGCAGGTCGATAGTGGCGATCATTGAGCCACCGGTTGCCAGCATTGGGTCAACAACCAGCGCCATACGCTCGTCGATATTTGAAACCAGCTTCTGGAAGTACGGTACCGGCTCAAGGGTCTCTTCGTTACGGTAGATACCCACAACGCTGATGCGCGCGCTCGGCACATGCTCCAGTACGCCTTCCATCATGCCCAGACCGGCACGCAGGATTGGCACAACGGTGATTTTTTTACCTTTGATCTGCTCAACCTGAACCGGACCGTTCCAGCCTTCGATGGTGACTTTTTCGGTTTCCAGATCGGCGGTCGCTTCATAGGTCAGTAAGCTGCCAACTTCAGAGGCGAGTTCACGAAAGCGCTTGGTGCTGACGTCATGTTCACGCATCAAACCCAGCTTGTGTTTGACCAGTGGGTGTTTAACTTCCACTATCTTCATACTCTTTCTCCTCTGAGGGGCAGCCAAAAAAATCGCCGGATTATACCGTTTTTTTTCGTTAGCGCCATACCCTGTATCATTGACCTGCATCAAGCAAAGTTGCAAAGGGCGCGCCAGAGAGTATACGCCACGCGAAAAAAAACCCTGCCGCATGGGCAGGGTCTGCTTGCTAACCTTACGAATTTAAAAGATTTTCACCGTTACTCTTAATGACCTTCTGGTACCACGAGAACGATTTCTTATGGCTGCGCGCCAGTGTGCCTTTACCTTCGTTATCTTTATCAACATAGATAAAGCCGTAGCGTTTTTTCATCTCGCCGGTCCCGGCCGAGACCAGATCGATACAGCCCCACGGCGTGTAGCCCATCAGATCAACCCCGTCTTCCACCACCGCTTTTTTCATTTCGCGGATATGCGCCGCCAGATACTCGATGCGGTACTGGTCGTTAACCATGCCGCCGTTTTCCGGCACGTCGATAGCGCCAAAGCCGTTTTCGACGATAAACAGCGGCAGCTGATAGTGGTCATAGAACCAGTTAAGAGAATAACGCAGGCCCACCGGGTCAATCTGCCAGCCCCAGTCGGACTTCTTCACGTAAGGGTTGGAGACCAGATGTTTGCTCTCGTCGTAATCCAGCTGCGGGTTATCTGCCGTCGCTTTGGTGGCGAAGGACATATAGTAGCTGAAGCCAATATAGTCGACGCAGCCCTGCTTAAGCGCCGCGCGGTCAGCATCGGTGATATCGAGCGTAAAGCCGCGACGGTCAAAGTAGTTCAGCAGATGCTGCGGATAGCTGCCGCGGACGTGCACGTCGGTAAACCAGTAGCGGCGATGCATGGCATTCATCGCCATCATCATATCGTCCGGCGCACAGGTCAGCGGGTAGATGGGGCACATGGCGATCATACAACCCATCTGCAGTGTCGGATTGATGCGTCGTGCCGCAGCCACCGCCAGCGCGCTCGCCACCAGCTCATAGTGCGCGGCCTGATACATTACCGGCTCGCGATCCTCTTCCGGCTTGTACTTCAGCCCGGAGTTGGTGAAAGGCGCAAAGTCTTCGTGGTAGTTGGCCTGGTTGTTGATCTCGTTAAAGGTCATCCAGTACTTCACCTTGTGCTGATAGCGGGTGAAGACCACTTCGGAAAAGCGCACGAAAAAGTCGATCAGCTTACGGTTGCGCCAGCCGCCGTATTCAGTGACCAGATGGTAAGGCATCTCAAAATGCGACAGGGTAATAACCGGCTCGATACCGTATTTCAGGCATTCGTCGAACAGATCGTCATAAAACGCCAGCCCGGCTTCATTCGGCTCGGCTTCGTCACCTTTCGGGAAAATACGCGTCCAGGCAATGGAGGTGCGGAAGCATTTAAAGCCCATCTCCGCGAACAGTTTGATGTCGTCTTTATAGCGATGATAGAAGTCAATCGCGTCGTGGTTCGGGTAGTTTTTCCCTGGCAGTACGCCGTCGGTAATTTCACGTGCCACACCGTGGGCACCGGCGGTCATCACGTCCGCAACGCTGATACCTTTCCCGCCTTCCTGCCAGCCGCCTTCCAGCTGATGTGCCGCTACCGCGCCGCCCCACAAAAAACCGTCTTTAAATCCAGACATCTGTCATTCCCTCTTAGCATTTGATTTAAAAGTAATTCACCTTAATCTCGCGCTCACCGAAACCGGTTTCATAAAAAGGATGTTCGTTTTGGCTTCCGGGTGCAAGGACATCCGCCCCTCGCCTGCCATTTTCGTGAAGGCTGTCAACTTTGCCTCTTCTCCACGGCGAAAAAGTAAAAATCGCGAGGCTGGCAAAACATCGCAAATAATGGACTCGCAAACGTTTGCCTGGACTGTTAGAATTGCGCCGATTTTTCTTTCTATCGCATAAGCGTGGGGACTTTGCAGTGACCGATAAAACCTCTCTCAGCTATAAAGACGCCGGTGTTGATATCGACGCGGGTAACGTTCTGGTCGACCGTATCAAAGGGGTAGTAAAAAAAACCCGTCGCCCGGAAGTGATGGGTGGACTCGGCGGTTTTGGCGCACTGTGCGCGCTTCCGCAGAAATACCGCGAGCCGGTTCTGGTCTCCGGCACCGACGGTGTTGGCACCAAGCTGCGACTGGCGATGGATCTTAAGCGTCACGACACCATCGGCATCGACCTGGTCGCCATGTGTGTGAATGACCTGGTGGTACAGGGCGCAGAGCCGCTGTTCTTCCTCGACTACTACGCCACCGGCAAACTGGATGTCGACACCGCCGCCAGCGTGATTAGCGGTATCGCCGAAGGCTGTCTGCAGTCCGGCTGTGCGCTGGTCGGCGGTGAAACGGCGGAAATGCCGGGTATGTACCACGGTGACGATTACGACGTGGCCGGTTTCTGCGTCGGCGTAGTGGAAAAATCAGAAATTATCGATGGCTCTAAGGTCGCTGACGGCGATGTGCTGGTGGCAATGGCCTCCAGCGGCCCACACTCCAACGGCTACTCACTGGTGCGTAAAATTCTGGAAGTCAGCGGCAGCGATCCACTGACCACCGACCTGGAAGGCAAACCACTGGCCGACCACCTGCTGGCACCGACACGTATCTACGTGAAATCCATCCTGGCGCTGATCGAAAACGTTGAGGTGCACGCCATTGCACACCTGACCGGCGGCGGCTTCTGGGAAAACATCCCGCGCGTACTGCCGGACAACACCCAGGCGGTGATCGACGAGTCTTCATGGCAGTGGCCGGCAGTCTTCAACTGGATGCAGAATGCCGGTAATGTCAGCCGTCACGAAATGTACCGCACCTTTAACTGCGGCGTCGGTATGCTGGTTGCGCTGCCTGCGGATCAGGCAGATAAAGCCATCGCGCTGCTGAACGACAAAGGTGAAAAGGCGTGGAAAATCGGTATTATCAAAGCATCCGATTCCGAACAGCGTGTGGTTATTGAATAATGAAAAACATTGTGGTGCTTATTTCCGGCAACGGAAGTAATTTGCAGGCAATTATCGACGCCTGCAGACAGAAGAAAATCAATGGCGCCATTCGTGCAGTGTTCAGTAATAAGGCCGACGTGTTCGGCCTGCAACGCGCAAACGAGGCCGGTGTTGCCGGCCATGCGCTGACCGCCAGCCAGTTCCCCAGCCGTGAAGCCTTTGACCGTCAGCTGATGAACGAGATTGACGCTTACGCACCCGACCTGGTGGTGCTGGCAGGCTATATGCGGATCCTCAGCCCGGGATTTGTCGCTCACTATCAGGGGCGACTGATCAATATCCACCCTTCCCTGCTGCCAAAATATCCCGGCCTGAATACCCATCGTCAGGTACTGGAAAACGGCGATGAAGAGCACGGCACCTCCGTGCACTTCGTTACCGACGAGCTGGACGGTGGTCCGGTCATTCTGCAGGCCAAAATCCCGGTTTTTGACGGCGACGACGAAGACGAGATCCAGGCGCGCGTGCAGGTTCAGGAACATGCCATCTATCCGCTGGTCGTCAGCTGGTTTATCGATGGCCGTCTGGAAATGCGTGATAACGCCGCCTGGCTTGACGGCGCCCCGCTGTCAGCCGAAGGCTACGCGGCAGAAGAGTAATCTCCCAGCGCCGTCCGTCCCGGGCGGCGGCTTTTCTCCTGTGCTCCAGGCGACAAGCCGTTGTCATACAGGCATATAAATACGTTGTTCCTCGCTTTAGTGTCATACTTTTCTGGCACAGTTGGACATATCATGGCAAAGCTCGCCATAATACAGTCGAGACGGATTTGCCACGTCCCGTGAATGAACTGGAGTGTGAGTAGTAATGGGTCAGGAAAAACTTTATATCGAGAAAGAACTCAGCTGGTTATCCTTTAACGAACGCGTCCTTCAGGAAGCGGCGGACAAAGCGAACCCCCTGATTGAGCGGATGCGCTTTCTGGGCATCTATTCCAACAACCTCGACGAGTTTTACAAGGTCCGGTTTGCTGAACTAAAGCGCCGCATGATCATCAATGCGGAGCAGGGAATTACGGATCACTCTCGTCATCTCCTCGGTAAAATCCAGACCCGCGTCCTGAAAGCCGATCAGGAGTTCGACAGCCTCTATAACGAGCTGCTGCTCGAAATGGCCCGCAACCAGATCTTCCTGATCAACGAACGTCAGCTCTCGGAAAACCAGCAAAGCTGGCTGCATCACTACTTTAAGCATTATCTGCGCCAGCACATTACGCCGATCCTGATCAACCGCGAAACCAATCTGGTTGAGTTCCTGAAAGACGACTACACCTATCTGGCCGTTGAAATCATTCGCGGCAATACCATCCGCTATGCCCTGCTTGAAATCCCGTCGGATAAAGTCCCGCGCTTCGTCAATTTACCGCCCGAAGCGCCGCGCCGTCGCAAGCCGATGATCCTGTTGGATAACATTCTGCGCTACTGCCTGGACGACATTTTCAAAGGCTTCTTCGACTACGACGCGCTGAATGCCTACTCGATGAAGATGACCCGTGACGCCGAATACGACCTGGTCCACGAGATGGAGTCCAGCCTGATGGAGCTGATGTCGTCGAGCCTGAAACAGCGCCTGACGGCAGAGCCAGTGCGTTTTGTTTACCAGCGCGATATGCCGGATGCGATGGTCGAAATGCTGCGTGAGAAACTCAGTATTTCCCGCTACGACTCGATTATTCCCGGCGGTCGCTACCACAACTTTAAAGACTTTATTGGCTTCCCGAACGTCGGCAAAGCCAACCTGGTTAATAAACCCCTGCCGCAACTGCGCCATATCTGGTTCGATAAGTTCCGCAACGGCTTTGATGCCATTCGTGAACGCGATGTGCTGCTCTACTATCCGTACCATACCTTCGAGCACGTACTGGAACTGCTGCGCCAGGCCTCCTTTGACCCGAGCGTGCTGGCGATTAAGATCAACATCTACCGCGTGGCCAAAGACTCACGCATTATCGATGCGATGATCCACGCCGCGCACAACGGCAAGAAAGTCACGGTTGTGGTCGAACTGCAGGCGCGCTTCGATGAAGAAGCGAATATTCACTGGGCGAAGCGACTGACCGAAGCCGGTGTACATGTCATCTTCTCCGCGCCAGGCCTGAAAATTCACGCTAAGCTGTTTCTGATCTCCCGTAAAGAAGGCGAGGAAGTCGTGCGCTATGCGCATATCGGCACCGGTAACTTTAACGAGAAAACCGCCCGTATCTATACGGACTACTCGCTACTGACCGCCGACGCGCGCATTACCAACGAAGTGCGCCGGGTGTTTAACTTTATTGAAAACCCTTACCGTCCGGTAAGCTTTGACTATCTGCTGGTTTCGCCGCAGAACTCCCGTCCGCTGCTCTACAAGATGATCGACAGGGAAATCAGCAACGCCCAGAACGGCCTGCCGTCAGGGATCACCCTGAAACTCAACAACCTGGTCGATAAAGGCCTGGTGGATCGCCTGTATGCCGCATCCGGCGCGGGCGTGCCGGTGAACCTGCTGGTGCGCGGCATGTGCTCATTACTGCCGCAGGTGGAAAGTCTCAGTGAAAATATTCGCGTGATCAGCATCGTTGACCGTTACCTTGAGCACGATCGCATCTATATTTTTGAAAGCGGCGGCGAGAAAAACGTCTGGCTCTCATCCGCAGACTGGATGACGCGCAATATCGACTACCGTATTGAAGTGGCAACACCGCTGCTCGATCCGCGTCTGAAACAGCAGCTGTTAAATATCATCGACATGCAGTTAAACGATACGGTAAAAGCACGCTATCTGGATAAAGAACTCAGTAACCGCTATGTACCACGCGGGAATCGTCGTAAAGTACGCGCCCAACTGGCGATTTACGACTATATCAAATCACTTGAGCAACCCGATTAATCTATGCCGATAAATGACAAGATCCCGCGGCCACAGGAATTTGCCGCGGTCGACCTCGGTTCGAACAGTTTTCATATGGTCATTGCCCGCGTCGTGGATGGCGCAATGCAGATCATCGGACGCCTGAAACAGCGCGTGCATCTGGCCGACGGCCTAGACAAGTATAACCGCCTGAGCGAAGAGGCAATGGAGCGCGGACTCTCCTGCCTGTCGCTGTTTGCCGAACGTCTGCAGGGGTTCGATCCGTCCAGCGTCTGTATCGTTGGTACACACACCCTGCGCCAGGCGACAAACGCGGCTGAATTTCTTAAGCGGGCGGAGAAAGTGATCCCCTATCCGATTGAGATTATTTCCGGCAATGAAGAAGCGCGCCTGATCTTTATGGGCGTTGAGCATACTCAGCCCGAGCGCGGTCGCAAGCTGGTTATCGATATCGGCGGCGGTTCAACGGAGCTGGTTATTGGCGAAGACTTCGAGCCGTGTCTGGTGGAAAGCCGCCGCATGGGCTGCGTCAGCTTTGCCCAGCTCTATTTCCCTGGCGGCACCATTAACCGCGAAAACTTCCAGCGTGCGCGCCTGTCGGCGGTACAGCAGCTGGAAAATCTGGCCTGGCAGTACCGTATTCAGGGTTGGAACGTGGCGCTGGGCGCATCGGGCACCATCAAAGCCGCCCATGAAGTGCTGGTCGAAATGGGTGAGAAAGACGGTTTTATCACTCCGGAACGTCTGGAAATGCTGGCCGAAGAGGTGCTGAAGCATAAGAGCTTTGATGCCCTCAGCCTGCCGGGGCTGTCGGAAGATCGCAAAGCCGTCTTTGTGCCTGGCCTGTCGATTTTATGCGGCGTGTTCGATGCGCTGGGGATCCGCGAACTTCGCCTTTCAGACGGTGCGCTGCGTGAAGGCGTGCTGTACGAAATGGAAGGCCGCTTCCGCCACCAGGATATACGCAGCCGCACCGCGCAGAGCCTGGCGAACCAGTACAATATTGACCGTGACCAGGCCCGTCGGGTGCTGGAAACCACCACCCTGATCTACGAACAGTGGCAGGCGCAGAACCCCAAACTGGCAAGCCCGCCGCTGGCAGCGCTGCTGAAATGGGCGGCAATGCTGCATGAGGTCGGGCTGAATATCAATCACAGCGGTATGCATCGCCATTCGGCCTACATCCTGCAAAACAGTGATTTACCCGGCTTTAATCAGGAACAGCAGACCATGATGGCCACGCTGGTCCGCTACCATCGCAAAGCCATTAAGCTTGACGATCTGCCGCGTTTTACTCTGTATAAGAAAAAGCAGTTCCTGCCGCTGATTCAGATCCTGCGTCTCGGCGTGCTGCTTAATAACCAGCGCCAGGCCACCACCACACCGCCGACGTTGACCCTGAAAACCAACGATCACCACTGGACCCTGAACTTCCCGCACGACTGGTTTAGCCAGAATGCGCTGGTGCTTCTGGATCTGGAACGTGAACAGCAGTTTTGGGAATCCGTGACCGGCTGGCTGTTGAAAATTAAAGAAGAAGACGCCCCGATCGCCGTTGCCTGACCCCTCAGACCGGGGTCTCCCGCCGCTGCGCAGCATCCAGCGCTGTCAGCGGCATCGCTTTACCCGTCACGCTTCCCTGCCAGTAATCGATATTCAGCGCCATGACTGCAAGGCGTATTTCATCGTTGTCGACGCCGCCGGCCGTCACCCGCATGTTCTGCACGCGCGCCAGAAGACCGACTGACACCACTATCTGATAATCGATGCTGCAGGCCACCATATTGCGGATAAAATCGCCGTCGATCTTCAGGATATCGGCATGGACATACTTCAGGCGGGCGTAGCTGGCACAGCCGGAGCCAAACGCATCAACGGCCACAAGGCATCCCAGCTGCTGTAGCTGTCCCATGGTCTGATTCACATGGGTCATCTCCAGATGCTGCGTGTCCTGAACCCTGAAAATCAGCTGCCAGGGTTGAATGCCGAACTGCTCTATCAGGGTCCGTACCTGCTGCGGTAAATGTGCGCGGCTGACCGAGGCAGAAGAGAGCGGCAGCGCCAGACGCAGCCCCGACCGCGTTTCACGCAGGCGCGCCATTTTAGCCAGCACATGTTCAATCATCCACATATCAATACGCGATGACAGACCAAACTCGTGGGCCACCGGCATAAAGACATCGGACGCCATTGCCTTACCGTCTTCATCCAGCATGTGCAACAGCACTTCGTAGTAGCTATCGCCGCGCATCCCCTCCACCGGCTGGACAAGTAAACTGAAACGATCGTTATCAAGGGCATATTGCAGGCGATTCATCAGGCAGATTTTATCTTTCAGCGCCTGCTGGAGATGGACAGCACCGCGATACTGCAGGCTTTCAGGATGGTTTGTTGCCAGCGATAAATCGGCAATGGTGCTGAGTTCACCGAGCAGCAAATAGAGATGGCTGACCGGGGAACGAACGTAGCAATAGCCGATCCCGACGGGCGGCTGAAAGGGCACATCGTCCCACAGAAAGCGGAGCTGCTTAATCCGCTCATCAAGCTCACTAAGACGCGACTTGTAGGATTCGGTATTCAGCCTGAGCGCGAGGTCGTAGCCGGAAAGCTGATAGACACACTCACCATCATCCAGCAGCGGCGCAAGCCATCCTGCCAGTCGCTGCTTATACTGGATGCGAAACATCACGCCGTAATGACGACCGAGTGGATCGAGATCCGGGATACGCAGTAAAGCGAGTATCGACCTGGGCGCGCTGGTCAGCGTCCGATTCAGCGCACGCAGGTTAGGCATATGCAGAAGCGGGTCGAGCAGTGCCAGCCTACGCGAGCGTTCATTGGCCTGCCGCTGCCGGGTGCAGAGCATCGCCATATAGATAACGATAAAAGTAAAAACCAGATAGCTGGATGAGGTGATCGCCATTTGTCGGCTGTACACCGGGGACCAGGGCAAATAGCTGGGGTGAAAATGGACGATCGCAATCAGTACCGGCGCCCACAGGAGCGACATAAAGCGATAACCAAAGCGCATCGCCCCCCAGAGGGCAACCGGCAGCACCAGCGAAAGCGTATAGTTGGTGCTGAACAGCGTGCTGTTCTCATTGATCGGCAGCAGCAGCAGAGACAGTAACGCCACCAGCAAAGCGGACCAGATAACCACTTCCGGACGTTTAATTCTGGGATCGAACTGCGCGCGCATCTGTGAAATATAACCGCGGACGTAAAAGGGATTACGGATCCCCCGAATCAAGGCATAGCACAGCGGAATACCGGTAATAGAGCCGACCAGCATGGCCTGATAGCTAATCAGCGTACGGATATTCAGCGGATTAGTGCCCGCAAGGTCACGGAAATCACCGTAAACTCCAAGGCTAAGCAGTATTTCCAGCAGCAGCATAAATAAGGTGGAGAGGATAAAAACCTGCCAGAACATGCGACGAAGCATTAGCTTATCACAGCCGTATGACACCATATGGCGGCGGGGAACGGATAAGCGGTATCCACCCCAAGAAAGGATAACCGGAATAATAAAGTGGCCGATGGCAACAACGACCTCCACATCCGGTATTCTGCCGTGAAAATGCCACCACAGGGCGATAATCATTCCAGGCAGCGCCTTCCAGCCATAAAACAGCATTATGCTCATCATCAGCGCCAGAGGCAGATAATAGAGAATGACCCTATCACCTTCGAGATGTGCGAAGGTATCGGCTTTACTCAGGACAGGTAATAGCAGGGAGGGTAAAAAGAGTGGTAGCGCCCACCATTTATCGCAATATTTTCTATAAATACGGATTAACGTCATAAATACTCTACAGAAACCCGATTCCCGCAGGGTATTCAGACAGGCATCCTTCCTGACAATGGCTGCTAAATAACAGACGAAATTAGCCATATTTTAATGTTCACCTGCCCCACCCGATTGATGTAAGTCAATAAATAGCATTTAAAGTATTAATAATCACTAAACAAAACGAATTGAGTTTTCTTGCAAATAATTAATATGAATGTATTTTTTTGAATGTATTTTCCATATGAATTTGTTCTGACGGAATTTTACATTATGATGAATTGACCCAGGGTACGCGCTGTGCCTTAATAGCCACATCGCCCAGAACAGGTATCTCAGGAAACATTGCGTGAGTCAGGCAACCAGTATGCGAAACAGACGGCAATTCAACGGCCGCATGACCCGTATCATACTTCTTATCAGCTTCCTCTTTTTCTTCGGACGTTTTGTCTACTCTTCTGTCGGTGCCTGGTATCATCATCAGGACAAAAAAGAGCAGCAGCAGTCCAGCCAGGCCGTGGACAGCACCATGCAGCGCCAGCCCTAACGGACCAGAAAATCGAAATCACCTGATTCCTGCGGTGACAGACGACGCGCGGCTTTTACCGCATTCACCTGAATAGCAACCCCGGCGACGCCCACAATGGACTGCGCAAAAGGGTTGTCGCCTTTTTCCTGCAGCCAGCCGAGAACCTCCCCCAGGTGTCAGAGCGACGTACTGCTCTCATGAACCGGCACGGGAAAGCTGCCCGGCCACGTCAGCATAAGCTTGCGCGTTTTCTGTGACAGCGTACGCACTTCTGCCGCCGTTTCGGTATTGCTCTTTACCGTAGCCGTCAGCTGGTTTATGGTCGCCGCCGCCTGCTGAACGTTAGAGGCAGCCTGCTCGGTCTGTGCGCTCAGCCTTCCTGCAGCGCGTTCGAGGATTTCAGCATGCTTACCGCCTGGCCCGCTGACGTCATCAATCAGCCAGCGGAACATCAGCCCGAGCTGGTTAATGGCGCGCAGGATCTCGCCGACTTCATCCCCCGGTTCATTAAATCGACCTGCTGGATCTTGCCGCTGGCCACCTTCAGGGCCTGCTCACGCAGACGCTCGACTGGACGCACAATCTGCGCCTCCAGCCAGAGATTCGCCAGTACCAGTAGCAGCGCCAGGAATCCACTGAACAGCCCCACTTCCCCAACGGCCAGCCCGCTTCCCCAGCCGAGCAACACCCCGAGCAGCAGCATGGCAATCATCGTTGATCGCAGCCGCCAGCGTAGCGACATGGTGACAAACATCGACCGCCAGTGCATTAAACCGGTGCGGACAATCACCCCCTTATGGAAGCGTCGGCTGCCCGCCACATCCTGATGGAACTGGCGATACAGCTCCTCGCTCGCGGAGACATCTGCCGCAGTGGGACAGGGTACGCACGGACATATAGCCCTTTACCTGCCCTTGCCGAACGTCCGGAATGGCGTTGGCGCGCACCCAGTAATACGGAGGTTCTTCATCAGCGCCGTCCAGGACTCGCCCTGCTTCAGCGTCGACCACATATCTGCGAAAGCTTCTTTGGGCATATCCGGGTGACGCACCAGGTTGTGGGGCTGATCCTTGATTTCATTCAGGGTGAAACCGCTGACATCAATAAACGCGTCGTTGGCGTAGTTGATATAGCTATTGGGATCGGTCGTGGACATCAGGGTTGCGTCATTGTCGAAAGCGTACTCCTGGTGTGTCACAGGCTCATTAATGCGCATAGTTGTAATTCCCGAACAAATGAAAACGGAAAGGTCCTGGAGAGGTATTTCTGTTAACGGCATATTCCATAGCAACTTTATTATTAATGCATGATAAACATTTGAAATATACGATATATTATTATGACTTCGCTATAATTATGAGTCTGTTATAAAGCGTAGCTGACGGGATAAGAGGGTGGGAAATATCTGGACTAATGAGTGGATAAATTTTGATAAAAAATAAGATTGTGGAGAGTTGGGGTCGCGTTCAGGGTTGACACTTAAAAGCCCCATTCAGGGGCTTTATCGGGCAGGTTACTTTGGCCGGGGGCCAAAGATTGATGCGCGTTTTATTTTCAGGCTGCTATCGACTACCACATAGCCGCCATCGACTATTTTGATCCTGCCAGCAGCAATTTTCTCTCTCAAATCCTGTTCCGCTGCAACCCGCAGCCGCTGGCGCATCTCGTGGTACAGGGGCTCCAGGTGGCATTATGCTGAGCGATAACATCCGGTTGTGATGACATAGCCTCTTCCTCCTGTTTGTGCGTCGCTATACGCCTTCCATCCTGTGAGACGACTAAAAATCTTGCTCTTACGGTAGCCTTGCAGACCCAATGCACGTGAATAAATCACGGATAAATCAGTAGTACGCAACTGTTCAGTCTCAATAGCTGCGGTGAAAAAATAGGCTCCCGCATGACAGATACTGTAATGGTCAAAAATTGTACTTGCAACGTAACATAGCACGCGACCACTTGCCAGACCGACATGCTTCACGTGTTTATAGCCCATTGGCAGTACCGTGTCGGGATCCAGAGAATCAAAGACTATCGCCCAGACGCCATTTTCCGGGAAAATGAATGTTGGGTGTACAGCAGGAAGATTTATCCCCTTTGAGGAGATATCGTGAATCGACATTATCTTCTCAAAACCCACAGCATATTTTTTTCTGCAAAATAAAAAATACGGTAAACCATACCATTACCGTAATCATTAAAGAGTGCCTCCCATTGTATTCCAGGGTTCATTTCTCGCCCCCTTTCCTTAGAGCACGAATCTGGCGATTGCAATATCACTTTGTGTTCAGAGGCCAGTAAAACCTCTACTCGCCGTCAGAATTTTGCGGCGTTACGAAATTTTTCCGCAAAAATATCACTCACCGGACTCGCCAGACTTTTCCCGCAGCGCCATCATATCATCCGTTACGTCCTCCTCTTCAAACCAGTCATCCCAGTCATCTTCAACCGGGGTCAGATTCGACTGGCTATGGTCGCTTTTAAGCAGTCTGACCTTCTCCATTTATCACCTCCGGAAAATGAATGTGCGGAGATAATACCCCTGTAAAAACCGAGTAAAATGCTTCTTTCATAGCAAATATCGGGAGTACAGCGATGCTTCTATTTTTCGTCAGACCGGACTCATCATTCATTTAAAAAGTGCGGTCAGATACGCAAAAACTTATCGGTTATTAACGGGATACTCACACTTCCACCGCCCTGCTATACTGTATGAAAATACAGCCCCCAAGAGAGACTATGGTACGACGTCAGTCCGCCCCCCACCGACGTGTTGAGGCCGCAGAAATTTATCAATACCCCGAACATCTTCGTCCCTCGCTGGAAGCGCTCCCTTCCCTGCCCGGCGTCTATGTGTTCCACAGCGACACCCTCCCGCTGTATATCGGCAAAAGCGTCAATCTGCGCAGCCGCGTGCTCTCGCATCTGCGAACCCAGGATGAAGCCGCTATGCTGCGCCAGGCCCGGCATATCACCTGGATCCGCACCGCCGGTGAAGTCGGGGCGCTGCTGCTGGAAGCCAGACTGATCAAAGAGCAGCAGCCGCTGTTTAATAAGCGCCTGCGCCGCAACCGCCAGCTCTGCTCCGTGCTGCTGACGGGCAACCAGCCGCAGATTGTCTACGCTAAAGAGATCGATTTCTCCTGCCAGCCGGGCCTGTTCGGGCTGTTTGCCAACCGCCGTGCGGCACTGCAGGTGCTGCAAAGCATCGCCGACGAGCATCAGCTCTGCTACGGACTGCTGGGGCTGGAGTCGCTCACCCACGGCCGGGGCTGTTTTCGTTCCGCGCTAAAACGCTGTGCCGGGGCCTGCTGCGGCAGAGAAAGCCCCGAGGACCACCAGCAGCGGCTGATGGATGCCCTCGCCCGGCTCCAGCTGGTGTGCTGGCCCTGGCAGGGTGCCATCGCCCTGCGGGAACAGAGTGGCGAGTTAACCCAGTACCATATCATCCGCAACTGGCTATGGCTGGGGACGGTGGAGTCCCTGGAAGAGGCAGGAACACTTTGCCGTCTGCCTGCAGGGTTTGACCATGACGGGTATAAGATATTGTGTAAGCCGCTGCTGGCGGAGGATGTGGAGATTATTGAGCTGGGTTCCGGCAGCGAAGAGGCTTAAGAAAACGGCAATAGAAGGCTATCGAAATCGATTTGGGGAAAATTCAAGGTCATCGCAATGCCCTCCAGATTGACAGTGGTACAGGATGATAAATGGCCGGATTACCGCTGTGTTTATTCGCCCCGACGGCGAAGGTATTCAGCAAAAAGAGGTACCGAGAAATCAAGGTATCCATGGTCTGTACTGTAGATCATACCTTTGGAGATGATGTTAGCCCGGGCCGGCCCCAGCGATGACTGATCGCGTCCCATCTCCTTAGCAATACTTGCCATCGGATAAGGCCCATCACCAAGGGCAGCCATCGCCATCACAAACTGGATCTCGGCCTTAGTCAGTCGGTCATACCGAACCTTGAAGAAGCCCGCATCCAGGCCGGTGAGCGTTTCAGGGTAAGCGCGCTCAACATCAGCAAGTGTGATCCCCGGAGCAGAGGCAACATCCCATGAGGTCGACCCCCACTCCTGCAAAAAGAATGGATAGCCTTTGGTTCGCGCAAAAATAGCATCGAGTGCAGCTTCCTCTATCGCTTCCCCTTCCTTCTCAACAGGTTTGCGTACGGCAAGCTTTGCTGCGTCTTCATCAAGCGCACCGACAGCCGGGTACTGGAACAGTCGCTCCGCATAGGACTTTGCTTCACCAGCCAATTTAGCAACCTGCGGAAGTCCTGCTCCAACCATTACCACAGGTAAACCGCGCTGAGCCATCTGATGCATCGCAACGATAAGCGCGGACAAATCATCTTCCGAGAGGTATTGAACTTCATCGATAAGCAAAACCCATCCTTTGCCAGCAGCTCTTACACCTTCACCAATTAACGTAAACAGGTCAGGCAAATCGTGTTGCAGATCGCCACTATCAGCGAGCCCTGGCTCAGCCCCTTCAACACCGACCTCAACACCACCGATATCGATCTTGAAGATCGAGGCAAAATTGCGAAGGGCCCTCATACCCCGGGTGGCAATCTGCTTTGCCGCCTCTATTCCCGAAAGAGAACGCATCACCCGTCGAAGCTCAGGGTAAAGGAGTGTTGAGAGCGTATTTTTCTCCGGCGCCTCAAGCTGAGAGACGAGCATCCCCTCCTACCTTGCGATCTTCCCGATCTCGTTGAGCAACACCGTCTTACCTACTCCACGTAGACCCAGGAGCATCAGCGATCGTGCAGGCCTTCCTCTCACTGCACGCCCGCAGGAAATACGCGCCATCTCTAAGACAGGATCCCGACCAGCGAGTTCGGGCGGAGGAAAACCTGCACCAGGGGCAAAGGGGTTACGATAGGGATCCATAATAGCCTCATTAAATAAATAGCGAAAAATAATCAACGCTAGCGTTTTTTGCTAGTGTTCCATAGAGATTGCTATTTTCCAATAAAAACCATCAGGCTTTACATTCTCTCAGCGCTTAAGGCACGAAGTGCGGTGCTCCTCTTCTGCATCGGCGCGGCACGCGTGGACCCGCAGCCAGGAACAACCAGCCTGTAACAATCGGGAAAATCACCGAAGGCGAAGGCAGCGGGAAACTGTCGGGGAAATTTACCTGTAAGGTCCGTAAGCTGGTTAACGGGAAATGGCAGGTCAGCGAGAAAGAGATTGAGGTTCCGGAGTAAATGGACCGGATGTTGGCTTCCCTTCGAAGCCAACATCCACAGCGTCTGGATTTACTCAGGAGCCGTTTCCTCACCCTGCCCTTGTTTCATATTTAGATAGCGTGAAGGCCAGATCTCTTCCGGGCGTTTATTTAGCGTCTCGGCGATAATCCGCTCCCCTTTCGGCCAGCATCGCGTTAACGCATTCGCCAGTGTCGACGATGCCAGCCCTGCACTTCGCGAAACCGCTGCCAGCGAGGTGCCCTGCTTTCTTAACCCCGCGATAATATCCGCTGGATGCCAGTCCTGTGTGTTCATACAACCTCCTTTTACATGAGTCATTTCTCTTTTTTAGCACTGCTGAAGAGAAAGCGTCTTTAGAGTTGCTAAAGGCGTTCCACTACCTGAAAAGACAGTTCCAAAAAGCTGGACAATCAGAGCCATCACGCGGCAAGGTGCTGTCACTTACCAACATCATTTAATATTTCTCTCGTGACACCCATAAAAAATATCAAAAGGAGTTTTGGGCTGCGTGTAAAAGCTCTCCGCTTAAAGACTGGCATGTCTCAAGAAGCTTTTGCTGACAAGTGCGGTCTGGATCGTACCTATATCAGTTGGATCGAGCGTAGGGTAAAGAATCCTATGCAGGGCGGAATTTAACAATTTATTCAAATTTTATTTTTAAGAACATTAAAAGATATCAACTAATAAAAAAATGAAGATCACAGCCTAGAAAAAAGATGAAAAATCATCTATCACAATCCGATGTAATAAAATCGCAGCGGTGTAAAACACTTTAAAAATACACCTTCAAAAAAACAACACAATAAAACACCACCTCATCTTTATCAATAAATATAAACAGCCAGAACCTAACAAAACCCATGGCATATTATTATATCAAGAGCAACCGTCTTTCAAGTTTACAAGTTATATCAATATATACCAAAAGAGGTTATACGCTTTCATTGTATTGCCATAGTTGTCTTAATGCAGTTGAATGCTCTGCATTAACTATCCTTATTAATGCCTGAGCCAATTCCGCATCTAAAAGAGATGTTAGCTCTCCTGTGGTATCTTCTACTAACATTTTCCAATATGCATCTGCCAAATTTTTTTCTCCCGCGATAACTGATTTCCTGGAGTTTTCTAAAGAACTGTCACCATCAAGATTAAAAACTAACATTGTATTCTTCGCAATTTCTAAATCTTGTTCATTCAATCCCGTCTTTACTCTAACCTTACTAGTATTGAGATAAAGAAGAATCTCACTTGGATCTCGATCATCAGGCTTACACACTCTTCTCAGATCTATTTTTTTCGCAACTAAAGATGTATCTTTGTATTTTCCACATCGATTATGATTATTACAAGAACCAAAAATATTCCCCCAATCAAAAGTTAAAGCTGGCTCTGAATCTCGCTGAATAAAATGTTCAATATGCCTTTTAGCATTATCTTCAAGTAACTTACATTCACAGTAAGCACAATAACCATTTTGCATGTCATTTATATTAACCCAAATATCATTAGTTAGCCCATTATTATGAATAACAGACCACTGGTCACGTCCATGCTTAAATCGCCTCAAGCAGATAGGTGCATTACCTCTTACAAGTTTTTTCATATGGATTACCTCCCTGTGATTCTCTTAGCTTTTAATTTAAGTTCCTGGACTCTAATGTCACCTTTAATTTTCACTACCTCTGGGTGTTCTTGACCAAAGTGAAAAACTATTTTATCGAACAACTGTTATGCTTCTTCGGTCATCCATTTATTGTCAGCAATATAAGCTGAATAATTAGTAAGCCAATTTGCTTCCTCGACGAAAGGTGTGGAGAACGTACTCATAATTTGCTCTAACACATCGGAACTACATACTCCTTTAGTTTGATGTTTTGGTGTATCAATAGTAGATAAAACTTGAGGGCTATGGGTAGTAACAATAAATTGTAAGTTGGGGAATGTGGCTTATAATCCCGTTAATATTGTCTGTTGCCACTTCGGGTGAAGATGTAACTCAATCTCATCAATCAATACTATTCCGTGGCTATGTAAGAGCTACAGAATCAGGATTTAATTTAACTAGCCGTCTAACTAAATCACCTGCTAGTGCTACAAGCATTTTTTGGCCTTGTGATAACTGGGTGATATTAATTATGTTACCAAAGTTTTTCACCAACAATCGTGGATGGCCTGTACTACGGTCAACCTCAATGTTTTTAACATCAGGTACAAGAGTTTCTATGGCATAATTAACCAAATCTAAGTGTTGCTGATACTTTTCAGAAGATTTCGAACTCAAGATTTTCTTCAGCTCTTCTTTCTTTTGGTCTAATTTAGCTGTAAAAACATCATTTTCAGGAGGTGTTTTACCTTCATAAACATCTTCAATGGTACTTTGGAGAGTCCATATTTGTCCTTTAAGGACTTTCGCTTCATTGGTATTTTCTCCTTCAGCTAAATTGACTAGCTCAATATAAAGCTTTGAAAAATCCTCAAGTTTTCCATTCCCTTCCAAAGCAGTCTTGAGATCTGAAAATCTATTACTTACAGTGTCAGTTACAGATTTTTCAGGAATGACTTCCGTAAGATTAAAATTAGACCTTTCAACAGAATAAAAAGCAAAAAGAGGAATAACCACCGATTTATTATTAGCAGTCTGTTTATACATATTAGCAACTTGCTTTATAGATGCGACATCTGTCGGTGAGCTGCCAATATATCCAGGAGTGACTCTCCCAATGGTAGTTTCGAAAGAATTCTCCTTATCGAAATTAAAAACCGCGGTTACTTCGGCATATCCAGTGGAATTTACGTTAATATCTGCAGGAACGACAGGCCTACTCGTTTACATCTGTTTTCTCAAGATTATTATTGAACCATGTGAATATCTTAGAAATAGCTTCTGTAATACTTGTTTTTCCTGCACCATTATCACCTATAATCACTGTCACTTTATCATCAAATGAAAGATCCAATGCCTGAAATCTTCTAAAATCAGAAAGATGCAAAGAAGCAAGAGTGAGTCTTTATTCGATCAAAGCTTTCTCTACTTCTTCAAAATAGTTCTGAGCCAACTCATCATTTTTCTCTTCAACATTTTTGCCCTTAGAGTAATTTAAATACAATTGATAGGATGAGTTAATGTTTCCTCTGGCTGTACTTTGAATCAAATGCCTGACTGTTCTACTTTTTTCTTTATGTTTTTTAGTCATAAGACCCCTCGATAATTCTATTAATTAGCTCCACTGTGTATTTTTTTCAGCGATTGCAAAAAACCAGGCTCAATATGTTTAGCAAATGCGATCAGACCTCTAAGATGATGTATATTTTCACGATCAAGTTGATTGAACTGAAATTGATGCACTAAGTGCTTTATATATTTCTTCCTTACTCTACCAATAGACAAATTACCATCATTATTAACTGTAATCCCGGTAACATGTCGATTGTGAGCTTTAGATGTAAAAATAGTTTTTCTTCTATTAATTCTCATTGCATTACCGAACAACTTAACCAATTGTTCTTTAACAACCAATGTAACGTCAAAAAGAATGTTCTTATGTTTCGTTGAAAAGGTCAAATCATCAGCATACCGTGTATACATAATATCTTTTTCTTGGCATAAACTAGTTATAGAGCAATCAAATTGATACATAAAAAAGTTCGAAACTAGTGGAGAACTCGGCGCTCCAATACTGAGGATTAAATTCCCACCGGTTTACTTACTCGGACACCAAAAAAGCAAATTTTCTAATGCTATCTGATCCTGAAATGAAGGCAATGGAAAATTAGACTCCCATGCACACCAAAACAATTTATTAGAAATTGAATTAAAGAAATTTCCAAATCCATTTTCAATAAATAAGGATTATTTTTATGAGAAATAGCATTTTGTTTTATGCTAAGACCGTCTCGATAAGCCATTGCCGAATCATGAATGGGTAAATTCTGAATTTCTAAATAGTTGCGTTGATATTTTTTTAATTCTTTTGACGGTTGGGCAATAACTCTGTGCCCGGAAGTGCGCTTGGGAATAGTGTATACTTTATATTTTTTAGGTGCACTTTGTAAAAAGCGAGAGACTTCACCCTCACTTTTGTTTAGTTTCAAAGCTAACTGTTCGATCAAACTCATTCCAGTCCCCATGAAAACAGCCCAAGAGCGTAGCTCTTGGGCTTTGCCCTTCACTATCGCAACCTTAAAACCGTTCAATAAATTAGAGTCTGGCTAAACACCCGACTAGACGAAATCGTCCTACACTAAAGAGCCTATTGAGTATACAGGAAGCCTGTAGGGGGATTCAATTTAATGTTGCTAACTCATGCGTATGAATTACAGGGGATAATTACACAATCCACTGGATGATAGATATTTTTTACACCTTACACTGCCGTCTAAGTGCAAATATATTGCAGCACTTCCATATGAGAACCATCTACAGCCGTCTCCAAACAGCGAGGTAAGGGCATCATTATTGTTTAATCTTTCTAAATAACTGATCCTAATACCGCTACACTTTAGCCAGCCCATGTTTTCCACCGGGGAATGGGCTGACGGTATCCATAAAATGACGAACCTTTTTCAACAGTTGCCACATTGAACGGCACTGGTGATTTCGGGTTATTGTTTCATGAAGCGCCTGCCACAACCGTTCGACATGATTGACCCACGGCGAGTAAATCGGCTGATAAATCACCCTGAACTTTGGGTTTGCTTTCAGCCAGCGCAACGTTTCACGGCTTTTGTGAATGATGTAGTTATCGACAATGAGCGTAAT
>Ga0058697_10000069_pt1 | contig 57984 bp, 60 predicted proteins | sample AgamicAsMae_FD_66619 | JGI IMG/M metagenome (GOLD analysis project Ga0058697, IMG submission 66619) | Agave microbial communities from Guanajuato, Mexico - As.Ma.e | ecosystem: Host-associated > Plants > Phyllosphere > Phylloplane/Leaf | place: Guanajuato, Mexico | collected 2012-06-04
GAAACTGAGGTGCTCCATCGTCTCCGTATTGGCATTCATATAAACACACGCCGGATGATTCCTAGTGCCATCTCAGTGAACGAGGAGATCCGAGAACAGTCAAACTCTGACTGTGCCCCTGATGTTGTCGCGTGTGGCTCGTACACTGCTGATCCATCCTTTGCAGCAAATTAGAGGCCTTACCTGGCCTAATAGTTGCCTTGATATATTATAATTTGAACATACACTCAGGTCAAGTTTGGACAAGGCCACCTTGAAATGATCATTCCATTCATTGATTATGTGTAGCATTGGCTTGCTGATTAATAACTAGTCATTTGAGGTACATACATTAAGAAAGCAAATGGTCTTGTCGTCGTGCACTGCTCTAGGGACGAGGCTTCTTGGTAGTGTGAGGTGAGCGATGGCGATGTTTGGATTTCTACTCTTCATCATCCTCCTCATCCTCATCCTTCTTACTCAGAGCCTTGTTGCGTTTAGCGTCCTCCTCTTCGGAGAACTGCTGTGCCTGAGCATCGCGAAGTGCGCGAACTCTGTCAGCAGGACCAGGCAACTTGTTAATGCGGTCTGCGATTTGGCCTCTACCGATCAGGGACATGACAATGCTGGCGCCCACAATGAATGTCAGGACGAAGCGATAGACAGCGTACCATGGAGGAGCCCAGCCCCTCTTGGAGGCGCGACTGTCTGTGTAGTAGAGGAAGTTGAAGGCGACGAATTGGGTGATCAGAGCGTATTCAACGGGGAGGAAGATGGTGGGCCATGCGACTGCGGGGGTCCAGACACCAATAGCATAACGCTTGTAGCCTTGGTGTCCACCGTAACCAGCGAACTCCAGACCCCAGTGAATGGCGCCGAGGAAGGAGATGATCTGCGGAAGGAGTCAACAAACTGATTGGTAGTGAAAGTTCCAAAGCGTAACTTACAACAGCGCCATATCCTACCTGGAGAGGCTCGAGAACATGCAGAGCTGCCTCGGCAGTCTGCTCGCTCATCAAGAAGCCGGAACCAGTGTTGTGCGCATGAGTGATCTCCCAAGCGCAGTAGATGGTGGATACAGAGGTTCCGAGGTAAGGAAGAACACCAGCCATTCCCAGAGTATAAGCTTCGCGAGGAACGCCGTCGAGCGAGAAAGTATCCTTGATGACTTTCTGAGCTGGACATCAGTATACTGCCAATTTGTCATTGCTGGAAGAAGGATTGGCGCTCACCATGTCATTCTTGACACCAGCCATCATATCGGCATCCTTGTGCTGGTCCTCGGGCATGCCAACTTCGCCAAAGACGGGATGAGTCGACGACGTGCTGCTAACAGTGTCGGGATCCGCCTTGAGCTTCTCACTTCCGAGTTTTGATTCCACCTCTTTGTTGATCTTGTCCATTGGCGCCTGCTGGCTAGCATAGCGTGCCAGAGCAAGCGTCACGGGCTTGCCAATTGCGAGAGGACGAGTTGCTTGCGAAAGGGTGCATAGCTTGGAGGAGAATTGCGAGCTACGAGGAACCGAGGCTCCCAGGCCGCTGAGGGCGCGTAGTTGGCGAGCAGCACCGGCACGGAACATGATGTGAGCGGAGAGATGGGAAGAAGAAGTGAAGGTAGAGGATGACAGCACAAGTGGCTATAGAAGCTGTCGGGAAACACCTCCGCTGTATGGGGCTTGTGCCTAGCTAGCTATCACAATGATCGCTCTTGCGTAGCCGGCACTCCGACGTCATGGCTGCTCCTTCCCCGATCGCGCTGCACTTGTCCATCTCACTACACATACCCAAGGACGAGGATATGGCTCGAGGGATTTCAATATGGAATTTGCGCTCTACAGATCTAAACTCATAGTCTCATGTTAAACCCGTGCCGCATGTTTGGGAGGCTCCGACGTGGTAGACAGCTCGGTGAGAGAGAAATCGCTACGTCATATTAGTGGCTCCTTCCATCTTCAAGTTCCACGTTCCGCGTCGTGCGGGCGGGCACGATCAGCGGCGTTGTTTCCAAGAAAGTAGCTGCTGCCAACAAACCGGACAGGCTACAGCCTCCAGCCGCCTTCTCCACGAACTCTGTGCTCACAAACAGTGAACGAAAACCACCATCTTCCTTGTAATCTAAGTCTTCTCGAGCTTCAGATATCGCGGCTGTCCAGTCGTTGCTGCCTGATAACGACTGCTCGCCTCGCGCCCTATCGCTCACAACCAACGGTACTCTCTTTCGAGTACCCCTCCATACACGGCTTAATCGCCTGCTTAGCGATCTCATGACCTGATGACCTCTCTACGATAATCACATTCAGTACTTTACGTTCGTCCTGCTCCTGTGCGAGATACCTGCCTAGAGGCACACAACCGCCGCCATGTTGGAAGGTCTCGTCTCGAACCTGCTGAACAGGTTCTTGGGCATGTACGTCCAGAACTTCGACCCAAAGCAACTCAACGTCGGCATCTGGTCTGGCGATGTCAAGCTCCGCGACCTTGAGCTCCGTCGAGAAGCCCTCGACCAACTCCACCTCCCCATCAACGTTGTCGAAGGCCATCTGGGTTCCTTGACCCTCTCGATCCCGTGGTCTAACCTTCGAGGCAAGCCCGTACAAGTCAAGATCGAAGACGTATATCTATTGGCCGCCCCAAGAGAGGATGAAGACTACAACCCTGAAGACCAAGACAAGCGCGACCATGCTGTCAAGATGGAGAAGCTTGACAGCGCAGAGTTGCTCAAAGAGAGAAGCGCGGAAGGCATGAGTCAAGAAGAACAACAGAAGAACCAAAGTTTCACGGCCAGTCTGGTTGCTGCCATTGTCGACAACTTGCAAATCTCTGTCAAGAACGTCCACATCCGCTACGAAGACTCAATCTCGGACCCCGGCCATCCCTTCGCTGCTGGTCTCACCCTGCAAGAGTTGAGTGCTGTCAGCACAGATGAAAACTGGAAGCCCACATTCATCCAGAGTACCTCTGCTGGCTCGACTCACAAACTTGCCACCCTCGGTGCCCTCGCCATTTACTGGGACACGGATGCCAAACTGCTGGGTTCCGGCAAGGGGTCGCAGACTGCAGAAGAGCAAGGAATAGATCACACTACAATCATCGACAAGTTCAGAGACATGATTGCAAAGAAGGATGATACTGAGTTTGGTGCGCACCAGTACATACTGAAGCCAGTCACTGGACGTGCAGGTCTTGAGATCGACAAGACTGGAAAGCTTGATCGGCCCAAGATGAAGGCTCGTTTACTCTTCAACGAACTGGGCTTTGTCATCGACGATGACCAATATCGTGATGCCCTTATGTTGGTTGACCTCTTCCACTACTTCATCAGACATCAGGAGTACCGCAAGTTCCAGCCCAAGGCATCTCCGAAGGAGGATCCGCGAGCTTGGCTTCAGTTCGCGACCAAATCTGTACATGACAAGATTCATGAACGCAATCGCCGTTGGACCTGGGCCTACTTCAAAGAGCGTCGCGACGACCGCATCAAATACATTAGTCTCTTCAAGAAGAAGAAAAAGGAGGAGAAGCTCGATCCCGAGGAGACGACCGAACTTGACCAACTCGAACGCAAGCTGAGCTATGAAGATCTCCGATTCTGGAGATCGCTTGCTCGCAACCAGTTACGCAAGGAGAATGTTGGCGTCAAGAAGGCCCCACAGAAGCAAACATGGTCTTCTTGGGTATGGGGAAGCAAGAAGACTGAGGAGCATCCTGGTGATGAAACACAGTTGACGGAGGAACAGCGCAAGGAGTTGTACGATGCAATTGACTTTGACGAGAAGAAGCAAATCGCCGACGCTGTCGACATGCCTAAGGAGGCTATCAAGCTCCAAGTGGACATGAGTCTCAAAGAAGGTAGCTTCACTCTCAAGCGCGATCCTCACGGAAAGGCCACCGAAATGCTCCAGCTCGTATTCCAGGGCTTCGACACCAAATTCTTGCAGCGTACCGACTCCATGCTTGCTGAAGTTAGTCTCGAGACTATGAAACTCTTCGATGGCACGACGGAAGGAAATCTGTTCCCCCAAATGCTCAATATCAAAAACTCTATTCCAGACGACAAGAGGATTGAGGAAGTCAAAGACGATGAGACTGCAGGCGATGATGAGGAAGAAGACCCGCCTCTCGACCCCTTCTTTGCTTTGACTTTCGAGAACAATCCTCTTGACGGCCATGCCGATACCGATCTGATTGTCAAGCTCAAAGCTATGGAGTTTGTATACAACCCCAAGTTTGTTGTTGAAGTTGCCAACTTTTTCAAACCTCCGGAACGCCACATGGAGTCCATCGGCGCGCTTATGGAATCCGCTGGCGCAACCGTCGAAGGGTTGAGGCAGCAGACTCGTGCAGGTCTCGAGTATGCACTCCAAGAGCACAAGACTATCGACGCCAAACTCGACTTGCAGGCTCCGCTTATCATTGTACCTGACTCTGTCACCAAGAAGGAATCTCTCTGCATGATTCTTGATGCTGGCCATATCAGCGTGCGAAGCGAACTGATTGACAAAGACACTTTGAACGAAGTGCAGTCAAAGCAAAAGCAACAATACACAGACGAAGACTTCAAACGTCTTGAGCAACTGATGTATGATAAATTCCTTGTCAAACTTCAGTCGACTCAACTTCTTCTTGGACCATCTATCGAGGAGACAAAGAAGCAGCTCGATGCGAACAACACATCAAGGCACTTGCACGTCGTTGATCGAATCAACATCGACTTTACAGTAGAAACATGTATCGTTCCTAAGGCTCCTGGCCTGACCAAGTTCAGAGTCGGAGGTCATTTGCCTGTGCTACACGCTTCCATCTCCGATTCCAAATACAAGAGTCTGATGAAATTGATTGACGTTGCAATCCCCAAATTTGGCTCCGACGCCGCCGACACGCAGAAGCCTGCTCAGCCCGTACCAAAACAGGCACAGCGGCCTAGACAAAAGAGCATCGTTGATACAGATGCCACAGGAAGACCGCGATCTAAGTCTTTCCAGTTCTCCGCTCAGAAGCATGAGCTTGTTATGGAAGAAGAGACCGACAACGAAGATGAAGAGTTCAAGGAAGCCAAACAGTCTACCAAGGAACCCACGAAGGATGTCAACCAGCGCAACTTCGAGTTCAAGTTCAAGGTTGACAAGCTTCAGGGCTCGCTTTACCGTTCCGATCCTGATGGCAAGAAACAAGACCAGTTGCTTGTTGATCTCGTTGCTGAGAACTTCGATCTTCTCTTCTACCAGCGCCAGTTTGACATGGTGGCAGAAGTCAGCCTGCGTACACTTGCTGTAGAAGATCATGTCGAGGAGAATCCATCTCCAGAGTTCAAGAACCTCATATCGTCCGAAGACCACGACGCCAACGAGCAGCAAAACCTCTTCTCACTGAAGTTCATCAAGGTCAATCCTGAACATCCAGAATTCATGTCGACCTATGAAGGAATAGCCACTAACCTCGATGTGTCCGTGTCGACTATCAATTTGCTGGTCACTCGCAAGACGCTTTTGACCTTGCTCGACTTTGTTATGGTCACTTTTACCAACCCCGGAGAACCGCAGGCCAACCAGTCGCAAGTTGTCGAGTCAACCGAGGTCGAGGAAAGTAGCCCAGAGCCTGCAGGCGACAAGATCCGCATCAAAGCCCAATTGAAGCGCATTGCCATCATCCTCAACAACGATGGTATTCGTCTAGCCACTCTAAGCTTGACATCTGCAGAAGTTGGAATCTTCTTGATGGGCAAGACCATGAGAGTTGGAGCCAGACTCGGCAATCTGTCTCTTCTGGACGACGTCAACCAAGGTGTTTCTGAAAAGTCATCTCTGCGTCAACTGGTTTCCATCCAAGGTGATGAGCTCGCTGACTTCCGTTACGAGACGTTTGATGCAACTTCAGAAGCATATCCCGGTTACGATACGTCCATCTATCTTAGGTCTGGCTCTTTGAAAGTCAACTTCGTCACTGAACCGTTCCGCAAGATTATGGAGTTTGGTGTCAAGTTTGGCAAAATGCAGGCTATCATGAATGCCGCTCGACAGGCGGCTGCGAACCAGGCCAACAACATTCAAGAGCGAGCCAGCAAGATGCACTTCGATATTCGCATCAAGACACCAATCGTGGCCTTCCCTCGCATGGTGATTACTGATTCCCCCGAGCGTGATGTTCTCACCGCCTATCTGGGAGAGCTCTATGCCAGCAACGAATTCCTCCCCTTGGACGATTCGAGGGATTCTGATACTGCCAACAAGTTGACGGCTGGTGTTCACAACACTCGACTGACATCGACTTTCAACTACCCCAACGATAAAGTCGAGGAGCTCGATCTTATTGACAAGGTCGATCTTGACTTCAGGATTACCAGCGCAGAACATAAGCCTGGATACAAGCGACCGGATACAGAAATCGAAGGCTCCATGTCGAACGTCAATCTACGTGTCACAGAAGCTCAGCTCAAATTCATCCTTGAGCTGTCTCGATCAATCCCCGAGGCCTTTGCCACCGATCCGGATGATGGAATCGAAGAGAATGTCAAAGAAGAGTTGCCAGCAACCACAGTTCAAGATGCCAAGTCAATCACTGGTGACTCGGCAGACAAACAAGAAGAGGAACCCCAATCCCCCACTCATCTTGGTCCTGAGATTGGCTCAGACGATGATACTTGGACCAAGCTCGATCTTGTATTCAAGGTTGGTACTATCGGCCTTGAACTCATATCGAGTAAACCTGAGAAACCGGTCGGAGATCTTGCAGCTTGTAGTCTGTCAAAGTTCTCGCTCAACGAGACCCATGTCAAGCTGCGCATGGTTAGTGACGGATCCATGGAGTCAGAACTTTTGGTGCAGTCCTTTACCATAACCGACACTCGCACACATGAGAAGAACAAGTTTAGGAAAATCATGTCGCTCATCAACACGGATGTCAAGCAACAGTTCATGGCAAGCGTGAGCATCTCTGGAGGCAAAGAGCGCAACTTGATTGCTCTCTTGACCATCGACAGCCCTAGAATCATCTTGGCACTAGACTACCTCTTCGCGGTTCAGCACTTTGTGAACGCCAGTTTGGCTACGGATGAGCCTCTTATCATCTCAGACGAAGATGAATCATCAATTGGCGAGGAGGATGCAGTCAGCATGTCTACTGGTACCGATGTTGCCGGTGTACAGCAGCCCGAAACTAAACCTGCAGCAGACGCAAACTCAATGAGCATATCATTCCGCGTCAACATAGTTGATGCGCAAATCATCCTCATTGCCAACCCTGCCATCACCAACTCTGAAGCCATTGTCCTCGGCAGCAAGCAGATTCTCGTCTCCCAGCAACACGTCACAGCAGTTCAAGTCGACAAGTTGGGCATGTTCCTTTGTCGCATGGACAAGTTTGAGACTTCTCAACTTCGCATCCTCGACGACTTCAGTGTCCAAACTTCGGTGGACATGCGTTCCGAGAACAAGCAAGCTCAATTGATGAGCATCATGGTTGAAATCGAGCCGTTGGTGCTGCGCCTGTCCTTGCGCGATATTCTGTTGGCCATGCAAATCGTCAACAAGGCTTCCGCCATGTCGGCAAACGATGACGGCAAGGAACTTGCTAAGGAAGGTCCCTCCAAGATTGACCAACTCAAGGCTCCCGCCTCTAGACCCAAGTCTGGCAGGGCACCCTCGTCAGCACAAAAGCCTAGAGCCAATACCATTGCCACCAAGAAGTCGCATGCCACTACTGCTCCCAAGGCACCGGCTGAACCACAAGGGTCAGCGATGCTGAAGAGAGAAGAGATGAAGATCAATCTCCAAGGTATCAGAGTGGTGCTTATCGGTGACCTTCATGAGTTGCCTATGCTCGATTGGAGCGTGAAGAACTTTGCTGTAGAGGTTCGCGATTGGAGTGGTGCTATGACAGCAGACACTAGCATCGAGACGTTCTTCAACGTCTACAACTTCTCCAAGTCTGCTTGGGAACCTTTGGTCGAACCATGGTCACTCGGCTTCCACATGGCAAAGAGCTTGAACCCTGATAAGCTCGCAGTCGAACTCTACTCACGCAAGTCGTTGGAACTCACCATGACATCTTCCACAATCGCACTGGCCTCCAAGTCAGCCCAATTCCTGTCCACCGACGAAGACATCCTCTCGAAGCCACGTGGATCCGACGCTCCTTATCGTATTCGTAACCAGACTGGCTTCGATCTCAACGTGTGGGCTCAGACAGAGAACAATCAAGAAGGCGCCGCCGAAAAGTTGGGTGACGGAGAAGAGGCTCCCTGGCGCTTTGAAGATCCAAGTACCACCAGAGAGACACTGTCACCAGAAGGTGCCACTGGTGTCGTGAGCATCAAACTCGAAGGCAGCGGGTTCGATAGTATCGAGCGCATCCCAGTCAGTCGTGAGGGTGAGACTCTCTACAACCTCAAGCCGCGCAAAGATAAGGTGCAACACCGCATTCTGGTCGATGTCAAGCTTGGAGCAGACAACGTCAAGTACATCACGTTCCGTTCGCCCTTGCTTGTAGAGAACCACACTCAAATTCCCATTGAGGTGGGTGTCTACAGTCCAGACGAGGGCCATCTGCTCAAGATTGAGAAGGTTGCACCTGGAGATGCACGATCGGCTCCTGTAGGTGCTGCCTTCATGCACTCGTTGGTCATTCGTCCCGACCAAGGATTCGGTTACACTTGGTCCAATGAGCGTCTGTTCTGGAAAGAACTGTTGAAACGTCCTACACGCACTATCACCTGTCAAGGAGAACAGCAAGATTCTTCTCCTCCATTTTACTTCCAGATGCAGGCAGTGTACGACAAGAACAATCCCATTACTGCAACATATCCTTACATGCGTATTCGCCTCTCTGCGCCTGTCGAGATTCAGAATTTGCTACCATTCGACTTCAAGTATCGTATCTACGACAAAAACACCAAAAAGGATTGGACAAACTTCTTGCGAAAGGGAGGCGTCAGTCCTGTGCATGTGGTTGAGCTCTCGCATCTGCTTTTGATGAGTGTTGATATGCAAGACACGCCGTTCAAGCAAAGTGAATTTGCCATCATCAACTCTACTGGGCGCGATGACTTCCGTCGTGAAAAGACGCTCGTTGTGAAGGACAATCAGGACCTGACTCTCAGGCTCAAGCTACACTACTACAACGTTCCTGACAGTGGAGGTGCCTTCAAGATCACTGTCTACAGCCCATATGTGATTCTTAACAGAACAGGCTTGGGCCTCGATATTCGCAGCAAAACCTACTTCGGTGCTGCCAAGTCTGCAGCCGGACAAACCACATTCAGCAATTCGGATGAAGCGCGAAAGCCTGTCCCATTCATGTTCTCCTACCCCACTGATGATCAGAAGAACCGAGCACTCATCAAGGTTGATGGGTCGACTTGGAGCAAGCCTGTCAGTTTCGAGGCTATCGGATCAACTACAGATGTTACCGTGGCAGCAGATTCTGGTCGATCAGAGATGCATGTTGGCCTTACTGTCGAGGAAGGTGAGGGGAAATACAAGTTGACGAAGGTCATCACCATTGCACCCCGATTTGTGGTACGCAACAAGCTTGGAGAAGATCTCAACATTAGAGAACCTGGTTCGTCTGATGTGACAACTCTGAAGCCACAAGATCTTCATCCTCTGCGCTTCTTGAGACAGTCTAGCGGACAACAGTTGTGCCTTTGCTTCCCAGGCGTGAACAACAACTGGTCATCTCCTTTCAACATTGCCAACGTTGGTAGCGTGCATGTCAAACTAGCCAAGGCTGGCGAAAGGCAGAAGCTCATCCGAGTGGAGATTCTCATGGAGAATGCCACGATTTTCCTGCACATCAGTCACGAGACTAAGCATTGGCCCTTCTCCATTCGCAACGAGAGTGATGTCGAGTTCATCTTTTGGCAAGCAAACCCCAACGTCGATGAAGATGAGGACGAGCGTACTTCTGGTTGGAAACCCATCCGATACAGGCTACCGCCTAGAAGTATCATGCCTTATGCTTGGGACTACCCTGCTACCAAGAATAAGAACCTTGTGCTGAACGCAAAAGGCAAGGAGAGACATGTCAAGCTTGCAGAGATTGGTAATCTCATTCCAATGAGACTGCCTGCGGCCGAAGGTACCAATCGACAGAAGATCATTGATCTCAACGTCGCTGCCGATGGTCCCACTCAGACTCTTGTCTTGTCCAACTACAAGCCATCGAAGAGCTTGTACAAGCAAAAGGCTGGCTCGACTTCTCAGGCGAACTCGAGCGGTTTCGAGGTCAAGGATTTGGATGATCACGTCACTTTGAGCGCTCAAATCAGATTTGCTGGATTGGGCATATCGCTCATCAACCGTCAACTCAAGGAACTTGTGTACGTCACACTTCGCGACATCGACTTGTCCTACAAGGATTCGCCTCTGTACCAGACTGTTTCCTCTACCATCAAATGGATTCAAGTTGACAACCAACTCTATGGAGGCATCTTCCCGCTCATCTTCTATCCCAGTGTTGTACCCAAGACTGGCAAGGAGATGGAAGCTCATCCTATTTTCAAGGCTGCAATCACGCGAGTCAAGGATGACTCGTATGGTGTGCTCTATATCAAATACTTTACATTCTTGATGCAGCAGATGACGATTGAGATTGACGAGGACTTCATCTTCGCCATGCTCGACTTCACAAAGATTCCAGGCGCTTCTTGGTCCGAAGAGAAGGAGGGCCAACTTTGTGACGAGAACCTGGATATCCCTGAACCAAAACAAGAAGAGGGTGGTCAAGACATCTACTTCGAGCTATTGCACCTGCAACCCATGCAATTCGATCTGTCCTTTGTCAGAACCGAACGCATCAATGCAGAGGATACTGGAAGTTCCTCGTCTAACCCCTTCATGTTTGCTGTCAATGTTCTCACAATGTCCATCGGTAACGTCAACGACGCACCTATCCGTTACAATGCTCTCATGCTCGAGAACGCCCGAGTATCAGTTGGTGCCTTGGTCGCTGCGATCAAGAGTCATTACGTTCAAGAATCTCTTCGTCAAGTACATATCGTTCTTGGTTCTGCCGATTTCCTGGGCAATCCTGTTGGTCTTTTCAACAACATCAGTTCGGGTGTTGCAGACATCTTCTACGAACCCTATCAAGGCCTTGTTATGACCGACAGACCTCAAGATCTTGGTATCGGTATTGCAAAGGGTGCTAGCAGTTTCGTCAAGAAAAGTGTGTTCGGCTTCTCCGACAGTATGGCCAAGTTCACAGGCAGCATCAGCAAGGGTCTTGCAGCCGCATCCATGGACAAGGAATTCCAAGACCAGCGCCGTATGTCCCGTTCTCGTAACCGACCAAAGCACGCCTTGTACGGTATCACATCTGGAGGCAACGCCTTTGCAAACAGTATGGCAAGTGGTATTGGTGGTCTTGCCAGACACCCGTTGCAAGGTGCCGAAAAGGAAGGTGCTCTTGGTTTCGTCAAGGGCGTAGGAAAGGGCTTCCTGGGTCTCGCAACCAAGCCTGCCATTGGAGCGTTCGACTTGGCATCTAACATGGCTGAGGGTGTTCGCAACACCACAACAGTTTTCGACCAAGAAGGTCTGGATCGTGTTCGTTTGACCCGTTTCATTGGACAAGATGGAATCGTTCGACCTTACAGTCAACGTGAAGCATTGGGTCAATTCTGGCTCAAGACTCTTGACAATGGCAAGTACTTCCACGAAGATTATATTGCACACATGGAATTGTCGTCAGGAAGTGGATCACAGTCAGCTCAGGCACGCACAAAGAGCACAAGCGCTGAAAGTCCACGCATGGTCATGCTCACCTACAATGGTATCATGTTGGTGCAGACCAAGAAGCTTGTGACCGAGTGGGATGTGCCTCTCAAGGACATTCAGACCATCACGAAGGAACGCACAGGTATGAGCATTGTACTCAAGGGAGGACACAACGGACCGTTCGTTCCTGTTGCAGACGAGCAAAGTCGCAACTGGCTGTACCGACAGGTAGCAGTTGCTGTCAACGCGTACAACGATCGATACAATGCCAAGGGTTAATGAAGGGTGTGATGGCTTGATTGATTTCAGGTAATAGGGTGTGATTCTAGAGTAGTCATCTTTAATTTAGCATAACCATGATCTGTCTCTCTACGTTCAAACATCGATAACACTTTTGCATGGGCATATTCAGTGACGATCTCAAAGAATCCACCCAGCCATCCCACGTTGTCTCCACACGGGTGAGAGCCTACGTCATGGAAAACGTGCATCACCGTATCCAACCATCTTGGCCGCTGGTGACACTTTTCTCTGACCCGCAAGCAAGGAAATATCCCTGCAAGCCGTGTTTCTGGCGGCAAATCACCCGCGACTGCTGCATAAGCTATATGCATGATTGCGTAGCATGAACAGGAAACCTGGTAGCTAAGCTTCAGACAGCTTTCTCGAGACCCTTCTGTAAACCTCACCGCATTGTTTAGAGCGCATTCTCGTCCATTCGATTTCGTAGTTCATTCTTGAGACATATTGATTATCGTAGCTCTTCTTGTACCAACATTTCGGAATCTACTCAGCAAAGCACAGCTAAACAGACATGTCGTCCTCAGACGATCTTCAAACCATCCCCGCACGCCATGGTACAGCAACTTTTGTGCCAAAGGGTAGTACGATCAAGATTGTAAACACCTCTGGTACTCAAGTCATCGATACTTGGGCCTTTGCATTGCCGACTCCACCCAAGAAGAACGGACCACAAGAGCCGCAAGACGACAAGGACAAGAGCTATCAAGAGCAAGATGAGAAAGAGAAGCTGAACGTCGCTGAAGAAGAGGATAAGAAGCAGAGGGAAGAAGAGAAGAAGAAGCAAGAAGAGGAAGAGAACAAGAAGAAGGAGCAAGAGGAGAAGGACAAGGCTAGCAAGAAGAAGAACAACAGGAAGTCGCGAGGAAGTCTGGACTTGCCTTCGCAAGAAGAAGCCGAGGCTACCACTTCCCAGCAGCAGAAGCTTGAAGCGGAGTCCAAGCAAGAGTCTACCCCAACTAAGGGTGGCTGGACATCGTACCTTCCTTCTTTGCGCAGAGGAAAGCAAGTCACCGACGGAAGTGCCAAAGACGACGGCAAGGTTTCAGAGAAGAAGGAGGAGGCTGCTTCGACAGAAGAGACGGATGAGAAACAAGACAAGGAGAACTCGAGGAAATGGGGCAGTTATCTGCTCAAGGGTCAGGGCGTCACCAGTTACTTGCCTAGCAAGGGAGCCATCTCTGCTTTTGCCGCTCAGGTGAGTGTATGTTTTATAGCCACTTCGTCGATGCCTTTATTCGAGTAGTTGCTAACTGAAATTGCCGAACAGCATGCACGCGATCCCAACAAGACGTATGCAGAACAGCTCGCCGACTTTTCGAGAACACCAGTCGGTGCTGCCTCCTTGTCGGGTGAGTAGTTACTTATTACTCGTTCGGAATCGATTTGCTAACACGAGATAGCTCTCACGGGATCTGGCTCCGTCTCCTCTCTATACGCTGGCTACAGTGCTTGGAACGCCATGCACGGCGACACTGCTCAGATGGAGTACCTCAGCATGCCGCATACGCGTGCTTCAACCCTTCACATGGTCCCTCGCGTCAATGATGTCCTCGTCTCCAACTTGAGAGAGCCCATGTTGACATTCATCGAGGACACCAGTTCCGGCGTCCACGATACATTGATTCCTGCTTGTGATCCTCAACGTTACAAGGCTCTGCAAATCGAAGATTGGGAGCAACATGGATCGTGTGCCGAGAACTTGGTTCTTGCACTCAAAGAGCTCAACGACCGAGCTGGTCTTAAGGGCCCCAAGGGTGTTGGTGCATCAGTCACCGTCAACTCGGTCCCGGCACCACTGAACCTTTTCATGAATATCCCATGGACCGGCGACAAGGGCGATCTCTCGTTCGAGCCTCCCAAGGGCAAGGAAGGCGATTATGTGCGCTTCAAGGCCGAGAGAGACATCGTCGTCATTATGTCTGCCTGTCCCAACGATGTGCAACAGATCAACAAAGGTCAATCCAAGGACGGACATTTCCTGGTGGAGCACGCCGATGACTCGGAAGACGAAGAAGCTCCTGCCGAGAACAAGAAAGACGACAAGAAGCCCGACAATAAGGCTGAGAAGAAGTCTGACGACAAGGCCGAGAAGAAGAAGCCACGCAAGCTGGGCAAGAAGGAAGACACCAAGCCTGATGAGAAGGCCAAGAGCGAAAAGCCACAGGAACAAAAGAAGGCAGAGAAGGCACCTCTCCCAGAGGTTCCCGAGAGTAAATCAAAGGCCGACAAACCTGAAGAGCAAAAGAAAGCAGAGAAGGTACCTCTACCCGAAACTCCGGCAACTGAGAAATCAGAAGCCGCCTCTTTTCCCGCACCGCCCAAGCAGCTCAAGGGCAGACCCAAGAAGCTAGCTGACGAAACGCAGAAGAAGGCAGAAAAGACACCTCTCCCAGAGACTCCAGCCGTCGAGAAGTCCGAGTCTGCCGCCGCTTCTCCTGCTCCTGCATCTTCCTCTGGCCAAGCTACGCCTAAGCCCAAGGGTAAGCCCAAGAAGTTGATCGACTCGACCACAGGCGAGAAGAAGAAGCCCCGTAAGCTGGAGCCGAGATCCAAGGGTACTGCTACACCAAAGTCGGGATCTGCCGGAAGTCAGCAAGGCGATGCGGCTGCAGGCGCTGAGAAAGGTGGGAGTTGAACTACAGAGCAATTCTGAAGATGCGGATGTCACAAGACATGATTGTGAAGGGTATGATGCACAAACGAGAGTTGGTACGAAAGCTGGTGTACACGAGCAGGATGAGGAGGGGAACGATGACTCGGTCAAGGAGGAGGAAGAGGTGGACGAGAAGTTTACAGAGCCGAAGGACGAACAAAAGGATGTCGGACCAGTCGACGACATGATTGCTGACGACTCAACAACACATGTGGACAGAATTGACGATCGAGTCAAGAACACTGGGCTCAGGACGGCGCGGTCTTTGGTCAATGGTGGACTGGCCATACTTGCTCTTGGTGCGCTATCTCCTGTTGGTCTGCTTTTGAACCACTTGGATGGTCTGAAAGATCAGGAACAGAATATTGAAGGAGAAGAAAGAACAGAGGATATTAATGATCTGTAATTCTATATGTCCATGTACTCATAGCAGCTTTATTCTTTGATCTGTTTCTGCCAACTTTTGTTTGCCTATGAATCGAGGCTACTCGGCCATGCTCCAAACGAGAATTCGCGTCCTCAGTGAGTCTCATTGCAATACAACCAGTGAAGTACGCCAGCACATTGTCTAGGTCTTTGTGGGCTCAGAAATAGAGACTAAGAGTCGATTGACGAATGTTCTCGTATTGAAATCAACAATCTGAGTGATTTGTGTATTGTTCACATGCAGAGCAGGGTCGCGGCAGTCTGCAGAAGACAAAGACAACCGGGAGAACTCCGTCGGCAAAAGACTTGGCACAAACTCTCTGCCAAGCAATTGTGAAAGGCTGCAGAGCTCTGCTCTTGTGCGGGCTTCGAAAGAACGCGAAGGAAAAAAAAGTTATTCCAACACCGGCACAAGCTCCAATTCTACCACCCAACACAACCACACCTCTACACACAAAATGGCCAAGGACAGGAGCGAAAAGAAGGACAAGAAGGAGAAGAGAAAGAGCGTCGACGCAAGCGGTGTCAAGAAGGAGAAGAAGGAAAAGCGCAAGAGCGACGCAACCGCCGTGCTCAACGCCATCGAGGACGCTGCCCCCGGCGCCGTCGCTGTCGACGCTGATGGTGATGTTATCGTCGATGCCAGCGTTGTTGGCGACGACTCATCCGATGCCACTCCCATCGGCGCTCTGGTTCCTTTCGCCAACCCTCTGTGCGACGACAAGGCCACCAAGAAGGTCCTGAAGACTGTCAAGAAGGGTGAGTTTCCTTTCCTTCACTCAAGCCATTGCATCAATTGCGCTTTACCCATGGAGAAGGACTCCGACTAACACCCATCACAGCCGCAAAGCAAAAGTGCCTCAAGCGCGGTGTCAAAGAAGTCGTCAAGGCCGTCCGTAAAACCACCCCCGCCGACCCTGCCACCGCCCAAGTCGCTGCTCCCGCCATTGTCGTCCTCGCCGCCGACATCAGCCCCATGGACGTCATCTCCCACATCCCCGTCCTCTGCGAGGACCACAACATCCCTTACGTTTTCCTGCCGTCGCGCGCCGAGCTGGGTGCCGCTGGCAGCACCAAGCGCCCTACTTCCGTCGTCATGGTTACTCCCAACGCTGGCAAGAAGGGAGAGGCCAAGGATGACGAGTGGGATGAGGCTTACAAGGAGCTTAACAAGTTGGTCGTCAAGCAGGGCCAGCACGTCAAGGTTTAGAATGCCGAGACGAGTTTGGTGAAGCTTGAGACGAAGGTCAAGGCCAAGGTCAAGAAGGAACGACTTCCTCGTCGATCCTTTTCCGTGACTTCGGTGGATTAGATCATTGATGACGCCTGATTGGAAGCTCTTATCTTTTCCTGCGCTTCTCTTCCTGGGGTCTGTCTCATTGGCACTTCCCGAAGGAGAGCTGTCCAAGGGTGCGATAGACTTCTCATCGAGGCTGACGGAACAGGTCGAGGGGGATCTCGTCTTCCGCAAGATCGATGCATGAAATGGTGGGCAAATGGTTTGTAACCGGTTGGCGTTCAGAGGTGTTGGGTTTCTGTTTGTTCCAAAAGAGGCATTATTTCACAGTCGATACGCAAAGAAGAGGGGAGTGCAATCCGAAGAGTTGGATTCGATTCCCGGTACATATCATTCTCAACAAGATGAAATACTATGTACGTTCAAAAATGACCCAAAACGAACTCAAAGCAGAAGTGATCGAGAAACAAATGCGAATATTGGCAAGCTATACAAGAGAAGCGCCAGCTGTACTATGTGAGGACATAGCCGAGAGGTATCAAGAAATATGCAAGAGAGTGAACAGAGTCGCCAAAAGATCCCGTCAAAGGTCGACAGAAACAAACAAAAAGTTCCCCAAACCCAGATTGCTCCTAGAAACGCCATGCAGAAATGCATCCATCCTCCTTACTAAGACGATGACGAAGAGGTAGAAAGTGTGCGTTCAAGTTCATGAGGTTCATCGACCTGCATCTTGTCGAGGATCTTCCGGATTGCCGCACCCTCGTTGCGATCCTTGTCAAGCTCATTGACCAGTCCAAGGGCCTTCTCCGCCAGACCTCTCAACACCCTTCGCGAGTATGCGAAACTGCCAGTCTTCTCCATGTACTTGACGGCATATCTCTTGATCTCTTCGTCTTGCGGCTTTTGCTTGAGGATGTTGATAAGAACAAGATTCTGCGGATCGGATCGAATGCTGTGGATGACTGGAAAGGAGAACTTGCCCTCGGTCAAGTCTTCACACAAGCCCTTGTTTTGGGTGTAGATTGTGTCGGAGAGGTTCTTGTAGTCGTCGCGGATCTGGTAGAGCAGACCGATTGTGTTGCATAGAGGGACGCAGTCGATGGGAACACTGCTTTCTGCCTGCATTAGTTTGATGGCTAGACGGAATAGACCACCGGTCTTGTTGCCGACCATCTCGAGGTAGTCGTGCTCTGAAGGACAGGTCAACGAGTCCCTCCAGAATAGATCCATGCCTTGGCCTCGGTGCAGGTTTAGTAGCTCATCGTTGTATATCTCGATAGCCTGAGGGTTGTTCAGTTTCATGAGCTCGCGCAGAGCGCAGAAGTAGACGTAGTTGGCCGAGTTGATGGTCTGGGCAGTGCCAAAGATGTTGTGTGCGACGGGCACGCCTCGACGAAGGACAGAAGAGTCCTCGACATCGTCTATGAGTAGTGACGCTGTGTGCAGCATGCCAACCACTTTTGTGATGATGTCGAGACTCGGCTTAGGTACATGCAACCAGGCGTTGAAGGCACCGATCAGCAGAGAGCGTATGTCCTTGCCGGGATGTCCGTCTAGATAGTCATATGGCGCCAACAGTATGCGATCCTTCTCTTGCGGCCATTTTGTTGTGCCTTGTGAAAAGATGAGATCGTCGCAGATGTTGTGCATGGGGTCTTCGGGCGGTGGAGACAGCGGTGGGGGGTAAATGTGGGTTTGTGGATGCATCTTGGGCGATGCGAGCGAGTCTTCGTGAGACTTTGTGCCGTTCGTAGTCGTGGTATTGCTCGGGGAGGTTCGTTGTGGGACTGGCATTGCGCCGGGGACAGCGTCAAGAGCCATGGGCTGCATCAAGGCATGCGTCTGAGGGTGAGTGTACGGATCGGTATCTCAAAAGAAGAAGGAGCGAGAACGAGAGACAAGAGGGGAAGACGCAGTCCAGTGTCACACATGCGTGTACATCAATGACCAGGCAGGCGCGGGGCAGTCATCAACACATACATGGATCGTCACTTTTGGCACGAGGGCAGCCTTGGGCTTACTATCCGCCCTTTCCCGGAACCCGCTGCGGAGCATGTGAAAGCCCGTTGACCGCCGCGCCTTATACGCCAAGCCCGATTGTTCTCTGCTTGTCGGCGAAACCGACCCGACCGTACCTCTCAGAAGCCCTGTCGCCGATAGCTCTCCATCCACCACATCACATCTCAAAAATGCCGCGGAAGCCCATCGACCTCTCTGCTCAACGTCAAACCATCACATGGTGGATCAATCAGGAGAAATGGACCATGAGTCGCGTCATAGAGACGCTCGCCATCGAGCATGGCATCTCAATATCAGATAATACTCTCAAACGCAACTTGAATGCTTGGGGTATTCATGTTCGTCCACATATCAAGGTGACCCCTGAAATGAGACAACGGATATACGACCTCTTCTACCAAGAGCGCTATTATACGGATCAGCAGATGGCCAAGATACTAAGACGGGAAGGCTTTGTTATTTCATTCCGTAAGTTGGCGAAGTTACGCAAGGAAATGGGCTTGTCGAAGAGAAAAGACACTATCATACCTGCAAATCCTATTGTTCCGGGTGAAGCGATACGGATAGAAGATGATGCTTCTTCGTCGTCGGAAGAAGATGATGAGGATAACGTAGAAGAGATTGAAGATGACATGGAGGTTGACCCATTTACCGCTTTGGAGAATGCCCTGCGACCTGAGCAATCCAACCAACAACCGATTCAGCAGCCACCTCAACAGTCCGCCGCCGCTCAGATCAGAGAACCAGCGTGGAGGAAGAAGCGACCACACAACGTCGATAGACCTACCCATCAAGCACCCAGGATTTCTACAACCTTCACCGACAGCAGACACTCTCCAATCCCACCCACGCGATCTATGGCCCGTTCACCCACTCCTCCTCTGCTTCTCGACGACCCACTCGCACCTGTAGATACAGCAGAAATCTACTCCCAGCCACCAGCAGGCGGCCAAGGTCTTGCAAGGCGAGTCACTACTCTAGCCACACGCATCGAAGCCGTCGAGACCCAAAACACAAATCTAAAGCAGCAGGCCGAGCAGCAACGGACTGAAAACCAAGAGCTAAGGCAACTGGTACAGCAACAGAGGAGTGAGATGGATATGATGAGAGCTTCGTTGAACGAGCTTATTACCAGATTCAATGCTGCTCACTATCAGATATGACGCTAAGCCGTTACACCACTCAATCGATTGACAACGACAATAGACATCTAGCTTGCTTATGTTCACTACATGGGGCGAGAACAACCATTCACTTCCTAAGTTTGATGCTAGTCTCGCTATCAGAGATAGGTCGTTCAACGTATTCATGCCATCTGCATACTAGCTGTGATTTCCACTTTCCTCGCGATGACATGAAAGTTCCAAACAAAGCATTGGACATGCGACAAGGGGAAGCTGACGAGATGCTACTGCGTAAAAGATTGTTTGTACACCACGTGTTGTGGTAGGGAGAAAGGCCTTCTTTGATCCTTGGGTTGTACACAGCCACATCAAACGTCACATCCGGGTGGCTGACCAGGCCGTCATGGCCGGCCGCTCGTCCATATACAAAATTTAGACATCAGATATACGAGGTCGCTTATGCCTGGTCAAGTCAAATCACGACACTCTTTAGCAAGGTAGATAGAGAAACACGATAGATTGCACGGTTCGTATGTTCTTTTTGCTCAAAAGTATCGAGCGCTTGTATTTCAGCTTCCCAAGATAATACAGAGAAACAGTTAAACCCCATGCATAGACCTCTTGCAACGTGTTGATGAAGAAACAATGAGAGTTGTCCAAAGTGCCCTCGCTGGAAATGCGCAGTTGACCAGAAAGGTCCCTTTTCCGAAACGCCGCGCAAGATGGTGGACAATCCAAGAGACAAAGACAGATGAGAAATTGAGAATCAGGAAAAAAAAAGAGGCAGAGAACGAGTCAAAGAAATGGGTCATGAGTTTCAGCGCTGCTGATTGGGTCGTGATGGTTTCGCTCCTGTAGTAACGCCGTGATGTGCAATGGACGTGCAAGCTTCAATCTTGCAAGATGTGAGGTATAGACACGAAAAGGAAAGTCGAATGGTTGGGCGGGTTGGTGAGGTAGGATCGGCGCAGACAGACTTGGGATCTAAAATTCCATGCTCCAGCGTGTCTTAACGTCTCGGCGCACTCTGTCGGCAGCCCATTGTGGGAATGTATCAAAGTCCCTCCCTTCGTACCATGAGTCGAAGCCTGCTTTGCCGCTACCTAGCAGCATCATCTCTTCGTACTGATCTGCTGTGGGGAGCTCGATGCGAGCTTCAAATGTAGGAACGTCGTTACGCTTCTGAGAATTGAGCAGGGCATTGGTCGGCACGAGTTCTTGCAGGACGTTGAGGGAACTATCCTCACGCTTCGCACCATCCGGGCGAGGTTTGCGATCCTCGGCCGAGGAATTGCGCTGGCGGTTGTGACTGCGAGAACGCTCGGAAGACTTGGCTGACATGACGGGGGAGAGAGGTTGCGGAAGTAGGAGATATTTGTTTGAAGAATTGTTTGGTCGTAGGTCTGTGATGGGAGGGCCACGAGGCTTTGTCGAATCTTCTGGTAGGTTGATGGGCGGCGGCGGCCTGCGTCGTCGCGACGGCTTCAAGTCGTCTGTCGAGGAAGATGGATGGAGGCTATCCATCGAGGGAGATTGACCGTTCTTTATCTTTTCGTCGACAATGCGTTGGCTGACTTGTCGCGAGAGGTTCTCATTTGTGGCCCGCCTTGTGCTGGGTCTGCTAGCGGTACTATCGCTCCTCGCAAGTGTAGTTCTTGACCCAGCTCGAGCGGTACGAGCAGGAGGTGGAGGCTGCAGCATCCACATGACATCGGCGCTGGTGTCCATACGAGTGACGATCGGGGGATGGAGGTCGTTGATGGGAGGATTCGACGCGGAATAATAACTGGTCGCAGCTGATCGATCCGTAGTAGCCGTACGGGCGGTGAGAGGGCGGCTGACGGTACTGGCAGCATTTGTTGAAGGGCGACGGCTCCCTCTATACGGGTAGTTGGGACCCCAATAGTTGTCATCATCGTCATCGTCTCTTTGCCAATTGCGCAGATTCCATGTACTGTCATTGCTCTCATTCTGCGTCAAGCCGAGATTGACACTGCTTGCGACGTTGCTGGCATTCTCGTCACTTGTCCGTACGCGAGCCTTCTTCTGACCTCGACGCTTTCCAGGCGGCGCGGGCGTGGGGCCAAGGTCGATCTCGGTTTGCCAGTGAACGTTGGTCGCGAAGGGGCTGGGATGACGATAGAGGCCTGGTTGTTCCATTTCGAGAGCAAGTTTGGCGACACGATCACGGTCGGCTTCCTTTCTTCTCTTTTTGCGATACGAGTAGCCTGTGCAAGGGGCACACGACAGATAGTAGAATATGGCGGACTGAATGCCGCGGTGGATGGCCATGGCTTGTTGAATATGTGGCGGAGTCTACGAAGAAAGAGTTTCGATCAAGAAATGCATTGTCCTCCAGCAACCAGTGCCGCGGGTATCGTCGTTGAATGGATTGGGAGATATGGATGTGTTTGGCTGCTAGGGGTGGATCGGCGGTAGTGTACGGATGACGTCTGCTGTTGAAAATGTTCTGCTCTGCCGTGCCGGGTCGATCTCGAGCAAATGGGCGCAAACCAGTGCCTTCGCAGTTTGACGAGAGTGAGAGAAGGAAGTGACGGGACTCTGGTGCCAAAGGAGGGCGACGAGGTCGAAGGTGCTCGCGCTATTCTGGGCAGCAGCCAGCCAAGAGCCTAGTCGATATGCTCCAGACTCGTTTCCAAACTCGATGTGGCTCAACGTTGGCGAAATGCGGAGTCCAGCGCGAGATTTGTTTCCGTGGCTGAACGCAAACAGCCGCGAGGTGTCGACGATGGCCTTACGCGAGAAGAGTGGTCGCCGTGCGATAAAGGGGCTGTTGGACGAGAGTGGCAGCAGGGAGTCTTCGTATGCATCAAAGCCGTGCCCTCGAACAAGCATCCAGCAAACAACAATCGACGTAAATGGTAATTGCGATGTTCATCCAAACTCGTTCGGACCACCATACCCACCCGTCATCCTTCTCGGCCCGCCCGCGTCCTATTTGTCCGCTCTACGAACCCCGTCAGAGGATTGCTTGTATGTGTGTGTGTCTTGCCTGCAGATAGAGTGCTTCTACGGGCAATCCCTCCACTGTGATTTCCTTCCATATGACATAGATACTATACAGCCAAACCTACTCTTGCAACTGTCTTGCATCTCAGCCTCGCATGTCGCGCGACGCGTCCATGTCCCTTGTCGATAGGGCGGGCACGTTTTCTGTCTGCCCCTCTTTCCCCTTGGCGGCTCCACAGCCCAAAGAGTTTTTAGTCTCGGACTTTGGCTGATCCGTCAGAGCATCTTGCCTGTCGTAAATCTGGAAATTGTCGTTTCAGCCGACAGACTTCATCATGACAAGCTGACCGACTGATTCAGAGCAATTAGATCGACATATAAACATGCACGTCACCAGGAGTGCGTCAAGTTTCAGATCTTCGTTTGACCCTCCTGTATGGTACATCTGTCAGGACATACGGCAGTGCTGTAGCGACAGCTCCGCCACGTCGAAATCGTGCAGCGACTTGTGTTTGTCGTATGGAGTCCACACACGACGCTATCGAAACTTACAGAAGTGCATCCCTGCGTATGCTATCCACAGCTAGCCAGCCGTCTTTCTGCATAGCAACCGTGGGGCAGCTGAGATGGGAATAAGATGTCACTTGTATGTGACTACGAATATATTTTCGATATACAGGCGTAGAGGTACAGAGATTCCGTGGAGAGTCGTAAAGTGGAGTATAGATTGACGAAGTCCCTTGGTGGTGGCTGTTTCCTTGCCGGCATTGGCTAGAAGACAATTGTATTTGGTGCAAGGTATTGGTGTGCGGTTGCTGTGTAGGCGTCAGTATGCAGTGAAATAGATGTTCAGATTCTTACATGGAACACATGCAAGAACAGCGTTTGTCGCAACCATCTAGGCAACAGAGACAATCGCGTGTCAACGCGCAGTGGTGACATCGCCGCGACAACTAACGACAATTCATCTGCTCTTCGACCATCCGCATCAAACACAATCACTGTTATCAACAAAACACAATGACCGATCTCCAGTACGACAAAGACTATGACATTGCCAAATCCGCCATTGATGCTGGTAACATCGACGAAGGTCTCGCCACTTGTGAAACTCTACTTACAGACACGGAGTTGCCTCGCTATTATCGCATCAAGACTCTCGTCCTTCTAGCCTCAGCAAACAAAGAATGGCGTCAGAAAGAGGTGCCTACAAGTGAAGTTTGAATTGAAAAAACATCGTCTGATATCAGATCACAGGACTTGCGCTTACGCGCTGAACACACCTGGAGTGAATCTCGAAAACTGCATCCGAAAGGTCAAAACGAGACTACCGACGACGTGCTGGCAGAACTTCGAGAACTACTGGACACCTTCAAGACAGAGCAGCACGACACTATGCCATCCAATTACGAAGACGAACTGTCTGCTGCTCTGGCTGAGACAGAAATTGAGGATCTGGCCGATATTGCCGATGGAGAGATGGAGACGCTGGTGAGCATCAGAGTTGTCTGTCTTAGAAAGCACTGCTAATCATGAGGCTCCATTGTAGGCCGACGAGGAATATGCTCGTGAACAAAGTGCCAGCGATGAGCCACTAATCGGCCGCACAAAATCTGCTGTCGTGGATGCGGAAGAAGACGAGCCCAGACTGCCCGCTTCATCACCCAATTCCTCCTTCGCGCCTGCGTCTACGTTGAAGGCTTCACAGGACATCCTGGCTCACCATACTCGTGATGGTCAGACTGCTGGTTCGAGGATGGTCCATCGTACTCGTGGTGTCGGAAGACGCTCTTCTTGAGGCATGAACAAAAAATATCGGCTACTCATCATGAAGATCAGGGTAGAAAGCCGATTCCAGGTTGTGAGTCCTTCAGGCAGGAAGGTGTTCAGGAGTAAAGCATCAGTGTCTATCATAACGAAAAATCAAGATACCCCATTCCACGCATATAGCAGGTTTTACTTTAGTCTACTGATGATACACTGATAGCAGTCTGTAGCCAACCGATTGCATACTTCCTTACAGCTTCGAAGATCCACGAGGTCTCTCGAGCATCTTTGTTTGGTTTTGATAGTTCTTGACCAGTTGTCTGATTGATAAGTCAAACAAGACATCTTCACTGCCACCCGGAATGCGGTTGCCCGGTACTTCTCTCCACACTTCTGCTCATTGTTAGTGTTTACGACTTCGATGATCTTGTTACTCAACTTACTCTCAGCGATCTCGCCTTGTCCTGATCTAGTGTAGCCATTTCCGCCGAAAAGTAATACGGCACAATTCGCGCATTCCAACAACACGACACCGGCCTGGGCTTTGGCAGCAGCTGTGAGGCCACCGAGCTCGACGTCGGCGTCCTTCTTGGGCAATTTGACCATGGCGTAGACGAAACTCTCTGTCCATGCCCATTGGGCCTCAAGCTGTGCACCGCATTTGGCGAGACGGTGTCGGACGACAGGTTGGTCCATGAGAGATTTACCAAAGGCTTCTCTCTTGAGACAGTATTCGAAAGCTGGTAGTGGCAGATCAGTGACTTTTCCATTCAGCAAGAAAGGCAACCACATACCTGCACTTAGGGCAACTCTGGCCTGTCTCGCGCATCCGATGGCGATAGTCAATCTCTCGTGGTTGAAGTTGGTCATGATGTACTTCATACCCATGCCTTCCTCTCCAATGAGATTCTCGGCTGGCACCACTACATCGTCCAACTCGATGTATGTGGTACCAGCGCTGATCTGACCACTGACCTTGAGTCTCCTCATACTGACGCCTTCATGTCCCTTCAGCGGTACGACCATGAGCGATAGCCCACCAGGTCCAGGTCCGCCAGTTCTGACAGCCATACAAGACAGCTCACTCCAGATACCGTTTGTGATCCACTTTTTCGTTCCGTTGATAGTGTACGTTTTGCCATCCTTGCTCTTCACAGCAGTAGCCTGGATATTGGCAACATCACTGCCAGCATCTGGCTCAGTGATTGCAATACAAGCCCTCTTTCTCCCCGTCAACAGATCAGGCAAGAACCTGTCCTGCAACTCTTTGCTTCCAAACTTGTACAACGGCGGCACACCAAACGCCATGCCCGTCGTCAAACTTCCACTTGGGCCAGCCAATCCAGACCTCAACATCTCATCGGTGTAAATGGCATTGTGGAAGTAATCAAACTCTTCCACCGGCAGACCCAAGATATCGTTGATTCCCAAGCTCTTTAATCTTTCTACAGGGAGCGGAGCGGGAAGGCTGGGGAGCAACATGTTGGCTTTGGAGAAGTCGTGGAAGACGTGTTCAGGGACGGTCTCGGCGGTTTCCCACTCCATGGCGTGGGATGTCAGGTGTTCGGTGATGAAGGCGCGGCATTTCTTCTGCCACTCGAGATGAGAGGCGTTGTAGTATGGTGAGGGCAGGCCGGAGAGGTAGGGCGGTTCTGAGAAGGGAACGGGTCTTCCAGAAGCCATGATTGTGATTGTTGATGTGTATGGAGCAATAGAAAGTTGCGAGTGGTTCTGGAAGGGGACTTCTCGAGGTTGTGTTATTGGCATGTGAAGATGAATGATAATCTGGGGTCGCTCGCGGGGAGCCGAGGTACTCGGTCATGGGCATCTAAACGTTGCACCCTGTTCTCGACCACGAACATCCTAGAGTTGTATATACACGGTGCACATGTTTATAGCTTTGTGATACACTCAGTAAGTACTGGCTGATAGAGAGCCTAGATGCTTAGCTACCCTGAAGTATGGACAGACCAGCATGCTCACGCCGAGAGATCAGTATGGCGAGTTTGAAGAAACGATTCTGCTTGCACCCTGCTTGACACCCTGCAATGCCGTATGACCCCATGATCCCTTTGCTCTGCCTAGAGCAGTACTCACACCTTGACCTAAAGCCAGCGAGTCCGTCATGGCACTAATCATAGTGAAGCCTCGGTCTGCGTAGTGTCTTGCTTGATCGCCGTCTGTACAGTAGATTCCTGAATGTTTGCCAGCCTTCTTTGCCGCAATGAGGATCTTCTCGATGGCAGCTTTAAGTTCTTCATGCATGCCATCGGCAAGAATGGGATAGCCGATGCTGTTCCCTAGGTCATAAGGGCCAACGAACAGGACATCGACTCCAGGCACTGCAGCAATTTCATCCACATTGTCCAATGCCTGTTGAGTTTCGATCTGGATGATGGTGACCAGTGCCTCGTTTGCTTGTTGCAAATACTCGGATGCGGAAACTGGTTCGCCGTTCTTGGGCACAAATCTCTCCATAGCAAATGGACTTCCAAAGCCTCTAACGCCCTGGGGTGGGAACTTTGCCGCTCTCACCACACCTCTCGCTTCCTCTGCATTGTTGAGTTGAGGAATCACAATGCCATGGGCACCAGCGTCTAGAGCACGCTTGATCATCCATCCCTCATTCGAGACTGTGCGGACGATGGGAGAAACACCACAAGATGCTATAGCCGCGACTGACTCGTGCATAGCGGTGTCGCTGATGTTGCCGTGTTCCGTGTCGACACATATCCAGGTTGGGTTTGTGCGAGCCAGGATGCGGGAGAGGTTAGAGCCTGGGAGCATCTGCCAGGCACCCAAAGCAAGGGAGTTGCTATGCAGCGTTTTGTGAAGGTGGTTGGCTGCTTGCATCGTCGTCAGATCTGGATTGGCGAGAGTTGTTTTGGTGATCCAGGTGGTATAGGTAGATGAGACTTTTGATCGGACTGCCGAAGGATTGAGGTGATGTGTATGCAATGTGAGTACAATGTGTATGGCTGATCGTCTGCGATATTCCGCTTGCCGATTTGTTTCTATGGACAAGTGCTGTTGGCTCGGGAGTCTCGGATTATGGTAAGAAAGGATTATCGATCTGAGGTGAAGTGGAGAGTCCGATTGCCCCGCACGTTGTCAAGGTAATTGGCTCCTTCCCTCCTGGACCGGCGGCATAGGTACAGATCTACATGATAAGAAAACAAGGTTAGGCAGAGGAGGATGGGGATGGTGCGTCCAACATGGCTTCATCCATCAATTTCTCAACCTCATGCTCTTTGAATCTATGCATGAGTTTCCTAGCCTCGCTGGTAGTGCTAAACTGGCCGGACTCTTTTGCTTTGTCTACATGTACCTACAACACTGTCAACAATATGAGAGGAGACATAGCGCAGAAAGTACTGACCACAGGTGTATCAAACTCGTACATGTTCTTCCATTTTTGATCGGAATGCTCCATGACGTTGATCTCGTCGTATTCGAAGGGTCGCTTGTCCCAGACATTAGACAAGACTTCTTTCGCATCTGAGCATAGCTTGCAATTCGAACGCGTGAACAGCGTGATTCGGCAAGCAAAGTTTCGGAGGGCGAGCGTGGGAAACATGGCTGTTGATGTGTAGTCTAGATTGAGAAGTTGCTTGCTTGGTAGAATGATCAGAGATTTGGACATCGATGTTGCTAACAAGCGTTGCAAACATCCACGTTCCTACCTCTGGAGCAACAACACGAGGCTGATATTGATCTCTTCGATACTGCACCATCTTGCAAAAAGCCTTCCTGGGATCATCATCATCTTCAATTCAATGGTGTACAATAACACGTGCTATAGTTGAGTCAACAGACCTAGGTTGCATAACCTTACAATCCTTACCCCGCTCCGCTCGACTGGAGCATCTCCAAGATATAACACCGACTTCGAAACATAACCAGAATCCAACCTGACCAACAAATCGAGGATCAAGGATACAGAGTACCAGCAATCATGCCTGCTTACGAAGTCGAACACGTCAGCAAATTGACCGACGACCAGAAAGACCAACTGGCCGAGGCAATCACCAAAATCCACAGCCAGCAATTCTCAACTCCCAGACTGTTTGTCAACGTCCGCATAACAGACATTTCAAATCAGCGAACATATGTGGCAGGGAAACAGGTAAGCTGAACCGACTCTCGATAATTCAGTTATGACTCGCTGACGTCCATGCAGCACAAAAGCAACCGCATATTCGGCTATGTAAGACACGGCCCATCACGCACACAATCCGACTACGATGCCGTGAGCAAGTCGCTAGAGGAAGCGTGGACGAGAATCGTGCCTGACACAGAGCTTCGTCTCGTCATGTTCTACGGAGCGATAGTTGCTGGCAGGGAAGCTGGGTTGAATATACCTCCTGCTGGACAGGATGCCGAGTGGATCAAGGAGAACTGGGGGGCTTTTGTCAAGAAAGCAGAGGCTGGTGATGAAGACTTTGCTGATTTGGTCAAGCAGTATAGTTGATTGGTTAGATGATTAGCATGGGCCGGGAGATGTAACTACGATGCAATTGAGTTCTTTGAACGCCAGAAGTTCGTGTCTTCCTGGTTCCGTAGCCAGCTACTTCTAGCTTTCTACCAAGTGCTTGGGCTGGTTCTCTCTGGACGTGTCGAGCAAATCGACGGCCACATATAGTAATGTTTGCGAACAGGAGAGACCACGGCTGGGCTATACCGATGACGGCGGATCGGAACTCGGGACGGGTGAGTGCCCACCCCACGTTGACAGGAGTGAGGGATGGTGGGGTCATGAAGCTTGACTCGGAGCCGAGGTCGTTTCACTAGTGCAGACTATAAGAATGGGGGACATGGCTACCTCATTGTTGACAGTCTTCGAAGACTGTTTACCCACCGACCTTTCAAACTGTCGCACCACTATACCGCTACAATGAGGACGAAGGAAGAAGTCGCGAAGCTCGCGGACATGGACCCGGAGCTGGCAGAGGTAAAGATCAGTAATTCTTCTCCAGTGGTTGGTATACTAAACACATACACAGTTCCTCAAGAACAACACCCTTCCCAAGGCCAATTGGCACGACCACAAGGCATTCCGCGCAATGCGCGAGGAGATGGAGGCACAAAAACTCAAGGCACTCGGTTCGCCCGCTCCTCACGTCGAGGAAGAGTTCAAGAGCATTGCCATGAGGGATGGCTTCGAGAGTCAGATCAAGATCCATAGACCAGCAAACAAGTCTGGAGGACCTTTGCTCGTCTTGGTCTACGGTGGTGGCTTTGTGGTCGGCAACAACCAACAATTGACTGCCTACGGTCGAGGCTTCGCCAGAGCCTTTGAAGCGGTCGTGGTGACGATTGCGTATAGATTGGCACCCGAACACAAGTTCCCTACTGCGCCAAATGATACCGAAGACACTCTATTGTGGATTGCCAAAAATGCAGAGTCCTTGGGCGCAGACCCCTCGAAGGGTTTCATCCTTGGCGGCATCAGTGCAGGAGGTGCGTGGTTCTCATCTCGTCCTTGTAACCCTCAGATCTGACGTTTTGCAGGTAACTTGAGTGCAGTCGTTGCCCAGAAGACTCTGGAAGACAAAAGTCTGGCACACCCTCTTACAGGTCTCTGGCTCTGCGTCCCCCTAGTCTTCCCTAACAAAGACCTGGTACCAGAGAAGTACCGGGATGTTTGGTTCTCTCATGAACAGAACGCTGAAGCGCCGATCCTCGATAAAGATGCCATAGACGCTATTGGGAATCATCTGGAACCTGATGAAAGCTCGCCGCTCTATTCGCCATTCAACAGCAAGAACCCTCACAAAGGATTGCCTCCAACCTATATCCAGGTGGACGGAATGGATCCCCTTCGCGACGACGGGTTGATTTACGAGCAGGTATTGAGCGAAAATGGCGTAAAGACGAAACTCGACATCTGGCCAGGATTGCCTCACGCACATTTTGGTTTCCTGCCATTCCTTAGCGGCAGCAAAAAGGCAGTCCTTGACACTTTCTTGGGCTTTGGGTGGCTATTGGGCGTTGACATCTCTCCTCAGAAGGTGCAAGAAATTATGGTCGCACCGGCAGGCGGCTAGCCTTGTCAAAGTCCTGTTGCCCTGTGGGATATCTCATGATGGCAGACCAAATGAACGGCAGGTAGATTCATAGAAGACCGTATGATCTCTCTTGCTGTTATATCATATAAGTGTATTTGAAGCGATGCATGGTCCGAGGAGATAGAAAGATGAGATAAGGTCCACTGGCTACGTCAGGGCATAATGATTGGTGGCGCATGCGCGAGCGTCACATCTGTGCCCTGTTGCCGCTTAGCAGCCAAGGCGAATATTGTCTGGGACCAACCTCGTATAAATGTACATGTTACTCCTTCGAGAGGACCTCTTGCTGGTATATTTTGACCAGCGAATAGAGTTATGCTTCAACAGTCTCCAAGCCCTCATGCGCCCTAGACAGCTCGATGCCAACAATATATGCTTCCTCTCGACTCCTTCTCTTTCTGGTTCAAGCCCATAGCCAGGCATCCGAATCCAAGTCGTGGTTGCGACAGAATCTCGTGAACCTCAAACGAGGATGAGCAAACGATGGTGATGGTGAGAGAGCTTGAGCGAACGAGTGGGCCTTGGGAGTGTCATTCGATAACGTCGTGGGAGGTTGTATACAGATGGGTTGGATATATGTCGGGATTGAGTTGCTAAGCAGCCAGTTGGAAGTGGATACAACTCGACGGCCTCTGGGGAGGCTCTCTACTGATTGTCGTGGACAGGGTCGTACTTGGTCGAACCAGAAGCGGAGAGATTGGTTCCCATGGATGCACTGCGTTGAGCATCTTGGCTCTGAGGGTAGTTTCTGGATGCCGTTGTCTGAGACACGAGCAGTTCAGCAGTGTTGACATGGCGCAAGACTTCTAATGGATCTCGAGTGCTGCGGATGCGACGGAAGATCTCCTCAGCCTCGGCCAGTGGACGGTTGAGCAAAAAGTCATACAGCGTCCGGAGTTGTGCATTTTCCTGCGCGAGCTCTTCGTTTCTGCGTTTCAATGCGTTTGATCGTGTTGTGTTGGCTTCGACATCGTACACACAGTCCTCGTATCTTCTGGCGCATGGCTGGCAAGTCGGTCTGACGCCGTCGCACTGGCATCAGCGGTCAATGTAGCCCTTTGGTCCAGGGAAAGCTGTTCTCACCTTGATACGAAGTCGCCTACAACACGCGCACGCCACGTGGACTACGCTGCGCTTCGGCTTGGTGACCTTTGCATCCGACAGCCGCTGAGATGCTGGCGCTGGTTCTGACTTGCTCCCTCCTTGTGCCGTCTCACTAGAAGGGGCCGGGTCTGTGGGAGTGTGGCCGCCGTCCATGTTCGTGTCATGAGCCGTGTCAAAGACACAGGAGATGCCCTGACGATATGCCACTGCTTCTGCAAGGTTGCTTCAACTCGCAATCCTCAGTCTGAAAGTCGAAAAAGACGGAGTGGCTTCCGAGAGATAAGAAGAGGGAAAGAGCAAAAGTCATGCAAGCAATGTTTTGAGAGAGCGGACCCATCCTGAGTCTTGCCTCTTCATGCGACCCGGGCTTAGACGCTGCCTGCCCGTCAGTGTCTCCGAACACACCAAGCACGCTGCTGAGGCATGCGGCGTCCGAGTCTTATGAGAGGAGGTTGGTCCTCGGAGGCTTGCCCGGCTCCGCGATCGGTTAAGCATTTGGGGAGATCGAGCGATCAGAGGCTCGGGCCCGGAACGTGTTGCACGTTTCGGCATCTAGGCCTTCAGGATTCATAAAAAGATAAAACAGTGCTATGTCCTACATACTTGCAGTCCTCTCTGCTGTCTCCAAGATCCTAGCCATCCTGCGACTCAGTTGTTCTTGACATACACCTGCAAGTTACTCCCTTGACCACGAATCAGAGCCGTGAACATAGCACGCCCTCCATTCCAGTTGGCATGGAATACGGCATGATCGCCATTGATAGCCATATCAAGGCCCCCTGGAGCTGTAAGTCCATATGTGCCAGTCTGGATCAATCCACCAAATTTCTTATAGGGTCCCTTGATGTTTCTCGATGTTGCGTAGGACACGTCGTAAAGAGGCGTGACGTAGCAGTTCGAGCTGTAATAAAGAACATACGTCCCGTCGGGCATCTTAGTGAGAGATGGCGCTTCGACATAAGGACCATCAGCAGGATCGTTGACTATCAGCGGCGTTGGAAGACCAATCTTTGTGAAGCCATTGTCGACCGATACCTGCTGAAGCATTATAGGGGTACTGACTATAGGCTTTACCGTATTCCCGCAAGAGCCTCCCCTGCCAATCGCATTCCCATCGATCTTGTACACGACCCACCGTGTGTTGTCTTTCGGATCATAGTAGCCAGCTGGATCTATCGCTCCCCCCTGAGCCGTAGGGCAAGCCCATGGATCTGGGCCTATAGGGGTGTATGGACCAGTGACTGTAGAAGCCGAAGCGATTCCCAGACAATGGAACCTAGGATTGGATTTCAGAGCAGCAGTATAGTACATGATGAAGCGGCCAGGGGCAATTTGTACAACGTCCGGTGCCCACACAGCAGGTGCGTCGGGATAGACCCAGCTGGGAAGGTTCGGAAGGGCGTCTTTCTCGCCGTAAGTCGTCCAGGTACCGAAGTCATACGTATGAGCCATCGGAACATGCACACGCTTCCCGTTGACATGGGACATGGTTGAGAAAGCCCACCACTCGTTCCCAATTCGTATAACTGATGGGTCCGGAAAATTTAATCCATTCATGACGGGAGTCAACGTGATGCCTCTCTTCCCGATAGTAGTGTTGTCAGCAATGCTGAAGTCGTCCATGGCCACGGCGAAGGGCAAAAGTCCAACGGCCAGTAGGGACATGATTCTCAGATAACGGGATAACATTTTGCTAGGAGATGAACAAGGAGGGTTCTTAGCAGGAAAGCAGTACGATGTGGGCTATAATGCTGGCCAGGATCGAGTATAGCCAAGGTATTGCAAACCAAAGAGAGTGGTCACCTAATGTGGTATATCTGCCTACGTTTTGTCATATTACTCACAGCAGATGAAAGAAAGTGCTCATATCGTCTCTTTGTCATCATGTCGAAGCCTGCCAATCCGCGAAAGGTCATTTTGTGATTCATCCGGTTTGAGCGTCGAGTCTGTTCTTTGTGTTCGCTTGCAGCATTTCACCACCTTTGTGGTCGATACCCGATCGTCTCATCAGAATGGATCTGAGGACCGCTCTCGGCGAGATTCGAACATTCTTCCAATTCTAGTGATCAATAAGAAAGGCATCTTGAATGCTGTGAAGCAGCAAGGGTGGCCACATAGAAGACCGAAGTGCTGCATCGACAAAATCAAATAGCGAGGGTTGAATTATCGCACGAGACCATCAGCGATTCTGTAGCAGTTTGTGAGGATGATGGAGCATGAATGATGAACGTCGCGGGCGATGGAGGTGAGGTGACTCCACGCGGCGGGACTCATCGTGTCAATGGCCGAGAATTGTTTAGAGTCAGCGACGACGAATGGCGTTTTCATAACCTGCTGGACCAAGCGTGCCAACTGGAATAGGTAGTGACAGAGTGTCAGGTATTTACCTAAGGTACAGTACACAACACGGATTGCATGTCGACTGAGAAATCGCCGACTGCCGACGAGACCTCGACATCAATGCCAAGCCACACGGCATCTTTTTTAAGCCTGCGTTCTGACCACCAATCCCTTTTGATGATCACGAGACACGTTCTGGAAATTGCTTCCTGATGGTCGAAGGTCCAACTGGAGGGACGACTGGCTCGCCTGGTGCGTTCAGCCCGCGCACTCCTTCGCAGCAACTGTTCAACCCAGATGTGGTAGAGGGACAATGGCAGCCAATGCTAGAGAGCGATTGCACGTTCGAACCCGAAATGTTTCTCAGAGTTATGCACAATCTGATCAAAAATCCTAATATCATGTCCACGCATCTCTTCCGAGCGGATATACTCTACGATAGCGATGCCGACCACACTATCATCGAGGGACCCACAACCACGCAGTTCAGCGACTTTACGAAGCATCTCAAACCAGAGTACAGGCCGAGATATGTTGAGCTTCCTGGGTTCAAGTGGGAGAGGACATATGTACGGCAACTAGTCCCACGCAATCGACAACTGGACAAGGATCTTCCGCAGACGTGTCATTTCTACACACGCCTGGATGGAGAAACTACAAGAAATCTCATCCTCTACATCCCGCATGTGGAAGACTCAGAAGCTATGCCGTGGTATCATCCCAGAGTCCGTGCAGTTGCTTTCTCCCACGATTGGACGCCCTCATCCAGGCTGGGAGCTGTCGCAGTCCATTACTCTTTGTTCCCTGACGTACCTTTGGACTCGAGACTCGAGCGAACAGCATTACAGCTGCTTACCAAGATTCACAAACATAGTAGAGGACAACAAGCAGGTTACCAGAAAAGGGTTCACCATGATCTAGTCGTTCCACAGAAGACGTTTCAAGAGACATACGCCAGACTCAAGAGCACATATGCTAAGTTCTTGATCGAAGGCTGGGCAGAAGTGACGGACCCTGCAAAACACGTTTTTGAGGATCTTGGAATCGCTTCTTTCTTGATCGAGCTCTGGAAGGTCATGTATGATTGCACCCAACTTGCGGACAATAAGGGAAACGCCATTCAGCTCGAGAAGGATAGCACGAAACCTTCGTTTCCGGGATTTGTGGATATCGGCTGTGGCAACGGCCTTCTTGTGAATATCTTGATCAAGGAAGGCTTCCCAGGTTGGGGTTTTGATGCGCGTCATCGAAAGTCATGGGAGACGTTCGCACCTAACGTTAAGAGCAAACTTGCAGAAGGCATTCTGGTACCCGAAGTACTGAATCCGCAAGGATTCAGTGGGACCAATGACGAAGTTACAGATGTGGTAGAGCAGCTGGAAGCGGTTGATTTGCTTCGAGATCGAGACTTCCACAACGGCCGATTCAAGAAGGGAACATTCATTGTGTCAAATCATGCGGATGAGCTTACTCCGTGGACTCCACTTCTCGCCTATCTCAATGATTCTCCATTCATCGCTATACCATGCTGTAGCCACAATCTGGCTGGCGCTCGATGGCGAGCACCTATATCGAAGGCTGCGAAGGAAAAAGCTGCTGCCCAGCGACGTCAAGAGACTTCGGCCAAGGATATTGATAACACAGATCCGCTACGCAAATCCCAAGCTGCGGAGACCGGTTCTTTGAAGAAACCAGCTGGCACGAAGAACGTACAGTCGGCGTATGCTTCTCTCTGCGATTATGTCTCGGGTCTAGCGAATGATGTGGGATTCGTTGTCGAGACCGAAATATTACGCATACCCTCCACTCGCAACACTTGTATCCTGGGCAGGAAAACTAAATCACTACAGATTGATGAGGAAACATCGAGAGAGCAGCACGTCCAGCACATCATTGCGAGAGAACTCAGTGCTCCGATTGAGGATATCTGCGCTGAGTTTGTGAGGTGTGCGAAGAAACTGGTTGGAAAGAAAGGCGAAACTCACTAGGAGGTCAACACCCTGTCGTGTTGCTTTCTTAGTCATCGAGTTTCGTTGTAGCTGCCTCTTCGTACTCAAGTTCCGGGCGATGCGGCTGGTCGGCATGATTTGTTGGGCTGGCGATATTCAGAAAGGTATTCGCACGTGTGATGGCGACAACCATGGAAACTACGATGCAATCACAGTCTCCATGAGCAGTGTTCATTGCAACCTCTTTGCTGAGCACAACCACGTCAATGCCTGGCCGACTAGCAGTGATCACAGTACAAGAAGAATCACCAAGAGACGTAACTTCGAAAGGTACAAGCGCCTTTGATGGTAACAAGTTGCTGGCTCTCGGGCTATACATCAGCAAAGCTTGCAATGATCTGTCTGGCGTGACAGCCAAGGTCGTTATCAGAATTAGGTAGGACAAGGAAGCTCGGTGGAAGCCGATCGTATGGTTGGTACGACGATTGAGCCATTCTCGAGCAAGGAAGAGCAGGAGTCGCTGATAATCAGAGGAGATCGGCCCATTCGATCGACACCACAGGCATACCTACCTCATTGTAGCATGGGGAGGCACCATGATTTGCAGTTTTTGTTTGTCTTTTCCATACCACCTACAGTCGACGTCCCAAAATGAACGTGTCATTGCGCATGCAGTAATAATCGAGGCGAATACTGTACATGTCTTCAATTTTCTGCAGGCTCCCGTTGGTCACGCTACAATTGAGCGACGTGGGGCCTGAAGATTGGGCTCGAGTGCATCCGTACGTCGTCCAACAGGTGCAGAAGAAGAACTTTTGTTGCTACTAGCTGTAAGAGTAACAGATTGGCCGGCAGTTCCACACCCTCACATAGGCCGTCTGTCTTAGCTTAAGAGAAAAGAAAGGAGGCTGGAAAAATATGTACAGCTGCAGTGGCTGGAAAATCGCATGCCTGCCGACGTCATCGGCTCGCGTAACACCCTCTTTTGCTCACCGATCTTTGGTACCACTTTTGACCTTTGATATACTTCTCTCATTGCAAAAGCTTTTAGCATCTGTCTTGTATGAATCCATCGTTTTCTCGAGAATCGATATAGCGTTTTCTCAGCTCTATATTGTATGTGTTTATGCTTGAAACTATGCCTTCCATTTCCTAGGTCGCTAACAAATGGACAGTTATTATAACTACTTGGAATAGAGGAAAATACATTTGGGACATCGATAGTCCACCAGCTATTTATACTGTTCGGAGAATCGAAAAGGCTTCAGAAAATTGGTCTTGCGAGTTGTCTGGTCGCGCCTTCCCTACTCGTTCGCTCTTGCCAAAACTGCTTTCATCATGGCAGGACTTGGACTCAAATCGTGTGTTGCATCTCTCTCTTCCCCTTCTCCCATCTTTTATTTTGCCGTTCAATCGTATCTCACATTCGGTTCTGCGCCCCCCATTGTCTCCATCCTTGCGAAGCACCCGAGCACGTCTACATCGTCCTTTACGACTCCATTCTGTTTCGATTTGCAAAGTGCATGTTTTCTTTGTCAGCGAAAAGAGCTCGGAATCAATCATGGTGGACAAGTTTATGACTGCTGCACTGTATGAGGCATGCTATGTGGTGTAAGTTTGGCTTGGTTCGAGTTTGACCTGGTGCATACGTCGAAGTCGATGGATTCGCATTGCTTCCGTTCACCGGAACTTGTTAATGAAGCCATGAGACAACACACAGTTGTCTGATTCAGAGCTCGGTGCTGCACGAGATCCTCTCGTCGTTTGTCGAGCTCGGCGCAAACGGCTTGCTTCACTGAGTGGCCGCTTTCGAATCACCCTCTTACACCTCGCTTTCCTTCTCAGTGCGCTTTCACCACTCCTTTCCGAACATTCTTTGCTTTCATTATTTGGATACAACCCTTGGATATTGTCAAGATGCCGTCGTTGGCTAACGTTCTGCTCCAAAGCATTGCCTACATGGCAGAGAAGTTCCCCGACAAATGGATGGAGAAGATCCCCTACTACCGCGCAAGAGAAGAAGAGTTGAAGGAAGAGGAGCGTGAAGAGCGTCGTCGTGCTCGCAAGAACAAGCGCAGCCACTCGCACTCTCACAAACGCTCTGGCAGCCACCGCAGAGCACGCCACTACGACGATGATGAGGATTCCGACAGCTACGATGAAGAGTACGACCGCCGTGATCATAGAAGACACCGCAGTCTTGATGGACGTCGCCAACAGGGAGAAGACAGATCGTCCTACCGCAGATCTTACAACCCTGCCGACTATGCTCCTGTCGACAGACACGGTTACGCTGTCCAGCCTCCCGCTTCAGCTCGCCCCGTTGTGGTACGTTGATGTAGTTCATACCCCAGGGATCTATACTGACTGGCATATAGAACGGAGATATGCCTGGCGCAACCCCAGCCACGACTTCCTTCGCCAATGGTGCCCGTCCTGCATCCACTTCCGGTCCCATCCCTGGCTATGTGCCTTACGCCCACGTTTACAGCACACCTGCTCAGGCTCAGAACACTTCTCACGGCAATGATTCCCGCGACTCTCCCCGTGGCTCGTCAGACCGTTATGATCGCAAGGACTACCGCGTCGATCCCCGTAGCAGAAGGTACGAATCTGCCCCTTACTTAGAACTTGAGATATGAAACTGATCCTGTTCAGATACCATGATGATCGTGACTATGACAACGACGACTCCAAGTACCGCCGCCGCAGCCCTCGCTACGACTAGACGTCTTCCAGCGACTTTGACACACGAATCGACTTGCCTACACCAACGTCTTGACCGACTCGAGTCGAGACACGAACGATATGAATGACACGGACATGACGAAAGCGAAAACGACAGCATCGGGCGGTGAAACGCATTTGCATGAGGAAGGCGACATGGACGCATGGTCTTGATTCTTTTTTGCTTGCTTTTCTGCTTTCTCTCTGCTCTCATACATGGCAAGGAAGTTACATTGCGACTTGCTTTATCGAAACAATAAAGTCTCTACACGATGTCAACCCTCCTCAAAGGTATGCTTTGTCAACATAGGCAGCACTAGCATATCCACTTCCCAAAACATCAGTAATAGCAACAGCCTTGCTCAACTTTGTCTCAAACTTTCTAGTGCCCGCAGCGCCATCTCCAGTGTTGCCGTACTCGCCGAAAGTAACATGATCGGTATTCTCATCTCCAGTGTTCCAGATGTGCCAGCCATCCGCATTGATAACGTTAGTCATGGTAGTGCTCTGTACAGCAACCCTCGCATAATCACCCCAAGGTCTGCCTAGATAGTAAGCACCCTTTGGCACAGTGGCTCCACTCTTTGCAGCGATGGAGCAATGATCCAAGACGTAGTAGCCAGCTTCATTGGAGGTACGGCCAGAAGCGACGATGAAGCCGAGACTCGCCGCCAATACGCGGATGTCGCAGTGAGTGAACCAGGCTAGACCGTGTTGGCCAAAGATGAAGTCTGTAGCGCCCTCGATGTATGACTTTGCGAAGAGCTGGGTACCGGTTTGAGCGAGGATTGTGTCTTGGTAACCGAGGAATTTACAGGCGTAGTAGCCTTGGTTCTGAGAAAGGGTCAGCCATTGTAAGAAGGAGGTGCAATCAGAGAGGGCTCTCGTACACTGGCTGAAGCACTGAGGGCAAGAGCCTGTTTGCCGTTTCCATAAGTGTTGGCAAGGTTGACGTTGTAGAGTTTGAAGTTCGTAGACCATGCTCTCAATGTAGCGGTCAAGTCATCAGTGGCCACCGAATTCAGTGACAGCTTCTGAGTGATGGTGACGACGTTTTGGTTGTAGTCGTCTGTGTTTGTCGAGTAGCCATAGATGGTGAGCGCAGCCTTCCTGGGTGCAATGTAAACTTGCTCAGAGTACGTGCCGGCTTCGATGAAGATGGATTGGGCGGTCGTGGACGAGGTGGACAGGGCGTTGACTGCGTCCTGGATTTTGGAGTATTGACCCTTGGAAGGGGCTTTGCTGACCACCAGGGCACCACTGGGGGCAGAAGTTCTGCTAGCGGCCAGCGCTAGACAGAGGTTGAGGCACAAAGCCAGAATGTATGTGAGCATAGTTGATGAAAGAGGAGTGATGGATCTGCTGTTCGAGACTCATACTGGACATCATTATTTATATGTCTTTTATCTGAACTACTGCGGTAGCCAGGACGAGTTGGATTGCCCCGGGTACACAGGATGTCGCTTATACCAGGCTGGTCTAGACGTTGGCTTCTACATGAAACACGACCTAAGCACAATAAGTTTTTCCACAAATGCCAGGCACCGAAACCGCCATCCGCCGCGTCACCAAATGAACCGTCTTCGGCTGTCTATACATGAGGGGTAGCCCGGTATTTGCCCATATAGCCATGCTTCCAAAAAGTAGCAGATCAGGAGCGGATGGCTGAGTACGCACGAAAGACTGCTCGTCTGACCAGAGCTGCTATATAGTCTCGAGATTTTGATTGGTGGAACAAGTTCATTGACAAGGAACCCAAACGATTTTCGGCTGGAAGATGTGCGAGAACGTCGTCGCGAAGAATGCATAACAATATCGAAGCATACGAGTCAGGTGTCAAGGTTTGAAGAGGGCAAGAACTGGGGGAGAGTGCAAGCCCCAACTTGAAACACCTCCACGAATTTCAATCTGCAGCTTGGAAAAAGCTTGGTAAATGTGCTTGATTCTAATAAGTAGATACAAGACTGGAAAGTGGTGAAAGATGAAGGAGACGCGGCCGATGAAATTCTTCCGTCGTCTACTTCGTGCTGGTTTCGGTGATGGTGCTGAATTAACATCCGTATTGGACGACCATAAAGTAGTTGAGTTTGTCAATGAAAACAAGGTCTGGTGTATACAATACAACTGACTAGGAGTGAGAAACAGGCAAGGTGCGGGGTAGCATTGTATTGATCTTGCCTCGATACAGGCTGTTGCCTCGGTTGGAAATTGTCAGAACGTGCGGTCTGTCAAGCGTCGCTAGCTAATTTGCGATTGACCTGAAACCCAAGGTGGCATCCAGATTGCACCATCGTTATCGATGTGGACGAATTCCTGAAGAGTCCAATGCTACACGAGGGCTTCGGGTCACTGCTCATGGCAACCACTGAAGCAGTCCTCAAACTGGTTCCCGCGTGTTATGACGTCGGTCTTGACTTCTTATAGCTTGTAAAGTATGCCGAAGAGTTTGTGGATGGTGACTTTCAATCCACTAATTTAGCCGATCAGGAATTGGCCAGCTTCCATAGAATGAGCTTCTATAGACTAGAAGAAGCGAAGCCGCCTTTGATGTCGCTGTCGTGAAGTCGTGACATGCTCATAGAAGGCAGCCCCGTTGAACCGAGTCCAGTGGTAGGAATGGCATTGTTTCATGAGATGATTTTCTCGAGGTACTCCAAGTGGCTGAGTGTAGCAGCGAACAGATTTGTCAGTCGTAGCAGCTCCATTACAGTTGTTGTTTGACATGTCCTAAAGACTGGCAAGAGCAAGTTCATGGGCCTGATCTGGCGCCGCGAGGAGCAAAGCCGAATCCACCACGCCCTTCGGGACCTCTGGGTTGGCGGACAGGCTGTGCGTCTCTGGAAACAATGGGTCTCGGGCTGGCAATGCTCGGCGGTCGTTGTTCATAGCTGGGATCGAAGAGTTGAGTTGGTTGGTATATGGTCCGCGCAGGTGACTGGTCGGCAGGAGAGTTGGACTGGCTATCTCTCGGGGTAGCGTTACGGCCACCTCTACCTCTGTTGCCTCTGCGCGAAGTTCTGTCTCCTCTAGTGGAAGGCGTGCGAGAGGCCGAAGTGTCTCTGGATGACTGCGGAGAGCCAAACAGGCGTTCACGTACTTCAGCATACTTGCGTTCCTTCTCTTTGCGCTCTTCAGCAGCCTTGCGTTGTCTTTCTGCAAGAGAGGCCTCTTGTCTCTTTCTCTCCTCCTCTTCACTGTCGTCTTCGTCTTCCAGATTGAGGCCGGCCATGCGATTTGCGATTTGCGGAGTAGGTCTGCGGGACAGAAGCTTGACCTGGGGCTTGAAGCCGGAATTTGTAGGAGCGGCGCCTTTTGCTTCGAGGAAGTATGATCGTTCGGGTTGTTCGGCGGCATCCCATAGTTGCTTGTTCAGCTCCTGGTGTTGGGCCTTGCGTTCGGCGCGAGATAGTTTGACAATGGGCTGGACGGGTGCTGAAGATTTGGCTGAAGTCTTGGACGCGGTCAGTCGTGGAATGAGCATATGTGTAGTTGATCAAGGCGTACATCGGCGACCTTGTCCCAATCGTCATCCCATGCGTCGGGCATTGTGGTGGTGGTAGAGGATATCCTAGTCGGTATGACGATGTGACGTTGGTTGAGGGATGAAATCAATCACACGGATACAAGAAGACGATTTATTGGTAGCAGCGGATGTGAGAGTTGGCGGCATGAAAGTATGGCGATGGGTGAGGTGAATAAGCGACCAAGAAAGTCAGGACAGGGTGGGCTAATTCAGATGGTCGGATGTTCAGTGGAAGCGGGCCGATGCGCGCCTGACCGTTGCACCCCGCGCTGCATCGTCATGTCCAAGCTCCTCTCTGTAACTGGCAGTTCCACCCTCGCGGTTCGGTTTCATCTGCATGTGCATGTTGAGCAATTGAAACTGTGACTCTGCTTGTTCAGCCTGCTCGTCACAAAACTTGATCAACTGAACCACCAATCCGCCCACCCTTCAACATGACAGGTACCTTGATGCTCTTGCCGCCGGCTGCCTGCCTATAACCCAAGAAACATGACTAATCCACTTTCACTATAACAACAGACGCCAACTCTCCCTTCGACCCCGACGGCGACAGTCTCATGCAGTCTGGCAATTCTTCCCCCAAGCCGAGCACTCCTCACGCTCAGATCCGCTCCATCGCCATCTCCGACCTCTCGCCTCCCAACTCACAAGGCGTTCCTCTTCCTGTCGACATGCCCACCGTCGCTCCATCGGCTTCCGGCGCAAACATGAACGGCAAACGTCCCATATCCTCCATCGATCAGTCCCAAGAGTCGCAGGGCGGTGTGTCTCTCAGTGCTGCTATCCCTACCGATGTGTCAATCAGGGCTACAGCCACATATCAGTACACCCAACCAGAGGATGCGCCAGGCTATGCTTGGAAGAACAAAAAGGCTCAGGACGACTTCAACCGTGCTTGGGACTCGCTGGTCGACAAGAACCGTAGAATCGGCAGTATGTGTCTTCACGAGTGCTGTACACTCAGCTTGGCTAACACAACCTAGACAAGTACGGCGACCCATTCGCCATGGCTGATCGCGAACTCGCCGTGATGAACCAGCGCTCACAGTAGCTCATCCCGACTTTTCCGCATTGACGAAATCACGTCTTATCATTTTCACAAGCATGGCGCACGGCGTTGGAGCTCCACACGGTTTCTGGTGGACAGAAGGAAGCATTGGCTGCAGGGCAAAAAAGCCACGGCACTGGGGGACACACTTAGCACAGCATATGGTGGCACGACTGGCCAGACTCAAATCAACATCTCAATTTCATTGTTACTCCTGTGATTTATTGCGACACAGAATTTGTGCCGCATTGCCTATATCCGCGATTACAATCACAGGACTCGCTCTGAGTTGGTGGTTGAAGAGTAGAATACATGTCAGAGATTGACACAGCCTATGTGAGCTAACTCACTCAGCACAGCGACTTCTTCGCCTGTGCCCCCATAGCTTTCAACAGTCATTGACCATAGCATGGGCGGCAATCAGGCGTGCGCAATGTCTAATCACTGTCCTCACTGGCATCGTCCAACGCCTCATCCCTCATGCCATCACCAATCCTCTCTTCCTCCTCGTCAACTCCATCAACCTCGTCACCCTCACTGTCTTCCTCTTCCGCAGCACCATCATTGTCCTCCTCCCCACTGTCATCCACAACCTCATCATCTTCACCCTCCAACGCATCGTGGAACTCCTCATCGTCGCCTTCCTCTGATACATCTTCTTCGCCAGCCTCCCTTCTCATCTTCTTTGAAGGTGGTTCCTCGCCATCAATTCTGGAGTGGCCATTTACAGCAGACATTTCAGTTGCATCCAGCATCGACGCATCTGCGTCTCCGTTTTCGGCTCCGCTTTCTGTGGCTTTGCCATCGTCGCCGGTTTTTGATGCCTTTTCCTCGCGAATCTTGCGGCGGTATGAGTTGCGTTTGTCGCATTGCACTGTGTTGTATTCTGTAGAACAATGTTAGAAATTGTCTTCAATGTAGAAGAAGTTGATATTACTCTTGAGTTCTGCCTCGAGGCGTGGGATGAAATGCTCGAATTCGTTTTCCTTGAGAGCTGCTATTACGTCTGCAGGTTGGATGGTCTTTTTGCCTTCGAGTTGGGCGTATTCATTTGAGCTGAGAAGAGGATACTCTGTCAGTATGCGATGGAGATAGACACGCGGTTGATGAGGTAAATGTGGGTTTGAAAAGCATATGGATCGCATGTGAAACATGAGTAAAAGACTTACTTGGAAGCGAGAAAGTTCACAAAGACAGTACAGCTTTTACTCAGCGCCAACAAAGCGTCCTTGTGGATTGATGTGTTGGGCGGTAGAACACCCTTTGCTAACCTCGAAATCATAGTTCGCGGCAAAGACAGATCCTGTGGTTTCCACGATCAGTAATTATTCCCATCGAATATCTGAGTCTCTCATTGTAATACCTCTACACTCGATCCCTCGCGTACCTGACGACCAGTAGGTGCAGGTGACTCCTCGTCGCCATTTGTCACGGTCGAAAGGTTTGATTTTCTGCCGGGCATGGTTGCGGTTCCAATATGGGTGGTTGCAAGGCTGTCAGAGGTGCGTAACGACGTGTGTCGAGTCTTTTTTGGCGTGAGTAAACTCGAAAGGAAAGAGACACTTTTTTGATAATGTTATTCCTCGATGTCTCCGGGTGCCGTTTGTCGTCGGTGCAAGAAGGAGGGCGCGAAAGTTTCGCGGCTTAACGCGTAAAGTGGTGCAAAGACGGACGAAGTGCTCGGTTTTTTATGAGATCGTTGTGTAGCGGAACAGAAAATCAGACAGATGTAGTTCAGGGGATGAACAAGGACTTTTTCGGTTCAAGATTAGGTCTGGGAGAAGTAGTCTTGATGTCAAAGGAGTACATCCAGCTCTCCTCTTCGAAGTCCATCTCTCGGCCCGAGCACAGACCATTGCTGGATGGACCCTTCTTCGACCTTTGACCCGAGAGAGTTCACAAGCATTCTTCATGTCGTCTTTTTATCCTGGCGAACGCCTATCTACAAAGGGCGAGCGCTGTACAGTTCGCTATGTTGGTGAGGTCAAGGGCAAACAAGGTCAATGGCTAGGCGTGGAATGGGATGATTCCACTCGAGGAAAGCATTCGGGAACCCATGATGGTGTCGAATATTTCAAGTGTAGGTTCTCTTGACATTTATACTATTTCCAGGTTGGTCTGATGTCGATTCAAGGTAGGAGCTCACATCCCACGGCTGGTTCTTTTCTTCGTCCTTCAGCAGCATGGGACCAACCCAGGACTTTCCTCGAAGCATTGAAAACAAAATACGCAGCTATCCAAGCGGGAGAAAATGCATCTGGTCAGGTTGTCATCAGAATCAGCGGCAAAGAAGCTGAGAAAGTCGGATTCGAAAAAATCGCCCGCCAGCAGGCTCAATTGCAGAACCTTCGTATCGTAGTGTTGGATGACTTGCTTGTCAAAGCCTACGACAAACGGAACACAACTCTGGAGGACAACCTAGAAAAGATATCGGAGACATGTCCAAACATCACTGATCTCGACCTGGGGAGAAATCTGTTCGAGACTCTTTCCGAGATCTCTGATATATGTAATCGTCTACCACAGCTGAAGTTTTTGAGGCTAGAGTAAGGAAACCATATGCTATCACTAGCGATTGCTGATTCACGGTAGTGCGAATCGATTGAGAGATGTTGTCGAGCAAGAAAATCCCTCCCATGGCGAAAGTACTGGTCTGGCCCGGATCACCTCTGCGAGTCTTGATCATATGCTATGCACAGGCAAGGAGGTTGGTCGATCTGGACTTGCAATATGAAACAACACGCTGACCGGTCTTTAGGTCGAGATGCTTCTGCGCTCACTACCGAATGTCAAAGAGTTATCAGCATCGAGTAATCAGCTGGGCTCGTTGAATGATTGTAACTTACCCGATAGCTTGACCTCAATTGCCTTGGAAGACAATAGCTTCTCAAGCCTTGAAGATGTACAACATCTCAGAGAATGCTGTACAAAACTACGCACTCTAAATCTCAAGAACAATCAGATCTCGCGCACTTTCAAGGACACACAACACAAAAACACCTTCAAGCTACCAGAATCAATAATCGATCTTGATCTCGCATACAACAACATAACATCCTGGGACATCATCAACGAGCTTCCAACGACACTGCCAGGACTCAAGCATCTCCGTATAGCTCACAACCCTCTCTTCTCTTCCCTGCGCTCAGCAGACGACAAGCCCCTGACATCCGCTGATGGTTACATGCTCACCATCGCCCGACTTCCCCAACTCGAAACTCTCAACTACTCAAAAATCACCGACAAAGAGAGGCTAAATTCGGAGTCATACTATCTCTCTCAGATCGGCAAGGAACTATCTCTGTCTCCCAAGGAAAAGGAAAAGGACATCCTGTCCTCCCACCCTAGATGGAAGCAGCTATGCGAAGAGTACGGCGAGCCCAAAGTGGAGCGTCAAGCAGAAAGCAACATCGATCCCAATTCTCTGGCGGCACGACTGCTGGAATGTTCAGTATACTCGCCAATTGCAGCCGGCAACACCAACCTTCCAAATGAACAGAGTCCGCTTATAGTAGAGATACCAAAGTCGTGCAGCATCTACAAAATTCATGGGATCATCGGCAGGCGTTTGGGGGTCGAACCTCTGCAACTCCGATTGATTCTGGAGACTGGCGAGAAGGATCGCGTGGACATGGCTACTTGGAACGGTGTGGAAGAGTGGGATTCCGACGAAGAGGATGCAGAAGAAGTCGGTGAAGAGTGGAAGGAGAGAGAGGAAGAGCTTGTTGCTGGTACAAGACCACTAGGCACTTTTGTCGATGGATCCAAAGCGAGGATCAGGGTGGAGTTTAAGGAGCAGAAGAAATGGGGTATCATTTAACAAATTTGGACATAATTCTAATCGAAAGGCAACCTTCTCAAAGATTCACCACCTTGCCGTTTCTTCATCTCTTGCATTGCACCAATTGCAGAAGGAACCTTGATACCACAGCAATCATCCCAAGTCTTGCCGCTGTGATCGTGAACGTGTTTCATGCCACCCTCAGGAGCAACTTGACCTTGTCCACCTTCTGTCTCTTCCATTTCACCAGCAACATCTGTCTCGTCTTCTGTGCTCATGCCATCCACTGCTGGCACAAGGCCACCAAACAAGAAGTGCTGCATGACTGGCAACTTGCCCAAGACTTCGGCGACAAACATTTTCTTCATGCCAGCCTCTACCTTTTCCCAGTTCTTTGCGCTACTGATGTCGTCAAGCATGGGCGAATGCCAACGCAAGCCGTCAACATTCTTGACGCTGTTGACGTAGGCGACTTGTTCGAGATAGAGATAATCTTTGGAGCATTCTTCGAGGATGAGTGGTTTGTGGATGGACATGGGGCGAATGTGAGGATGGTGGACGAGTTGAGCGCTGCCGAACAGGAAGGGAGCGAATTGGTAATCGTCGAGACCCCAAACACCGTGTGAGCCAGCAGGTTCAAGGTAGTATGTTGATTGAACAACACGCATGACACGTAGGTAGCTAGGGAAGACTATGAGGGCGATTTGTGGGAAGGTGGACTGAGGAAGAAGGTCTAGGCGGTTCAAACAGAGTAGCCAAATGAGGAAGTTGAGCTCGTGACCGGAGCCGTAGTCAATTCTCGTCTTGTTGCCGAAAGAGTGGGAAATGTATGTCGAAACTTCGTCCTGAGCAGCGGCATCCGTCACACCGAGCTTGTCGTGCCATGACTTGAGCAACGTCTCGATCTTATCGAGATATGTGATGAAGGCCTTGTTGCCGAAGCGAGAGCCACCAGCATCCTCAGCAGGGCACTGTTTTACTGTCTTCTCTGCTTCTTCTAGTATGTCTACAATTGTGTTGATGACAGGATCTCTTTGGACCTTTTGGACAGAAGTGACAGTGGTTTGACGGACTGAGTCCGCGAGGCCAAAGACAAAGGCCGTGACCAGGTCGTATGTGGGAGAGTTCAGGAACAGATCATGATCTTTCTTGGAGAGAATACGGCGCGTGGGATGTTGGAATTGAACGTCTTCTTTTTTCGGCGGGGAAGGGAGAGCAAGAGTTGGTGGTGGTGGATTTAACGGAGGTTCGGTCGACTTGTCTTGCTTGCGGCGAGGGATGAGTTTAGGGAGCTTATCGGAAAGGTCTGGCGGCGGACTAGGGATTTGAGTATCGGGGAGGGGTTCGGCAGACGGCATTGTGAGATGTGCAGTGGTTTGTCTTGATATCAGAAAAGGACATTAATGGCCATTCTTGGATTGTTAGAGCTCGGTCTTGCTTGGCAACGATGCCACATGCGAACGCGGTTCCGCCTTCCTGACGTGTTGATCACTTCGACCCTTTTGCTTTTGGAATACAACGACTCGACGGCCGACTCGCGCCTTCCTTCTCGCCTTTGAAGCGCGTGGTTCTTAGCTATCTCACCTGGACATTCGTTCCTCAGATTCCCGCCGGCGACAAGCAGAGACATTTCCGCCTGGACCGCCAAGGACTCCGAGACGTCATTCAGGCCCGGCTCTTTTGATGATTCGCAAAAACATTCGTATACATTCAACAATATAACAAGCACGACTGCATGCCCTAGCCTCAACCAGCCCTCGGGCATGTCCTGCCCCCGATGGTCAAGCGCCCGCGACTCCCCTTTCGCATTCCTTTCTTCCGCATCTTCTACAGCACCACTTACACCACCCTCTTCCTCCTTATCCTCATCTTGCTGGCCATCACTCCGGCAACCCTCATCTATACTGCTCTCCGCGCCAACGCCTATCAATATGTCTTCGAGGTCGGCGGTGTCTATGTTCTGGTCGCCATATTCACCCTCTTCATCTATTCGAGCAGACTCTACACCAATCGTGCCGTCCTTGCCGCCGTCGGTAAGTCTTGGATACCCGTACAGCCCGGCGAGGTCAGCAAAAATGTACACAAAGAGGTCGTCAAGGCTGCCAACAGAAGCGCTAGGATCGCCTTCGAGACCAAGCCCCGGAATCTGCAGCCTGAGCTTGAGCGTAATAAGAAACAACACCACGAGTCCGATGACGGCGAACCCACCACCGTGGGCAACATAATCCATATCGATCCTCAAAATCCTCCCTGGGGTCGCATCTCACACGCCGGCTGGTCATCACCTTCTCAGCTGGATGCGCACCTTGCTCCTCATATTCAATTTCGCACTGTTGTCATGGAGTTGCCCAATCTTGTCGAAGCTCGTGCTGTTTCGCTAGCCCCTCCGGATCCGTCTTTCACCGCTTCTACGCAAGATGCCACCACCGCCACACCCGATTTGCGTATCGTGGCTTTGCTTTCGAGAAATCCCACGGCAGATATGCGCTCATACCTGGCACAACTCTCTGGCCTCGGTCTGTTCCCACCACACGCCGGTCAAGACTTCGTGCAACGCTATGAACACGCTCGGTTCTCTCCTATACCTATCAACGAGGATGAGTTCGAAGCATTGATGTCGGCCTTCGCCACCTTACTAGCCAGTATGAACCAGCTGCCACCTCGGGTCGTTGACATGGCCCACTTTGGCTCAGATGTCTCTTCAGAAACATCCAGTTTGTCTTCTATTTCTTCTCGCAGCGACAGTATTTCCTCTTCGATTGCTGGCTCCGTCTTCCGCGCTCGTAACCCTGGCTCAAGACTTCCATCCTTCTATACCCCGCGCGCGTCCATGTCTGTCGCGCGCACTCCTTCTCCAAGCACTCGTCGTGCAGCTCCTTTCTCAACGCCTCGACCACAAACTTCGCAGACTGGCAACACCGTCTACCGTACGCCTTCCGAACAGACCATCTCTACTATCAACTCGGTTCGTAGAACAGTACCGAGTGGTCGACGAGGCATCGTCGAAAATAACGGCTCCCCTGCGGCAAGCCTCCATAGACTGGAAAGCTATGAGAGCGGTCAGAGTGTCATTCGCACGCCACTCCCTTCCAACTCTGGTAGATCCTATTATGGATGAGTTTGTGGTTGTGTTTCTTCTCTTCTCTGTCTATATGTTTATTCACATTATACCCCTTTTATATCATATTAATGAAAACAAAAATGTTTAATGTCATCCCTCTCCGAGATCTGAACTCTTGGATGGAGAGTTAACCTCATCTGGCATGAGCTGATCGACAGATGTTGCAACGCTGTCTGTCTCTCCGCAAAGTGTGTTTCCGATCCACCCTTTCTCAATCCTATATCTTCCCGTGATTTCCTCAGACCATCAATCAAACTTCTCCCTCTTCTCCACCAACACCAGTACCTTCCTCAACCTCGTCGCTCACAACCCTAATCCCCTTTCCCCTCCCCTTGGCATCTCTAGCCGCTACAACCTCCACACTTGAACTTTCTCCACCGCTACCATCTTTTGTCTTTGTAGCAGAAGACGACAGCGTGCTCATTGATCTCAGTCCTTGCAGCCATTTGGCAATGTAGTTTTGTTTTGCTTGTCTTGGTGACGAGACGGGCTTCTGGTAGGCTGACTTTGCTGGTTGGTGTTGTTCTGATTTGTGGGTGGACTTGTAGAGGTTTTTGGTTGTGAGGGCGTGGTTTGGGGGTGCTTGGGCGGTGGAGTGTGGGCTTGTGGGTGGGTGGTCGCTGTGGGCTCTCTGTACTGGCAGTTAGACTTGAGGGAGACGATGATTGAGTGGAGTGATATGCTTACTGAAGCCGACTCGGAGCGGTGATGCGAGTGGTGTCTTTGTCTGTCTGCTCGAGATCTTTCTTTGGGTCGTTCTCGGTTGGGAGAGTGTCGTCGAGAGGTACGTCGACCGTCTTGCATTGTTCTGGAGGTGGCTCTGGGTCTTGAAGGTGGCCCATTGTGCTCATTCGATATCTCAAAGTGGCAGCAGATGTACAGACAGGGTGGCATGTTGATTGAATTGATCAGATGAATCGAAATCCTACATTTCTTATGGCGATGGAAGATGATGAACTTTCAGGATGGCGTTTGTCCGACTGAAACATAACTGCCGACAACACCTTAAAGTGATAACGAAATGCATAATAAGGAGTTGCCGATCTGAGACTGCAATCGAAGTGAGACGTGTGTGCATATATTCTGCTGATTGCTCATTCTTCATGCTATGGGAGAAATAGACGACAAAGTACATTACATGCTTAGTACGCGTACAAAAATTCGCTCAAACCTGATCGTCAAAAGTATCGTCGTCCTCTGCAAGATCGTATCCTGGCTCGCTAACGTACGGAGGACTGTGGAGAAGACGCGTCAGACACTGTAGGCAGCGCTTCGAGATGGTTTCCGAGGGTGTCTCCTACATGAAGTAGTTTCTCAGGCCAACAATGCCGGCAGTCATGACTGCAAATCCACCCAACATCTTGCTCCAGTCGGGGTTGTTCAAAGTGGCCTGGCCGACGCTCAGGGCGATGAGATCGTAGACAAGGCAGCCACCGAAGATCCAGTCGCTGCATGCAGCGAGACCAGCAAATCCGGCACCGGTAATAGCCTTGATGGCGGGGCTAGGCAGAGCGTCCTTGTAGTATGCAACACTCATGTTGTGGAGGAAGTCAAGAACACCAATGCCGGCGAATGTCTTAGCGTTGACGTGCGTGAGAACGGAGGAAAGACTCTTAGTGTTCATGGGGCCGAGTTTGGTGAAGATGAAATAAAGCTGACTGAAAGAGTTGATGACCACAAATATGTTTGAGATCTTCAGGTTTTCTGAGTTCCACCAAAACATCCAGGAGCCAATACAGATATTACCAAGGGCATAGTAGGGAACCTTGAAACGAAAGGAGTAATTAGCAGAGTTCTGTGAGGAAGGGTGTTGGTAATCGTGCAGCGAGCCAGCTCACGGGTCGAGCTCGACATTAGCGGCATGACGCCACAGTCGAGTATGCAAGCTAGCCCGCTGAACAAACCGTCTCAGGTTACTAACATAGTTGACAATCTGGTCGAGCTCCGCACGCTCCTTAGGCTTGCTTGGATCCAGCTTCCAGAGACGATAAAGCCAGGCAAGCTGGACAATCTGCTGAGGAGCAAAGAATCCGCCGATGAAGTATGGTTGAGGCGACCAGAACGAAGTATTGCGATCATTGATTTCTTTCATGGAGGGTGTGCTATTGAGGCCATATTGTTGAGCAGCAAAGTCGAAGATGAAGGATGCTGGTGCGAGCCATTTGGCGGTGCTGTATTCAATGCCCATGGTTGCGGTATGTTATGTCGATGCGGATTGAATTGAGATGGAAGATGTTGATTCGAAGAGAGGAAGGAGCACCTGCCTGTTAACTACCCCACGAAGGAATGCTTCCAAAAGTCATGAACGCATCAACTTGCAGCTCCAAGCTGGTGACGTCGTGAAATCCATCTCGGTGTTTGTTTTGCCCCGCCTCCGGATCATCTGATCGACAACTTACTTTTGGAGCCTCGCAGGAGCCTCATAAGAGCCTCAGAGTGCTCTCTCGCAGGCTCTGTATGTCAATCGAGGCAAGACGCATGAGGCCCGAGAGACTGAGGGGGAGAGACATCGCGTACCTGTCGACAGTTTCGTCAATTGCCAAGACTTTTGCCGGTCTTCAAAGCAGACCTGCAGCGGTTCATAACAGAGATGCATACGACCTGCAGTACAACGAGGAGATGGCGGATATCTTGCAGGAGGAGGGCGGAAGATAATAGAGCTCTCTGCTCTCGTCATATGACCGTCACAGCCATCAAAAGGCACAGTTCTTTCTAGCTGCTAGCCACGTCCCCAGAGAGCAGCCAATTTCATAACTCTCCTTGGATGGTTACCTTTTACTGAAAGAACTATGCATTTTCATAGACACATGCGCAACGCACCTTTGCACAAGAGGTTGGAAGGGGCTCCAAGAACGTCAGAAAGGCGGAAGACTGCCGCGCAAGAGAAGAGGCATCAGTAATCTCTCCGACGCAATCGCGAAACGCCCAACCTCCTCTGTCTTCTGGATTTCCGGTCTCTGCCATGCCATCGATCGAGCCCTCTCTGCCGTGAGTCGTAATCTCGTGGCAACAAGATCCGATCAAAACATTTCAGAGACTCGCGCTCGTTTCGACTTGCAATCTCGCCAGTGCAAGTCGTTTTTTCTCGGTCCAGAAAAAAGGGATGTGGATGTGGCTGCCAAGTGTGGATTCTGATATCAAGATGCAGAGTGGGGAGGCCTTCGAGTCGGTCCGCGACTTGGAGGATAGATTCGATGTTTAATCAAAGTTTGTAAACAGTCTTGTTCAGGAGGCACTTCACAGGGGAGAAACAGAGAGCAATGATTGAGTTGTAAAAATTTGAAAGTCATAACAATTCGGGTATGTACATTAAAAAATCTCAGTGAGAATAAACCTCCCGATTACGTTCAGAAATTGCAAGAGAGGAAGATACGCCTTTTTGCCCACCCGTACACCAATGCTATGCCAAAAGAGAATTGGAACTGTTCGTGAAAAGACTTCCTGAAGCCTACACGTTGTTTACTTCTCCTCCTCGGCCTTGGAGGCGGTGCGCTCGACAGGGAAGTTGCCCTGCTCGGCGACACCAGAGGCGTAAGCATCCTCGGGAACCTTTGAACCGTCCCACTTGGAGGAGGTGATGGGGTTGACGTGGAGGATGTACATGGTGTCGATCTCCTCGAGCGAACGGTCCTTGGACTCGATGACGAAGAAGTAGACGATAGCGGCAAGACCAAGACAGCAGCCACCGAAGACGAGACCGAAGAACCAGTGGATGTCGTCGACGATAACGGTACTGAAAAGTGAAATGAGGAAGTTCCAGATCCAGTTCGAGGCAGTGGCGAGACCCATGCAGGTGGCACGGTAGCGGGCAGGGTACAGCTCAGCAACGACGGCCCAGACGAGGGGACCCCAGGTGGTGGCGAACGAGACGATGAACAAGCAGGTGAAGACGATGAGGACACTTCCGGCAGCCTGGTTGTTCTCCTTGGCGAAAGGAGGGAGCTTGAAGTAACCGACGAAGGCGTAGATCATGAAGCAGACGAAGGCCCAGAGAGCACCGACAATGAGAGCCTTGCGACGACCGCACTTGGCAACAACGTAGAGACCACCGAAAGTGCAGACAACGTTGACAGTACCGAGAATGATCTGGGTGACGTAGGAATCACTGAGACCAGTGGCCTGGAAGATGGTTGTTCCGTAGTAGAAGAAGAAGTTGGCACCGGTAAGCTGCTGACCAGCCTGGAGAGTCATACCGAGGATAGTACGGTAGGCCATACGGGGACCAGTGAAGCACTCGTACCACTTGGCACCGACAGCGGCGTTCTCCTCGTCGAGCTTGACGCGGATGTCGTTGATCTGGTCGTTGACCTCCTTGTGGTCGGCGTCGATACCGGCGTAGCGGGCGATGGTGTTGCGAGCCTCATCCTCACGACCGACACGGTAGGCGTAACGGGGAGACTCGGGGAGGAAGAGGATACCGACACCAAGGACGAAGGCCCAGAGGAAAGAGATACCCTCGGGAATTCTCCACTGGGCGCTGTTGGAGTAGGCGTCGTGGGTACCAAAGTCGATCATGTACGAAGTCCAGATACCGAGGGTGACGAAGAGCTGGTAGCAAGCGATGAGGACACCACGGATGACACGAGGAGCAGACTCTCCCTGGTACATGGGGACGACGACAGAGAGAGCACCGATACCGATACCGTCGACGAAACGGCCGGCAGCGAACTGACCCCAAGAGCTCATGGAGGAGATCTCGATGATGACACCGATGGCAGTCCAGAAGGCGAAGAGAGAGATACAGAGCTTGCGGCCAATGACATCGGCAAGTCTACCAGCGATGAGAGAACCGACAGCGGCACCACCGCAAAGAAGAGCGGTGATAGCACCTTGACGGTAGGCAGTGAAGTAGTAAGTACCGTCGGCGTTTTGTTGACCGAAGCGGCGGAGGAAATCAGACATTTGCCAGTAACCTTGCAGAATGTTAGCAACTAGCTTCAGGGGCTCTATCAGACAGTGAAGACATACCAGAGATTTGACCAGAAGCATAACCGAACATGAAACCACCGATGGAGGCAACAAGACCCATGAAGATGGCCATGAAGGTGACCTTGCCAGCAGGGGCAGGAAGCTCGTGGTTGCCGGCGGTGGACTCGACCTGACCAGCGGTCATGGCCTCGGTCTCAGTACGCTTGGAGAAGAGACCCATGGTGAAGATAGGTTAAGATGTTTGACTGGTTGTTGATGGGAAGGAAGGAAGAATGGAACCAGAGATGGGCGAAGAGGAGGTCTTATGACAGCCAGGCGAGGTCTGCTGGGGAGATCGAGAGGAAAAATGAGGAGAATCGAGTTTATAAAGGATGGAGCAAATCAATGGGACGGTAATAGATCGGGGTTGCCCTGGAGTGCTCCGGATGCAAAGACGGCACTCAAGGCGGGCGTGGGCAGAGAGTCGGTTGGAAATGATGGAGCACGAGACACTTTGGGGTCTGTTGATGGAGGTTTGGTTTCGATGCTTCACGCCCTGCACGGAGGATATATATGGGTCTAGGGAAAGGTCGAGCCACTAGCTGGAATCATGCAGCCGAGCAGCGACGTCAAACCATGACCCCGGTCTGATGATGGTTCAGGTCAGCTGCAAGCCAACAGCTTGGAGCCCAGAGCTGGACGAGAAGCTCTCGGGACGAAGCTATGAGCAAATTTTTGCTTTGCGTGCCGAAGACCGACTGAACCATCACGAATCGGAAGCGGAAGTTGCAGCCAAACATCTCGCGCAAACGCCCAGCTAAGGTGCATCAGCCCATCCAAAATGACGTCGAATTCGAGAGCTAATTGGACACCCAAGCAACGGCAAGACGAGAGATTTTTCTTCCTTGGAGATGGAGGGTTAGCCTGGGGCCCATTTTGGGGTTTGATTGCTCCAGGATCATGAGCACTCGCTTCGCAAGTCAGTGGGAGCGAGTCTGGGACAGCTCTGGGGCCTGATGCAAGCTTGCGAGAGCGTGATGTGGGTCATGGAAGGCGGCCAGAAAATGCATCGAAGAACATCTTGCCAAGCTGCAATGAAAGGGCCGTCGGAAAGGCAATATCGGCCCTTTGATCTTTTCTCGGCCCGTCTCGCAGCTTCCGAAGCCTCTTCTCAAGCCACCCGTAAAAGTCTTTTTCAACGTCTGTCGAGGGTCGGATGACGTTGGTTTCGAGATCTGGATGTCAACACTACACGACTCGACATTTGAGATCTGATCACGTCCGAAAAGACGGTGGTTTTGAGGGCTTGAAGTCGCTATCACGATGTCCGTCGCCTCTCGCTAGAATGCCAATTGCCTTGCGGACCGTAAAACATTTGGCCGACCGGCGAAGGACCGACCTCGGTGAGCGTGCAAAGTAGGCAGTGGTCTTACTTCGGTTTTGCTCCGTTCAACAGGTTCTTCTTCGGAACATGTTGGGAAGAAGACGAGATTTTACACACGGGTAGCCAATAGCATATGGCCGGCAAATTGGAGACGGTTATGGGAGACATGTCAAACATGCTTCAACATGCGTTTGCTCACGAATTGAGCCATGTAACCTGATGATCATCCCCCGAGACGTGCAGCCACGCGTAGACGATTGTACCTGTGTCAGCGCACCAGCGACCCACAGTTGCAGTTCGAGGTGGGATGAAAATTGAGGGTGGTGAGAGACGTTACGGGGATTAATGTGGTGGAAGTGCGGATGGCGCGGAGTGTGGTGGTGGGTGGTCGGCCTGCTGTATGCATGTGGTATGAGCGGGTGAAGTAGGAGCACCGTGGGGATGCAGCGGCGTATGGAGCAAAGCTGTAAGTTGAAATATGGCACGTCAGCGTGTGAGATTGTGTGATGGTCGGCATGTCAGACGCTGTGATACACTGCTTCGTACGCCTGGTATCTGGAGAGGCAGTCCATACTCTCTGTGTGCTCAAATCTGCAATTCTCACACTTGTCTCGCGAGATTGGAGTGATTCTTCCACTGTTGAAAAACATGATGGTTTGCAGACTAGACATATGTGTCCAAAGACAGCCGACAAAACATTGCTTTTCGATAAAGACTATACTATGCATCGAACCACTGTACATTCCTACAGCTAGACTTGCCACAAAGATTTGCGCATCGAGTAGAAGGGTTCTCTTGTACTGTTGTGAGATGGAGACGACAGAAAGCAGCAGATTACGATGGGCCGAGGCATGATCTTATCCGATAAGGCGGATCTATCCGACGACGCCTGCATCAATCAGCAGCGCGTAACTTGGACTCTGTCGCAGACCTGTAGCTGCGCGTCGACAAGTTTCACCAACGCACCGTCATCGCCATGGCAGAGTCACAGTCGCCTGCGCCGACGGGGGAAGCCCATCGTCTGGCCATGCAGGAGAATGCGCCGGCAATCTCATCGCCTCTCAACCCCGAGGTCAGAGGACGTTCGCAGCGCGAGCGCAAAGAGACGGCCAAAAAGCGAGAAGCCACACGCGGTACCACACCTACTGTCCCAGCTAAACGCAAGTCAACAGCCGTGTCGAGCAATCGCCCTGCCTCTGCCCAGTCCGCCCCGTCACCTATGCGCTTCCAGATTCCTCAGCCGAAAACATCAGACTACGACCCTCCCAAGCCACCAGTCTTTACCTCGCACGAACCCCTGCCATACACTACTCCGGACGGAAAGACGGAGCTCAAGAAGGTGACGGACCAGGCTGAAAACAAGCGCGGTTATCGCTACACCTTGGCAGTCGCCGACCCCAACTTTAGACACAAGCAATTCTATCGCCAATCTGACGGTCTGCCTTACGGAGCCCGCATGTCGTTCGAAGACGCCGACCGCTCCATCCACTACGATACCAGTGGCCACTTTGTGACCAATGCCAAAGGATGGCGCATGGCGAGAGCCAACGTCTGCGCGCGCGAAGGATCCCTGTACTACGAAGTGCGCGTCGTGCGCGGGGAGCCCAAGGTCCACTCTGAGAATGGCGCTGCACCAAAAGGACAAGAACCCCATGTGCGTATCGGCTGGGCTCGTCGAGAGGCCCCACTGGATGCGCCCGTCGGCTTTGACGGCTACAGCTACGGTATTCGCGACAAGAACTTCGAGCCCATGCACCGCAGCAGACCTTCCAAGCTCTTCCACCCGCGCACATCAAAGTCCAAGCCCAACACTCCCATCGACGTCAATGACAGCAT
>Ga0058697_10000073_pt1 | contig 56106 bp, 51 predicted proteins | sample AgamicAsMae_FD_66619 | JGI IMG/M metagenome (GOLD analysis project Ga0058697, IMG submission 66619) | Agave microbial communities from Guanajuato, Mexico - As.Ma.e | ecosystem: Host-associated > Plants > Phyllosphere > Phylloplane/Leaf | place: Guanajuato, Mexico | collected 2012-06-04
GTACTACTTCTACAACGACAAATTGGTATAGAGAAAAAAGAGAAAAAAGAGGAAGAAAAAACAGATCCCCAGAAAGAAAGGGCGCAGAGAGAAAGGTCCAGATGAGACATTCTCCCAGAAGGGACGTGGTGAGCATGAGTAAGTACAGTTGCGATGTTGAAGAACGCCTGGTATGTCCCCTGCTATAAAGTCGAGAGTGCTTTTTGTCGATTCCAGATCCTCATAACGACGCTGATAGGAGAGTCGGAGCATGATGCATATTATCTTCGTGTCTGTGACCTTGCCTTGGGTATCTCAGCAGTAGCGGAAAGCAACAAAGGTGTGTTGTCAAAGATTGGACAAGAATAGTAGTGTGGTAAGAATAGTCGGATCAGGGAAGAAGAGTAGGCTGGGTCTGCTGCGAAGGGTCGACAACCTGGTCCGAAAGTGCCAGCAGCAATTGTGCCAGACAACGCTTAGTGGCGGCATCATCACGCAAGACAGAAGAGAAGGTGGCGTCGCGAAGGGGCTCGGGCAAGCATTGGCGAAGAGCTTCACGAGCACGAGCGTTATCACTGAGACTATTGTGGTGGTTAGACAAGGACTCGGACACACATAGCGGAACTTGACATACCGAAGGAAGCATCTCACGACATGCTTCAGCAGACGCACCGTCTGCTGCTCAACAAGCTGGTTGACCATGTTGGAAAGAACAGTTCCAACAGCGTAGAATCGCTCGTAAGTCTGACAGATGTACTGTAGGCCGAGGTCATCGAGCAGGATCTTCTGGACGATGAAGATAGCAACCGTCTTGCTGAGTTCGCTACCTGTTTCCATGATGCGCAAGCAGAGAGGGATGATCTCAGTTGTGAGAAGGAAGTTGATGACCTCTGAACTGTCGTTCTTGACAAGGGCACCAATGACACCGAGAGAGGTAAGGCGCAGGTATTCGAAAGGTCTTGACTTGGATGTCGTGTTGAGGAAGGGATAGAGGAATAGCGGGATGTGAGCACCCAGGAAGAGGCCACGAGTCTCGCCGTGCGAGGCCACACACTGAAGCAAAGCCAAAGCATTGCAAACACGGTTGGATGCAGCTGCTGTCAGCTGCGAAGGGTTCAACAGAGGGTAGACTGAGATGATCTCTTGCAGAAGCGAAGTCATAACGCCTAGGTCATGTCAGCGGCTTGGTCAGTCAAGACGTTATACAGGGGTTGATACCGAATGAGTGCCACAGAATCAGAGCCAACTCGGGAACCTGTTCCCTCTTCTTACTCAGCTCGAGGAGAGCGCCTTCGCGCGTCTGAGGGTTCATCATCTGGGCGATCCACTCGAGTACGCGGCGGTTCTCGTCACTAACGGCGCCGTCGCTCGACTGGAGCTGGAGCTGATGTTCGTGCGAAGGCTGCATGCTGGCGGCTGAAGCGACGTTGTTCACAGCGATGCGGTTGTAGTGTTGTTGTTGGGCAGCTGCGGCAGCTTGGGCGGCGGCAGCAGCTTGTGCCTGAGCCTGAGCCTGAGCCTGCGCTTGTGCTTGAGCCTGGGCTTGGGCCTGTGCCTGCGCCTGAGCGTGTTGCTGCTGGAGACCATGGTGCGACTGCTGGTGGTGGTGAGATTGCTGCTGCTGCTGTTGTTGCTGCTGCCATTCCTGAGGCGCATAGTGCTGCTGGTGTTGGCCATGGTGTTGATGCTGGTGCTGGTGCTGATGCGAGAAGACATGCTGCGAGGGCAGCATCTTGGCTGCGCGGCTGCTGAATGTAGACAGATTGAAGGGTTTGGGCGGTGAAGCTTCGAGATTGACGAGTGCGAGGGACGCGGGACGACGAGACGACACGAGACGAGAAGGAGCGGCTGGTTGTTACGGTCTGACTGAGTGTTAGAGAGGAAGGCACTCCTCCAACCGCACACGCTTCCTCGACTCCACTCGGCCCGCGAAGCTTATTCCGTCTGTATTGGTGGTCCGTGCGCGACTGCCATCATCTGCTGTGACTAGCCGTCGAGAGTGAATGTATCGAGGTTGCTAAGTGAGGGATCGAGTGAGCGTGAACTACTGCTTGTCACTGATGGAACAAGGCAAATTCACAACTTGACTTACACACACCCGCATACCCCGAAGATTTCAACTCGTGCTTGCGATCCTTATTCATATTCATGCTTCTCGAGCCAAAGGGCTCCGATAATTAAACCCATAAATTCTGCCTCATGCTTCATCCAAACGCCTCAAGAATGCCTAAGATGCCATCTTATACCCGTGCCTTTCATTACCTCCACCACCTGCCTCCATACCTGTTTACAGCTTCAGCTCGTTCAAAATGGTTTGCGCCATGTTCTTGTACTGCCACGTGCCGCCATCCACCTTCTTGAACTGGATGCCGTGCAGGCTCAACAAAGGCACCTTGACCACGAAGATCTCGAACTTGAGTACCATGCCTTCACCCAGATCACTCTGCACATGTGTCGATGTTTCACCAGCGGCTCGGTTATGCTGCTGCCCGCGAACTCTTCTCTCTTCGTCATCATCAGAACTGTCGCTAGCAGTGTAGCTGTTATCGCGTCTCGGACGAGGAGGAGTGGGTGTCGTTGGTTCGGTATTGCCTCCTCCCATCAACCCACCGAAACTGATCTTTCGTCTGTGACTTCCATAACCCATGGCTGCTTGGTCATCCTTGGGCTTCTCCATGTCGATACTAGGAGCATGACGACAACTGAAACCGCCCTTGATCTCGCGGTACTCGACGCCAAGCTGCTTCAAAACTCTGATGATGTCTGTGCGAATCACAGCCAGAGGCTTAGAACTGGTAGTTGACACACTAAACAAGCCCTTGAGGTAGACAGGTTTGATGCCATTCGGGCTCTCGCTGGCGCCGTTAGTCGAGCGGACTGCTTCAACCTCCCGCAAGTCCTGATCAGTCTCTTCCGGTACGTCTTCAGTGCGAGTATCCATTCTTCGAGCTCTGCGTGCTTGGAAACTCTCCTTACGACCGTGACCCATCGATTTGGTTCTTGAGGTCAGAGGCATTGTTCTGGAACCAGAGGCTTCAGCATCCGAAGAAGCATCACCGTATTGCCTGTCACCGCGTCTGCTGGGTTGAGGGGTCATGGCCGTGGGTCGAGCACTTGATCCCTCAGAGACACCTCGGCGAGAAGTATCGCGATTGTGCTCGGCAGCACTAACACTAGTAGAACGTCCTAGACCAGTGCGCTCAGGGGTTGGTGTAAGCAGTTCCGCTGGCTTCTCGACAGCAGGCTCTGGCTGTAGTCTGTTGGCACTTGGGTCTCGCTGTCTCCTCATGCTGAAACTCTTTCTTGGGGTCGTGTAGGCATCATTAGTCGCTGCTGGGGCTGGCCTTTCAGGGTCCTTGTGTCGTCTGGTGCTTAGCCTGCGCAGTAGGCCCACTGCAGCGCTCTCCTTCTTTACTGGCGTGTGATCAGGTGGAGGTAGAACAATGGCAGGAGATGGCACTGGTGGCACGCGATTGGTCGATCTCGCCTTCTTCGCGTCTTCTTGCAGCTCGTCCTCGCCGTGCGTTCTGGCGCGTGGACGACTTCGGCCTCCGGTTGGTGCCTCTCCAGCCATCTCGTACGCAGCAGTGTTTGTGTAAGCAGCCGCGGGTGGCTGGAGATCCGGCAGCTGCAATGGCTTCTCGCCAGGTGAGCGTGGCATGGACAATGCGCCTGGATTTGACTCCCTCTCTTCGCGTTCAATCTTCTCCTTGGCCAGGAAGTAGATGGAGAGCAATGGGTTGTAGGCATTCAGAGGGTCTGTGCCCAGTTGTACAGCTTCAGACGAAGGGCCAGTCAGAGTATCGCGACTCGTTGTGGACTTCCGTCGCTTGTAAAAGTCAAACATGCCACTTTGCTTGTTTTGGGAGTCCGCAAGGCCAGATTGTTGGCGGCGTTCCATGGCGACCACAGACTTTTGGTACTCTTCAGACTGTACGATCTTGGTGAGTTGTTGCTCGATGTATTCTGCAGTACCGAAATCGAAGCCGTCCATCTTTTTGAGGACTCGTGGATCCAATGGCAGTTGTAAGGGTTTACGAGGAGGAAGGTAGTTCTCGGGTGGACCACCAAATCCTTTCGTCATCCAGGGATGTACCAGGATCTCTGCAAGAGTAGCGCGTTGCGCAGGATCTGTCACAAGCATACGCGCGATCAAGTTTTTGCACTCTAGAACTCAAGTCAGCATCGATCGATGGTATACAGAAAGTAGTCTGCACGTACCTGCACTCAGCCAGGGCGGATACTCTACTGCTCCCTTCTTGATTTTGGCATGCAGTTGCGGCATACTCTGGTCGTCGAACGGTACCTTGCCACAGACAAGGACATACAAAACAATGCCAAAACTCCAGACATCAACTTCAGGGCCGGTATAAGCTTTTGCCTGCAAAAGCTCAGGTGCAGCGAAGTAAAGAGAACCACAGAAAGTCTTGAGAAGGCCCTTGGGCGAAAAGGTGTTGCTCAAGCCAAAGTCGATAATCTTGATATCGCCAGTCTTGCTGATAAGAATGTTTTCAATTTTGAGATCACGGTGGACAATGCTGTTGCGGTGGCAGTAGTCGAGTGCACTGGCAATTTGGCGACCAAACTTACGCGCCTGCTTCTCCTTCAGGCGACCGTGCGAGATGATGTAGTCAAGCATCTGACCACCGTTGACGTATTCAAACAACATGTACCAGTGGTAATTGGTGCGCACGACATCTCGCATACCGCAGATGTAGGGGTGATCGACCAGAGTGACAATAGCGGCTTCACGGGCGGTACGCACTTCTTTGGAATGATCGGCTCTTTCGCGATCCTGGGCATTGCGATGCTCGTCGGTTGACTGGCGAGGGACGATTTTGACAGCAACCTGGGAGACATCAGTAAGCGGAAACGAATATGCGCAGAGTATGGGGTGAGGCTACTTGTTCGCCAGTCTCCTTGTTGCGAGCCAGCTTTACTTTTCCCATACTGCCTGCACCGATGGTCTTTCCGAGATCCCAGTGACCGGTAGTTGCGTCTACAGTAGTTCTTCGACGAACATTGGTTCCAGAAGTTGAGGTAGCACGTGTACCATTCGAAGCAGTAGAGGAAGGCATTTCTTGAGAATGATATCTTGACTGACTGGCCGAAGCAGTGTTTCTCGTCGAGTCGGAGCGAGCAGGAGCGTCAGGGCGATTGCGAGACGAAGAGGACTGCTGCGCTAGGTTTGATTGCTCATGGTCGTTTCTGGCGACATTGGCGAGCTGGGGTGCAGCCGAGGCAGAGGCGGAGCGAGTGTGGGAGTGAGATTGCGAAGGTTGACGACGAGGAGACGGAGGCACGTCAGGACGAGCAGGAGTTGTCTGAGGACGGTCTGAGGGTGGTTGGCTCATGTGGGTACGGCGCACGCTGTTTGGCGTGTTGGGAATGGCGGCGGCAGACATGAATGTTGAGGGCGCGGTATGTAAGCGCAAGTCGTGCAGAACGAGCGTGTGGGCACTGCGCTACCGGCTGGATGTGAGGGCCCGACACACGAGGTGGTACAAACGCGTCTGGGGGCTTATGCGACTTGTCGGGGGCAGATGAGCCGAAAACAACTGCTTGTTGTTGTTGTTGGAGTGAGGAGGATGGTCGGAGCTGTTCAGTCGTGTCGGTCGCTTTGTTTGGGCAGCGCCTTCCTGTCTCAGAGTGCTTTCCAAAGCGCGAATCGTCTCTGCGGCAAGCACGCACTCTTGACAGCGAGTGATGAGGCGGTTGCGAAAAGGGCGTCAGACACTACAGCGCCGATGACATGGACGAGGTTGGGTTTGTTGTGGAGAAGGTTCGGTGTCACTCTGTCTGGCCCGTAGTCTGTGGTTTCATCCAGCCACCATCCACATGAGCCTCGATGACCTTCCAACTTTCGATATGCCCATGCAGCGCTCAAATCTACCTGACGGGTACCTGTGAACAACTTTGCAACCTTGGAGTGCCCTCCACTATCGCCGTATGCTCATGTTGGGCCTACAGAGCTTCTTGTTGGAAGTGGTTTTTGTTTATGTGACTTATTGGACCTGATTCATTCAACGCCGATCTGCCCGCACTCCAACGGCTGTCCGCCATCGACCATCCACGCTCGACTTGGATTCTCTTTCCATCACCGCTAGACACAACACATTGCCCACCCATGCCGTGACGTAAGTACAGCGACTTCAACACTCGCCGAATCATCTTAGTGCTTGACACCATGCAAACAGAAACTGAGAATGTCATACAAGCGTTCAAGAGACAATTTTGAGTCCGACCAACTTCCTCAATTTGCCCTCTTCGGTACACCGCTCCCGCCTCTGGACTCGGATACCCGCGACGATGGCTCCTATGTTCCTGTGTGGAAGCAAGATGCCCGCGATGAGCAGGGTCGAAAGCGCTTCCACGGTGCTTTCACCGGAGGCTATAGCGCTGGTTACTTCAACACCGTAGGCTCAAAAGAAGGCTGGGCTCCCTCGACCTTTACCTCATCGCGTACGAACCGCCGCAAAGATGCTCAAGTCGCCCGCCCCGAAGACTTCATGGATGACGAAGACCGCGCTGCAGCCGCAGAAGCTCAGAAACTCCAAACCCAGGGCGACTTTGCTGGCTTGGGCTCCACTACCCAGGATCAGGTGCGCCGCGGCTTGGTGAGCGATCTGTTCATACCGGCAGGAGAAACAATTGGCGTAAAGCTTCTGCAGAAGATGGGCTGGAGACAAGGACAGGGCGTTGGGCCCAAGGTTAGGAGGAAAGCACGCACTGGGGATACTGCTGGCTCTGCTCCTAACGACGAGACACACCTCTTTGCCCCCGAAAACTCCCGTATGGTAGCCTTCAATCGGAAGAAAGATCGCTTTGGTCTTGGTTACTTTGCCGGAGAACGTTTGGGCCAGACCAGAACCATCGTGCAACAGGATGACCAAGACGAAGATGAGTCTGAGAATCTTGGCCGACTTATCAAACCAAAGTCCAAGGCAAAGCGAAGCGGATTTGGTGTCGGCGTCTTGAACGACACTGGCTCGGACGAGGAGGATCCTTACGACATGGGCCCCAAGATATCTTACAATCGTATCATCGGCGGTGATCGGAAGAAGAAGAAAGGTGGTATCCTTGCAACCAATGCTAATCCTGCCTTGAGAGGCCTGAAAACGCCAACCTTCCTGTCTAGAAAGCTGGGTCAGAAAAACAGCAATGGTTTCAGAAAATGCCATGATGGTCGTCTTCCACTCGACGGCTTCGTATTAGCTTCATCTCTGCTGCTGAACATCCAAGACAACAAACATCCGCCTCCTGAAGTTCCTGAAGGGTGGGAGCCGAAGAAAGCTACTTCTGCGACCAATATTGACTCATCGTCTCATCAATCTACAGCCGATGCTGCTCGAGCCTCTACTATGGATCCAGCCAGAAGAGCAGCTGCTCTCGGAGAGGAACAGCTTCCTGGCAAGTCCATCTTCGATTTCATGAGTAAGGAAGCACGTGATAGGCTCGTCACGGCGACAGGCAGATCAAATCTTCCATTGGCACGAGGAGAAGCCGCCCCTGAAGGATGGCAAAGATCAGACGTTGACAAACAGAGGTCTTTGTGGGACTTGGTACCCAAGCTGGACAGTACAGTGGCAGCCTCGGCCTTGCAACGTGGCACGAGTGGTTGGATGCCCTATGCTGAAGATGAGGCCAAACGAGCCCGCTATCGCTCATTTCTTGAGTCTTGTAGCGGACAACGCGACGCATTGCCTGAACGTGTCAAGGGCTCGACGATCGATGAGTGGACGAAAGAGATGCGTGAGTTCGCACAAGCGGCCGAGGTCTTTAAACCAATCTCAGGTCTCATGGCATCCCGCTTCACCAGCTCGTCATCAGCTCCTCGATTAGCGACAGACACATTGCCATCGAGCTCTGAACGACCTTCCAAATCCGAAGATCCTGCCGAAGCCGCTGCGAAGATTGGCATGTTTGGCCCCATGACCCGCACTCGTGTCCAATTCTACCCTACTCGTCTACTCTGCAAACGGTTCAATGTCAAAGCACCGGCTCACGCTGATCCAGGCAATGGCCCCACAGGCGATGATATTGCAGTCTCAGACAGCAGACTCGATGTAGTGTCGCAGAACAAGATGGATCAAATGATGCGTGAGACATGGTCACGGCCAACAAATGCCTCTACGACGAGTGACGCGACTCCTTCAGCACAGTCAGTCCAACCTCAAGTCAGACTACAGGTAGATGTCGAGGTCAACGAGGCCATTGAAGCACAAAGACCTGGAGACGATGTCTTTAAAGCAATCTTTGGCAGTGATAGCGAAGATGAATAGGTAGTGATCATGGTAGAAACACCACCGATAGAATGACTCCGCTGTGTCCTCTCAATTCAGAACATATGACGACGGCCACCTTGGCCAATGCTCATGTCGTCTACAAGGTGAGAGCTCGGTCCCATCGTCAAGGTGACCCTGATGAGCAATACACTCAAATCACCGTCAACCTGGTCGAACAACCGGACCACGGCACATAGTACCGCGATATTGTGACGATCTGGTACTTGAGCTACGAGACATGGTCAGGTATATCATTCTACATCCTTCCAGAAAAGTAAAGGGGCTGGGAGATTGGGTATGAGCTTTTGTCCGAGACTTCAAAAAGCACTCTGGGAGATGCATCCGACGGCCCATCAATTACAGAGGTCATTTGAGCACTACACGTTGCGTGTTGCTCGGCCGGATTCGTGTATATACTGAGCCGCGCGCAAACGTGAATGGCGCTATGAGGTAGACGAGAACGAGCGAACAAAGTTTCGGTGCAATATGCGGAATAATGACAAAAGCATAACCATAACCTGATCTCTTCTGAATGCCTCAGGATGTTGCCACAGGCGGCGGCAGCAGAGACGGGCAATGTGCCGAGCATGCAAGACGTAATAGAGTAGTATCAAGAGGCCACACCAGGCTTCTCTACCCGCAGTGTCGGTTGGAAAAGAGAGACAAGAATTTATATTGCAAGCAAGCGATTATCATACTGCGGCAATATTGCTGTTCTCTGGCCCTCAGATGCCGCGTTCACCGAGAAACCAGAACGCCCCTGTGCTGTCCATCATCCCCAACCTCCCTCCCTCTTGTGTTTCTCAATTATGGAGAATACTCGGTAACGCGTAGATGGGCGGTATGTGATAATGCTGATGGGCAGCGCCGTCGCAAGCCGGGGGGAAGCCACAAGTCTTGCCCTTTGCTCTGCAAGGACCTTCCTCTTGCGCATGTGATCCAAAGCCCAAAGCTAAGACTCTGCAAAAGCACGAACTCGTTGAACAGTGAGAGGGTCGAACGATAGCCAGACGTACGTGATCGTCCGAGGCCGACTTGAGGCCAGCAGGGCGAGACATACAATGGATGATACAAGCAGTCCGCGAGGGTTTAGTCTTACTCTCTGCCCGCGTTGCCCCGGCAACCACACCAAGCTCCACACACACAAGTTGTCTCACAAGAGGGCAACCAGCCGACAAAGCAAAGAAGAACACATTTTGCTTTGGCTTGCCGGATACTTCCTTTCGTACGTAGTTGGAAGGCCAGCGCTGGCACCTCGTAAAGGAGAGAGAAAACTCTTCCTTTGACTGGGTAACAGAGCGGCCAGCGTGTTTTGGTAGGGCAGGTGAGCCAGACTTCTGGAAGCCACGTACTGTGTTGTTTTGCCAATGCGGCTCATTGTTTCGGGACCTTGGGAGCAAAGGTAGGGGACAGACCAGAGCTCTTCTTTCTCAGGCCCAAGGGGGCTGGCTGGCTGTCTGATTGAGCAACAGTGAGGCGGACCCGGTGACTGGTTCAGATGATTGATGAGTGGCAATTAGGTGCACATGCGCACAATATTCACACACAAGCATCAGAGGAGCCAAAGCGACACGAATCCTTCGTTCCAACTATATTCTAGAAGCCTAGACTAGAGGCATTGTAGCAGAATCCGCTCCTGTAGATCCTCACAGAGCCGACAACCCTGCCGGTATTACTATTGCAAGGAGTGATGGTTTGGCTTGTAGTGATAGCATTTCGAGTGGAGATTTGGTGGATATGAGCTCTCGCTCTTGCCTGGGAAGGCTGGAGAGTCGTCTTGGCTCGACAGCTTGTACATCTGTAATTCCACTTAGCTAGCCATGGGACGTGGTCTGACACAATGGAGTAGATTGGGAATGAGCTTCGTGAACACATTGGAAATCTCGCAAAGCTCGCATAGGCTTGCTTGACAATTCTCACGTAGCGACATTGACATTCATGCAATATCCAGCATCCATGTGCTCGGTAATGATCAAAACCCAGGTCAATGTCTTGGGACACGGCTATCGTCGCAGACAGATGGTCTGTCAGCCCAGTGGCTGCTGCTGATGTTGCTGCGATGCGCGCCCAAGCGACACTACAGACTTCCCTTCAATCACAGATAGCCTCGTGGTGAATGTTACTCTGCATGGGACACGTGGAAAAAGGCTTTCCGGAGCCGGCTGCTGTGCGACTGGGACGCGGTCATCATTGTCAGACATCGGATCGTCTTCAAGCCAGGATATCATCATCATCTATTCTGCCGCCCACGGCAAGGTGTGAACGCATGATTGTCATGAAGCCCCAGATACTCCGCGAAACAGAGATCTTGGTACACCATCGATGAGTGTACGGTATCAACACGGACAGGCTTCGGCAGGGCCCTCGTCTCAGAGTAATAGCTAATGACGACTTTGGTGTCGGACTCGAGATTTGAGTACGACTGCAGGCTGCAGCAACATTGCTTTTTCCCGCGGTGACAGACAGGGGGTACAAACTTGTTCCTGGATATCCAAAACAAAAGAAAAAGATCGGCCATGACACACTGCGTAAACAAAGGTGAAGCCTGCTGCTCCTATTCTTATGACGTGACATGCAATACGAAAGCAGGTGGACGGGGTAGCTTCTGCTGTCTTTGCGCGCGAGCTGCGCGAATGTGTCGCGCGTGCGGCGTCAGATGCAGAGATGTTTTTATGCAGGTTTGAATTCCGCCAACCCCCGGCCACCAAGGAAAGATATAGCGAATCACAGCGGAGGGGAAATCCACGAATCGCGACAGTCTTCAGGTCGCGGCGGGGAGTGTGGAAACGCTCGCTTGGTCAGTCCGGTAGGCAGATCAAGGGGACCAGCACACCAGATAAGCGCACGGCAGCGAGCTTCATCTCAACAACCCGTTGTCATGTCCTGAGGTTGTCGAAGGGTCCACCGATCTTTCTCCTGGCTCTTGAGTACAGTTTGCGGCACTGGACATCCCGAAAGTCAAAATCGAGACCAGTCGTCGGTGATCTCAGGCAGGGCTTGATTGTCCAAGTAATTATAGCAGACCTGCCAACGGCTTTTCTCTTCGCTGCTGCGTAGAAGGATCACTGTCCTCACGGTTCGCGTAGGCGAGCATAGAGTCGACAACTTGACAGCCGGCATAGTAGTAGAGATCAGACATGTCATATGGATTCAAATGAATCTCTTTCGCGAGTAATCTTAGATTAAACCTTGAGGTTCTGAGCAATGAGCATGGGCCAAGTTTACCTGTGTCATCAATAACAGGCACAACTCCGAATGCATGCGGTGGACGTGACTGCTCTGGGAAGTAGCGAGCATGACTGTGCCTGCCATTTATTGATGTCGACTATCCGAGGGCCGCCGTTTCCTTCTTCGATATTCTCCCGTCACTGCCACAACAACTGCCCTCGTCGCTTCCCAATCAAAACAACCAGCAGAGCTCTGTTTCAAGAGACCAGCCAGTGCAGCCACAAGCGGTCTTCTCTCGCCTTGACTCTCCGCCCACCATAGGCAAGTCGACCATCTCGCACGGTTGCCGAAGAGTCGCACGGTCGCCGGATCATATCAGAGTATTCGCTTTCTAACTCGATTACCCATATTAGTCGATATCTCTGTCGTGGATGCCTTCTGGCGAGAGTTTCACAAGCTGCATCTATCTCTCGCGACACTGCTCCTCACGAAGCCTCCCTTCAGGGTGATCGCAGCCCTGTCCGGCCGAGCTTCTCCAAAGCTCAAATTCAGGGGCTGCCCAACTAACAATAAACCATTCACAAGCACAGGCCGCTGGTCAGTGACTCGTGGTTTGAGGTCTGACTCTGACCGCCGCCTTTCCGTGTGAAGGTCCCAGCCACTTTAGCGCGCCGCCAGTGCGCCACGAACGGCCGCAAGATCTACGCACACTACGCTACTCTTGCCTGCCCATTGTCCTTGGGGTCCTCACGTCCTCTACCTTGGACACCGAAATTCCTTTTTCCTTCCCATAACAACTCCCACGCTCCTTTGTCTATTTTTCGCTCTTTTTGTTTCCCTCCGAATCTGGATCCGCTCACTTACCGCTTACCATCGATCGATCAACCATCAAACTATCATACCCGTTACACTGCTACCAACTAATCCTAATACACGCGCTTCCCCTCAAGACAACTCCAACGGCCTCCCGAGTCCTGATTGTCTTGCTCACCGTTCCAACACGTTGATATCGTATGCCTAGGCTTTGATCCTACTGAAACCGGTATGCATGCACCTCCACATCCAATGGGTAGCCAGCCATCTTGTGCAACACGGACTGACGCTTTCTATCAAGAGTTTCTCTCTTTCATACTCTGCACTTCATCTGCATTTAGATGCAGTGAAGTATCCATCACAAGTTTCTGCGCTCAGACTTGATATCATCAAGCAAGCTTGTATCAACCATGACTGTTGCAGTAGACAACTCATTTCGTGGCTGGTCCTCGAATACTAACACCGGAGCTATGTGTCTGGAGGACAAGTATGAGATCATCAAAGATATTGGTGATGGCAGCTTCGGAAGTGTCGTCCTCGCAAGGACAAGGAGCGCTGGCGCTCATCTTGTGCGAAGAAACACTTTGGTATGTCGATCACCGAACGTTGTTACCATCCGGTCACGTCTAATCAAACCTTATAGGTTGCCGTCAAGACCATGAAGAAGACTTTCGAATCCTTCTCACAATGTATGGACCTGAGAGAAGTCATCTTCCTCAAGTCGATACCAGCGCACCCTCATCTTGTGCCGGCTTATGACATATTCCTGGACCCCCTCAGCAAGAAGCTGCACATTGCCATGGAGAACATGGATGGCAACCTCTACCAGCTGATGAAGACGCGGGACCACAAGCCCTTTGATGGCACTGTTGTCAAAAGCATCCTGTTCCAGATTCTCGGCGGCCTGGAGCACATTCATGAACACGGCTTCTTCCACCGCGACATCAAACCCGAAAACATCCTTGTCTCCTCCTCAGCACCCGACACACAAAGCGCTTTCAAGCGATACTCGTCATTAGTCACACCTCCCTCGACACCTCCCACTTACACCATTAAGCTTGCCGATTTCGGACTGGCAAGAGAAACTCACTCCATGGTTCCCTACACAACATACGTCTCGACTAGATGGTACCGTGCACCCGAAGTACTCCTAAGAGCTGGCCAGTACTCTGCGCCTGTGGATATCTGGGCGTTCGGTGCCATGGCCGTTGAGATTGCAACACTGAAACCTCTATTCCCTGGCGGCAACGAAGTCGACCAGGTTTGGAGAGTCTGTGAGATCATGGGAAGCCCCGGTCTTTGGGTCAACAAGCATGGTCAAAAGCTGGGAGGTGGAGAGTGGAAAGATGGTGTCCGCCTAGCTGGCAAGCTCGGATTCTCTTTCCCTAAGATGGCTCCTCATCCCATGGAGACTATTCTCCAAGCACCTCAATGGTCCGCAAGCTTCGCCAAGTTTATCACCTGGTGTCTGATGTGGGATCCTGCCGTCCGTCCTACCTCGACACAAGCCCTTCAACACGAGTACTTTGCTGATGCTGTCGATCCTGTGAGACCCAAGTCGTCAAACACTGCCAAACTCCTTCGCAGCAAAAGCTCTACCCTGATCGGCCTCGAGAACTCGCCAGACTCTACACAAGGCAGTATCTCGCTCAAGAAGTCGTCGTGGTTCAGGAAATCCGTCAGCACTGCAGACTTCACACCGCGTACAGAGCACGCTTCTCAAGCGCCCACATCCAACCCTTCGCCCATCAACGCTAAAGCCGCCGAAGGCACTGGTTCGATTAAACTCCGCCCTCCGTTCGCTAAGAGAGCAACGTGGAACAGTGCCGTACCGATACCTATCCTGCCATCTATCAAGCCAGTCTCGCCGATACACGATGCTGTGACCGCCGCCGCCGCCGCCAAGTCAGAAGCCACCGAGAAGAAAAAGATCTCAAGGCAGCTATCTGTCAACTCCCACGGCAATCACTATGCAGAGTATCACCGTCAGGAAGCCGAGAAAGCTCTCAATGGCCTGAGCGGTCTTGCTTCGCCCACTGGAAGCATCAGAGAAAGCTTCTTCTCTCACCTTCGCAAACGAGCTCGACGATTCTCCGGTCGTAACCAAATTCCAGGATCGCCAGGACCTGAGGAGCCCGAACCAACAAGCGTAGGATGTGCACCATGGGCATCAAGCAACCGATCATCACTGTCAGTTGAGCCCCCCGCTCGCGACTCTACCGCCGATACAGGGTTCTCGGAACTCGACAAGGCCTTGGAAAGCGTTCGCTCTAGCCTTGACGCTCGCGCGTCAAACGCGCCTGCCAGACAAGTCCAGCGCATGTCAAGCACGCCCATCCTGAAGCGTCACCATTCGCTGTCCACAGTAAATGATGGACGCACCTCGCCTGCACTTTCCGTCAACGCACAAACTACTAGCCGAACGCGGCGATCAGTCAGGCAATCGCTAAACCCTCGTCAAACATACGAGACCCCTGATGAAGAGGAGGAGTTGCTTGACGAGGCATTGACCAACGCGCGTCGGGCAGCAAGACGACTCGAGAAGCCCACCCCAGCCAAGCCGTCCTCGGATAAAGAAAACACCAGACCTCCAATCGCGCACGTGACATCAGATCCCGGCTATATGTCTGCCTACCTGACACCGTCACCTTCGAAGGACAACAACCTAGGTTTTGGGCAAACGGACATGACCCCTACTAAGTCCATGGTCATCACACCACGAAGACAGCGCGACAGTCTGAACCCTCAATGGCCTACACCACCCTATGACGATTACGAGTGGGCTTCATCAGCCGCAGCATCCATCCTTGCTGTGCATTCGGGGAACAAACTCAAGTGATCCGTCGCTTTGCTCGTCATCCCGGTTGCCATCGTTTCTGAGCCAACAGGCTTCCTTCATCACTACCTACATGCATTGTACCTATCTGGCTTTCACACGTTGTACATACCGGATATGTGCTCCGTCACACTCTGGAGTTGATTATCACCATCATCTAGCTATCAGCATTTCCTAGCGTCACTTCGGCATCTTGTTTTTGTTTCTTTATTTTCTTCCGGCTACCAAGTTTCAGTTTCATACCCCGGCCCCAGTAGAGAGCGCCACTGTTCTGTCGATCTTTGCTTGGAAAGGTGCAATACCTTCTCTGCATCAATTGCATATTGCACATATCTACATGGTCTTTTATCATTTTGCAACGGGTTCGCTTGCAGCGCTTCTCGGCTTTCATTGCGCAGCGCATTATCACATTTTGTTGGCGTAGACAGCGCACCTCGACTCGCTTCGAGCAGCCTTGGTTTTCTTTTGTCATCTTCAATCCGGAGAGGAAGCTACGGTGTTCTGACGGCGTTCCCAACTGTACAGACATTGGGTGGAGATCGGACGGAAAATGGGCTTATACACTTTTTATCGGACACAGTATGGCTGGAAGATAGACAGTCGGTCCACTTGTCTGTACATACGCACTTCTTAGATATACACAGCATCTTGCACCTCAAGCTCATTTTGAATGTCTCGATCCTTTCGATCGTTACAGCTGTCAATCGTTTCTTCTCTCTACTCTAATTCCTTGATGATCCGATCATCACAACAAACAATGGAAACCTACCTTGGTGAGCACACATATGTACGAGTCACGAAATCACTTCAATAGCTCCATATTCAGACAACAGCCCTTGGTTTATCACAGTAGTCAGGAACCTTTCGCGCCGTTGGATAATGACTAGAGATAGTTCCAGCGGTCCGAGATGAGCAAGCGGAGCATTCACGCATTGGATTGCCAATACCAGTGACGGCATCGCTGTATGGACAAAGACCTTGCTCAACTGGACGCAAGAGTCTGCGCATCATCTGTCGCATAGCGATCAGGATTCGATCAGGGTGGATGTCGTGCATGCAAGCGTGCATACACGACGCCAATCCTGCAACCTGCCCGTCTAATGCAGGCCTGGTTCAGAAAGGCTGCAGGAGACTCGCTGCACCTCGCACGAGCGAGTGAGGGCTGACACAGAAAGCCCCAATGTTCCAATTTCCCGTCCTAAACCAAAGATGTACTCGCTCGTGCAAGCCGCCGTGAAGAAAAGCGCGGGCGAGCCCCCGCCGCCGTTGGAACGAAGAGGGGCTGCATCGAACGGCGCTGTCTCAGCTGTTTTCAGAGCGCTGTCACGAACGAACCTGCAGACCTAAGTCGGTCAGAGTACCAGCCCCTGCCTAAGCTGAAGAACGTCCATGACTCGATTGTCGCTCTTGCCTTGGAAGCCCGCATCCCGTTGTGGACTGTCTTTCTAGCAAGAGCCGGATTGGAAGCCAGTCCATACCGACCACAGCCACGTCTTCCGTGGTACCACAATCGTGGTGTGCTAATACGGCCCGCTGCCCGCTGCCTCTAACCCTCTTTTTCTTCCTTTTTCTCCATACACACGTGCTGTTGAGCCTCCGAAGATCTTACTCTCCGCGGAAAGTTACAAGTCAATCTGATCGTTTCATTGAGTCCTTCTTTCGCTGGCGCCCGACGGTGTTGTCTCTGCCCATGGTCTTCATCCAATATTGACATCAAGTGCCATCGACCTTCCCTCAGGATCAATTCGTGCCCAGGACAACAGGTTTCGACCTAAGGCAGTGCATACGCCACGGATGTCGCGGCTACAGTAGTGATCCCACCCACAGCAAGAGTTCTGCAACCTGCAACCGCTCACAGATCGCGCTTCCATCTCCACCTGGTCTTCGGGCTCGAGCCGCTCTCGAAAGGGCAGGTACAGTCCCGCGTTACCGATCGATTCGCAGCGAGCATCATGCTTGTAAGAATCCCAGCTCATGCGTGCGGAGAAGGCAGTCAAGGTTCGGGATGACACGCATGCAGACAACACTTCCTTCGGTCTTCGACAAATGGCAGGCACTGAAGAGTTGTACATGTCAACATGAGCACCGGAGTGTTTCTTGTGACTTCATAGCCGATCTTTCCGGTATTTGCTCATGTTCTCCGCCAAGAGGGAGTTTCGAGTCGTGCGGTGTGCGAAAACACTTCGACTCCAATCATATCACAGTGACCGAGTCAACAAAGTGATACCCTAACCTGCCCTACCAATTGGAGCGGTCTCGCCTACTCACCGTTGTCCGAGCTGTTTACGGAATACTGTCTGCCCTGATCTGCATTGCAACTCTATAAACGATGGTGTGTGTTGCAAAGACGGCAGGATTCAAGTGTGCTTGGCTATGGTATTGCCTTGGTGCGAAGGCAACGTTGATGCCTGTTTCCAGCTGAGCCCCCACTCACACGGACTTTTCTCCGATAGCTGGATGACATCCAGAGGGCGCCGTGACGAGGTCCACTCGAGGGCTGAGAAGGAACAGTTCCAGGTTTATACACTGATAGTACCATGGAGAAGGAGCATCTGCTCTACCGCTCTTACTGTTGTTAAGGCAGCGATTCTTGTGAGGCTACTCCTTCCGCGGTACACATCCACCACAGCATCGCTGAAATCTCTAAGAACGTTGTTGTGTATCTGATGAACCACAGAGTCTCCCGCGTACGCTGCATGGAAGATAAGTCTGATCAGTACATGTTCACAGTCATGCACGATAATCGATTCCTGACAGTATGAAAAACTTCATACCAGGCATGATACATGTATGAGAGAGTCCATACTTTGGCAAGAGCCATCGAGTCTACTCACGCTTCCTCTGATAATCTAGTAGTGAGGGTCCTGGCTATCGTGCTCCTTCTTGTGATGCCGAGCATTTCGTGCGCCAATGGTCATTGAGAATCTCTACCTCTCAGGTCTATCTCAATGGACAAGGTAACCCACTAGCAGTACTTGAGATTGTCCTTATCGTCATTCATAAGTGTTCATATGGCCAATTCCACATAGCTTTCGAGGATCATGTCAGTATGCGTTGTGGACGTGTCTGCTGTCCATCACAGCATGCAGTCGGGCACTGAAAGCTGTTGCAATAACACGCAGCAACATTAGAACGACCAAACTACACAAGAATTGTAGTGTTGACTTTCATAGTCACCATGCAATCGACACCACTGTCTCTATGTGGCTTCTTCCATGGTATTGGAAGTTTGCCAGCATATCAAGAAAATGAATATTTAAGACAGAGTCGTCCCACGAACTTGGCCAAACTCGCAACAAGATACCGTCGACTCAATCTTAAGTATGAGTGAGGTACAGTATCTGGATCAGATTCTATATCTCTAAGTTTCTTTGTGTTCAGAGCATGTTTGATCCTCTTGGTATCTGTGATTTGATCCCTGCATCAAATTTTCGAGTCTGATGGGAGGTTGAGCCTTGATCACTGTGTTCAAGACAAGTACTTGTTCGGCGAACAGGAATGGAACAAGAAGCTGTGAGAAAGCGTCAGACCAGCATTGGCTAGAAAACATCGGGAAGTGCATTCTATATCTACCCCATGATTCTATCGCAGCATGATGTACCAAGATCACTCATCTATAGAGCTTCTCAGGACTCAGATCTCCAACCACTTCAGCACGATCCAGTGTTGCAAAGACAACGTGGCCGACTTCGTCTTCAACTCTGGCATCGCCAATCTTGACATTGACATCTCTCAGTAAACGCGCTCTCTCCATAGCACCCAAAGATTCTCCACCAGATGGCACACTCATGTACGGGTTGTTGTATGTGAAGCTCGACACATAGCCCATCATATCAGGAGCGTGGCATATATGACTTAGTGCAGTTCCCACTGATCCAAGCATGAGAAGTATACACGATGACACCAGAAGGAGTGAAAACCAAACGTAGTTGCACTTGTAAACTTCGGTAGATATAGTGATCGAAGAGTTTGCGAACATCGGCAGGAACGGTGGTAGAGTCTCATCGTAGACTTCCGTGCTGATAGATTGGTCCGAAGTCTTCCAGATGTCTTCATTTGGAGCAGGTAGATCGCCTGTGTATGCCAAGGGAGCAAGTGATAGTTGCAAATAGGTATTCATCAGCTGTCCCATCCGTATGGCAAAGAGGTCGTTCGGAAGGGTACTGAGCTCGGGCAGTCCTGCTGTTGCTGTACCAAAGGGTATATGTGCTCCCCTAACATAGTACTCACTGGGGGAAGTATCGCCATTGTGGACACTGCCAGTTGCTAGCGGGAAGTCTTGCATGAAATGATAACTCAGAACAAAAGATTCGAGTAAAGTCAGATTCGGATTGCGGTGTTGGTACTTGATGGAAGGTCGAATTGCTTTTACTCTGCACCCATTCCCAGTACATTGAGCTTGGGCTTCAGTGTAGACTAAAGTCACGGTACAGTTCCGAAGAAGCACCGTCGACGAACTCGAGTCCAGACTACCAAAGAGTATATTCCTTGGGATCCGCAAAGAGGAGTCTGAGTTTGTCGTGACGGTCTGATCAAGCAGAACGTTGTCCACTCGCTCATTGGACATTGGTGTGTGAGTGTCGAGAAAAAACGATGTGATGGTATTCTTGGCATTGTTCGTGAACATCGATTTATTGTTCGAAGACCAGACTAGACCAAGCTGTTTGATGAGGGCGGGGTCTTTCTGGGAAACATTGTAGGCTGGGAGAGGACATTTGAGGTCCATATAAGCATATTCGAAGGTGAGTTCTTGTAGAGTCTGCGGCTTTCTAACCAACCCAGCTAGTGGAAGTCCAACCAGAGAACTGTAGTTGTCTGCCGAGGTGCGGTCCGGAATAGTAGTCCAGGTACCAGACTGGGATGGCACATCTTCCGAGATTGGCAACCATGGAATCTTGAGATTTTCCCAGGTATCTTCATCAGAATTCTTTACAGACAGAGGAGCAAGTAGGTTAGCACTGTATAGAGCGTTGATAGCCTCCAAAGAGGTAGCGAGGCTAACACACCATTCTCGATACCGTAAGAGCTCATGCTGCCCGTTGGAAGGTATAGAATCGGCAGACCACCTTCGACTCGAGCCTCCGTGGCAGTCTCTAGAATACGGAGAGATGCTTGACCCCCGAGAGGAGACAAGCACCATAGAAGAGTCAAGTGAGCCCCAAAGACAGTAAAACGCCTCAGGAGTACTTGGCTCTCGAAAGTGCCCCATACTGTTTGACTTGCCAGGAGCAGTTCCAGAACACCAAGCTTCATACCTCGCTCGGCATAATATCGTGCAAACATTTTCAAGGATTTTCCTGCTACTGCCGCAAACAGAATTGGATATATTGAAGGTCCCTGGATCTAATCAGCACTGTTTCATCGTTACACAAGGGACACGGGTGGATCATGGCTTAGCAGAGCAGATGATGTAAGAGAATATATGAAGAGGGTCAGATCACAGATACCGAAATCATGACTTACAAGACGCGTGATAATCTTGATATTGTGACCAAGTCCATTCCCATCAACGGGCTTCCCATCTAGTTGAGCTGCTAGTATAGCAAGTACTAAGGGAGATAAGAAACGGCCTTCAGACTCTCAACTTGAACATACTGATGAATGCAATCGGCGCAAAAGTGATCAGAGCTTCGCAAAGGTTGAGAAATAACGCCAGTGTAGTATTGTTCCTCAGTTTGCGAGGTTCAATTGGCCAATCCTCAACAGAGAGCTGCTCATCGATGGCCTGAGCCCATGAGTTGGTTTGCGACTTTCTGTTGTTTGTAGAAGTGCTCTGTGATGGTAGGTGCATCGGATGGAAAGTGTCACAGGGATGACACGGGTGACTATTTCCATCTTGGACCGACTCGTAAGAAGGAAGCGATGGTCCAATATCTCGGCCGGGTGTCTGTGACAAGGAATTGGTAGAAACGCTCTGAGAAGCCATGTTGCCCAAGGATCATTGGCAAGATGATAGTTCTGGAAACTATGTCTTCAATATAAACACCGTACGATCTTGATGCATCCTCCATGCACTTAGCGCTCCACATATTCAGGCAGACGCGGGCAGATAAGGCCAGTAGCAATGCAGTAACCTTAGGTCAAGCGCCAGCTGTATGCAGGGCTGATATGAAGTGGACAAGCCGGCGGCAATGAATAGCCTCTTCATTTCTCGGTGACTTCGAGACAATTCTTATGATGTGCCGGAGGGTCGCCTTTTTAAAAGTGATGAAGAGCGATAATCGTCTTGTAAACAAATCGGTAAGATCGTTGACAGATACTCTGATCGTCCTATACATGGACCATATAGTATCATTGACCATGTTGTATCAAGCACGAGATGCCTAGCTTAGGGACCATGTTCTTCTTGAGGTACCTAAGAGAATCGATTGAGCGATATCCGTCATTTGAGAAGATGGAAAGGATGGCAGATGGGTTCCGGAATTGTTTCTGTGTTGAGAGCGTGAAGGTCTTTTGAACAACACGATGCCATCGCTGTGCGATTTGGTTGGTGCATAGAGCTTCCTGCGAATTTGATATTGTCGGTCAAGTTCATCATGTCGTTTCACATTCAATCTTTGAATGTGTGCTTCGGCGGTTCGATAGCGCGCAAAGTCCAATCACATAGCTGGTTGCTGTTGATTGCATAGACTTAAGCGCCTGGCGCTTCATACGTGCCGCATTGGTTTTGTATCATAAAGCTGCTCATCTGCCAATCGACGTGCAAGAAGTCGCAGTGATACAACAGGGTCGTACCTCCTTCGCCATGGACGATTTGACTTACAGAAGCGGTGCCATGTTCTCAGCTTGCACCGCGTTGCCCTTGCTTTGTCAACAGGTCTCGCACATGTTGTGCATAGTTATGCTGTGCAAACCACAGCTTTGTCGGAAGACTCTCGGCTTTCTAAACTCAAAAGAGAATCACGTCTGGAACACCTTCAGGCTCAACAAAAGGACATGCTTTTGCGACGTGATCTTGGTTCGATGGCGATTCGCTTCCCGGACACAGTGGACCGTTCTTTTGTACTGTTGTACAAGTCCATCGACCCCTCACCAGTGGTGGAGTCCTTGGGTTTCGGCTCACCACTTCTTCCGCGTTCCCACCTGCAGGTTGCAGACAGAGATCAGGCTGCTTCGATGACCACACCAAGTACGCAAGGCGGCTAACATGACCGGTCGATGCAGTGCATCGCTGCTCAGTCCTGCGGTCGTGACATGCAGGTTTCGCGTTGACTTTGCGGTCTTGAATCGCGACTGGCCAGCCAAAGAGGGACTTCACGCAGAGGACTGACGGGCGGTTCCATGCGCGAAACAACCCTCGTGCTCAGGAATACGATTCGATCTTGTCTGAAGCCACATCCAAGTCGTCCACCAATGGAGGTTCGGGACCAGTTTCCATCTGGATCACCTTTCTTCTCAAATCAGCATAATAGTTCGCGCGAGCGCCTTGACAGCAACAACGACAACGACTTTCTGGGACAATCGATAAACAAGAAAGTTGACTGCGCCGAGGCCGCGCACGAACACGATGAACACGTTTTTGCCCTCGTTGTCAGATCCACACCCCTGACGCTAATCACCTTTTACCGAGTCGCCCGGCCAATGATCGTTTACTCCACGCACATCACAAGCATGTGGCTTTCCAAGGAACTCGGGCTCTAGACCTAAAGCGGTGTGGCTTCAGGCACGAAAAAAAGAATCCGCAACTGCGGATGGATGGCTATTTGGCGAATTGAATCGACTTGTTGCACCGCAATTGAGTACAGTACCTCGTGACTTCTAGTCTTGTCTTTGCATCGGCCAAGTTTGCAGAGTTTTTCCTTTGTGCGAAGACACTAGCATGCGACAGTGGAGAACATGACTGAGATAGATGGGCCGCCTTCTTTTGCTGAGCTGCAAGAGAAGAATCTAAGCACCCCGCAACCCGGCCTAGAGTGGCATGTGGCGCATGTTATTGGATCCGTTCAAAAAAGCCTCCAGGGGGAAGGTGCGCTAGACAGGTACCGGTTGAGCTCGGGAGGGGAGGACCGTCTAGCGGCCTTGCATTGAGGATCCCATTGAACTCCACGGCTGTGCTCTAGCACTGTGTCGCCAAAGACTACAAGAAGGGAACGCTCATCCACCCTGTCACGCTCTTCTTCGTTATTCACAGGCTTGAAGTCTTACGGTTGTCACTTTCACTCTCATTTCTCCCCCCATTCACTCCTTCCTCGTTCTAGGAATCACGTATTCCTGTACACTCTTTCAATCCTTACTTACACACCTATACGGTCTCAACCAAACCAGAGTTGCTAGTCAATTCGTTCAGTCTTTCCATCAATCCAGAAACAACCAGCTTCACTCTTTCAAGCCTTTCTTAACATTACCATCAAAATGAAGTCCTTCGGAATTATCGCTGCTTCTGCACTCTTCGGAGCTATTGCCAACGCTGCTCCTCTCAACAAGCGCGATGTCGTCTGGGTCACTGAGATCGAGACTGACATTGTCACTGTTCCCGTTACTATGACCGTCTGGGCTGGCGCTGAGGAGACCACTACTGCTTCGACCACAACCACTCAGAGCAGACACGGACACCAATTCTTCCACTCCAAGGCACCCAAGGCTTCGACCACATCTACTTCCGTTTTTGTTGCTCCTACCACATCCAGCACCTCGGTTTACGTCGCACCTACTCCTTCGACCACTTCTGTCTACGTTGCTCCCACCCCTTCGACCACATCTATCTACGTTGCCCCCACCACCACCAGCAGCTCTGAGGTCTATGTTGCTCCTACTACTAGCAGCACTGAAGTTTATGTTGCTCCCACCACTTCCTCTGTTTATGTCGCACCTGAGACTACTTCCACCTACGTTGCTCCCACCGTTGAGAGCACTTCAGTCTATGTCGCTCCTACCACCAGCACTACCAGCAGCGCCCCTGCGGCAACCACCAGCGCCTCTTCCGGCGCCAGCAGCGGTCTGGCCGCATCTGGTACTGAGTACTCTGGAGATCTGACCTGGTACGATGTCGGTCTTGGTGCTTGTGGATTGACCAGCACTTCTGATGAGGCTATCGTTGCCATCTCCCAAAAGATCTTCGATAGCCCCGATTACGCTACCGCCAACCCCAACTTGAACCCCCTCTGCGGCAAGTCCGTTACCATCAAGGGCAAGAACGGTCAATCCTACCAGGCCAAGGTTGTCGACCGCTGCGTTGGCTGTGCCGAATCCGACCTTGACCTCAGCCAGGACTTCTTCAACACTGTTACCAGCAACGGTGACGGCCGTGTCTCTGGCATGTCCTGGAGCTGGAACTAAGCCAATCTGCTGCAACACTGATGACAGTCTACTCAGCCACTTCCGCGAAGTCAAGTAGACTGGCCATCACCCGCTCATTTCGTACTTCACTTTCGCTAGCGCCGCGAGCTCGATGCTTTGCATGATTTCTATAAACGAATTGGGAAAAAGGAAAATGTGACAGGCAGTGCCTGACCGTTACAGGAACCAAATGGTGGCATGTACTTCAATTCTTTTCTATCTGTTGATAGCTTTTCTTCTCTTCTTGTCGCTATGTTCTTCCAGGGCGGTGGTTTGGAGATTTTGACTGTCGAGTTCATCAAATTGAAACACGTAAGCGTCGTCGCTTCACGAAACTTCATCGTATACTGTGTACCGTTCTCTTTACTCTCGCGTGTGCAGTGGCATCATCGGGTTCCTCATAACGTTGCATTGGAAAGCCGATCGTCCTCTGCCAAGGGCATTGACCATCTATTTTAGGAGCGCAATAAGGCCGGCGCAACGTCAGAAAGAAACGACATGGCGAGATGCTGTTGTGCTGTTTTGCGCAGCAATTACGAGATCTCGGGAGGAAAGTTGCGGGCTTGTTTCTGTCACTCAAAAGTGTGTGTGTGGTGCTCGAGGCTCAAGCAGCAGTCAAACAGAAAAAAGGCTGGTCCGACTCGGGAAGGAGCGATGGACTTTGATCAGGTGCTCGCATAATCCGGCTCAGGTCAGGCTTGGCTAAACCTTGCAGCTTAATAAAGAAGCGGGCGCGGTCGAGTCGTGCGTCGAAATGAGATGTTGTCCTGGCTTGATGGAGTCGGTGCAACAGTTGGTAGAGATGACGGTGGTCAGGACGAGCAGACAGAGCAGCAGGTTGCCATGGGTATGAGCAGCAGATTACCGTGACGTTTGGTCGGCAGCAGACGCTGGATCGAGGCAGGGTTTTGTTCCGAAACAGGCATGGTTGCGGCTTCAACTTTAATGATTGGCCAAGGGCGAAAAAGAGGAGGCAGACGAGGCCCCAGGGTCAAGATGAAACCTCAAATGCGAGAGACTGTGCCGTCCTGGGCTTCCAAACAGTGACATTGTTGTCTCGATCGACGTCTCCAAAGCAGCATCGAGTGGTAAATAGCAAAGGCAGACAGACAGAGCGAAGTCTTGACAAGCTTAAGACGGATCATCGCTGCACGCACGTATCAACGATCGGGGGACGAGCTTGCTGGAGTCGAAAAATAGGCGGCACAGCACGAACGGACGGACAGGGACAACCCTTGGCCTCGTCGCTGATCTCAAAGACAAGACTCTGCTGGGCTGAGGACCGAACGTCTCCAACACGCATACACTTCCGACCTGCATTTGCCCTTCACATCCTCAACATATTTCGCGACCCAGCTCTGTATCGACCGGGCCTTCGTCGCCGACTAAGCCATTGATCCATATCGCTCGTATCACTCTGCTCTTGCATGATACGTCTCTCCTCGGCTGGATAATCATCGACTTGCACCTGGCTTTGTTCGACCGCAGTCATGTCCAACTCTACAGGTAAAGCGGCCGTGCACGTCTTCTTTGTCTGCGACTGACAATGGAATAGCTGTTATCACCACGCCGGCCTCGTCGACATTTCTTTCAAGCACCACCCAAGATGCCGCACAGTCGTCCTTCTCGTCCGTCGTCGCATCTTCCGTGTCATCCGAGGTCTTCTCGTCAGCAACTCAAATGGCTAGCACCGTGACCGTCGAGCCATCCTCGACAGACGTCGTCACCTCGATCGTGTCGGCCTCTTCACGACCTGCTTCCACCCAACTCATCACTTCGGTCGTCACCGAAAGCGCCTCGAACGGAGGCTCTTCCAACGCGCCCGTCACAGTCGTCGTCACCTCTGTCTTCACTCCTTCAACCACTACTGCCGCCCGAGGATCATCGGCTTCTTCAGCTGCCAGCTCTTCGTCTTCAGCAGCTGGAAGCCTGCCCAACGGCACTTCGAACAAAGGCTCAAACAACTCAAGTGGCCTCAGCACTGGTGGAAAGACCGCCATTGCCGTCGTTGTTCCTGTTGTCGTCGTCGCGCTTCTGGTCCTCGCCGGTCTGTTCTTCTGGAGGAAGCGCAAGCAAGGAAAGATTGCCAAGGAGGAGCGCCGAAAAGAAGTCGAAGAGTACGGCTACAACCCCAACAACGATCCCACTCTACCTGTTGTCGCCGCCGATGGATCTGAGATGGCTGAAGACTCCAACGGTGGCTACCGTGGCTGGGGCAACACTTCCATGTCCAACCGCAAGGCTTCAACTACTCTGTCTGGCGGGCATACTGCTGGCCAGCTGAGCGACACTGGAAGCCAACCTGGAGGCTACGTACCTGGCAGCCCGACTGGCAACAACTTCTCGGATGGACACAGTGGCGACACTCTTATGAACCAGCGCGAAACTTTCAGCAGCGATGACCTTGGTGCGCTCGGTGCAGCTCCAATCGCTGGTGCTCACCGCAACAACAATGACATCCGCCGTGGACCTTCCAATGCTTCTTCCTCTTATTCAGCTGGAAACCACAGTGAACGCTCCGATGTCTCGGCCGGCGTTGGCCAATCGAACCAAGCCTATTCTCCTACAGAAATGTACGGGGGTAGCTACGGCGGCTTTGGGCAACACGGTCCATACGGAGACGGCTCATACGGCGGCGGCGACAGTGGTATGCCGATCGTCCGTGATGTGAGCGCTAGAAGGAACACACGTATCGAGGCTGGAGGCAACTACCAGTCAGGGAACAGCGGTATCGCACAGAACTTCTGAGCTCTGATGCGACACTCTATCCTTTGCTTCTTTACGAATTTCCTTGTCATTTTTTCAGTCAGCCAGCGCCTTTTGAACATTACTTCACACGGGATGCCATGGCCTCGGCCTTCCCTCTATTCCTTCCTCTTTGTCAGTTGATCTTGTTTGATATTTTGGGTACAGCGCAGGTCGGATGTTTATACAAATTGTCTCATATTATCTATCTCATTGCTTGTTGCCATCTCGTGAATGAGATGGCAGTCACTTTTATAATGGTACTTGGCTCCAAACTGTGAGAGATGCTAGGGAGGATGTGATGGAGGTAGAGGCGATGGACGAGGATGGAGAAAGACCAGGTTTTACATATCTTGACTATATCTGATTCTACTTTTGTTGTTCTTCAATTAGTCTCGAAGAAACGTGTGCTTGTCTCAAGAGTGATCTTATGCATGTCCGCTAAGCAGGCAGGTGCAGATGCGTGACGTCGATCTGAAGCGAAACGCGACTTCTGGATGGATTCGCGTCGCCCGTGACAGGAGAAACATCTTTTACTTCCACCATTTGTCTTTCTGAGCATTTTGCTGTCCATACAGAAGTTGTACAACATGGAAGCTATTCAGACGGCTTTTGGCCACGACACGGCCTTGTGCGATCGTATTCTCGCTGCCGCAAGTGAGTTTCCCCTACATTCTTGTCTAACCTTCGTACTGCCTCCTTGGGTTGATGAGATGGGCACCCCCCGTTGGCAGACCACAGTGACTAATATATTCACAGAGGAGAATCGCGACCAGATGCAACTATTCGTCGACATCGCCAAATACATGTCGCAACACATGTCAGGGAAAAGAGCCTTAGAAGACGATGCCAATCAGGCTTCCGACGCAAAGAAGAGAAAGATGCAGACCAATACTGCACCACCGCAAGCAGCTCTAGACTCGACTGTCACATTCAACCAAAAAGATCTTGTCAATATACTATACTCAGCTCCGGACACGAGCTTCGCAGTACCACAGAGAAAGAAGATGACAGTACAACTGGCGGCAGACCCGCAGAGACTTGAAGAAGGTGCCATCAGGGTCGTACACGAGGCCTCAGGTGTCAATCTGGCCGTCCCATTTAGCAAAGTTGGTAGGGAATACTCAAGACCCTTGTACGAATTGAGGATTCAGAGCTGACAAGCACGATAGAGCAAGTCTTCTGTCTTCCTGTGCCCGAGAAAGCGACACGACAGTGGAACTTTGTCGTCTTTACCAACCAGACCATCGATTTAAAGACAGGCGATAGAGCCACCGAGGCCGAGCAGATTGTGTGGACCATGTCCGAGACAGCCCCCACCAACGTCAAGGCTGCCGATGGCTTCGCACCGCTAGACGTTGACACATATGTGACCAGTGCTATGAGATCGCTGAACGTCTGCATGAAAGGTCATGGCAAGAACGTCATCATCCCTACCGAGCAAGAGTTTGCGAGCGCCATACCTCAGAGCCATAGAAAGGGCGAGGCTGCGTACCACGTCAAGGCTCACAAGGGAAGCAAGGACGGTAAGATGACTCTGAGTATTTTGCTATGTATCTTTACTAAAGTGTTACAGGTTACCTATTCTTCCTCTCTGTCGGGATCGTCTGGGCCTTCAAGAAGCCTTTGGCACTCTTCACGTTTGAGAACATCGAATCAATCTCATACACATCTGTCTTGCAACGCACTTTCAACATCGTCATCACTACCATGCCAGATCCCGCAACTGGTGAGAAGCAGGATATTGAGTTCTCCATGCTAGATCAAGCAGACTTTGCTGGCATCGACGAATACGTCAAGCGTCACGATCTCAACGACGCATCGATGGCAGCCGACCGTCGCGCGAAGAAACTCAACATCAACCCTAAGCCCAAGACTGAAGCTACAGATGCAGAGAACGCAGGCGCGGCAGGTGCAGACGAGGATGACGAGATGACCGAGCTTCAGAAGGCCGAGCAGGAATTGCAAGACCAAGAGGACGAGGAAGAAGAGGACTATGATCCCGGCTCTGACAGTGAGAGCGGGGGTTCCGATTCTGACTCTGAAGACGGAGAAGGTGGCGGTGAAGGTGGTGCTGAGGACGAGGAAGAAGAGGCGGAATTTCTCGAGGATGAAGACGAGTAGAACTCGGATCCATACTGGTTTGCAACCGTAGAACTGGGGGGCAAACGCGAGCTTGTGTGATCAGCACTCACAGGGAGCTTGTACCAAGAGGCTCGAGGGCGAGTTCGTGATGCTTGCTGATGGTATCAACAAAGAGATTGATCATGCTCGACTTGAATGCTGGAATGAGAAAAAGTGGTCTGTTCAATACGGTGTACAAGAAAGAGGATAGAAGATTCGCTGTAGCATCCGACTCTAGATACCACGCATCATATTTGCCCTCGGGAAGCATTAATGCAGGGCGTCTCGTTATACTGCTAGCAACTCTGTGTACCACCCTCGCCTCTGACCATTTTAGCACTAGCAAGCAAGACGCTGATTCCCATGACAATGCAACCGAAGGTTATGCACACATACGCAGCATACGTCTCCCATGTCCTCCGTTGTGTGAGCTTGACATAACATAATGGCGGTAAGATGTATGCGAGAGCACAAGCACTGGTGGCACCGACCAGTTCAAACACGATGCCGAGGTCGCAGGTCAAGAGACTGAGTCCCATGGCAGAGATGACCAAGGCAGTTGTGAGGATAAGATGGCGATTGGGATCAAAGGGCTCGTGGGAGAAGTAGTAGAGGTTCATGACTTCTCGACAGACGAAGGCTTCAAGAGGTAGTGTTGTGAGCATGTTTAAGCCGAAACATCTAGGAACAGCAAGTCAACTATACGGCTTCCTCGAGAATGCACCTGTATACGTACAGTCTGGCGATGTTGACAAGAATGTTGTCTGTAGGAAAGTTGTTAAGAACGTTGCCTTGAGTCAAGCTGCCAAAGTTTAGGTAGCCGGAGAGGGCCATAGCAAGACAGGCAAGCATCGAAATGCTAGTCGAGTAGTGAGTGACTTTTGCAAAGCGGTCCATGGTTGGCTTCTGTAGCGATCCATAGATGAGTAAGCTGTTGTGGTCTGGTAGCTTGTGTCAGTATTGTAGGAAGCCTCCAGGCGGATTGCGAACATACGGCAGACAAACGCTGTCACAAGTTAGATGGATGATTATTACACAGAGTTTTATGGAATACTCACCGAAAGATATAACGCCAATGGCCTGGAACACACCATTGTTGATGATCAGGGAGCCCCTGATGGGCCCCTTCATCTCGGCAGGAACTCTTGGGCCTTGTGTGATGACAGTGACGACGATGATGAGCATGCTGAAAAGAGCGAGCGAACTGGCTTTTGCAAGCTGGATGACTGTTAAAAAGAGCACATGAGTCAGACCAAGTATGACCAACCTTTGAGATATCCCTATATAAAGAGAAGGGATACGAAATGCCCATGATGAAGACGACTATGACGAATTTCCTGTCTGTGAGAAGCCATAGGAAGTGACTGTCTTCTAGCGAAGGAAACAGAGCCGACATGACATGAGGTATAGTATCTCCTACAATGATACAGAAGGCGATCATACCACCAAAAGCACTGCGAGGATTAGCAATCTTGGCACGGCATGTGAGATCCAAGGGATGAATTACAAAGCCCATTGAGCAATGGAGATGGCAACAAGGCCGGACTTTCCGTAGCAATGCTCGACTGTTGCTTGGAAGGAATTGGTGCCACTGAGTTTCGAGTTTGTGACGATCAAGCGAATGGTCCAATCAACGGTTATTGTCAAGATGATGAGAAGGATGACACCTGTGAGCAGACCGGCTTGACGGAGAGCGTAGGGTTGACCGATGATTCCGGCACCACTGCAGAAGCATGTCAGACGAGGGTCAAAGAGGCTAAAGGGAGATTATAGCCCACATGATACTGTTTGCCATGTTCATAAAAGCGCTAGACATGGAACTCTTGGGACGAGCACTCTCCAGCAGGTCATCAGGGTTGAAGTCGGACTCTGCGAGGGTGACGGCAGGAGCCTCGATGCCTGTCAGCAGGGGAGCGCGTTGGCCGGCATTGTGTCTCCTTTCGCTCCAGTTGTCGGCTGTCAAGTAGTCCTCCTCTTCCATCAGGTCTTGGTCGGTTTGGTGGACATTGTCCAGGCTTCCGCGGATCGAGTCCTCAATATCGAAGTGGACACGGTTGGTTGTTCGTGGAGTGCCGAGGGGGCGTGGTTGAGCGAACGAAGACTGCCTCCTGGGTGGGAAGGCAGGCGGGCGTGGTGATCGCGACTTTGTGGCAGGAGCGACTATGATATCGCTGTCGGGAGAGGCGCCGCGCGGGGACTCGCTGGAGGAAAGCAGCTCTTGGTGTTCGTCGTCGTTGCCGTTCTGGTCGACGTGGCCGAGGCCTGTTGGGTTTCGCGCCTGCTCGCTAGCCATGACATTGCTTCAATCCATCGTCCCTTTCAATGATCTTGTCCAGACTTGATGCGTACGTTTTGTTGTCGCAAGCTCCCACTCCTTTATCCGCAATCGGAAACAACCCCAACCGAGCGTCACCCAGCCCTTGGTCTGCATCACCTCCATCACGAGCCAAGCTTCAGTACATATTGCCCATGCATATCTCCTCCCATCCTGAGTCCTTCTTACCATCTATTTTGTCTCCTTTGACCGGTTTCTGTAGATTAACAACATCTCCAACGGCCATCATCTCAACTAAGACATTGTCCATATTCAGGAGGAAGCTTTTTGACCATGGCCGCCAAAATCCTTTTTAAACTTGCTTGTAACCGCCTCTTATCTCCTACTCTATCTTCTGTATAGCAACCATGTCGCTCCTGCTGTCTTCTCCTACCTTGTTAGCGCTCAGTGCCTTCTCGTTCACTATTCTCTACCTTGTATATCGCGCCGCACTGCCCCACCCCATCCCGGGTATACCTTACAACAAAGCCGCCGCCAAATCTATCCTGGGCGACGTGCCCGAGTTTCTGAAATATGTCAAAGCCAACAATGGCCAAGCTCTGCAATGGTGGAGCTTGCAACTCGAAAAGCATGATTCGCCCATCTTTCAGCTATTCTTGAAGCCTTTCAGTCGACCTGTAGTCATCGTGGCCGACTTTCGTGAGGCCCAAGACGTCCTTCTTCGCAGATACAAGGAGTTTGACCGCAGCACCATCTTCGAAGAGATTTTTGGCAGCATCCTTCCCTACCATCATATTGGACAGAAGACAAGTGAGAAAGTCAAGGCTCAGAAACGCTTGTTGGCCGACACTATGATGCCATCCTTCTTGAATGAAGTGAGTATCTTGAAGTCCGACATTTTATGGTTCGACGTGTTGACCACACACTCCGAAGGTTGCAGCTCCTAGTATGCACGAGGCTATGATGGATCTTGTACGCCTGTGGAATCTTAAAACAGATCTCGCTCAAGGTCGCCCTTTCGAAGCCCACGAAGACATTATACATGCCACACTCGACGCTATCTGGGTCGTCACGCTCGGCTCATCGGCCAACACGATTGGGAATCAAGCAAATATGCTAGAATCTGTACCGAGCATCACACTTCCCGATAGCAAGGACGTGCCAGTGCATTTCCCAAAAGCTCCTCATCCGCCGGCATTTGATGCTGTTTTGACGATTACCGAGTCAATGACTCCATTGATGTCTTCGCCGTATCCTAAACTCCACCACTGGTTCTTACGGCAATTCAAATCGTACAAGGAAGCCATGAAGTACAAAGATCTTGAGATAGAAACCATGATCAAGGCTTCGGTCGAAAAGTTTTCCGAGGACCATGTCGATGCTTTGGAGAAGCAGGGCAAAGACAGGTCGGTCATAGATCATATGATCAGACGCGAGCTCCTGGCATCTCGAAAGGAAGGCAGAACACCCCAGTAAGCCACTTTCACCCACTCCGTTGAACAGAAGACTGACACAACCTTGAGATACGACACACTTGCTGCAAAGGACGAAGTCTTTGGCTTCCTCGTCGCTGGCCACGAGACCACTGCTACAACAATTGCTTGGGGAGTGAAGCTCCTGAGCGACAATCAGCAAGCACAAACTAAGCTACGCGAAGTGTTGCGCTCAACGTACGTCGGTGCCGCTGCTGAGAAGAGACAGCCTACCCCGAAAGAGCTAGCAACTCTGCATCATCCTTACATTGATGCCGTGCTAGAAGAGATCTTGCGTTGCAGTACGACGGCAGCCATCACCAGTCGACTGGCGATGGTCGATACAGAGGTGCTAGGTATCCGCATTCCCAAAGGAACTGACGTGAACTTCTTGTCGTACGCTGGCTTTATAGCACCACCAGTGGGTGTTGTAGAGGAGCACAAGCGCAGCCCCAGTAGTCAAGCATCGAAGGATAAGACTGGCGTCTGGGAAGTGCCTGACATAAGTGTTTTCAAGCCAGAGCGCTGGTTGAAGTCGACCGGCAAGGAGGAGAAAGTCGAGTTCTCGAAAAATGCCGGGCCGACTCTACCATTCGGTGCTGGAATACGCGGCTGCTTTGGTATGTCACGTTGCTTCTCTTCCCAATGAATAAACCAAAATCTCTAACCATCCCACAGGACGCAAACTGGCATATATTGAGCTACGTATGCTCGTGGTCTTCATCATTTGGAACTTCGAGCTTCTGCCAGCCCCTGAAGAGCTCAGCTCCTACCTTGCAATCGATAAGGTCACTCACCAGCCTCAGAAGTGTTATCTCCGCCTGAAGAAAGCAGATTGGTAGACCGATGGTCGTGAAGACCTCAGTACTCCTATCTTGAAGTAGATATGTAGCTGTGTAACACGCACGGATAAGCCACATCTCATGTGAAAGGACTGATAGCCGACACCGACCTGATTCCCCTGCATCCGAAAGCGTGATGGAGACTTCACCCGTGTAAGCACGTTAAACCAAGCCGGTGGAGGAAGCCCCCGACGACGGGATCGAACCATTTACCAAAAGAGTAATGCGCCAGTGATTCGGAGAAGCGATCTTATCTCCGTGTGGATATTGAGGCCAGCTATTCCAGGCTCATCACGAGCTGCTTACTGCAGGTCCAATACCGCGCAGCAAACATTCTGCCCACTGACATGGTGGCTCGCAAGACCCAACAAGTAGCGCACGACTCTGCGGCGCTTGTCACGAAGACATTAGTGCCAAACGCGGTTGCCGGAGGCCGTGGGCGATCCTGCATGACGCCGTCTCGACGTATCAGATCTCCCCAGCATCGAGGAACGCTAGCGCTGTTTGGCATGCTCCTAATATCGCATATATAAACATTAGGGGTCCTTGCGACAGGATGCTCTGTGGATAGAAGACAGAAACATGGCTCTTGTGCAAAATAAGCTAGATAGCGGGTTCAAAGAGCCTCAAGGAGTTGCTGATTGGTGACCATGTTTCGGGAGGACGGAGGTAGATCGATGCTTTAAACTCGCCCAATAAAAAAGAAAGCAAGGAGTTGCAGGTTGTATCGGAGGGCTTGGACCCGTCGCATCTTGTCTTGTTGTCAGTCGTCCACGTTGCGGCTTCTCCTTTCTTTGCAATCTCCCTTACGAATTTCCCATTCATCTCTTTTTCCCTCGTGTGTCCTCCTCCGTTCTTTCTTGAAAGGACAACTGGAGCATAAAACGACTAGCACTTTCCGAAACCTTCCATCGATTCGGGCAGTCGCAACTTCCCCAGATTTGTAACCACTCTTGGCCCTGGCAGCCTAGCACTGGCTTGCGCAACATCACGCCTTCCCTCTTTACTTACTTTCGACGCTTCCACTTCCTCAAACTTCTTTGTTGTCATTCTCTTTGTATACCAACCTTTTTGTCGTCGCAAGTCTTGCGCAAAGTTGTTGGGATAGTTTGCGACGGTCGTTTTCGCACTTTACTGTCGCGCGAACCCGTACTCCGTACCTCCTTCGGCGCAAACTGATTCCTAATCGCGACGTTCGCCTTCTGCGAATGAGCCCACTAGGAACTACTCTCCTGAACATTTCTTGAGGTCATGCAAAGCATTTTTCGTCTGCCATGGTGTACGGATCCTTCAGGCGACGATAAGGCCATGTTTCCCAAAATGCGCCAACCACCTGTGGTCGACATGTCCCTGCTCAGCAAACTCAAGCGCAAGCGAGCTGATAGCCCGACTTTCGAACCTCTGCCTACCTTTGATCACTCGAAACGCATCAAGTTCACCGACGCTGATACTAATCTCTCTCTGCCTGGAAGACGACAGATCGATACTCAGGTCAACATGAAGATTCCAGAACCCAAGTCACACGAATCTGCTAACCACGGTCCTCAACGTTCGATGTCAAATGTTCCACTGCTTACTCCGGATGTGTCATTCGCCACAGTTGCGTCTGCTGCCAAGCCAGAACAGCTTTCGGAGACTGACGACAAGCCTGAGGTTGTTGAGGGAACGAAAGGATCGCAGTTGCAAGACGTTCTCGAGCATCAGTTCAATCTCGAAATCTTACTCAAACATCGCGAACTTCGACTCATCGAGCAAGAGCTTGCCAAATGCCAGACTGCACTCGAGCAATTACGGAGATGTGAGGTCATCCCGTACCCTGGAGCTTCTGGTCTCTCTGAGTCTCTTTCTTCTGGCACTGGACCTGCTTTGAGGGCTCAATCTGGATTTACTCAACCACAAGCACCCGCTCCGTGGGGTGTCACTGACGGCCCATACACCAGACACTATGCGAAATGGCTTCTCAACGACCCGACCTTCGACTCGTTGCCGTTCAGTCATGTCGTGCCGGCAATGGACAACTACGCGATCCAGCCTGAGGGTCGCTCTACTCGTAACAGTGGCGCAGGTATTGGCAAGACTGGCAGATCACGCTCTACACGCGATTCGTTCGGTAATCTCAATTCGGCATTGCCCAACTACCCCGCTCAGTCCCGTGGCAAGCAGGGTCCCTTGGTCATAAGAAGACTAGCCGACAACCTATTCGTCAAGTTGGTCTGCAACAACTGTCAGCGATGCGACTTCTCTAGTGTCCAAGGGTTCTTGAACCACTGCCGTATAGCGCACAAGGTCGATTACAAGAGCCACGAAGCTGCGGCTTTGGATTGTGGAAAGCCACTGGAGGAGGATGAGACCCATTTGATCCCTCAGGGAGCTCCCACAGCAACATCCGGTGCACCAAAACCGCAGCAGGCTCCTAAACCCGCTATATCACAAGCTATGCCCCCTCCACCCGCTGGCTTCGTCCATCCTCTGAATGCGCAAGTCCTGCCGCGCTTTACGTGGAAGAGACAAGCGGACGAAGCAAGAGCATCGGTTGCCCAACCCCACCGTCGTCGCGCAGTTGCAAGCAAACCTAGTGCTACCCCTGCTGCAGCTTCTTTCCACGCCGCCCCCTTGGTAGGATCGTCGTTTGCGCCATATCTCTCCGCTCGTTTTGCGAAGTGTGGACTTGGCGGAGACCTGCAACAGGCCACTACTCAAGCTCGTGAAAGAGTTGATCTTGGTCCAGACCTCGCTGAAGACGAGCAAACAGTATCGACAAGCAGCGAGAAGCCCAAGACGAATGGCATATCAACAACCACTATGGACAGATCTATGTGTAAAACGGCACACCAAGGCTCGCAGGGTCACAAGGGCTGGTATGCACCCATTTCACGTCCCCGTCCTACGCCAATCATGGCCCGCCACGTTCCTGCAGACATGATGGATTCCCCACCTACTCTGTCGCCCCACGCGGTTGACAGCAACCCAGGACTAGTGTCTGATCATGAAGACGACGATGCGCCCTCGGACCTGGACGATGTGCGTTCAGAGCGCCACGACTCCCCTGACGCAGTGAGCAGGCTTGGTGCTATCAGGGATCGAACGTGTGGAGATGAGATTGATGTGGATCTTGAAGTCGATGTTGAGGAAGAGGCCAATGGACACAGTGTGCTGATCCGACCTCGAAGCTTGGGTCTGCAGATGCGTTCGAGCGGTAGCCCAAGCAGGGCCAAGTAGTTATGGGTAAGAACGAGGGACAGCGCTGTATTTTCGGATGGTTATAAGACCAGGTGGTCGCAAACTTTATTACTGTACTTTTATTGATGAGGATGGGAAGACTTTTCGATTCTGTTAGAGTGTTCTTATTAGACATGAAATTGGACAAAAAGCTTTTATTATCATAGTCTGAGCATTTCCTCTTTTCTCTTGTTCGTTGTTCTACATTATGGTTAAGCAAAAGTGGGAGGAGCATGATGTTCAGCTATTGAGACATGTGGTCAACTGCCTGTTGCATGATCAACCACCGCTGGCCTCACGGTAGAAGCTGATACTCCTGTTTGCGCCGACTGTGACAAAGGTCTCGTTTCTCGTCATGGGAGTCTTGGGGAGCCACTTTACAGCCCAGAGAGTCTTGTCCGACTCGGTCTGGGTAGCGACGCACTCGCGACGCTCGACACTCCAAACCTTTGCCTTGCCATCATAAGCACTGTGAGAAAGAAGTCAGCATCAAGTCCCTTAATGTTGGTGATCCAGCGAGGAAAGAATCAAACACATACCCGCTCAGGAGGTTTTCACCCGAAGTGCTCCAATCCAGACTCATGACCCAACTCTGCGAGCCGGTAAGGTTGGCCACTTGCTCGCCGTTCTTGACATCGTACAGAGCAATGATCTTTGCATCACCACCTGCAGCCAAAAACTTGCTCGCCGGCGAGAAAGCCACCGTCCTCACTGGCTTGACCAGCCCTTGCAGCGAGTGAGCCAATCGTCCGGTGGTGTTGTTGAAGAGATACACAGCTCCATTTGCATGACCCGAAGCTGTGAATTCGCCATCAGAAGATAAGGCAACGCTCATACCGAAACTGCCTTTTGTCTCGTATTCGCGGAGTTTTGCAGGTGGGTTGGAGGGAGAGAGGCTGCTGAGGTCCCAGACGTTGATACGGCCGTCAAAGGTTGTGGCGGCAAGGAATTGGCCGTCTTCGCTCAGGGCGATGGCCCAGATCTCGCCTGCGGTTTTTGCTTGTGCTGTTTTTGAGTCGTCTATTTAGGAGGTTAGCGATGTGGTTCAGAGTGTTGTGGCATGGGTGAAAGGAAAAAGAATAGTCGCACCTACTATTGAGCCCTTGAGTGCCCATTGAGAAGACTCGTCGTCAATGGACCAGACCTTCAGCTCGCCGCCGAAACCAGCTGAAGCAGCGGTCTTGCCGTTTGCGCTGACGGCAATGTGGTGAGCACCGAGTTTGTGGGCATCTTTCAGAGTTTGGACAAGCGGGTATGGGTCATTCTCGTCGTTGGTGGGGGCAGTCGAGTAGACGTGTAGCGAGGAAGAGCCAGATGCAGTGATTAGGTGAGTGGGAGTGGCAGCGACGCTGTAGATGTCGGCGGGGGAGGCGTCTGGGATGCTATGCGTTTGGAGGTATTGTTTCGACTGGATGCGCGTGTTAGTCGTGGCTATACAACAAGCTGTATCAATTGACTTGCCATGGTGTCGGAGATGTTTTGCAGTCTTGGTTGTCAGGTCGGCGAGAAATGTTTAGAGCTGCCATGCGACGATGACGTTGCCATTTATTTGGTCTTGGGCTTCGTTCGACCAAATCGAAGCTCAAATTCACATGCAAGAGACCTTGAGAAGATAGTAATACAGTCAATTCGTGTCACGCGCGATACTCTCGCCGTCGTCTCGTCTTCTTATCCCCTTCCCAAGTATAAAACACCAGCAAATGCCCATATCCTTTTTACAACGCCTTGTCCGCGACTTTACAGGTATACACTGCTCTCTCTCTCTCTCTCTCCAAGCTGCCTCATCCTTTACTTTCTGTCAACAATGTCATCCGAGAATTCGGTCTTGGGCTCTTCAGCCTTGCCCTCGTCAGCTTTGTAGCCTCTACGGTCCAACATTTTCTGGTGGTCCTTCTTCTCCCACTCAGTCCACTCGGACTTTTGTCTCTTGGGGCTGAAGTCATTGCTGAACCACTTTTTGATGCCTATAGACTGTCAGAAATGCGCCCTCTCTGCTCGGTATCCGAAAAGTATTAACGTACTCAAGACACAGTGGGGGCACAGGTAATGTGCGCGCTTGACTCTTCCGCAGCCAGAGCACTTGTTGAGCGATGTGACATCCTTGAGACCCTTGCCAGCCATCTGTCGGTGACGCTTCTTCATGTGTGATGTCTTCTTTTTCGGTACAGCCTTAAGGATTGACTCCCAGATATCCGAGACCAGGCTGGGGATGGGAATGACAATCGAGGGCAGTAGAGGGGCGGGCCATGATCGAGCGCCGAGGGGGACGAAGCTCCTTGCGGGACCGGCAGGACGAAGAGAGGCGGAAGCGACGGCGAGGAAAGACTGTAGGAAGCCCGTCGAGGGCGCGGCGCGGAGCGACATTGTGGTTGGTATGGACTGTTACTCTCTGCTCAAGGCGTGTCGCAACCAACAACTTCAACTTCTCAGAATTCGTCCATGTACCGCGACACGTGCTGACTTGAACCACCGCCAAGTCTCAGAACTACGCCGATGAAACCCACGACCCTCGTGACTAAGGCCAAGCAGCAACCCTGACTCTCGGATATTCCCGTCAATGCGCAGCCCTATGAGCGCTCGGCGCGACAGTGCGCGACAGCCGCGTTCCTGCATACACAACGCCGAGCTTTAACACCCTGAGTGCACTTTATCGCCCACTTAATCAAACCAGCATGACATTAGGCACACGATCAGATACTCAGAATGGCCTCTAACCACGCCGAGGCTTCGTCCATGAAGCAGGCGGCAAATACTGAAGATCTGATGGCACTCGCAAAGTTAGCGCTTGCCGAGACCGAGGAGAAGCAACTCGCCGCTCTGGATGGTGTTGCCCAACTGCCTTTTGGCTATGGCTCCCAGCCCGGCGACACTCTCGACCTGAGCGACAAAGGTGTCCGTGTCTTGCCAACCGAGCTGATCAATCTTATCAGAGATCGTGTCGAAAGGTATAATTGGATCCCCTTTTGTTCAACTGCGAACACTTTACTGACATTATCAAAGGCTCTCGCTCGGACACAATCGACTTACTGAGATACCTGCCGATCTGATCTTTTGTTCAAATCTGCTGTATCTGAACCTTCGTCACAACAAACTCAACGCCTTCCCAGAACCGGTACGATGAAGCTTACAGTCCTGGAGTTTCATCAGTCTAACAATGCCAAGGTCTTTCATCTCAGAAAACTCCAGATCCTGGATCTCAGTCACAACAACATCACTTCGGTCCCAGATGATGTTGGTCTCATGTACTCACTCATGTTCTTGGCCATTGAGTCGAACAAGATCAAACGATTGCCACTTTGCATGGGCGAGATGTCGCGCTTGCAGAAACTAAAGGTCGGATCCAAATCGATGGAGTTTCCGCCGCCCGAAGTCTTCATTCCCAATCCTCTCGGCGCATCTCCAGGTGGTCCTCCAGTGGAAGAGGCACGTCAAGTTTGCTCGCAGGTCAAACTGTTTCTGCGCGAATACAGACAGCGCGAGATGTTGGGTAGAGAGACTCCGGATCTTAGGTAACGGATTCTAGTATCACAGAGTAGGTAATTGGACTGACATTTGGTGTAGCGAGACCAGTCTGGAGACCCCACGTCCTCCTAAGAGATCAGTATCTGGCAGATTTCCTGTCAGACCAAGCGTGAGTGGCATCGACGGACTCGACACCCTCAGATCTGGCGACGGACTCGGTCTGAAACCACCACCGCCAATTCCACAGAGATCTCGTGCTCGGGACTCTATTATAAATCCTCCATCAGGTCGCCGATTTGAACGTCCAGGTGTCGGACCACTTACTGCTGAAGGTGAAAATGGTAGGAGTCGTAGTGAGACTGTTACTTCTACTGGTGCGCGATCCAAACGACTTGGCTATGTTCCTCGCAAAATCTCTGGAAGCTCGCATACGACAATGACCGAGACCGGTACGCTGAAAGCACATCACTACAGAGGAGCCTCGAGCTTGAGTCTTGCTGCTTACAGTGGCAACGAATCCTCTTCTGGAGCTGTCAGCCCCATGGAACCTTCCAATCGTATGCCTATGGCTCGCCGTCGTCTGTCTAGTTTGCCAGAAGACCGCCGAGTATCAAGACCGACTAGCATGACTGTCAAACTCGCAACAAGGATTGTCTTTGCTCTATTCCAGCTCAACGGTCCTATTGGCGACGCGGTACGAACTATTAAGAATGGTACGCCCAGAAAAACGACAATGGAGAGGGTTTTCTTCGAAGCAAGTGCGAGTCTCGAAGAGCTCGACAGACGACTGGGTCAAGTTACCACCGGTACTGGTGAGAGCAGAGCATCAGAGAACGACCCCTGGATCCATGCAATCCGAAGGAAGTGTGCTCATGTTCTCCAATGTTACGCTTTACTTGCTGCTGAGCTCCGCCTCCATGCTCGTAAGATTGCGCTGCGTGGTGAAGGCATGTACACTAGAAGTCTCATGCTTCACATCTACGGCACCTTGATCGAGATTCGCAACACGCTTACTTTCCAGGCTACAGAAGTCAAGGCACCGAGTAGAAGTGCTCGTGGCTCTGTGGCAACCATCAGCCGGGCCAGCACACCCACTCAAACAAAGCCGACTGCGCCGAAGAAGAGACTACGAGGCGCGACCATACTTCAGCCTTCGCGACTAACGACGCCCGGCACTGCTCCTCCGCCGGTTCCTCTCAGCACAAGTCGAAGCAACACTATGACAAGCATGAGCGCCGTGACGCCACGATCAGGCGAGTCATTCTCGTCGGCTTCGGGTATACCGCGATCTGGCGCGTTGCAGCCCCCAGCCGAGGAGACTGAGGAGCAACGCCAGTTTGAGTCCATCTTCCTGAAGCTTCAATATGCATGCGAACTTGCTGCACAAGCTCTTCCGGGTTGCAGAGTTGACTTCTACAGCCGCAAGGAATCATCAGCAAGATCGATGCAAGCAACAGTATCACGTCAGTGGGCCATGGCTCTCCAAAAGTGCGATATCGCAATCAATGCTCTGGAGTCGATGAGAAACCGCCTGTCAAAGGTCAAACTCAAGGATCCCAACCTACCTACTCAGCGAGAGTTCTGGCTGTTGTGCGATAGATTCGTGCGGGTAAGTTTTGACATCCAGTCATGCAACTTGGTGTTCCGAGAAGCTAACGGAAGGGACAGACATGGCTGGATCTCGCTCTCGAGATCAGAAACATTGGGAATCAAGGCTACGACACGGATTCTGTCAAGGTAGTCATGCGACCAGTCCAAAAGGCTGTCAAGGAGGTCAGTATCGCTGTCAACGGGTCTCAGCTGTACCAGGCAGCACTTCGATCGAATTCGGTTTCCGGATACGTGACACCGGTCCCGGCAACTCCTTTGAGTGCAGCACTTGGACCAGCGGCACTTGCCACGGTTCCTTTGACCCCAAGTTCAACGGTGATGCCATCCGAGTACATCGCTTCGGGTCTGCAGAGTGCGGCTGAGAGACAGTCAGATGCTCCCAGTCTACGCAGCTACCCTCGAGGAAGAGGAGTGTGACAAAGTTCTGGTCAGGAAAAGTATCTGGGATGAAAGATGAAGACGCAAATGAGCAATTGAGCGAATGATACCATGGGATGGACGGAATAGAGGAGCATTTCAAGGCGAATATGGCGAACAACGGGCATACACGGTTTTCGTTCTGCAAGATACCAGCAGGCATAGCATGGCATGGTTGAGATCAAGGGAATATGGAGAGTGGGGCCTCAAGACATGCATATACAAAGGATAGCTCTTTGCACCCAGTCAAGTAGAGCACGAAGAAGAGACGAACATACATATGACTCCAGTTCACGACACAGACATTGCGCGACCAAGAGCGCCAGTGAGTTCGGAGATGTTTTTTTTTGCTTGAGCCGGTCCATTTTTGAATAGCGAAACGTTCGGACTATAGAAAAGGCGAGCAGAAAAAAGCCGCGCGGGCGAACCGACGAGAAGTAGCAGCAGAAGAGTGCATAATCCTCCGGAGCCGTAAACTGTTCCCAATAGACACTGAGCGATTCCACCACGCCTTCAAGATACACGGAGGAGGTTGCTTTTTTGAGTAGATGAAAGTAGGGGACGAGACGCTTAGTCGAAGAGACCGAAGCCCATGTCGTCGTCAGACTCCTCCTTCTCCTCGGCCTTCTCCTCGGCGGGAGCGTCCTCGGCAGCGGCACCACCAGCGGCGGCACCACCGGCAGCGGGGGCGGCGGCGGCACCAGAGCCGGAGCCGACGTTCAGGAGAAGCTCCTTAACATCCTTGCCCTCAAGAGCCTGTAGACACGCGACGAGTCAGAATATTTCCTTGTTGCATGTTTGCGATTCTTGCTCCATTGGAGGCGCATATTGGGCTTCCTTCAACAAGAAAATCGCGGGCAGTGTTATCGTACCTTGGCGAAGAGCTGAGTCCAGATGGGCTCAACCTCGAGCTTGGCGGCAGAGATAAGGGTGTTAAGCTTGTCGGCCTGTGTGTGGTTGTGTCAGCGATGCTGGTATAGAAGAAAGTCGCGAAAGGTGAAGTTTCGCAAGGCGGTGGGTGGTCGCATACGGTGATCTCAATACCCTCATCGGCCAGGATGAGAGCAGCGTAGGAGGAAGCGAGCTCGGCGGTGGACATTTTGATTTGGGTAAGGTAAAGAGATGCCTTTGTGCTTTAAAGGAGGAACACAGGGACTTCTTCTCGCGCGGTGTTAGTTGACGGACGACGGAACCACTGGACGAACAACCATTTCAGAGAATTTGGCGAGTGTGGTGCACAGGCCACATGTATTCTTGGCGTACATAAGTCGTGCTCTGTCATGTGACTTATTCCATCTCACAAAAGATGCACAAAGCGGGACAATGACTTCCGCGAAACATGTGCAAGATGTGCAGAAAACGTCATCGTCAAGTCAGTCCAGTCCGCCTCACATCCGATACGGGCAGCAGCTACCAAATCCACTCACCCGCATACCACCAATCCACGCCGTATATTCACCAAAGACACCGCCAAACCCTCACTCATACCCCAGCATGACCGACTCGCCATTCGTGCGCTTCCCGCTCGATCCCAAGGAACAACCCATCCTCGACTGCCTGCTCGGCCTGCGCGACCAGCTCTCGGTCCTCAAGAGCGATCGCTCATCATACATCCGCACCCAGGATGTCCTGGACCTCTATACCAAGTTAATCGGAGAGGTCGAGAAGCTCAATGGTCTGCGTACCGACAAGCGCAGCGAACAAAACAGGGTCGACACAGTGCTGGATGACTGCTTCCAGCTTGTTTCCCTTTTCTTCCTTACCATCGGCCGCAATCAAGAAGCTCCCGCTGTCTACTCTGCTGTATCTACTGTAAAGGTAGGCTATTCTGTGCCTTGTTAAGCTTCTTCTTGTACTCATCGTGCTTGTAGCGTCTCCTGGATCATCTCAAGGAAGCTGGCTTCTACTTACTCCAGGACCTCGAATCTATCGAACACAACCTCCGAAAATGGCGCTCATCTGTCGAGCGCGGCAGAGATGTACACAGCGACTCCTTGATGACATTGCTCGAAGCCCGCATCGACGTCTGCTACCAAACCCTCAAAGAGCTCCAGGCTTCTTTGTCACAACTCGATCCCGAACTCATGGGCTACTACGAAAAGCTCGTCTCAATTCTGCGTTCACTCTCGGCTTGCAACACCCGATCAAAATTCCCGGTCAAGGAGGTTGAAGAGTTGGAAGCACAGCTCAAGCAGATTCAGGCAGAGTTGAAAGATGCTGGAGTATCACACGAGGGCAGGACGGCCGAAGAAGCATACGCCGAACAGTTGCAACAAGTACATATTGATGAGAACCACATCGAGGAGGGTAGCAAAGTTGTCTCCTTCCTGCTAGGCCGCTGTTTACTCTGGCTCGAGATTGTCCAGAACAAGTAGGCCATACCAACCTGTCTGTCGGACCTCTGACTAACAGCCCCACAGGCAAGGCAAGATAGACGATCGTTTCCGCGACACATACGATAAGCTCGTCAAGTTGCGCAACACGCTCGACAACATGAACCTCACTCAAGCTTGGTCCCTGCGCGAGACAGACTTGTACAGCTACCAACGACAGCTCGATCGCATTGACGAATCCCGCGTCGATGGTAACTTCCTCGACGCCGAAGGCAAGCCTGCCGATCTACATTCCCAAAGGGTAATCACATCTCGTGCCTTCTCTTTCTACCCTGCTGACCCTTGTTCTCACAGACTCTGCTCTACCTTCTTCGTAAGAGCTACTCATACATCTATCACTACATCGTCTCATCAGAGCCTGTCTCGGAAGCTCTGCTACCCATTTACAACCAACTTCTCACTCTCAAACGTTGTCTGCTCGAGGTCAAGCGTTCTGGTGGTGTCGATTCTCCTCGCGAATTGTACCCATACAGCATGAAGGTTTGTCTTTACTATCCTGTTCCTGTAACAACTCCATACTGACTTTGATCTAGCTCAACTCAATCGACAACATGAAGAAGGACGGCAAATTCATGGTCGGTAACGATATTCCTGAAGGTCAAGGTAGTGTCACATCACTGCTCGCCGAGTGTTTCGACATCGCATACGATCTCAGAAACGAGGCCGAAGAGCGTCAAGAAGCTGCCGAACTGGCCGACGGTGACGAATCCAAGGAGTAAAAAATGTTTGCGACAGTTACAAATCTCTCCTTCGTACACAACTTCGATATTAGCGGCGGAAACTATCAGAGAGCAATGTCCTCTTGTGCTTTTGTTTATCTGCAAGGCGTCAGGGGCTTGGGAGTCTAGGTCTCTGTCACTTTATTTGAGAGATTTACAACTTCTCGTAGGATGGAATAGGTGGAATGGGAAGGAAGAGAGGCATATCTGCGAAACACGAATAGGAAAATCTCCTCACAAATATTTGACATTATCTGTTTCCTTTCTTGTGTTTTGCGCTGACTACCCAAAGAATCGCTTCTGCATGTGCCGACACTATACTGATTGAGAAGATTTCTCTGCTTCTCGACATCTCTTGCAAGAAATTTAGCGACTTGATGTGTATGATGTTTCTCTTTCCCGAGATGCCTGGTTGTTCCTTCCTCGTGACATGTGACTCATGCTATATGCAGATGCGACTGCCCGATAGCGCCTTCCATTCCAATCGACTTCTCCCTCTTGCTTTGTTCAATTGAGCGATCTCCATCCACCCTCACAACCTTTGCTCTTTCCAAAACATTGCTCAGCTCCGCAAAAAATCCTCATCTCTTCTTCTCGTCCTACTCTACTCCTCAAACCTCAATCCCGCCCAACACCTCCAACCCATCGCCCTCCCCCTCATCCTCTGCCTCTTGCGCATCAGCATCCACGAACCACAATCTATCACCATAAGAAATACACAACTCCTCTCCTACCTCCACTTCCCGTAGAGTTTTGTACACGATGAGTTTGTTGGCGACATCTCTTTCCCAACCTACGTTTTGGTGTGATGAAGAGTGGTTGAACATGCTGCCTAGACCTAGGACTACGGCTTGTGTTGTGCATTTTTGGTGTGTTTGAGGATGAGTGGAGGGCCAATTGCTGTTTGGGGTATTAGATATGATTAGCTTTGGAAGGGGTTATTTTAGAGGAATGGAGAGAAGAGACTTACTATGTGTAATGGTATAGTTCTGTCTTTTCTATGTGCTCTTTGTTTTCTGTCGGGTCGAGGACGAGTACCGGACAGGTTTCTAGGACTGTGTATGCTGGTATACGTGCTGCTGCAAAGACGCCTCTGCCTGTAAGATCAAAAAATTCGAATCAGCTTTCTCGAGTCCCTGATAAACTCGATGAGATCCATGAAGTACAGAAGAAAGACACGTGAGCTCAACACCACACAGAGAAAAACAACCAAAACGTCAAATCAGTCATGTACAAGAAATATAACATCCAAACACGAATACACCTCCGTTGATAACCCGATTTCTCTACGAACTTCCTTGCTCTTTCTTTACTCGCATTCACAGATTGACAAGATAAATGATATAAACCACGGAAGAGAAGTATGAAGAGGAAAAAGACACAGAACATACCTTTCGGCGTATCCAACACCAACTTGATATCAGCAGACCTCGTCAACGGAAGAGCCTCCTTGGGTAGATTTTCCAGTTTCAAGATTCCCATTGCTTTGTTTCTTTTTCTCAGTACTATTGGAATATCGTCTTTCCAGCAGAGAAACTGTTGTTTAGAGCAGGAAAATTGAGATATTATCAGAGAAAGAACGGTAATAATGGTCGAGGTGGTTTTTGCGAGGGTGATGCGCTTTCTTGTGATCTCAATGGGGAAAGAGAAAAATGCATGATGGGCGGTCTCGAGTCCGCACGGGCCAGGGTTGCCTGCGTCCCCATGGTTTTCGAGCAAAATATTTCTTATGTTATCGATGATGATGGTTATTTATTCTATTTCTTTTGATCTCGACAGACTTGTGAAAGAGGATTGGGAAGCACGTAGTACCAGGCGGCCAAACAGAAGGCCAGATGGTTGCTATCGCCTTGGTAGACTCCCTCGCTCCTACCTGCTCTGAACTGCCTGGGATGACTGACTAGATAATACCAGCGACTCCACAGCATTCACCTCGTCACGAACACAAGCTAGGCACAAGATCATAGCATAATCAATGAAGAGCGTGTGGTTTGAGAGAAGAGATTGATCGTTCATATGCTTTTTGTTACAACAAGAGTCAAAGGAGTTATGACTTCCTTTCGTGAACCGCCTCTTCGGAAGGAAAAATGTAAGAATGATGAAGAAAACAAGAAAGGCGCTCAAATAAACAGAATCTAAAAGTACAAACATCACATAAGGCCGTAACGAACAAGCCTCAAACATCCCACCATATCTCAAACTCCGTTTTTGTGCCTTCCCTTTTCCTCGAAAGCGGCTTTACAAAAAAGTACAGCGGGTGATAAGACAAGGCGCTAGACTCGTCCGGTGGAGGAGAGACATTCGCGAAGAGAACTGGTCGTGTAGATGGCGGACCAGGCGGGTGGGAGAGAGAGGAAATATGTATACAGAAAAGTCGGGGGGTATCAGGAGGTCGAAGCAACTGCCTCGGATCCAAAGGGGCGCGAGAGGAATAAGATGTCAGAGACCTCAAATTCAAGGCTTCTGCTCACCCTCGGGCTTCTGCTCACCCTCGCTGGAGGACTCCTGCTTCTGCTCGGAGCGGGCACGGTGCATCTTGTCGAACAGAGTAAGGGAGGCGGACTGGAGCTCGTCGGTCTTGGCCTTGAGGTCCTCGGCGGAGGCGGTACCCTCACCAGTCTGGTTCTGGGCAACGAACTCACGGAGGCTGGCAATCTTCTCCTTGATCTGCTCAGCCTCAGCCTTGTCGAGGCGGTCCTCGAACTCCTTGAGAGCCTTCTCGGTGTCGTTAAGGACACTGTCGGCCTTGTTGGCGGCCTCGATGGCCTGCTTGCGCTCCTTGTCGGCGGCACCGTACTTCTCGGCGTCGTTGACCATGGACTCGATCTCAGAGTCGCTCAGACCGGAGCCAGAGGCGATGGTGATAGACTGGTCCTTGCCGGTAGACTTGTCGGAGGCGTGAACGTGAACGATTGAGTCGGCGTCAATGTCGAAGGTAACCTCGATCTGGGGAACACCACGGTGGGCAGGGGGAATGCCAACAAGCTGGAAGTTTCCGAGGAGCTTGTTGTCACGGACGAGCTCACGCTCACCCTGGTAAACCTTGATCTCGACGGCGGACTGGAAGTCAGCAGCAGTGGAGAAGACCTGGGACTTCTTGGTGGGGATGGTGGTGTTGCGGTTGATCAGACGGGTGAAGACACCGCCGAGGGTCTCGATACCGAGGGAAAGAGGAGTGACATCGAGAAGGAGGACGTCAGTGACCTCACCAGAGAGAACGGCACCCTGGATGGCGGCACCAATGGCGACGGCCTCATCAGGGTTGACAGACTTGGCGGGGTCGCGGCCGAAGATGCTCTTGACCGAAGTGGTGACCTTGGGCATACGGGTCATACCACCGACGAGGATAACCTCCTGGATGTCCTTGGCGGTCATGTTGGCGTCCTTGAGGGCCTTGCGGACAGGCTCAACGGTGCGGTCGATCAGGGGACCGACGAGCTTCTCAAGCTCGGCACGGGTCATCTTGCTGTTGATGTGCTTGGGGCCCGAGGCGTCGGCAGTGATGAAGGGAAGGTTGATGTCAGTCTGGGGAGCAGACGAAAGCTCGATCTTGGCCTTCTCGGCGGCCTCACGGATACGCTGGATGGCCATACGGTCACCGGAGAGGTCGATGCCCTGCTCGTTCTTGAACTGCTGGACGAGGTGGCGGACGAGAGTGATATCGAAGTCCTCACCACCAAGGTGGGTGTCACCGTTGGTCGACTTGACCTCGAAGACACCGCTCTGGATCTCGAGGATGGAAACATCGAAGGTACCACCACCAAGATCGTAGACGGCAATGACGCGGTCGCTCTCCTTCTCGAGACCGTAGGCAAGGGCGGCAGCAGTGGGCTCGTTGACGACACGGAGGACGTTAAGACCAGAGATCTGACCGGCATCCTTGGTGGCCTGTCTCTGCTGGTCGTTGAAGTAGGCGGGGACGGTGACGACGGCGTTCTTGCAGTTCTTGCCAAGGAAGGCCTCAGCGGTCTCCTTCATCTTTCCGAGGACGAAACCACCGATCTGCGAGGGCGAGTACTTCTGGCCCTGGGCCTCGAGCCAGGCATCGCCGTTGGTGTGCTGGACAATCTTGTAGGGAACCTGGGCCAAGTCGCGCTGGACCTCAGCATCCTTGAACTTGCGACCGATCAGACGCTTGGTGGCGAAGAGAGTGTTCTCGGGGTTGACGACGGCCTGACGCTTGGCGGCAATACCGACCAGGCGCTCACCCTCCTTGGTGAAACCGACGACCGAAGGAGTGGTTCTGGCACCCTCGCTGTTCTCAATGATTCTGGGAGCGGAGCCCTCCATGACGGCGACGGCCGAGTTGGTGGTACCGAGATCGATACCAATGACCTGGCCCTTGACCTTCTCCTCACCGCCATCGGCGTATCCTCTTCTGAACGAAGGGGCGACGGCGGATCTGAAGACGGGGGCGCGGACTGAAGGGGTGGCGCGAAGCTATAGTCAGGTCAGTATGAAGCTCATGCAGCTGTAGAAGCTGTCGCATGTGGACTTACGCCTCTGGCAAGTCTTTGTGACAGCATTGTGATGTGATTAGAGCCGAAAACCAGAACGCGACAAGAGAAAATAGGGTATCTTGAGCAACAAACAAAACTTGCTCTAGAAGGCTATGGAGATGGGGATGGCGAGGTTAATAAGTGGTGGAGCAGCAAGAGGAAGTCATGGCGTCGTCGCTCGAGGAATTTTGTCCTTAGCGTCGAATCCCCGGCCCCGGCATCCTCCGCCACGCCCATCGAACATGCTGGAATCCACTCACAACTCCTCCCGATATCGTGCCCGCCCCACGAACCTCCTCTCTACAGCTCTTGTTTGCTCCGACACATGGCCGTTTGCCTCTACCAGTGCTTCGTCTTTGCCTCGCTATTGACTCATACCGCTACCCACCGGTCGCTGGTCTCCGGCCTCGAACCCTTACTGCATCTGTCGCCTCTTGTGAGCTCAATGCCCATAGCTTGCTTTGCCTCGGCTAGCACGCAAAAGCAGGTCCTTGCTCAGGTCGACCGCTTCCATCATCTATCCATCACTGGCTCATCATGTCTTGGTCCAAGGAATGTCATGTTCATTATGTACACGAAATTGATTATAAAGGGTAAAAGAAGATGCATGCCACCAAGTGGCAGCATCCCATGCGCCAGCAATGCCTTGAATCTCCGGAGAATGCTGTCAGCGCTATAGTGCGCCATGTGCTCAACCCCATTCTTGATGCGCCGTGAAACCTCATCCTGTTCGTATCTGTTCGTTATTTCATCTCCACTGCTGGAAACATCATTCTCAGCTTGACCTGCAAGTCGATTTCGAATATTCCCTCCTCACACGCTGCCCACAACTTGCGCCCGTCGTGGCTAATAGCTAGGCCTGCCGTTCTAACCCCTATCGTAGCTTCGCGGCCCGTTCTGCGCATCAGCATCTCGTACCCGTCATGGAAGGCTGTAGGCCGAGTTGACGTGAAACCACGCAGTGAGGTTAGTGTATCGTACAAGCTCTGCGCCGCATTTGTTCCGTTCTCAAACTCCCGTCGTAATCCGCGTAACCGCTCACGCTGTGAAGCCATTCGGCGAAGCTGTTCTGTACGCACCATAGCCTCCCGCTCACGGGACTGTCGCGTACTGGCGTCTATCGACCGAGGTGATTCGAATAGCGGTCCGCGGGCTATAGTCATTGCGTTGGATATGGTACGCCAAGGGTTGTCCTCCTCAGTCTCGGCCCTGGTGGTAGTAGTCGTTGCTCGCGTTGCATGTGGAGGTATGGTTGCAGCAGAACTCGTCAGTGTAGGATTTCCTCCTGCTCCAGGACGGCGAACAATGGTGCCGCGATCTGATGTGAATGTCGATGAGGCCTCGCGTTCTCTATCACGGAGCAGCAAATACTCTTGTATCGAATGGAGAGGTGGCAATGTGTTTTCACCCGTAGCCCGATCTCTCTCTCGTGACTCTGCCGTGTCCCGCTGTGATGTCCGTGATAGTTCTGGAAAGGCTGCGTAAGGATCGTTGTGGTTGACCAAGACGTCGCTGAATGGGCGAGAAATTTCGCTAGATCGCGCAGTGGCCGAGGTGCGACTGCTGGTATGTGCACTGAATAGCCCAGCGCTGGTGTAGTTGATCGAGCGAGGAGTACTTCCCTGAGTGCGAGCTTCTTCGCGTTGTCTAGTTGTCCGAAGCGCTTCAAGAATCTGTTGCTCGTGTGCTGTAAGGCCTCGAGGGTCGTCTTCGTTTGCCGAGTAGCGCAGAGTCGGGACTGTTGTACGGGCACTCTCGGAAAGGTACTGTTCACGCTCTCGAGCCTGTAGAAATTCTGTGGCAAAGCTGCCCTGCTCAATGGGGTCTCGTGCCTCGCGATAGCGGTTCAAAATCTCTTGCTGCAAATCCTCCAGATGGTCACCCTCAGCTAGATCCTCTGACACAATATCTTCGAGTTCGATCTTCTTTAAACCTTCTTCGTCCAGTTTTAGCTCTATCACTTGTTTAGTCTTGAGTCCAGTACGTAAGTCGCCAATGCACACCCGGCCTTGATCTTCGGCCCAGATCAGCAAGTCCCATGGTTCAGGAGAAAAGATCATGGATCTGACCGCGCCAGGATGAAGGGCGGCAACGATGTTGGGTCTTGTAGACGGGATTGTTGCGACAATGGCGTCTTCTGCCTCATCGGAAGCACACTGCGCAAATATTTCCATATCAAACACCGTGATATAGCCGCCTTCAGAACCCAGAGCTGCCAAGCTGCCATTAGGTGACCACGCAGTTGTGAAATAGCCCGGCTGGGACGTTGGATCACCAGCGCGAAGGTGGACAATGTGTGCTAGATCCCAGGTAACGTTTGTCGTGTTCAGGCGATTATGAGGCTTCGGAATTTGCGGAGGAGGCTGTGAGAGTGTGCGTGTATAGAAGAAGGCCTGGTTGGAGTCGCCAACAGCTACGAGAGTGGTGCCATCAGGAGATATGGAAGCGTGGTTCATGGGGAAAGGCAGATCCAGAACACAGGTTTCCAGGGCTTGGGGTAGAGAGTAGACGCGAACAGTCTTGTCGTTGTTGGTCAAGACAGCGACGACATCGTAGAGGTGTGTTTCCTCATCGTGGATCTGGTGGATGGAAATGGAGTTGACGATTTCTTCGCCTATACGTTCGAGCTTGACGTTGGCGGTTCTCGGAGGGCCCCTTTGAGGTTGCCATTGGTCCAGTGGCAATGGCGCGTCTACCTGTACAGAGCGGAGCGGAGATGAGCCCTCTAGCTTGATGGCGGCAAAGTGGCCATCCTCTTCACCTCCTATGCAAATCCATCCAAAGCCAGAAGCGGTACATCGGGCCTCGAATGGTAGTGTGGCGAGATGTTTGCGCTTCCGCGAGAGGGTGTTGAGGTGGTAGACTTCGTTCCCGCTGGCGTAGTAGATGTCGTCCTTGTCAGGCGATGAGATATAATGTCGCAACTGCCAGTGCCTAATACACTCGAATCAGATCCAACTCTTGTGTGTTTGCCTCTGCTGGACTCACGAGACAGGAATCTTGACTGGGTAGAAAGTCTTGTCGGGGTAGGCCAGGCGATGGCTATCAGGATATCTAGATTCCAGTTAGCAGCGAGCAGTTTAAAGGGCCATGTTTGGACACGGTGCCGAGGCACTCACGGTATGCTGTCGATGGCCATGCTGTTGCTATGTTGGTTTCGAGGGAAGAGGTAATTATTAGGGATCAAAGATAAAGCACATTCGACTGGATCGCTTCCGCGGTTCGCTGCAATGAATGACAATGGAAAGACAAGCTGCCGACACCACTCGCGCTTGCGCTCGCGGGGCTTTGGTCGATGACGCACGCTTGTTTGGCACCTCGATTCACCCAACATGTTCCACCTCCGCATGACCTATTCATCACTGCACAAGACTCACTCAAATAACACTCATCTTCACTGTCGCTGTATCTAAAGCGTCTTGCATGACTACGAAACCATCCCCCCGTCTGACACCAGCTCCTTGCGTGACCTCAACCCGCAACTAGTAACAAACAAAGACATGACAGTCTTGGATGTCTGTTCTCCTCTTTGATCCTTTGACAAGTCTGTCCTTCACACCAACCAATCACTTCGAGACCACCGTGGTATGCCAGCTTCGGTTTCAAAATAAATGCGCTCAACTGTTTCCAGGAGCCTGTCAATTTCATGAATCCATGCTATCTGCTACTAACGCCCGTTGCCTGGTATTGGCTAACATGCAAACCAGTCCCAATCCTCCCATGTCCCACATCCTGAACACCAGTGCCGTGATTCAATGCTGCATATCTCGTGATCGCATCACCCATGTCTTGATACTATCAATCAAAGACGTTCCAGTCCTTTCCGACCGCGGGTAGCGCGCTGCTGAGGTAGTCAAGCTTGCACCTTCTTGACGACCTGCTCGACCGCTGAGAAGAGAGCATGCTCGCGCTCAAGACCTGTGATCTTTTCGGTTGCGTCGCTCGACGAGTTCTCCTTGAGGATCTTGGCCAGCTCGACTGATTCCTCATCGCCCTCGACATTCTGGAAGCGGAGACACATCTCGATGCCACCAAGGAGAGCATCGTACTTGGCTCCCATCTCGGCAAGATGAGCAGCAGGGCCGATGAAGCGCTCGTTGCGCGACAGCTTGCGAAGAGGCGCACGACCAACACGCTCGACGTTGTCCTTGAGCACGGGGTTGGAGATGCGCTTGATGATCTTCTCGACGTATGCGTTCTGGTCCTCCTCGGTGATCTCGTGCTTGTTGACGATCAGGTGAGCGGTCTCCTTGAGGGTGTTTCTCACGATCTCGTTAAGCTCCTTGTCTTGCAGAACATCGTGGATGCACTCCTTGCCACGGTTGTATCCGTAGTAGGCAGCAGTGGCATGGCCAGTGTTGACAGTGAAGAGCTTACGCTCAATGAAGGGGGTGAGGTCCTCAACAAAGTGGACACCCTCGATTGCTGGTGGGCCCGAAGGAAGGAAAGGTTTGCTTTCGACACACCACTCGTAGAACTTCTCAATCTTGACGTTCAGGCCAGCGTTCTCGTCCTGCATGGGAACAATGCGGTCAATGGCGCTGTTGGCGAAGCGAGCCTTGTCCTGAAGATTTGACTTGGTAGAGTCTGAAAGCTTCTCTTCGATGAACTTGCGGAGGGTGTCGGTGGCTCCAATGGCGTTCTCGCAAGCAATAACAGCGACAGGCGAATCTTTCTGACGGCTCTCGATACCCTTGGCGATGACGGGAGCAATGAACTTGAGGATGTTGGGGCCAACGGCACAGGTGACAATGTCGGCAGTGGCAATCTCCTCGACAACTTTGCCCTCGTCGGTCTTGCTGTTGATGGCGCGGTAGTTGTCAATTGTCTTTGACTTGGTCTCTGATGTGCCGACTTCTGTTACGGTGTATGACTTGGTTTGTTGCAGGGAGTTGATGATGGCGTCCATGACATCGACAAAGACGACTTCATATCCGGACTTGTGCAGGAATTCGGCGACGAAGCCTATCGAGAGAGTCAGCGCTGGCTTATCGTTCAATTCTGCGAGGTACTTACCACGACCAATGTTACCACCGCCAAAATGGATTGCCTTCTTCATGTCGGACATTTTATTTGATTGTATGTGGAGAGAGCTGAAATTGAATGTTAGCTGTGTTCGCGCTTCTGATATGATTTCCCGGCAGTTCGAGGACAAAGAAACAAGATGAAGCTTTGTTTCAAAGGACCATCCATGATGACGATACCAGTGATCCTCGAGCGTATCAGAGGTGGATGTTGCGTACTAACCTTTGTACAGTTTGGTGGGCTGGTGGTGATATACTTCTGACCTGCAGACGAGAAGGTCAGCAATGTGTTGGGGTACTGCGGGGAGAGATAGCACGAACCTAACCGGTAGTTGGCTCAAGGCAGGAGATAGTATTGAACGAGAACGAGAAAGTTCGTTTGGTGGAGGGGAGGGTATGAGATGAGGATGACAAAATAAGAGGTCGAGGGATAGCAAGTCTATTTAACACTCTGGGGACGACGCAGTTGGTTAATGCCTCGTTCTCCCTAACACTTGATCAAGCGCGCCAGCCCACCACCCTTCCCTCCCCGCACCATATGACGATGTCCCTGCCGCACGTCACTCCTGTTTCTTAGCTGACGTTTGAGGCTTCGAGGCTGGAAAGCACGGCCCCGATGGCGCTTGTCACGTCGTTGTCAACGGTAGCCATCAGCTCAGCATCAGCACTGAAGACATTCTCAATGTCGATGCGAATTGGATTGGAATATCGGGTATGGCTGCGGACACTTGCGGAAAATCACATGCTAACCAGATCGAGCCGCTCGTCACGCTATGGCTTCATGGTTCCGATCGTGAGTGACCACCACATTGTGCGGCATATGTCGCGGTAGGATCTCATACCTCTCTCTTGCAGATGTTTCACGACAGGCGACAACTGGATATTAGGAAAGGAATGTGTGCTCTGTATTACGTATTACTTTACTGCTGCAATAAAAGTGATTAGAC
>Ga0058697_10000074_pt1 | contig 55444 bp, 51 predicted proteins | sample AgamicAsMae_FD_66619 | JGI IMG/M metagenome (GOLD analysis project Ga0058697, IMG submission 66619) | Agave microbial communities from Guanajuato, Mexico - As.Ma.e | ecosystem: Host-associated > Plants > Phyllosphere > Phylloplane/Leaf | place: Guanajuato, Mexico | collected 2012-06-04
AAGAAGAAGAAGGCCGGCACTGGAACTGCAAAGGGCCAGACCAACCCTCCACGAGTCCCCATCGCCCAGCTCTTCCCTAATGGCGCATTCCCCGAAGGAGAAATCTGCGAGTACATTGACGACAACTCTTACCGCACCACCGACGAAGAGAAGAGACACCTCGATCGCATGAGCAACGACTACCTGACCGAGTACCGTCACGCCGCCGAAGTCCACAGACAGGTCCGCCAATGGGCTCAGAAGAACATCAAGCCCGGTCAATCCCTGACCGAAATCGCCGAGGGTATCGAGAACGGCGTGCGTCACTTGACCGGCCATCAAGGTCTCGAAGAGGGCGACAACATCAGAGGAGGCATGGGTTTCCCCACTGGTCTCAGCATCAACCACTGCGCTGCCCACTACACCCCCAACGCCGGCAACAAGACCATTCTTCAACAGGGAGATGTCATGAAGGTCGATTTCGGTGCCCACATCAACGGTCGCATCGTCGACAGTGCCTTCACCATGTCCTTCGACCCCACCTACGACAACCTGCTGGCTGCCGTCAAGGACGCCACAAACACCGGTATTAGAGAAGCTGGTATCGATGTCCGCATGTCCGATATTGGTGCCGCCATCCAAGAAGCCATGGAATCCTACGAGTGTGAGATTGGCGGCGAAACCTTCCCCATCAAGTGCATTCGCAACCTGAACGGCCACGACATCCGACAATGGTCCATTCACGGCACAAAGAGCGTGCCCATTGTAAAGGGAGGTGACCAGACCAAGATGGAAGAAGGCGAAACCTTTGCTATCGAGACCTTTGGCTCCACCGGAAAGGGATACGTTAGAGAGGATATGGAGTGCAGCCATTACGCAAAGGTTGCAGATGCACCCAGAGTCCCTCTGAGAACGACGAGTGCAAAGACCTTGTTGAAGAGTATTGAGAAGAACTTTGGCACTCTGCCTTTCTGCAGAAGATATCTTGATCGTCTGGGTCATGACAAGTATTTGCTTGGAGTGAGTTTCTCTCGACCAATACACATGTCCAGCATCAACTGACTATCCTGACAGCTCAACAATCTCGTCCAAGCCGGTATAGTGCAGGACTACCCTCCCTTGGTAGATATCAAGGGTTCCTACACTGCACAGTATGAGCACGTAAGTCTATCTTTTCTTCAATCAGCGGTTTCGAATTTTGCTAATCACACTTTTCACAGACCATTCTGTTGAGACCCAACTGCAAGGAAGTCGTGAGCAGAGGTGACGATTACTAGACGCATAATGATATCCCAAATTCCAAAAAAGTTGAAAACGAAAACAAAATACATCAATATCTTCTCTCCTACTCTGTTAATCAGTGGTACTGGGCATGTTTGTATCTACTTGTGATAGGCTTTGGCAATGGAAGGATGGAGACATTCACTCCAATTCGGCACAGGCACGATTGTGAACAGACGAATATCGTCATTTGTAGCAATGGCTAATCTTCTAGAGCCTGAATCATCTGATATCTAATGCACAAAACACCCGCTCTATCACCATCACTTCTTCTTCTGCTTCAACATTCTCTCCTTTGCCAACATCTCTTCCATCTTGCGTTTGGACTGCTCCACTGCCTCGTTGTGACCTTCCGAAAAAGAGAGATTCTCTTGCTGACCAGGGCGACTAGTACGGTAGTTGATCACATTCTCATGAAGCTCAACGATCGAACCTTCTCTGATGTTCAGGAGTGACAAACGGTTGTCCAGCGCATTGGTGTTATCGCGCAAGGAAAACATCTTGTTTGAAGGAGGCGAGCCGGCAGGTGTTTCGTTGGCAATGGTCTCTGTAGAGGTATCGTCGGGAACTGAGGCAGCGGTCTTGGCCTTCTTCTTCTTCTTTTTGTTCTTGTTCTTTGCCTTACTCTTGGGTGCCGAGGACACGACTTCGGGTTGAGGTGTATCGATACGAAGATCCTCGAGCTGTACAGTCTCGAGTTGGGAGGTCTCGGGTTTAGAAGCTGCGGAGTTTGGATCGTCTCCATTGCTAGACTTGTTCGAGGAACCGATGCTGAAAGCAGTGGTGATGAGGCGCGCAGTGTAAGACGACAAGGTCGAACGCTTTGGGGACTCAGGGCGGTCTTCGACACCGGCCATTGTTGGTTGTGACTCGTTGTCCTCGCTCTGCTTTGAACAGTCTTCTGCCGCGTAGTTGGCTGCACTGGAAACAGACTCGTTATTGCTCTCAATCTTGCTCTCGATGCGCTCTTCGTCAGGAGTCTTGACACCCACCGAGGTATCAACTACAGATTGCTTCGGCTGCTCAGGTTGCTCAGGCTGCTCAGGTTGCTCAGGTTGCTCAGGCTGTTCAGGCTGTTCAGACTGTTCAGGCTGTTCAGACTTCTGCTTGGTCTTCAATTTGCCTAGCTTCTGTTTGGGGTCCTTCTTCTTCGTGTTCGTCTTTGCTCGACGCGCAAAAGGACTGAAGGACTCGGTCTGCTTTGGACCTGACTTTGGGACTGATCTCGGAGCTATGGGTTGCTGTCCAGTAGTTTGCACGCCTGCGGTGTCTCCACTCTCTGTGGTGGTGGTAGGCGACTGTGTGACGGAGTCTGCCTTTCCACTAATTGACTTCTCTTCGGTGAGCGTCTCTTGGGCGTCGACTTGAGCGTCCTCATCACTCTTCGCATGACTAGCGGGCGAAGATGAAGCGAATTGCACCTCCTCATACGAAACGTTCCCAGTCGGTGTGGCGGTTGGAGTTTCAGCAGCAGTCTGGAAACTGTCGTCCTCAACCGTCTTTGGAGAGCTATCCTGCTTTTCGAGTTCCTTGTCGACAGAGCCATTCTCTGATAGTGACGGCAATGTAGGCCGACTATAGGCTTGCTCATCGGCTTCTACGACGGCTCCAGTATCAGGGTGTGAAACGACCTCTGGAGAGTCTCCAGCCAGATCTGAATGAGTGCGAGTCTCCCTGGTTTGAGCGAAACCTCCGCCGCGATGGTCAGAGTGGACTCTCCTATCGGATAGCCTGGACTCTCTAGGCCCTTGCCAGTTGTCACTAGAGCGGAAGGAAGATCGACGACCTCTGTTAGAGTTGAAGGAATTGCGGTGGCCACCTCTTTGACCGTAAGATTGATAAGGCTGTGGCTGAGGCTCGCCATAGCGACTGAAAGAATGGGGATCGACCAGTCTCGGAGGGCGAGTTCCACGGCGATTGAACGAGCCAGAGCGTTGATGCAAGACATCGCCTTCTGGATGATACGCAGGACCGGAGCGATCATGGTTCAGAGGCATGCGCGGCTCGAGAGGAGCGTAGAATGCAGGCTGATAGTAGGCAATAAAAGGACCGTCTGGTGGCATTGGGAAACCTACCGGGCCAGCTGGTGCATGAATACGAGGGTCGACAAAGGCAATGTTGGGGTCAAAATCGGGGAAGTTGGCAGCAGATGGACGTCGACTACGACCGCGGTATTCTTGCTTATGGAATTGACGAGGCCGACCGCTGTATGGCTGGCCATGTCCATGACCATTGCCATGACCATTGCCATGCAGAAGCGAGGTACCTTGAATCGAGGCAGTTCTATGCCTCTGCTGCTGGTGTTGGACAGCGGGTGCCATAGCTTGAGCTGCACCTAGAAAGCGTCAGTTGGCCCATCTCAGAGTGAGACTGTTAAAAGGCTACATACCATCGTGCATAAACGCAGCAGATGCACGTCTCTGCCGAACAGCAGGAACAGTCTCGGTTTCGGTGACGACTGTGTGTGGCTGGTTCTCTGGACTGTACAAGCGTTTGTATCCATCATTGATGAGAAGAACGACACGACTCAAAAAGGAATCGGGGAAGTTGGCTCCTTGGTGCTGATCAAGGACTTGTCTGATCTGACTGGCATCCATTTCAGGGACCATGCAGAAGTTGTAGGCTCTCCACCAACTCTCGGCGTGAGAAAGGACGCTGTCCTCGTTAAACTTGGCGATGGCATAAAGGACCTGTTTCAAGAAGCGACCGCCTTGCAGGTGAAGGTCACGTTCAGAGAAGTGGTTAAGCAGAAACGCATCCTCTTCTTCCTTGGTGGCGCCTTTCTCTGTAGTGCCGCGTGGAAACTGGTCGAGATAGATGTTGCAGCACATCTCGCGGCGCTCTTCCCAAAGGTGCTCGATGAAAGGTCTCATGTCAGCATAGGGGTTCTGACGCAGAATGATAGGTCCATCGTGGGGTGTTATGTTCGGGACAAGCTGTTCCAGTAGGTCTGCTTGATCCATCGTTCTTGCGCGCGTTTATGCTGGAAGGTTAAGCTGTCGATGGCTGGTAGCGAGAAGAATTGCGCTAAGTTATGGATGTGTTGTGGAAACGAAAATTTATCAAGGTGAAAGGAAAACGGATTTGAAAGAGCGATGGAGAACTTGAGAGTGAGAAGAATTGGTCAAAGTGTGAACAAGTGAAGAAGGTGCGATCAAAGGCGCGTTGGTCGTCAGGAAGTGAGGACAAACAGACACTGTCTTGGAAGCCGCAAGACACAGATAGACACTTCTTATTGCGCACCAAATCTTCTTACGATAGGAAACACAATTGACAAGACATCGTGGGTTTACTTACGGATGCATTCAATGGTGGCTTCTTTTCTCTGTTTTGGCTTGATTTCAAGACGCTTCCTCTGTCCACCAGACTTCTAACTCTCTGCATCTACCCTGGTTCGTCTTCATGCTAGTTTCTTCGATAAGCATTTACCTGTGCGCATCGCTTTCAACAGCCAAGGACTATGTAGCCGATGGCAATTTGATTTGCTTCCAATGGTATGTGTGCGAGATGTTCTGAGTACAGTTCCCATCCTGACGGCGCTTGGCTGGATCACAAGTTGACTGACCCAAGCCCAGCCAATGCGGAGCCATAGTGCTATCACTTAGGCTTTGGGAGGAGTCTGGAGTAGCTTCAGGATCTCGGACTCGTTGTCACCACTCACTGCGAGTAACGTGTCAGTCGCAAAACGCAAGCAGCCAATGTTGTGATGAAGAGGAGAGGTACCAGCACGTCCATTGCCCCAATCTACAACCAGGGGTCTCTGGAAGAGGGCTCCGTTGTCCTTGAGCTTTCTCAGAGCTTCGGTGGTGCTCGAGGCGCCTTCGACGACGCTTCCAATCTTGTCTTGACCGAGGTATTCGAAGATGTTGGTGAGTTGATCGCTTGTTGGAACTCCTTCTTGGACGTCTGCAACGCGACGTGGGTGAGCGGCTGCTTCAAACTGGGGCCTGAAGTGATTACGCACCGAGTTCGAAGTCGGTCCTTCCGACCTTGGGCTGCTGAGGGTGGGAAGAAGCTTGGTCGATGGTGGCAGTGGAGTTTGCAGCGCCGGCAGTCTGCTTGAGCAAGGTGTGGACGCGGATCGAGGCAGGCGAGTTAGGCGCGTGGAACAAGGTGATTACGTCCTTGACTCCAGCCTGAATGAGGTCAGTAAGCGAGCAGGTTACAGTTGGAGACGCAGATAGACGAGGCATACTTCCTTGAAGAGTCCCTTGAGTGCGCCGAACATGTTGGCAGTGTGATGTGTGGTTGTAATGATGGATGGTGTTTGCCGAGTCGACGAAGTTGCGCTTGCAGGTAGGCGAACAGGTAACCTGGGGAAAACACCCAGCCTGTGACGTATATGTAGGTGAGCTATGGACATGTACACAGCCTGGTCACATCTTCTACGTGAGCTAAGATGACGGTGCAATCACTTGTATGTGGTTCACGATTCACGTTGACACGGCTTGGGATAGAGACACTGATCAAGGCAGTGCTGTATCTGCTCAGGCGATCAGACATGCATGCGTAGCCTGTATGTTTGGGAGACGACCCAAACGATGCCTGCAAGGAACACACAGAGAACACGAAGAGGTGCTTGACGAAGGAATGTTCAGAAGACGTAACCGTTGTTGTGAAAAAGCTATCAAAGACGCCAACCAGTCTCTGCGGCGACATTTGTTCCGGCTTGCGAACAGCAGCCTATCAGCTATGCATGTCCGCCAGAATTTTGAATCATCATCATGGATGCCAGGGCTAGGAAACGGTCTGGCCGCCCAGTGATGAATCGAGGGTGTCGCCAGACTGTATGCTATCCATGTGCCCGCCTCTGCCCCATCGCTCAAACTCCAGTTCCGGAAATTGTTTACGAGGTAGGGTTGGGGTTCATCTACCGCCTTGTCAGCGTCTGTCGTAGCCTGCAATACCAAGGTGAAGATGGAGCGCACCTTTCTCTTGCCACCGGTCATGGTGACGTTCACGAAACGGCGAGTGTACGTGATTCTCTTCTTTGCGCGGCCCTTGGGGGTCTTCTTCTTCTCCTGGGGCTCAACCTGATGACGCACTTGTATTAGCGCGCTGTTGCGAGGAGTCGGGTTGATATAGATGCGGTGGGTGGCGGTTGTCGAAAGATGTAGCGGAGCGGCAATGGAGTATTCGTACCTTGGGAGTCTGCGACTTGACCTTACCGGCACGAGCGAGGGAACCGTGAACCTTACCCATGTTGTCGATTTATGGGAGTTGTTGGATGACTTGAAAGGTGATGTGGGATGCCTGTGGGTGGCGAACAGAGGTCAGTCGTTGTCGCTTGTGCAGAGTTGGCTCAAAATTGATGGCGAAAAAGACGGCGATAGTTTCGGACGCGGTGCAGATGAGCTGGGATGGAAAATGGGCGTACTCACGTTGGCGCAAGTTGTCGTCGGTCGTCCTTCGAGAAGAATGCACGCGAAAATGAGTGAATCTGTGTTCTGCGCTCCGGAGGGCTCGCTTAACGCACGGATCATATGGCTTTCCGCTCGTCTTGCCTCCATCAGTCTTGGCACCTGCGTGCATCTATCACGATTCACGGAACGACCGCCTTTACTTTTGTTACCACTTTCAGATTGCTCTGGTTTCGCAAAGATGCGCGTCAATAATACAGTGCTGGTCAGCCTTGCGCTGGTCAATTCGTCGGTTGCTTCATTACTCCCTGGCAGCCAGTACATCTTCTCAAACCCCTCAGCAACCTCGGGCTTCCGCATCCCCACTGTGCACGAGTCTGCTGTTCAAGCACGCCGCATCCTTCATCTTGAAAACATTGGCACATTATCCACTGTTTTCCCAAGCGAGAATGCAATCCAACCTCTTGAGCAGCGACCCAGTGGCCTCGGGGGTGTTCCCATCGGCTTGATGGACTACTATGCCGACTGTGAACCTGATAGTGGCAACCCCACCATCCTTGCTTTGGACATTGCTACCTCATTCAAGAACGTGGCAGCCGGCAGTAATATCACTCTGAGCCTACGTTGGCACCCACAGGACGGTAAATGGCACAGCGCTGCTAGCTTGCCCAGATTCTCCCTTGTCGGTCACCTCGAGGACATTGACGATGATGCCTCAAAGGTTGGTCTGGCCACCTGCTTCGTCAAGAATCATCCAGATGCTGCATACTGGCTGCCAGGCAATCGTATCCATACAAGCCGCTGGGTCAGACTCGTTGTAGAGGATATCTATTGGATTGGTGGCTTCGGAGACCGCGCCTATATTGGCTGGATCCCTGTCGAGGCATACCAAAATGTCACGCAACAAGATATTGACGATTGCAAGTTGCCTGGCGAGAAGTCTTCTTCGTGGGGATGGTCGGAATGGCTCTGAGATGTTAATTAATCACTTTAATCATTGTATTTCCATGTTGCATCTCCCCATTTGCAAAAGCATGTCACGCAAGCAGCTATAGAAATGCACAGTTCTTCGAGTGAACATAAGGCATCCACTAAGAGTCGTGGCATTATCGGCTCTCTCTGGTTATTGCTGCCGTTTGAAAGAACTGTGCATTCCTATAGCATTCGCGTGACATACCTATGCACATAGGGAGTCTTGAGTATGGTCAGCGTGGCTCTGAGATGCTATTTGATCAATTTCATCTTTGTATCTCTATCCTCCTCGTGTGCTCAAATTCATAATGCGTACAGCTATGAGAATGCACAGTAGTTTCGAAGAACAGGATAGTGTCCATTGAGAAACTGTATGCTTTAGGCTCTCCTCGGTACTCTCTCTTGCCTTGCATCCTTTATACCTTTTCATGGTAAAGATCATTCTTTACTTCTTCGCGGGAGAAGTGTGCGAGTTACGAATTTCAGCATATGGAGTGTGAGCTACTCTCACTTTCGGTAAAGACTCTATCTTAAGCAATATGACTTTATACCGTTCTCGCTCGTGCTTGTTGACTCGTTCGCACACTCACTCCCTACATACATCGAACGTCCACTTCCATTACCATGTCAGGACATCACAAATTATCACATTACAAAGAGCACAGAGAATGTAGTTTTGACAATGTAAATGCCATGTCAATTTGTTGCAGATATCTATCTAGGCAACACCCAATAAAACAGGACTCCGTGTCGTGAATTTCGATCGTTGAGATCGTAATGGTCCGTAACTTTTGACCCTTTTTCCATAGCCTTTTGTTGAACTCCGTCATGCAATCATTATAGTTGAATAAATGGGGTATCTTTGTTGAATGAACGCTATGATGCAGCTGTTGAGTGCTGTCATCCCAATGGTACTGTCATCTCAAATGGATGCATAGTTGTGTTGTTGTTTGTGTTTTGTTTAAGTGTGCTTGTTGCGGTAGGCAATGGCGGCGTTGACCATGTTGGTCAAGGCCTCCTTGGTCTCCTTCCACTGGCGGGTCTTGAGACCACAGTCAGGGTTGATCCAGAGCTGCTCAGGCTTGAGGTACTGGAGCATCTCCTCGATGCGGTCCTTGATCTCCTGCTCGCTGGGAACTCTAGGAGAGTGGATGTCGTAGACACCGGGGCCAATGTGTCTGGGGTAGTCCTCGTCAATGAAGACCTTGAGGAGCTTGGCATCAGACTTGCTGTTCTCGATGGAGAGGACATCAGCATCAAGGGCGGCAATGGCGTGGAAGAAGTCCTGGAACTCAGAGTAGCAGAAGTGACTGTGGATCTGAGTGGAGTCCTTGACACCAGCGGTGGAGAGCTTGAAGCTGTCGACGGCCCAGTCGAGGTAGTTCTCACGCTCCTTGCCGGAACGGAGAGGGAGACCCTCACGAAGAGCGGGCTCGTCAACCTGGATGACGTAGATGCCAGCAGCCTCGAGGTCAACAACCTCGTCGCGCAGAGCAAGAGCAAGCTGCTGAGCCTGGACAGACTGGTGAACATCGTCACGAGGGAAAGACCAACGGAGACAGGTGATGGGACCAGTAAGCATACCCTTCATGGGCTTCTTGGAGATGCTGGCGGCGTACTTGCTCTCCTTGACGGTCATGGGGGCAGGACGAGAGATGTCACCGACGATAATCGGGGGACGGACACAGCGAGAGCCGTATGACTGGACCCAAGCGTGGGTGGTGAAGACGTAACCATCGAGACGCTCACCGAAGTACTGGACCATGTCGTTACGCTCAGGCTCACCGTGAACGTAGACGTCAAGGTTCAACTCATCCTGGATCTTGACGACGTCCTGGATCTCCTTCTCAATGAACTTCTCGTACTCCTCGGCAGTGATCTCGTTCTTGACCAGCTTGTTACGCTGCAGACGGATTTCCTTGGTCTGGGGGAAGGAGCCGATGGTGGTAGTAGGGAAGATGGGAAGGCTGAGGTGCTCCTTCTGTTGTGCGTAACGGGTGTCGAAGGGAGACTGGCGGTTGTGCATCTCCTTGGTGATCTTGGACTGTCTGTCCTTGACCTTCTGATCGTTGGTACGGGCAGAAGAAGCGCGAGCCTGCATGGACTTGGCGTTGGCCTCGAGCTGCTCACGAACGGCGGCAGGGCCTTCGGTGACAGCCTTGGCAATGATGGCGACCTCGACGGCCTTCTCGGATGCGAACGAGAACCAGTCCTTGACCTCCTCGGGGAGGGTCTTCTCGCTGGCGAGAGTGTGAGGAGTGTGGAGGAGGGAGCTGGAGGTAGCGACGATGACTCTGTCCTTGCCGAGCTTCTGGACAGCGGTCTCAACGACCTCAATGGCCTTCTTGAAGTTGGTCTTCCAGATGTTGCGACCGTCAACGACACCAGCAGACAGGATCTGCTTGGGGCCGAGGTGCTCAATGACCTGCTCGAGCTGCTCAGGGTGACGGACGAGGTCGATGTGGAGAGCGTGGAGGTTCTTGAAGGCGGCGTCAACGACGTCGAAGTTGTGGACGATGTCACCGAAGTAGGTGGCAAGGACGATCTGGGGGCCCTGAGCAGCGGACAGCTTCTCGTAGGCGGGCTTGAAGGCCTCCTTGACCTTGGCGGGCAAGTCGAAGACGAGGACGGGCTCGTCGATCTGGACGGTCTCGGCACCAGCCTTCTTCAGCTCCTGCAGAAGCTGCTCGTAGACGGGCAGAAGCTTCTCGAGGAGAGTGATGGGCTCGACGGACTGGCCACGGTCGGCCTTGCCGAGGGCAAGGAAAGAGACGGGACCGAGGAGGACAGGGCGGGTGGTGATGCCGGCCTCCTTGGCCTCGAGGAAGTCACGGACGGGCTTGGGGTTGGAAGCGAGCTTGAAGGTCTGGTTGTCTTGGAGGGTGGGCTTGACGTAGTGGTAGTTTGAGTCGAACCACTTGACCATCTCGAGCGAGGGAACGTCAATGCCGTCCTTCTGGTGACCACGGCCCATGGCGAAGTACTCGTCGAGAGGGTCGAGACCGTGCTTTGAGTATCTCTCAGGGATGGCCTGATATGGGGTCAGTATACTGGGGTATGGGGATGAAGCCAGGAGAAGGCGGGGGAAGGAGTGCTTACGTTGAACATCTGAATGTGGTCGAGGACATGGTCGTAGAAGGCGAAGTCGTTGCTGGGAATGACATCGACACCGGCGTCCTTCTGGATCTTCCAGTGCTCGCCACGGAGTCTCTTGCCCTCGGCGAGCAAGTCGTCTCTCGACAGCTTACCACCCCAGTATGCCTCGTTGGCCTTCTTCAGGTCTCTGAGACGTCCCATGCGGGGGAAACCCAAGATCGAAGATTGAACCATGGCTGTGAATGTGTGAAAAGGAAAGGAACAGGGAAAGAGGAAAGGGGAGATGCGGATGGAGGCACAATGGACAGCAGCGCAGGCACGTTTAAGTATTCACCAGATTTTTACTATGGCGCTCAGACCACGTCGACTGCGGAGCTGTTCGCTCACTGGCTCACTGGAACGTTGAAAAGACCCCGCGGTGCGCCATCACGCCATTGTTCGCATTGCCTGTCGACTCCTGCATTCAAAAGCCTGTGGCTCCTCGTGTCCGCTGCTCATATCTGTCTCTTTGTGCCTGTGTCAGCGTCTGTGTCTTCACCGCATCTTCTGTTCGCTGCACCAGAGCTTGATATTGTTGACGACTGGGCGTTGGCTGGATTCCAATGACTCCATCAAGCATCGTAATCCGCCCTGCGTATGTAGATCTCGACCAAGAACGCGCTAACCTGCCACCAAACTCGCTTTCACCTCTACGATTACTCGTACATTCTCGTGAGATTTCGTAACACGTCTTCTTCTCCCTTCTACGCGGCGTACTTTGTTCGCTTGCCCCATTTGCGTGCGGCCGCCGAACACGCATAACTATTACTCACATGTTGCTGCCACATCTCACTATCTGGACCTCTCTCCACAAATTGCACAGCATTGGTGAATCATAGCTGTTAGCCCTGATTGGCTCGAGCTTCTCTGGCTGGCCGATCGCGGAGCTGGGGAGAACGATGGATTCCTCAACCCGACACAAAGCGTCAGTTGCCTTGCCCTCTGATTGGCACGGACTTGACTACTCTCCTTGTACTCAATAACCATGCGAGCACAGGATTAATTCTTACCATTATGTGCAGTTGAAACATAATAGACGGCTTCACATCTCGAACGCTGAGCAAGTTAGGTATTTTGTAGTAGCTGTCGGGAGATGCTCTTCGCTGGTGACCACTTGTATCAGGACGAGCCTTGCTCTTGTCTTTCTGACAGGGGAGAGCTTGCAATGCACCTTCCTGCTCAGAGTATATGTTTAAAAACGATAAAGTTGATATTCGAGGTAGGAAAGAGCGGTCATGATGCTTGCCTTGAACGCTGACCTGTACTTGACTGCCACTCCAGCAACAATTCATCCATTGTCCCATTGCTTTTAGAACCACATTTGTTATCTTCAGTTGACTTTTGCAACGAGCTTACATCTCGCCATGGCAGCAGCAAAGCTCTGTTGTACCGCGCCTGTTCGGTCCCATTCGCCCGATGCTACGCCCTCGAGGCCTGTCAGACACTTTAAGTCTCTGGCCAACATCAAGATACACTTTGCTAATAACAAGCATGCGACAACTGCCACGAATAGCTTAACAGATAGAAGCCAATCGCGTTACCCTGCAGATGATCTTGAACTTCGGCATATCTTTGTTGCTGCTTCGTTGCCAGAGGATCACCCTCATGCTCTCAGAATAGGCCATCGCAAGCCCGAAGTCGACGAAAGTATTATTCATTCGCCAAGCTTCACCAACAAATTGCGTAGACAGCTGAGTCGCAAGAGTTTGGTGACAGACAAGCCCCAAAGGGACACGACAAGCAGGTCAATCATCAAGCATTTCCCCTTCCCCCACAAGAGACTGGTTCACGATCTTCGAGATCTTGCTGATGGTTACGATGACGATGCTCAGTCGTTGCGTTTGCCTGAGTCTCGACTGGTTTCTCTTGAAAATGATGGCTCTGGAACGACAGACGCAAAGACGGTCCAACACATACGATTCTGCGAACCCAGTGATCGTTCTGCCACTGCTGCATATGAGTCACGTCGCTCGATCAGCGTGCCTCCAGCATCCTGCCCGGCTGACTCTGCATCACCTCTGAGACGTTCACTTTCTTCTTCCAATATGCCACAAGGGTTCAACAACGCTCTCGCCATTGACATACCTGGTCCTACGCTCATGAATCCGGACGAGATATGGCCGTCATCTCCATCACCAACCAAGGTGACCCGAGCGCAGTTCCATAGGACACCCACCTCTGTCAGTTTGCAACTACCCCGACTCCCCTCTCCAAAATCGGGCCAGCCGCAACTGTTGAGAGCCAAATCAAGAAGTAACGACAAGCATAAAGTGTCACCGAAAGACTCGACCAACTCGCTACACCTTTACGATATGCATATATCACAGCATTTGCGTACACGATCGCAGATTTCTGAGGCTTCAAGCGCAAGCGAGATGGATGGACAGAATCGTCACATACATGCAAGTCTCAACAGTATCGTGCTCTCTTCCATGGACCTTCCACGATGCAAGAGTATCTCGAGCTCTGGCTTTGCGGGCTCGGCTGGGCCTTCTACTTGGGAGACGGTTCTCGAAGACGAATCGTCATCCATATACAGTCGCAGACCAAGCACAACTCTGGATACGCCACTTGCATCGCCAATGGAGTACATATCTGGTTTTCCTAATCAGATCATCCAGGTAACCCCGATAATGTCTGACTCGCCCAAACTTGCGAATGACGGCAAGACAATGACCGCTCGTCAAGCAGAAAGAGTCGTGTCAGCATCTACTGGTATAAGTTTCGTGGCAAGTGGTTCAGCGTCTCGTTCTGACCTCAAGGACTCTGTGTCGGTGACCGGCTCAGCATGTACTAGCACTTTGCCTGATCACAACACGTCGTGCTCTCTGCCAAAAAGTGACAGTTCTGGAAGCCTGGGGAAGCTAAGCAGATTCAAGGAAGACCTCAACAATCCCTCCAATGCCCCAAAATCTAAGAAGAAGCGCCGCTCCGTCTTGCGCATACTATTCCCCAATCTCACATGGTCCAAACTTCGAAGTACCAGCACACCGTTGCTTGGCGGTAGAAACCAGTCTTCTCTCACTCAAACCTACGACGGAACTGGGGACTCTCAGGACTTGCTTTCTGTGCCACATTCCTCCTCCAAGCCGCATGGCGGTCAGCGTGCGGTCAGCTTCACTAGCAGAGCGGATGAGAGGCCTGCGAGTGCAATCTCAACCGGCTCCTTGGCCGTTGCTCCATCTTTGCAGTCACGGCAGTCCTTGGTCAATTACGAGAGAAATCTTTCCATCGCGGGTAACAACCGCCGTCGCAAATCGACATTTGTTGAACCGAAGAGTTACGTGCACGAGAGCGGGAGCGAAGATGATTACCCAGAACGGACTATTCGCGCCGATCCTCTTCAAGGCCCCGGCAGAAAGGGAACGGAAGAGACCTTGATGGAAAAGGCATTGCTACAACACCAGGCGGAGAAAGCAGCCTTCCTCCGTCCAAGTAATCAGAAGATAGGTGGCGTCCCTTCTCCGCTGTATGCCCCCGTCTTCACAAGCTCTTTCGGTTTCCAATCTACTAGCGAGGCGAGACTGACAGCAGCAACACTCGAGGACTTGGACCCACTAGAATCCGATGAGCTGCCAGCTGCTCGTAGAAGCCAAAGCATGCATGATCTTGGGTCCGCTGCTGGAACCTCGTTGTTCCGCAAGAAAAAGCGCAGCACTATCTGGACCATGAACACCGCTACCACTAAAGGCACTAGATCACACCCCCGCACAGTTGCTCCACCTCACTCCTGGAGCCGCTATCCGTCTCATACGCGGGAGAGACGTTGTGGCCCAGCTGGTCGCCGTGATGGCATAATCTGTCGAGATTTTGCTCATGACCAAGATACGGCCAATGTACAACAAACGGCCTCCTCGAATGAGATAACCGACTCACCTAGAAGCTGGCCACGTCTGGTCAATGCCAAGAGAAGAAACTGGATTGTAAAATCGCGATCGATGACATTTGGAACAGTCTTCCGCTACTACACTGATCTGCTTACTTCATCAGCAGCTCGTAATCGCCGATCGTCTACAACAACAGGTGGTAGACTAGAGCATCCTGAGCTTGAGGTTTTACCTCCAGTTCTGTCCACACATTCGACCACCTCACAACAAGCAGGAACCACGGACCATTTTTCTCGTCTTACAGAAGCAGAGGATCATCAAGCAAAAGAGAAAGAACTCGGTTTCATCAATGTCCATCGTCGAGATTCAGCATCGAGTGTAGACAAATCTCCATCTCTACATGCTTCGCCCGTTTGTTGTCTTCATGACAGAACACAGTCCACACACAGTCAGGAAGCCACTGAGGCTGTATCAGAAGATCCAGTAGAAGCCGAATCCACTTTGTCTGGTTCGGTGGACGGGATCGTCGAGAACAGACCTGCAGAACCGGACAGAGCACTGAGTGCAAGAAGGTTGTCTCACATGTATCAAGCCTACGTGCGGCTTCCAGGATCTTTGGACAACACCGAAGTTGAGCGTAGTGGTGCTACAGATGACTTGATCTATACACCAGATGGATCCAACACGGCTGGACCCTCTGAGGTTGAAGTTGAGGCGCCTACCACTGAGCCTTCGGTCATCTCTCCCGACCAGCAACGTCTGCCTTCTGGCCCAGTCACTCGGCATTTCCCCTCGGTCACCGTGATTGATGATCGTAAAGGACACTGGCGCAGTGTCAGTCTGTTATCCGTGGACTCCGGAAAGAGCGTTCGCAAGAGCACTAGAGATCTCCTGGAGGCTGTCAGAGCCACTCAAACACAGGAGCTTGAAAAACTGCTGGACACATCAGAGATATCGATGACCGGCGACAAGACTCTTTGAAAGCTTGTGCTTGACTGCTCTCGTTAAAAGGTAGGTATACATAAATCGTTTTGTTATCGGTGTGAATCAGGCACTGGTGATGCGGCGGAAGAGCGGGTTGGAAGAGCATTCTCTTACGTTCGCATTATACTATCATGATAGCCTTAAACATCACAGAGTCTTTGCTCTCTCTACTCGACACAACGTGCATAGTTGTGACGTGTGTAGCAGGCAACAATCGTCCGGGACACGCGCAAGGTATTGCCAAGATGAAGCAAAGTCTCAAGGCTTCTATCGATGGTAAATATTCTATTGTGTGCAGATGACCCTGTGCGGGTAATGCAGAGTCTACATCGGCTGCTACGTTTTCCAACTCAAGCTCGGCATATCTCATTTATGTGCTGAACTTGAATCCTCCGTTGCAGCTGATAACGGAGCCAGTGGTGTACGCAGCGTCCGGAGTACAGAGCATGGCAATGACACCGGCGGTCTCGTGTTCGTACGCCTGTTTCGCAGAGTAAGTAGCCGCTATTGGAACAGACTCAAAGTTTGACTTACAGGTCTTCCACCAGCGGTCTCTGCTTGCTTGACTAGCTCCTCGCTGTCAACGCCCTTACGGACTGCTGCCAGAGGAGTGTTCTTGAGCCATGGTGCGATGCCCTCTTGGAACTCTTGTGTGACTCCGCTCCACATATCTTTATTGTACAGTCAGCGAATGCAATCGCAGAATAATAGAAATGGCACTTACCAGTCATGACGGGACCGGGGTTGATGGCGTTGACAGTGGTTCTCTCGGCCAACTCGCGAGCCCATGTGCGTGTCATGGCCTCAACAGCAGCCTTCGAGCCACCATAGACACTCTGCTCGCTGAAGCCACAGCTAGCACTGACACTGCTAACATTGACAACGCGGCCACTGCGGTCGGTGGGCAAGTAAGGGATAGCAGCCTTCATGAGGAACAGAGGGCCTCTGACATTGACACGGTAGACAAAGTCAAAGTCCTCGGCATTGCACTTCTCAACAGGAAGGTTCGATGCCACACCAGCATTGTTGATGATGATGTCGATTTGCAGTTTGCGGGTCTTGGGGTGGGCAAAGTGGTTCAATGCTGTGGCGATGAGGTGTGCAGGACCGTTCTCGCTGCCCATGTCTGCTTGTACGGGCAATGCCTTGATTCCATGCTCTTTCTCGAGGCGCTCGGCCAGTTCCTTGGTGATGGATTCGGACGAGTCGGAGGTGTAGTTCATGATCAGCGAACAGCCCTTGGAGGCGAGGTTCTCGCATGTTGCGGCACCGATACCTAGGACTTATTCAGCGATTGCTACATGTCGACTTGCACGCTCGATTGAGACATACCTCTTGAAGCACCAGTGACAATGGCGATCTTGCCTTCCAACACTCTCTGGCCATTTGCACTGCCAAGGTTGGTCGATGCGGTGCGAGCTACTCCAGGACGAGACATGGTGACTGATGGACTTTCGGGTGCTGTGTGATTGGATATAGAATCAGGTTACTGTGTACCTTGGCTTGGTACCTTATGTTATTGTGTCAAGTTTGTCTTGGTCGGTTTGCTGACAATAGTGATGACGAAATGTGGGGGGAGCTTCGGGGGCAATTATCCGGACCGGCTAAATTACAGGTGCTACCACTGCTTCAATCAAGATTGCTCAACCTCAACTCGATCAGACACTTCAGAGCAATGCAGTTCAATTCAAGCTAGCAACCATGCCAAAGAACCTGACCTCAACGCCTAATACTGCGCCGAGAGCTTGAGAACATACCAGGTCTGGAGCCAAACAGCTCCGTTGACAAGCCCCTTGATGATGTTGAGCCTCCCTTAACGCCCCGTATGTTGCTGAGTGTTCGATCATATGATAGTCCTCCTCTTGAATGAGGTATGTTGATGCTCGATGCCAACGATGGAACCTTGGAAGGTAACGGTTGAGGTCGACCTGAGTAGAAGGATGAGTGCATTGTCCCGCGTCTCGAATCATCTACTAGCATTGAGCCTTCACGTAGGTCGGGTCTCACGAAAAGACCATTGAGATCTCTTGAAGCTCGGTTCGTGAGTTTCTGTTGACGATCGTCAAACATCGCGTCAACTTCATAACCATAATCACGACCGATCTGAGGACGTTCAACGAAAGAGAGACCGTTCATTGTTTGGGACCTTGATTGAGAGCTGCTTTGTACAGGTCTCTGAGGCGGTGCCATCCTGAAACTTGGTATGGTCTGCTGATTAGAATGAGACACCATAGGAGAGGAGATAGGGTAGCGTCTGGAGCTACGATTCTGGTCTGCTCGAAAGAAAGGGCTGCTCACTGAGGTACCATTTGACTGTTGGAGAACGCTGACCTGCTGTGGAGATGGAGTATGAGGTCTATTCCTCTGTCGATCGTATGGCGTTTGGAAAGCGTTCTGTTGAATCTGTGATCCGCGATATGGCGACTGATACAGCCTTGGTAAGACACGTTGAGCAGACGGACGCTCGAAAGATCGTTGTTGATCATAGTTTGTACGTGAATCTCGAGCCCGCGGCGAGTACTGATTAGTCCCCGAGTAAACGCCATACAGCTCTTGCAGCTCATGGAATGTGCTGCGTGAGTCGTATGCAGTATCTCCTCCAGCTTCATATTGCTGAGCAGGCAGCACATGCGCTGCAAGTGGTTCAAATGTGATGAAGTTGGATCTCGAGATGTCATCGATCCTATCGACTGGCTGAATCTTACTCTTTTGCTGCTTAGGCGGTTCGAAGGGGATGGACGGGTCGAAGTCCGAGTCTTCCGGCTGCAAAGCACCACTCATATAAAGGCGATCGTCAGACGTAACGGCAGGATTGTGAACGGCTCCAGTACGATCCCATGGCTCCCGGTTTTGTTGTTGAGTGTATGTTAACTGAGGACCGTTGCTTATACCGTCATCATGGTGTACATTGGTCGTTCGCTGACTGTTGCTTTGATATGGCGTAGGATATGGTTGAAAATGTCTGCTCCTTGAAGGGACGGTGCCGGTGATTGATGATGCAGGTGGAAGTCTTATACCAGGCCGCTTCTGCACTGCTGAGCCTTTGGATGGGCTTTTAATGTCATTTGGCTCACAGCGATACTCGTCAAGTTTGCGTTTCTTGCTTTCGGGTCTCTGGAGATCATCTTCTACATCTTGCACAATGTTAGAACAAAGTGTTCGCCAAAGGGATTTGTTCCTTACGAGCTCTCGAAGAGTCCCCCCGCATGGTGGTACTCGAAACACTCGGGATATAGTCGTCCACGGTTCTCGGATTGGCTCGATCAACGCGGTCGCTACGTTGAGTGTGTCCAGTAGATGCGTCGTCCTTGTACAAGCGGGGAGAATGGAAAGTGTAATCGGTTTGAGGAGGATGATGACCAAGTTGTCTCAGGTCTTCATTGCGGCGATCTAGCTCTCTAATCGTCTCTGTCAGATGGCGCTAAATCCAAACCTCAGGAGACTTGCCGTTTGACCAGGGCGAACTGCTGGAGATAGTGCTTGATTTCAGGCTCTTTGGCTTTGTATTTTCTCTCTGCTTCTTCCGCTAACGTGATCCGCTCGGTTAGCGTCTGGATCTCTGTCTCGGCTTCCGTCTTTTCCAGCTTCAGCTTGTCTGTCTGGTCCTTGAGATGAGAGTGCGCCGTCTGCAGATTGCGAAATCTGGTGGCGACAGCAATACCGTACGTAACAAGACCAAGGAATTGAAACTTGATCAATGTTAGTCGAAACTCGCGCATGGATCTGTGTTTGATGACATACTCGAAGCGCGTCCATGCCGCCCTCTTTGGTATCGAGAGCTACGGGTGGACACTGGAAGAAATGATGAGGAATTTCGGCGTCGTATTGGCCTTTGGCGAAGCCACTGATGGCATACATCTGCTTGAGCGCACGGTTGTTCTGCCTATTGACACAGACAGGACAGACGGCGCGAGGAGCTTGTCCAGCAGGATGGAACGGAGGAGCTGTCGACGGCATGAGGAACGACCTTGGAAGAGAGGGTGCTCATCACGTACCTCCACCCTCGAGGTGTTTCGCACATATCAGATGTGCGCATTCGGTCATCCAAAGTTTCGCGACTGGTTTGCGGCCGCCTTCGAGTTCTTTGACGTCCTGTACAGGACTGGGAATGTCACGAATGGATTCATGGCAGATGTTGCAGCTGAAGATAAGGTCAAGCGGCTGAAGAGGCTTCGTCAGGTCAGCTTCGGTAGCCATCATGCTCGGGTGTAGTCGCGGTCGAAGCAAGTTGAGCGGTGTGGAAGATTGGTGGAGGCTTAAGGGTCACAGACGCACCTGCCTGACTTGGAGCAGATGCGAACAAAATTTGGGAAAGTGCCTGCCTACTTTGTATACGCTTTCAACACCACGTGCCATGCTTTGTCACAATCAAGACTTGACCTCTTACAAAGTCAACCGGGTATTTAGAAAAGGCTTTGTTTCAATGCATGTCGGATTTGAAGCGTCTAAAGAAGGGGAAATATACATGTTCGGTGCATCTACTCGAACGTTCTGCAAGGGTAGCTGGAGACGAGTCAGTATATCAGCGGTGCATGACGAGAGGCATCGAATAACATACTTTGTGCTGTAAGCCTGCTCCTTGAGCATCTCGTAGCGCTTGGGAGTGGATGAGGGGTATCTTGAGGTAGGGAAAGGAGGCAGTCCGTTGGGACCCAGCACACTGAGACCAGCCTTGTTGTCCTTCTGGAAGAAGGCCGAGAGACCCTTCTCGCCCTCCTCCTTCAACGAGACCAATTGCTTGGCGCCAGCATCGCCAATTTGCAGTACGTTCTCCTTGGGGGTTTGTGCACTTCCAACAGTCAAGAGACCGACAACGTCGGGCTGTTTGACGACGCTGAGCTTGGGGTATTGTCTGCGGACGTCGCGCTTCCAGTAGGGGTTCTCGGCAAGATCGGCGGCGGGAACAGTGGTCGGGTCGTCGTAGAGCTTGGGATCCACGGCACCAGGGGAGGGCAGGCGGTATTGAGGGTTGAGAGGAATACCCGAGGAGCGCTTGGGGTCGACAGCGAAGAAGTCGCCGATGCGCTTCCAGATGCCGGTGGGTTGTACTGTGTATTTCTTGTAGGCGGCATGTTTACCAGCAGCCGAAGAGGCCAACTTCTTGAGCTCGGCGACCATTGTGTATGTGGATTGGGTGAGCGACTCGACTGTTCAAAGACGACGATGAATTGACGACGGCGAGCTTGGCCGCGATGTTCAAATGCCTTGTTCGGGATTGGATGCCTGGTTGTCCGTGCACTCACTTCGCTCACGCGTCTACCACTAAACAACTACCCGTGAACTCGTCGTGTCTTGACTCAAATTGAATCCTGTACAAAAGACAGAGTCTCCAACTGCGTTTCCTCGAGTATCCACGAATATTGAGCGAAAATTGCATCACCCATCATGACCACAACGAAAAGTTCTTTGCGTAGCATCTTGCCGCAACTCGAGACGGCCCTCAAGTCTTTCCAATCATCTGATTCCAAGTTCCGCATTGTCCGAAGTATCAACCCTTCTTCTTCCAATCCGCCCTCTCCAAAGACTCTGTTCATCCTTGATTCATCGTTCAATCCACCTTCCAAGGCCCACCTGGCTCTTGCCAGATCTGCTCTGCACTCTTCTTCAACCCAGCAGCATCAATCTCCATTCAGGTTGCTACTCCTCTTCAGCACTCACAATGCTGACAAGGCTCCCTCCGCGGCCTCTTTTCCCCAACGTCTGGCTCTCATGACCATCTTTGCTGAGGACTTGCTGAGAGATCTCCAAACTGTGGCCAACCACAAAGACTATGTGCTACCAGCAGTTGACATTGGCTTGACCACCGCTCCTTACTATACCGATAAGAGCTTGGCCATCTCGAAAGAGGGCGCTGAGCATTATCCAGACTCTCCCAAACATGTGCATCTTTTGGGCTTTGACACTATTACCCGCTTCTTCGCTGCCAAGTACTATCCCAACTTCAATCCGCCATTTTCGGCACTCAACCCTTACTTTGATGAGGGTCACCGACTGCGTGTGACTCTTCGGCCTTCAGATGAGTACGGCACAGTGGAGTCGCAGCAGGAATTTATCAATTCGTTGGCTAGAGGTGACATGGAGTCGGACGGAGGCAAACGGGAATGGGCTTCCCAAATTGAGGTTGTACATGCAGAGGAAGGTGTCGGTGTCAGTAGCACGAGAGTCAGAAAGGCAGCCAAGCAACAAGACTGGAACGAGGTCCAACAGCTTTGCACCGAGGGGGTTGCACAGGCTGTGAGAGAGGACACCATCTATGAAAGTGACGACAAAGGTGCCAAAATGGCCTAGTTATTGCTCTCGAGTATTCACGATCAATGAGGACAAGTGTAGAGCTGGATTGGTGAATTTTGAAGCTGTCCTTTTGAAGTTCTCTTGATATATGCCATTGGCCTTTCTGAGATATTTACACCATCATCATGCGTGTAAGGACGAGTCAAGTTGACTCCCGCGGGACGCTTCGCGCATATGTACCGTGACAGCCAACGCGAGCGGGAGTCCAGCCTTGTGATTCGTATGTTCGTGTCCTTGATACCATTTACAGAGGAGGGTTGAGGTGGGAGCGAGTTCAGGCGCATTGATGTCGAGGCATCTTGAGCGTGACGGTCAGAAGAGAGTGTTGCTCAGTTGGCAACCCACATGACGCAGACGACAACATCCATACCCTTGGCCTCACCGCCCTCATACTTGTAGTTCCAGATGCCATCCTTCTCAGTGTTCCAGTATGCGCCAGTGGCCGAGTGCATTCCGCGGCGGCCGACGGTGGCGGTAGTGGGAGCTGTAGTGGCGTCGGAGCCAGCGGGACGTGGGTCGGTCAAGTGCTGGATGATGGTGGAGTTTACGGCAAATTTGTACTGGACCTCGCCCTTTGATTCGGAGATGAGAGCGGTCAGGATGGATTTCTGCAGAGCGTGTCAGAGAGTGAATGGTGTGGCATTCGGAAGAGTGAGGCATACAATGATATCCGAGTTCCATTGCTCGGTTTGGGCGTGATTGTATGTGGTAGCGCTGCTGAAAGCGTTGGTGCAAGCCTGAGGATTGTTAGTATGTATGGCCTCTCGGTATTGCGATCGGAGGGCATACGTCGGCAGCAATCTGGCTGAGGCGGGTCTCGGTGACTGGCTAGAGAACAAAGTCAGTTGGGCAACGTCGCGGCGGGATAAGCATGGCGTACGCAGGTGGACATTGTGATGGCGATCGCAATTGCGATGGAGGTTGGTTCAAAGTAGTGTTGAGTAAGCAGAGGCTTTTAACAAGGCACGGGGGCTTTTGATGCGAGAAAAATGGTATGCGACAGTGAATTGGGTTGGAGTGGTTGGCTTTGTTTACTACTTGTGTGATGACCCTGAGGTGGCTGCCCACGCAGCGGAACACTGATGCTGGCCCGAGCGTCAGTCTTCATGGCCTTCTGTTTGCCATGTGCAAGTGACTCTTGTCCAGTGACATGCTCTGAGACTGTACATGAGCAGAAACCATTCACATGTCTTATACCGATCAGCTTGCTTGCGCTTCACTAGATCACGCATTGAGCGACCGAAAGTTTTCCTTGTGTCTTCATGCTGTTGTCTCCAACGTTCAAGCTGCGAGAACGTCTGGGGTTTGAACGAGCATCCGAGCAACGATTTACGAATGAGCGCGTAGATTGTGGCTACCACCCAGTGCAGCAGAGCTTGAGCTAGGCAGGTCTACGATTAGGATCAAATATATGAGCACTGGGAAAAGACCGCTTGGTCTTTTGATATGCGACCAGGAAAACCAGGCAAGTCGCTCAATGCAAAGGATCCTGACCAATCACGCGGCGCACGTGTCAGTTCTCCGTCCAGCGTCATGCTCGAGCATTTCACTGCATCAACTGATTGCATCTTTTTTCTTCGCCAGTCGCTCTGATATCCAGCAATCCATTGACGACCCTCTGCTGTACCCGCTCGCAACTCTTGCTGCCAATCCGTCCCCTCAATCGCCTCACATCGCCATCATGTCTTCGCAACCACTCCTCCAAACAGCACCTGGTACACACCCTCTCCTCGAAGCTTCCCGCGTCCCGACGACCTCGAATACTGACCCAATCTCTTCACAGGCAAGCGCATCGCCCTGCCCACTCGTGTCGAGCCCAAGGTCTTCTTCGCCAACGAGCGTACTTTCCTCAGTTGGCTTAACTTTACCGTCATCCTGGGCGGTCTCGCCGTCGGTCTCCTCAACTTCGGTGACAAGGTCGGTCAGATCTCTGCTGGTCTGTTCACCTTGGTCGCCATGGCCACCATGATCTACGCTCTGGTCACCTTCCACTGGAGAGCAAAGAGCATCCGTATGAGAGGTCAGAGCGGCTTCGACGACCGCTTCGGTCCCACCGTCCTGGCCATTGCTCTGCTGGCCGCTGTCATTGTCAACTTTGTCCTACGTGTCACTGGAGCTGGTGGTAGCCACAAGTGAGAGCTTCGACTACCTGCGGAAGCAACAAAAACAACAATCACCACAATATAGACTGGCCAACGAGTTGCAATCCGGCCGTTGGCCCACCGCCGCGCGGTTCTATGTATCGTTAGGATGTTTACACTGGAGATTCCCCGAGCAATTTTGCGGCGTTAAAGGACGGGTTTTTGCATGTATCAACCAAGCAGCAGAGTATAACAATGTACATAATCACACGACAGGGACGTTGGATACCGTCCTTGGATAAAGTCATACTCTAATATTTCATTATTCACTCGTCTCTATTATCTAGAAGCTTGTGTCGGGTCACAAAGAAAGCCAGGGTGCAGATCAGTTTTGGATCTCTTCTTCCTTCCAAGCGCCAACTTTTCTTCCGCCCTCCTTGCGCTTGACTCTGCACCACAGGCCAACTTCCTTGTCCAAGATGAACTGCCAGATGACACCAACCCAGCTACGGTGGTAAGGCAGGTCCTGGTAAAACTCCTTGGCAATCTCGTTGACCTTCCAGAGTCTGGTCCAGGGAATGGCAGGGAAGTCGTGGTGCTCATTGTGCAGGCCGACATTGTAGGTCAGGAGGTTGAGAGGTCCGTAGTACGAGAAAGTCTCGGGAACCGGGATGTGCTGCTTCGGGTCGCGCGCCTGCTTGTTCTCAATGGCAGCACGGTCGAAGACGTAGTGCTCGGCGATAAAGTGGCCAGCCACGGGGTGCAGAGATCCGGCCAGGAAACTGCTCAAGATGAAGTAGCCCACAGCTTTGCCGCCCCATGACTGGATAAGGACATAATCGAACAGTAGTTGAACAACAACGTTGAGTGCGTGGATCTTGGTCAGAGGGATCTGGTAGACCATCATAGGTCGTAGAGCGTAGAACAGGATCTGGAAGGTGCAGAAGAATGCCTTGCCGGCGATGGAGTCGAGGAAGAAAGCTTCAAAGGCAGTAGGCAAGTCGGTATCGAGGCCATCGACACCGAGCGATTTGTGGTGAGTCAAGTGGTAGGGCTGGACAGATGTCAGTGCTTGGTCGTAATACAGGTGTTCGTGGTAACGTACTCTGAAAGAGGCCGAGTAGGGAATGCCGATTGGCAAGTTCGCAACGATAGCGAGAAGACGATTCGCCAGACCAGATTTGAATGCAAGGTTGTGTGAAATCTCATGGATGGCCAGGAAGAGGTTCTGGTTGGCAGTTGCGCCAATGATGTAGGCGGTGAGCCAGAAGCGCCAGGACCAGAAAGGAGTGTTGCTGAGAAGGTAGGCGCACGTGCATTGAAGGCCTACCACGGCGAGGACAAGTGGAATGGTCAAGGGCTCGGGTCCGCACAATTTGAGCACCTATGGGTGACAAGTCAGCTTGGTCCGCTGGGTTGGCATTCGAGAGTAGCGACTACCTCGGGGTGTGCCTTGATGATGGCCATGCGACGGGAACGGTGAGGCTCCTCTGTGTAAGCCCAAAAGAATTGGTCATCCTGATCCTGGTGCTTGATGGGTGCCGGGTCGGTCGAGCTCTTCATGTTGGCACGGAGTGTTGGTGACTGCTCGCCCGCGAGCGTCGTGGTAGTAGCCATGGTGCTGGATGCCATGGTATGAATGACAGGAACGAGTGGACTGGTCGATGGTACGAGAAATCAAACACGAAGCATCTTTCGACTTTTAACAACCGACAGTGCTCCGCCTCGCTCGCCTGCCCTGTGGAGAAGGACCCCGTACGCGTAAAGTTCCACCTTTCTTAAGGGACCTCCTGAGATCACCCGGTCGAGACCTGCCCGCCTATTCGCCGCAAACTCTAATTCTGGCAGGCGGTATGACCCTGCTTGAAGCATAATACACCCATAGTGTTACCATATACCCGTCGACTTGGTCTCAAGTGCTACAGATACTTAGATAAGCCTGTAGACTGACCCATTCGAGATTCATTTCGGGTCTGTGGCCTTGATGCGGCGGTGAAGGTGACAATAATTAGAATCTCGAGTGTTCAAGTGGGCAAAGCAATTACTGTCAGTGCCTTCGACAGTCATCGGTACTAAAAAGTTCCCAAAACTTCACGACAGCGCCGTGAAATATGAACTGGATCAGAAAGTGTGTGCTCTCTACATTCTGTAACATCTTCTCGCCAATTGACCATACCAAGTCAGCATCCAGCCCCAGAGACGTTGGCAACTAAGCATGAGACGTTGAGAACACGTGTGACTTGGCAGGCGTGCTAATCACATCAGGGACATCTCAAAGGCACGCAACCATCTCGACGTCCAAGATATACACTTTTTAATCTTGTGACTGGTTAGTCGGTGAAAGCGCGCAGTGATACCAGATAAACGCTACGACTGGCCAATTCGTGATGTCCTGATACAGACGGCTCCTTCGCTTTACTTGATCACTATCAAGCATGCATGTCCAATAACGACAAGGCGAATACTACATCAGCCTGGCGTCCAACCTCTCCACAAGACGCTACCATGGCGGACATCACGCCGAAACTCGATGGAGAAGAGACCGACGCACCAAATCTCGTAATCGGTCCATCTGCAAAAGATTCGCACCATCATGAGCCAGCGCATGACAGCGAACCATGCCAACTTTCGGATGGAATAGAGGCACACGATGTTTTGGAAACTTCGGGCATCACTGCCATGGATCATGCTGACAAAGACGAAGACGGACATGCGAAGACCGAGTTCGCCTCCACGCTCAATCTTGATGGAGCGGCAGCGCAGGATGTGCCCACGGAAGATGTAGAGCATGTGGCGGCTGATTTCGAATCTGTCAACAAAAGCGTCGATGAGCAACCAAAGAAATCCTCACAGAACCCGGATCAGCAGCAACCGTCTCTTCACAGAATGCACAAGTTCACGCTGTACGAGACGAATGCTCGATATTGGATAACTGGCTCGGATATCACGGACAAGTATTACAAGCTGCTGAAGATCGATCGCACCGCGCCCCCGGGCCAACTATCTGTCTTCGAGGACGAGATTGTGTACAGCAAAAAGGAAGTCACACAACTCCTTACGACGATTGATGATGGAAACAAGGCCACTGGAGGGCTGCGTGTAAAGTGTAGTTTCTGGGGCATTCTAGGCTTTATCAGGTTCACCGACTCATACTACGTCTTGCTTATCACCAAGCGACAGCAGGTTGCAATGATCGGTGGTCACTACATCTACCAGGTTGATGGCACTGAATTGTTTCCCCTAACCATCGGTGCTGGCTCTCGCTTTACACGGGAACGAAACGCCGAAGAAGGTCGCTTCTTGGGTATTTTGAACAACCTCGATCTTACACGCTCGTTCTACTTCAGTTATTCATACGACATCACTCGCACACTGCAATACAACATCACTCGACAGCGGAACGCCCTCAACCAAGGCATTCAGCAGCCCAGCCGTGACTACGACGACATGTTCGTTTGGAACCATCATCTTCTAAGTCCGGCAGTCAAACACCTCAAGAATGCTTTCGACTGGTGTCTACCGATCATCCATGGTTTCATCGATCAGTCGTCTCTCGACGTGTTTGGACGCACAATCTACATTACTGTTATTGGGCGGCGATCACGCTTCTTCGCCGGTGCACGTTTCCTCAAGCGTGGAGCCAACGACATGGGGTTCGTGGCCAATGATGTAGAAACCGAACAGATAGTCTCCGAGATGCTTACAACCTCGTTTCATGCTCCCGGACCCAGGATGTTCTCGAATCCCAACTACACTTCATACGTTCACCACAGGGGCAGTATCCCCCTCTACTGGACTCAGGACAACAGTGGTGTCTCGCCAAAACCAGACATAGACGTCAACATGTCAGATCCATTCTATACCCCAGCGGCGATGCATTTTGACAACCTCTTCAAACGATACGGGTGCCCCATCTATGTGTTGAATTTGATAAAGTCCCGCGAGAGGACACCGCGAGAGTCGAAGCTCCTCACAGAGTTCCAGAATGCCCTAGCATATCTTAACCAATTCCTGCCCGACGACAAAAAGATACAGTACAAGGCTTTCGACATGAGTCGGGCTGCAAAGACAAGAGGAGGAGACGTCATCGGTACGCTCGAGGTGATTGCAGAGGAGATCATGCAGCAAACCGGATTCTTCCACAACGGCGAATCAGAAGATGGAACGTCCCAAGTTCAGAATGGCGTGGCTCGAACAAATTGCATCGACTGTCTGGACCGTACCAACGCAGCCCAATTCGTCATTGGAAAGCGCGCCCTTGGACATCAGCTACGAGCACTAGGCGTGATACCGACTGCAGATATGGAGTATGACTCCGACGCGGTGAACGTCTTTACACACATGTTCCATGACCACGGGGATACCATAGCCATCCAATACGGCGGGTCTCATCTGGTCAACACCATGGCTACGTATCGAAAGATCAATCACTGGCACAGTCAATCGAGAGATATGGTGGAAAGTTTCAAACGATACTATCACAACTCGTTCCTCGACTCCCAACGGCAAGAAGCATACAACTTGTTCCTCGGTAACTATATCTGGGCACAAGGTCAGCCCATGCTATGGGATCTTTCTACAGATTACTATCTGCATCACACAGATCCGAAGAAATGGCTGGATCGTCCTCGCAAGGACTACATCAACTGGTTCACACCAGAGCATCTTGAGGAACGAACATTACCACCGACGGCTCAGTGCAGTCAAAGTGCAAAACAAAGCCAACGTCCGGCAGAATACGACGACTATTGGTTAGAGTACTACAGACCTCTCGCAGTGTCGTCGTTTGTCAAGGTCTACTCTTACAAGATGAACACAAACCATCGCTTCCTACCCGAAAGACCAAGCAAAGATGCAAAGTACGATTTCAGTCCATTCACACCTCGCATCGACCTCAGCAGAAACTCGCCCGAATCACCAGAGAAGAAGCCTCCGCGTAAAGGCGTGACTATCGTAGACCCGCAAGACGAAACCGAGGAAGGAGGACATCAGCAACCAGGCAAGAGTGCAGCAGTGACAACGATCCCGGAGAGCATCCTGCGAGATACCACAGCAGAACGCACTTCAGCGGACCCAGAAAACCAGAAGACGGTCACAATTGCGGATAAGGCTACTGTGGCGCAATCGACTCTCAACAACATCTACGATCACTCGCTCAACCCTTCAGTCACCGTCGAAGAGATGAACGAATACGAACGATACATTTCACACCCGACTAAGATCCCATTGGTCGTATCGACCGAGCTACCACCAGAGACCACGCTGAATCTGGACTTCGTAGACTATGTCAACAGCGGCAAAGCAGGTGTTGACTCTGGTGACGAAGGCGGCAATGGTGTACTCGAGCCCAGCGATGAGGACTTGGCCGAATTCGCCGATTTCTTGACAGTCAGAGAAGATCCGCTGACTGTTTGGGAAGAAGATGGCGGAAAGAAGAGATACAAGGCGTATCGGCAGTGGCTTAGAGGCAAGAGCTTGTTCAAGCAGAGCAAAATGGACCCAGAGTACCGACAGTGAGATTCATAACTTGTAATTCAGTATATTTGATGCTGTATAATCAACTATGCAATCGAAGCAAATGAGAGAAACACAATTTTTCACCCATGACTACTTGCTAGTGTCTATCGAATTCAACCTCTCATCATCGAGTTGACAGTTTCATCTGAAATAGATATCGAGACCTAAAGCTGGCGATGGCGGTAGATCAACTATCCCAAGTTGTGGTTCTGGTAAGCCTGGCGTGCGACGGGCGAGGGATAGAACTTGTCAGATGCAGTCTCAGAAACGTCATCCTTGACGGTTGGTGAACCCATGACAGAATCGACGTACTCCTGTCTAGGCCTGGCCTCAACTCCAGGAGTCGCAGGGTTGGTCAAAGCTGCATTGAACATGTCAAGACGGAAAGAAGAGTCATGACCAGAGGGAGGTGTGACACGGGCGTTGCGGTATGTGTTCCCCAACTTGGCTGGTGCAAAGGTGTTGAAGACGTTAGGACTTGGGACAGGGCTGTAGCCGTTGAAGGATGTAGAGTAGTTGTTGTTGTTATTGACGTGTTCTGGCTTGACACTGTCGTTGTGCTCGCGGGTATAGGGAACAGAAGTGTTTGCAGGACCGTAGGCGCGGAAGTTGGCGAGATGAGTCGATGTGTGCTGGCCGCTTCCATAGCCATAGTCATTGCACTGTGGACCAATTGCCATCTGAGGTAGGCGGATGTATGGAGCTGTATGATGAGCAGCCGCAACAGAGGGGATGTTACCAGGTCCTACAGCGCCTTCCGTGCCGCTGGGCATCTCCTGAGTTTGAAGACCGGAACGAGAATCTTTGATCTCGCTCTTCAGTGCGCAGCCATACTCATCAGGTCCGGCTTTGGCCATGTCCTTGTCGTCCTGCTCATCGACACCCTCTTCCTTCTTGCCCCAGAATCCATCCTCCTCACTCTTGATCATTTCAGTGTCTTCATCCTTGATCAATGTACCGTCCTCATTCTTGATCATGGATCCCTCCTCACGCTTGATGCGCATCAGGCGTGCCTGAAGGCGTTGCATCAGTGGCACATCGTCGAGAGACTCGTCGTCGTCATCTTCTTCGCCATCAAAGTTGTACATCTTGTCCTTGGCTTTGAACGGGTTGAGTCGGCGCTTTCGGTCCTTTTCTCTGAAGCCTTCTCTGCTAGACTCTGCTTCCAGTGCTTGACGAAGACGCATCAAGCGCATGCGAGCAGCCGGAGCCTTGATCTGGAAGTAGGAAGCGACCTCATGGAAGTCGACCTAGGACGTGGTCAGTAAGATAGTTAATGCAGTCGAGGTGCAGACATGGCAGAACCCACCGTACTGAAGTTTGAATGCTTGAAGCAGATGTACAAGAATCGCAGGTTGAGTTCTGTGTCAATCTTTGCAGGCATCTTGTTGACCGTGAGCTCTAGGTTATGAGTTTGTGTACGGAATATCGATAACGGTTGTAGTATTCGACCAAGGAGCCTGGTTCGAGCATCTTAAGTAGATAACTGACTGCTAGATCCAAGCACGAAAGGGGGTTTGCCAGAACATTCGTTCCTTGTCTGATGAACAATGGAACAGCGGTTGGACAAGCTTGTACAAGTCTGTAAAGGCCTCAATCACTGGCCCCTCGACCGAGTTGGGTGGCTTCCGCAAGTCGATGTATCTGGCCAACTGGGATGAAGACATTGCTTAGATCTTCTTGCAGCACGAACAAACATATGCGAGTCGGAGAATGAACACGATGACACTGTTCAGAACGCGCAACGAAGAGTCTGCACAAAGACGTGGCGTTCTGAGTCAACCTTCATGTGACGAACAATGCCCATCGTCATCTATCACTTTGTTCAAGGCTGGTGTGTGAACGTCTGTGCAGAGCGATCTAGAAGCGGTACGTTTTGCTGCACATTGTATAGAATAGATGCATCCAGGCCAGCCTGTTTGTCTTCTACAAGCTTTTCGATTCGTTAGACTGTCATGTTTGCTGGGTGAGGCCTTGTGCGATGAGACCTGAGAAATCCACACCAGCCTCACCCAGGACAGCAGCCTGCTCTCGGACAACGTCAATACAATCATTCCACAAAGGGCTTCCTTTTTCCACACTGCTGAGCTGGCGACTCAAGCTTTCATTGAATTCGTCAATCCGCTCTTTGGCCCACTTGACTACTGCTGATGACGAGGTTGGAGGGAAGGAGGATGAGAAAGTACGGAGGGTATGCAGGATGATCGCAAACGTGACGTAAGAAAGTGCAGTCAAGTGTGGTGGGAGAGATCCGGTGAAAGGAATTTGTCTGGAGAGTGTCAGCGTTTGAAGGCAGGCAAGAGCAATAACCACGAACCTTGCTCGTTTTCGGAGAACCTCCTTACGAGATTCCAAGTAGGCAGAGCGAGCTGTCTCTTCAAACCCGAGCCTCATCAGCCAACCCACGTTTTCTTTGGTAGCCGCTGCACCAGAGTTGGTATCCTTGAGCCGCCTGGCCAGCATAGTGGCCAGCTTGGCATTGCGCTGGTCTACCTTTGAGAGAATGATGTCTTGAGCAACATTGTTTCCCTTGATGTTTCTTGCGAGCTTGCGCAGCTTCTCACTCAAGGCGACAGCATCATCGAAATGTTGCAACGCTATACTGAGATCCAATGCATCTACCTGATTCTCGACCCAACGTAGAGTCTGTTGTTTGCCATCGACATCAATGAGCGTTGAGGACGAGTTTAGGGCAGAGCTATCTGTATTTTGAGTTGAAGCCTTCTTGTAGAAACGAGATTGACCTGTGAGAAAAGCGAGCTCGTCCATAGCACGATCCCGATGGTCTTGGTCTGCAGCCATGGTCTTGCGCAGGTCTTCGACAGATTTGCGAAAGTGGACAAGCAAGGTGTTCACTTCTTGGCCAGCATCAGAAGCACTGGATGATGCCAGTGTCCAAGACTCGTTTCCAATACGCACACTGAGAGCAGTGGTTATATTATGTCGATCGTCAGTAGCACGTGTGGATATGTCAGTCATCTGGATATCTTGGAGCGGCCAACATCGCTCAGCGACAAGCTGGGTCTGTGTTTGAGTCTGCTGATAAACCGAAGCACGTTTGCTTTGAGGACTAGCATTCATTCCAGGAGGGTCAAAACGTTTCTTTTCACTGGCCAACAGTAGATGGTCGTTCAAGAGGATGACATGGACACGGCGACGAGGTTTCCAGGTGGCAGCGTTCAGTTCGAGCCAGCGGCCAGACTCGTAGACTATGTGACGGCCGGGTACAGCGGGAAGGAACTTCTGAGAACCTTCGACACGCTTCCACATGGCTTGTAGATGGGTGGACCACAAAGCTTCTAGATTGGCAACACTGCTGCGGTTTTGACGCTTCCGATTCTGCTGGGCAGTCTGATCCTCCTGGCTCGAGCCAGCGGAGGTTGCGTGAGATAGGACGCCGGTGAGTTCTGACATGAGAGCTCGGAGGGTGTGCATCTCGGACTTGAGCTTGTCGGCCTCGTTGGAGATGTGGATGAATTGGGTGCGATTTTGGTAGACATTATGTTGTAGGTCGGTCGAGGTGCGATTCTTGAGCTTGCGCAGCTCCTGCTGGTAGGCGTGGATATCGGCCTCGGAGGCATCTTGCAGCAGAATGCTCACATATTGGTCAGGTTGGAGATCGGGATTACGTAAGGCATTGACGTCGACTCTGATGGGTTCACCAGGCGCGGCACGACGGTCGGGAGAGCGATTCGGACGCGATTGGGCGAGGTGGTGGGGGATGTTTGGGACCGAGGGAGCTCGTTCGGCTTCTTGGGGATAATTGGCGAAGCGAGTCGAGTAGCGGCGCTTGACCAAGTCGGCAGTACGGTCAGGACCTCCTAGCGACGGCCTCGGACGGGGCACGGGTTGACTGGCCTGGCTGCTCTGGCTGTTGTTGCGAGGGGCAGTGTCCGAGGACTGTGTGTGTTGGAGCGGTGGGGGGTGCAACGAGGGTGTCGAGTCGTCGGGCTGGGCAGAGACTATTTGTCGGGGAGCACTGATCTGGGGACGTTTGGTCGTCGTCTTCTTCTTGCGCAACGAGACGATGCCCTTTGCCTTTTCCGACATGCTGGCGTGGTGGGCGTGGACAAAGATGGGACAGGGTGGGCAAGCTGGCTTGGACGAGACAGGACGCGACTGGAGACGCGGGCCGGCCCACGCGGGCTGACGAGGGTGACGAGGGTGGAGAAGGCAGCACTTGCAGCCAAGATTCAAGAAACGAACGAAGCGCCAAAAGCTGCCCGTCGCTGAAACTGAAAATCACCGTCACCACCTGCTACCCTACCCTCAACAACCTCGCATCTGTCGCTGCACATCATCAACTGCTCTCGTACCTTTCGCCCTTGCTCTACCCTCTCTCGCACACCTCACCATGGCCTCAACAACACCCTCGTCAGGCGTCCAGACGTCGACCATCGTCCTCGCAACTCTCGGTACCGTCACCACCGCTGCCCTCGCATACGCCGTCTACTTTGACTACAAGAGACGGTCCGACCCTGCTTTCCGTCGCTCGCTCAAGCGCCAGCAGAAGCAGGTCTCCAAGGCTGCTAAGGACGAGGCCGTTGCTGCCGAAAAGGGCCAGAAGCAAAAGATCCGCCAGGTTGTCGATGCTGCCAACGACGAAGGCTTCCCCGAAGACCCCGAGAAGACCGAGGAGTACTTCATGACCGAGGTTGCCCGCGGCGAGCAGATGTGCCAGGATGGCTCCGACCCCGTCGACGCTGCCCTGTGTTTCTACAAGGCTCTCAAGGTCTACCCCCAGCCCAGAGAGCTCATCAGCATCTACGACAAGACCGTCCCCAAGGTATACTTTCCCCGGCGCCCCCTTTGTCCATCACCCGTGTACTGACCCGCTATAGCCCATCCTCGATATCCTTGCCGAGATGATCGCCGTCGACAGCAGCATAAAAGTCTCCGCCCCCGGCGCTGACTCTGACGCTCCCGAGTCCGAGCCCGTCGAGTAGATTTTCCATACACACTCTCGATACGACACTTCCCTTTTCTCCTCATCCTCCTCTTCATGCCTGTACCACCACCTCGTCTTGTACATATAGCTCACGTCTTGGGTCCCCAAAATCTTGCGAATATTCTGTTCTTTTCTCAAGCTTTCTCTGAATGCTACTTCTCAAGGTAAAAATATCTTCATCTTCCCGTAACGCCACGCTCTCTTGAAATCCGTAACCCCTGTTCTATGCAACCAAGTCGCCTACGCCCTCGGGCCAGTTGCCCCAAACCAATGCTCGATCGCCCCACCTGCTCGGATGCGGTGCTAGGAAGCGGACCTTTTTCCTGGTCTCGTCCACCTCGGCCACGTACACGAATCCCATGACACAGCTGTCGCGCACGCTGTCTAGAGACGAGTTCCCTGAGCAGAACTTGACAGACAAGATTGCGTTGACCATGCCTTGACTTGCTGTCACCTTCTCCAGCCATGTTACCGGACCTTGTCCAGATGCCGATTCGTCATCGTAATCCATGCCAGGTAGGAAAGACGACTGTGCCTGCGATGCTGTAGTGTCGACCGCCTTGTAGATAGTCAAGTCGCCAAAGTCCCACCATTGGCCGTGTGGGTTCAGTGACGTTCTGCTGTCACCGAAGAAGTAGTTCTTGATCTGTTGCTGTCGAGCTTGACGCATGAGCCCCTCGTCCCTTGCTACAGCGCCGCCTGACTTTGATATGCGAAAGACTTGCACCACATCATCCGAGCTCTTGGGGTTGGCGAACTTGCGCAACAGGTCGTTGTACAGCCTCTCGGAGCCCAGTGTGAGAACGACGTTGATGCTGAATTCTGAGATGATGTGCATGAGGAGGTCGTAGTTGCCCTTTGGCTGGTTGATGCTTCCGGGTGTGTCGATAATAATGCCGCTCTGCTTTGCCTCGTTGTCCTCCTCCAGTCTGCTGGTAACAGCCAGAGCAGCGCGTGTGACAAGTGGTTTGAACATGCGGATGTTGTCTTCGGGGGATGCAAAGGGGAAGTGGTAAACCAGCGGCGTCTTCACGGGCACTCCAGTGGGACCAGAAACAGGACTACTTCCCCAGCCATCTTCGACATCGAGCATGCTACCCATTGTGACTGCACTCAGACTGCCGGGTATGCTGAGCAGACCTTCGCGTGGGTCCATGTTGACCACAGTCGGCGTTCGTCCCATCTTCAAGCTCCATGCCGTCAAGCACTTGAGCAGACTTGTCTTGCCGCTATCATCAGGGCCTACGATCAGCACGCGCGGACCGCCGTTACTGTCTCTGCCTGTTCCAGCATCGTCGCGCGCTGTCTCTAGCATACCGTGGACGTTCAGCCACTCGACCATGGCTTCTGTTTCGGAGCCGACATATTCGCTCTCGACATCGCCATGCAGCTCCAAGGTGCAACCGTGCCATGTGAAGACGGCGCCTTTTGTGCCGCTGAAGGTGTATGTAGAGCCAGGTGCGAGTTCACTGCCAAAGACTTCTGCTGTTCCTCGTACTAGACGTATGCGATATGATTTTGCGAAAGCGACTTCGAAGCGCAGTTCTGAGCGTGCGGGCAGCTCTTCGGTCCGTGGAGGCGCATGCGATGCTGCATCCGGTTGTGGTGTTGCCGCCGACGGCGCCGAGAGGGAAAGACCAGGCAGAAGCGACATGGAAAGCGGCGCAATGGGGTCGTGTTGTGTTGATCGTGCGTATCGATGCGACTTGGGATGGTGGGGCTTTCAAACCGTGGACGAGCTAGGAATTCGCTGCATCTTTCACTCATCGTCACAACATCGCTCAACTAAATTAGGTACCCGCGGTCTTGGATTACAACACAGAATCTGAAATGTCACTTGAAACTCGTCATGTTTTTTTTACGGACATCCGCTCACAGATGATCACCCTCGCTAGCTAAAGCCCTATTCACTCGCGACTGACTTCTTTCATCAGGTCCTTCAGGACTCTGCGGACGTTGCGTATGCCCATCAGCATGTTCTCATCCGGTCCTTGCCCTGGTGTCCACTCTGCATGAGCAAAATCAATCATCTTGATGTCAAATAGCTTTGGCTCAGCTTGCTCGTCCTCTTCATCGTCTTCATCTTCAGCAATATTCTCGCCCTCTTGTCTGCGACCATCCGAGTGCCGACTCTGTTCCGTTTGCGTAACAGCAGATTCAAGAGCTTCTTTGCGCGCTTGTGGGTCTCCCTCATAGACAAACAGTAAGCTCGCCGAGTACATTCTGCTTTCCTGCTTGGCAATGATCTGTTCTATAGCGCCAACGGCCTCTTCGATGTTGCTGATTACATCTTGAACTATGTCTGAAGTCTCCATCTTCTGGTCGATACAGAGAAAGGTTGAGAAAGCATCCCTTACATTGTCTGACGTCAAAGTCCGACCGTAGAATTTGTCGAATACCTTGTACTCTCCCGGACCCTCGGGCTGCCATACCTTCATGCCTGCTATCCTGAAGCCGAGCGAACCACTGGTCGTCTGGGATGCGACATCGTCCAGCTTGTTACGCTTAGAAAGTGGTGCATCATCAGCCCAGAGTCGTTTGCCCAGCTTTACGTCAACGAAGTTGGGCTTTTGGAACCCAGCCAGTACGTTCTCCAACACAATGGCAAGTCCTGTATCCAGTTTCTTTCCTCGTAGGGGGTTGTTGGCCTCGTCTACAGTCTTCGAGTCCTTCCCTTCTGTCTCGTTATCGAGAGCGGCAGGCAAGACAATTGCTTCATTGCCAGCAGAGCGAGCGGCAGCAGTGGTGAGATGATCCTGTAGTTCTTTAGACTGGCCACGTTGCAGACTGCCCATAAATGTAGGCATCAGCTGCGCGAAGTCTGGGTGCTCAGCATTGGAAACCTCGTAGAATTGCACCTCGGCCGTGACGCATGGTTTGATGATCAAGCTACCAGATGCGTCTGACATGACGCCGTCGCTATCGTCTTGTTAATCTTGTAGTGCCGAGTTGAACAGACATAACTTACTGGCCAGCTGCGACATTGTCAAACGCAACGAGCGAGTTCCAATCCAGACCACTTTCCGTCATTGTTTATTTAACCGTTGTCGTGGACTCCGAGAAGTCGTGAGCTCCAGATGTATTACAGTTCGGGTGGCGCTTTGCGGAGGAGGGAGACAAGCCACAGATGTGGCGCAGTCGACTTCTATCAATCTTCTACTCTGTAGATTCTGTTTATGCATCGCTCTGAGCATTGATTGAACTCGCTAGGTATTGTTTATCAAGTAGTAGCATTGATAACACGAATTGTTGCTGTCCTGCCATATCTTCCCCAAGTGTGATGGTTTTCATGGCTGCCGACCTCGTAGGTACGACATTCTAGGACCTATCTTCTTTCGATTCACTTTTTCGCATGTATTTGAGATCACACTACCATTTGTTCACTACTACTATCAAGCTCTCGGTTTGAGCCACCAGGACGGACAATTGTGTGATCAAGGTGTGTGTATTCTTGTGCGTCCCTGCCGATTTTGTGACACGTTCGATCCAAGCCTGCATCATCCCGACTTAGCCCTGCATCAATCGACCATTCATTGCTTCACATCAAGCAAATTGCGTCCATCACTTGTCGTTTGCCTTTCACCAAACATTCAAACTTCCTCGCCTTTAGTCTTTAGTCTTCGCTCTTCGCTCCACACTTACCTTACTCAAGTTCCATCCTCGCTACTCTATCGAATTGACCTATCCTTTGCTGCACCATCCAGCAGGACAGAGTTCGCCATGGAGCCCACCGACATGCCACTCCCAGGAGAGAGCGCCGAGAAGACCAGCCGGTATGTGCACAGAGAGAGGGATATCAAGATGACAACGCCCTGACAGTCAGCAATCCAGACTCGACAGCTCTAACACCACAACATTCGACACGACTGCCGAAGCCGGACCCAATGCCCAAGTCGCAAGCCCTCTTCAACCACCGCAGCCAGTAGAGCACCCTCAAGGCGACGAGATTGTGAAGCAGGTCAGTTCCCCAACTCTGTCTTGATCATCGCAGCCTTTCAGCTCACCATCAGCAGGTTGAGTACTACTTCTCCGACGAAAATCTTATCACGGATAAATATCTCCTCGACAAGACTGGAGGCAAGGAGAACAAGCCCGTTGGTCTCAAGAGCCTCTGCAAATTCCCGAAGATGCGAAAGTACAAGCCCTTCAGATCTGTTGTCGAGTCTCTAAAGAGAAGCACAAAGCTTGAAGTCATCGACAACAAGTATATCAAGCGCAGGGTTCCCCTCGCTATAGAGCCCACTGTATCACCTGAAGAGATCAAGACAGCCATGGAGGAAGAGCAGAAGAGGAAGGGCAACGTACCTCCACCCGATCAGCCATGGATAACCAAGGGCATGGTGAGGTGCTTGCAATTTTACATTACAAACATAGCTCCTGACCTTGCGTACAGATGAAACCTACAGGCTTCGAAGAGTTCTTTGCGGACGCACCCATCACTCCTGCAGCGTTCGAGGAGGAGCAGTCAATCTACGACAGGTTCGTTTCTTTTTTTTTTTTTTGCCGACAGATGTGGGAGAGTGCTGACTGGATTCATAGAGACATCTCGTTCGAAACGTGAGTCGCAGAACCATCCAGGAGTGAACTCGCATGCACTAACCGTGTCTCAGACGTATCGAGACAGCCATTCAGCGTTACCGTGCTCGACGCAAGTTCCACCAACAAACAGCTCAAATTTTCAACAAGTTCATGAACTATGGAGGCATCGAGTCCGGTCCCAAGATGTTCGGCGGAAGCGACAACAGAGATCTGGCCGAAATGGATGCTGCGCAGATTGCTGCCCTTACCGCCGTGCATTTCGTCGCCGAAGACATACTTTACACCGACAGGTGGGAGGTCGACTTTGTTGGCGTAGCAAAGGGGTTTCTGTAAGTCGTGACGATCTCTCTGGCTTTGATTATAGCTGATTGCCTTCAGATCCTGCCACATGTTGACCGAGCTTGAGAGTGGTTCAGGACAGGCGGATATTGCAAGAGCCACAAACGTCATGCGCAACTTCTACAACTATCTGCTGCACCACAACGTCTGCCCAGAGTTCGAGAGCCAGATCCACGCCGCGCGCAAAGTCTGCGATCTCGCAGACGTGGAGCTCTTCAATGTAGTCGTCGCCAGGGAGAAGCTCCCAGGCCCCTTCAACACAGCCGTCTCGGCTACACACAGCGGAACCGTCGCAGGCGTGTACAGCAGTGAGCAGCACTGGGAAGACAGTGGTATCATCGGTCGTACGCTACAGGATTGCAAAGACATTGTCAAATTCGCCATCTCAGCTTACGGATCTCAAGAGCAATACGAGAAGGTTGCCGACGTGGGTAAGTTCGAGACTGTTTATCAAGAACAAATCAGCCTGGAGGTGATCAAGGTTGAGATGGCTGAAGAAGCGACGCGTACCCTTTATGCTGCAGCTCGAGAGGAGAAACCTTTCCTCGCTACCCTTGGCAAGCTTCATTGTCGTCGCTGGACCTACCCACTCGCACCCAACTTTGACCATTCAGAGGAGGCGCTGAGACGACAGCAAACGGAGCACACCATGACTCTGTGGGTTGAGGAGAACATCCTGCAATACTGTGCTGTGGGTATGAAGATCGAAGGTGAAGTGCGAGAGCTTGACGTCGGTATCAAGTGGCTGGACAGCATTCGTGCCATCGGTCCATCGTTCTTCGAATGGCTACCCAACGAGCTCTACAAGCAGGAGAAGGCTCTCAAGGCTGAGTACGAAGCACAGCAGAACAACAACCAGGTAAACATGGAGCCGGAGGATATTGAGGGTCCCGCTGAGTCTGTTGACCCTCAGACAGAAGATTATTGATGGGCCCGGTTAAGTCGAAGAAGGACACAGATAGCAGGAGAAACGTATACTAGATCCACATGCCTTCAGACCGCCCTGTAGTAACATATTTGTGGTTCACAACCCATTGAAAGAACCGTGATCGCTGGCAATGGAGAGAAAGTGGTGAATTTGCTGCAAAGATGACGCGAGCGGAGAAGTGCCGCCGACAGCTCCCTTGGACGGTCGGTCAATGCGGCCACTGTGCCAAAACTACCAACTCAGCGTCTGAGCCTTTCAGCGTCTCAGCGTCTGAGCCTCTCAGCCATTTTGCTGCTGTTTTGCCATGCTATCTACCCTCGCTACGGTCACTGAACTGCATCTAGTTACTGCTTCTATATGGTATATCGTAGTTATACGCTCTTTCTTCATAAGCACATTGTTATAAATCTACAGGCCCCCTGTCGCCTTAAGATGGGGGCAAACAAGGGGGAGCGTTTATACTTAAGCAGTACCACCGCCCGCACTTAAGGATAGCCCTACCCCATACTTAGCGTAAGCGCGAACAAATGGTATATCGAATAGATATACGCGCGACAAGAATGACGTAGAGAAGACAATGCTGAGAGATTACATAGTATACAGCGGAAACAGCGAAGTACTCGTCGTAGTAAGGAACGCTAGTGGTAATACACGTACACGTACGAAAACTGGCTGAGAGGCTCAGACGCTGAGACGCTGAAAGGCTCAGACGCTGAGTTGATAGTTATGGCGCAGTGGCCGCATTGACCGACCGTCCCTTGCCGATTGCGGGGCATCGCTGTATTAGCCGCATTACAAATAAGGTGACGTGGATTCCTCTGTTACCACTTTCAAATGTCCATCTTTTTGAAGCACAGTGTTTCTTCCATACCCGTTCTAGCTTCACGTAGACTGGCTGGATTGTCTGGTCAACTTGTCCGCAACATGGCATCTCAATCGCTCCCAAAGACAATGAAGGGTGTCATCATCGAGAAGACGGGTGGTACTGAGGTTCTGCAATACAAAACAGACCTCTCAGTGCCTGAGCCCAAGGACGGTCAAGTTCTGGTCAAGAATGACTATGTCGGAATCAACTACATTGACACGTATGCACACCCTCCAAAGCAATAGTGATCACGGACTCACAGAGTGACAGCTACTTCCGCTCTGGCTTGTATCCTGCTCCCAGCTACCCTTACATGCTTGGAAGAGAGGCAGAGGGTACAATCGTCGCGACCGGTCCCGACACACCTCACGGCTTCAAGACTGGTGACCGTGTCGTTTACTTGTCCGAGGCAACCTACGCCGAATATACTGCAGCTCCCGCAGCCAAGGCTATCAAGATTCCTTCTGGCATTGAACCTACCGTAGCCTCTGCCGCGCTTCTCCAGGGTCTCACTGCTCTGACCCTGATCCGAGAGGCTTACCATGTGCAAAAGGGTGACTGGATCCTGGTTCATGCTGCTGCAGGAGGAGTCGGTTTGTGGTTGTGTCAGTTGCTCGCCGCTGTTGGCGCAAGAACCATTGCAACAGCGAGCACATCGGAGAAGCTGGAGCTGGCCAAGAAGGCCGGTGCCGAAGTCCTTATAAACTACAGCCACGAGGATGTCAAGGCAAAGGTTGATGAGGTCACCAACAAACAAGGTGTCGCAGCAGTCTTCGATGGTGTCGGCAAGGCGACATTCGACCTCAGCCTGGATTGTCTTGCTCGCAAGGGAACCATGGCCAGCTTTGGCAATGCCAGTGGTGCTGTGCCACCTTTTGCACTCGCGCGTCTTGGAGCCAAGAACGCAAAAGTGCTCCGTCCAACACTGTTCAACTACATTGCGACGAGGGAGGAATTCGAACAGTATACCAATGAGCTCTTCGATTTCATCGTCAAGGACAAGATGGACGTCCGAATCCACAAGGTGTACGACCTTGAGAATGTCGCAACTGCACACGAGGTAAGTAAAGGATACCGAGCTGGAGACTTGTGGGATGTGATGAAGGCAGTACTGACGAAAAGTAGGACATCGAAGGCCGTAAGACCACGGGAAAGCTGCTGTTGAAGCCATGAAATTAGAGGAGTATACTTTTTGGGGCTCAAACACATCGGTGTTAAAATCCACTTGATCGTCAGTGGCGTTGTTTACTTCAATTTTGTTGTGCATATTGCCATGTGTACAGATCCTTGGCCCCAAGAAAGGACGACGAATATACGATTGTCCAAGAGTGTAGACATGAGGCGCAGCAGATGTGTTTCGGGAAGTGTGGGGTCGGATGTGAATCCCAAGATCTCACGTCCTGTCACCTTCCAGACTGCAGCAACCTACCACCCACTACACCTTGAGCAATCACATTCATTCAAAGTGTACCGTAGGAGATCCGAAAATGTTGACATCACTACACAGCTATGACTGGGATCACCTGCATTATTTCAATGAGGCGGGATCTTGATCGTAACGGCCTGCCAAGTATACGGGTCTTGCCCAGCAGCCAAGAAAGTGCAAACAACAACACCCAAGGCGCCGAGTAGGGGATGCCGCGGATGGTCGAGGATGTAAGATGGGAGCAGTCGCATAAATCCAGCGGCATCCCTCTGTCATGGTAGGATATCGTGCCCTCTCATAGTGTCATTCGTTCCACCAGACTCGTCTTCCTTGGTCATTTCACTGTTTAATCAAGACCCATCAATCATGCGCTACTCAATTGCAGGCTTTGCTTTATTGGCTGGTTTGACAGCCGCCGTCGACCCCGTCGAGGTACGCGGACAAGACTTCGTCAATTCGGTCTCCGGTGACAGATTCGTTGTCATTGGTGTCGACTATCAACCCGGTGGCCAAGGAGCCATCTCTGCAACCAACGATCGAGATGTCCTCAGCGATCCCGAAGCTTGCACTCGCGATGCAGCTCTGATGCAGAGTCTAGGTGTCAACACTATTCGAAGCTACAACGTGGATCCCGTGAGTCAACCTCTGTAAATTCTCTCGATATGTTCTTCGGCTGATCTATCCACAGACTCTTAATCACGACGAATGCATGTCAATCTTCAATGGCGTGGGAATCTATGTCATTCTCGATGTCAACACTCCCTTGTATGGACAGCACATCGATCGCAGCAATCCTGGGAGCACATATACTCGCGACTACATGGAACACGTCTTCACAGTCATTGAAGCCTTCAAGGGTTATCCCAATCTGCTAGGCTTCTTCGGAGGTAACGAGATCATCAACGACTTGGAGACAGCCGACGATAATCCTCCCTACATGAGAGCAGTCCAACGTGACATGAAGGACTACATTGCATCTCGCGCGGATAGACCCATTCCTGTCGGCTACTCAGCTGCTGATGTAAGAGAATTCACCGAGGACACCTACCATTATTTGGCCTGTGACAATGGAGACTCGAGTGCTTCCGACTTCTTTGGACTGAACTCCTACTCATGGTGAGCTTGCAAAAATACTTCAATCCAACCTCTGAGATACTAACATAAAGCGATAGGTGTGGCTCTGAATCTAGTTTCGAGACAGCCGAGTACGATGTCTTGGTCGAGATGTTCTCCAACGCCTCGATTCCAGTCTTCTTCTCCGAGTACGGCTGCAATGATCCCAGTCCCCGTGTCTTCGAGGAGGTCGAGGCATTGTACAGCCCCCAGATGACAGTCATGTCTGGAGGTTTGGTCTACGAGTAAGTAAAACATACCAGAAAGAATTCAAGACCCGAACTAACTGGCAGTAGATGGTCGCAAGAGGACAACAACTACGGCCTTGTCGACATCTCCTCCGACGGATCTGCCCGACTGCGCTCAGACTACAACAGTCTTATGGAGCAGTACAGCCGCATTAACATCACGCTTCTCGAAGCCAGCAACGACACCGCAACCAGTATCACTGCCCCTCGTTGTTCTTCCGACTTGATCGAAGCAGACGACTTTAGCGACGAGTTCGACATTCCCTCTCGCCCCAGCGGCGTTGACGCCCTGATCTCGTCTGGCATCTCCAGCGCCCCCACTGGTTCTCTCGTTTCCGTTACCGCAACTGCAGTCGCCCTTCCAGTCTATGGTGTTGACGGTGCGTCCATGAGCAACCTTGCCATCACCGTGACTAGCGAAGCAAACCGTCCTGTCGGTACTGCAAGCAGGACTTCAAGCAGAACTTCGAGCAGATCTGGCTCTGCTTCTGCGTCAGGCTCCTCAACAGCCTCTGGAGCTTCCGCGACTCAAAGCGGCGCTGCACACCGTATGTCCGGCGCTGTTGCTCTTGCTCTTGGTGCTGCTGCCCTTGCTTTGTAGAACATTCCAGTCTGTCACATATTAGATCGTCTTGTACCTCTGAGCGTTTCTCGACGACGTCTTGTCATCGTTAATATGTAGCCAATTTCTTTCCACTCTATGTATTAAATCTCTTTTCACATCATGCAAGCACGATTCTCTGAACATGGCTAGCAGGATGTGCCTCATTGTAGCATCAGAAGTGTTTTGTTAGTCATCTGTCACAATCATGGCACGTACAGCACATAGTCGAAGTCGATGAGATTAAACAGTTATATTCTGAAGCCTGATTGTCCGGACTTCGCTGCTTTGCCATACCACTATTTACTTTTTGCCAGATCAAACGCAACAATCTCTGTCTGTGTTATACATTAGTGCAACCATGATCAGACAGGGGAAAGCACAAACAAAACAATCGTCTTTCAAAAGGAGCGTATGGACGTTCTTGTCACTTTTGGTGGTTGTACAACTCTGGAGCTCAGAGCAACATCATGACAGCGGCCATGACAATGGGCGCTGCTACGGTCAGCATGGAAGTCTTGACGTCGTGAGCAGCTCCCGAAGCCATGTTCGTGTCAGTGGGGGGTGCCATGCTTGGCTCTGTGAGGGCTTGTTAGCATTGGTCTTGTTTGGTTGCAAGGAAAACGCAAGCTTACTTGTCGCGGGACCAGTGCCTGTGCGCTGAGGAGGGGAGCTGGACTGAGGGGAGCTGGCCTGCGGAGAACTGGGCTGAGGAGGTTGGTTGGGATTCGGAGGCGAACTAGGCTGCGTAGGAGGGCCGCTTTGAGGGGGCGAGCTAGGCTGTGTGGGTGGCCCGCTTTGAGGTGGTGCACTACCTTGGGGCGGCATGTTGCTTGCAGGAGGAGAGTTGGGTCCAGTAGGAGCACTTGGCTGAGGCGGCATGCTGTTCTGAGGAGGCGAGCTGTTCTGAGGAGGCGAGCTGTTCTGAGGAGGCGAGCTGTTCTGGGGAGGCGAGCTGCTCTGGGGAGGAACGGCTGTAGGTGACGATGGTGGACCAGAAGGCGAGCTCGCACCATTAGTGTTAGGTCCGACTGGCGAGGACATTGGTGGACCTGCCGGAGACGAGGCAGTAGACACTGGTGGCTGTGCCGCATTCGTATTGCACGTCGGACACACAGTACGAGTCTCGTAGACGGGAACCGTGACAGTCGGCTGTGTGTTGATTGGTGCAGATGGCGATCCTCCATTGGCTGTGCTGACAGATGGAACATTCATGTTGACAGAAGGTGTTCCAACACTGGCGGCGCTTGTCGCGCTGGACACAGTGACAATAACAGAGCTTTCCTTGACTACCCGTGAGGTGGAAGTCACTGTCTGCGTGCTTGTCTGGTGGTCCTTCGATACCGCAATAGTAGTGGTGAACACAACGTTCGAAGTACTGGGCTGTACGGAAGGAGCACTGTTTGGTACAGTGTTGCGGGCCTTCGATGCAGGGCCAGCTGGTGAGGTGACTGTAACGACACCAGTGTTTGGTGGAGCAGGAACGGTCGCAGGGACACTAGTGTATGGACCAAAGCTGGTGGAAGTGGCGGGAATCAAGGTAACCGTGCTGCCACCGGGGCAGGAAGCACAGCTGGCCGTCACTATCTGCACCCGCGTAGCTACCACGGTGGTAAATGTGTATGTCTGCGAGGTCATTTCGCTCTTCGGACAGGTCGGGACGGAGCTTGGACAACCCACGGTGACAATGGAACTGATAATGGAGGTCACAGTCGTCCAAGGGCGGGGCGGTGGAGTGGAGGCACTCGCGGTAATGGTTGTAGAAGGCTGGACGGGCGATGCTGTCGAACCACTGGGTGAAATAGTTGTCTTTGCTGACCATGATGTGGATGAGCAAGGGCTCGAGCTGGGTTTTGATGAAGATGTCTTCGGGCACGGAGTTGACGAAGACGAAGAGGTCGAACAGGGAGTGGTTGAAGAAGAAGAGGAACTCGTGCAGCTAGTGCTTGACGAGGTAGAAGAAGTTGAGCAAGGAGTGCTCGATGAAGAAGAAGAAGAAGATGTGCAAGGGGTGCTCGACGAGGAAGAGCTGGAGCAGGAAGTGCTTGACGAAGAAGACGTCGTGCATGGAGTCGTCGATGAAGAAAAAGTCGAGCATGAAGTCGTTGAGGAAGAAGTTGAACACGGGGTCGTTGATGACGTTGAGTTCAGAGAAAGGACAGTGCAAGAGGTTGAGAACCGAGGAGTTGTAGAGGTCGAGCAGCTAGAGCTCGATGTGGTACGTGTGTTGATGTAGTCGGTTACGGTTGTGCAGGACGACGATTTGGTGTTGATGTAGAAAGTTTGCGTGGTGCAGGAAGCATTGGCCGAAATCGCCTGGCCATAGTTGTATGCAGACTTGCCATTGCATGTGACACTGATGACAGCAGATGAGGGCGGCGTAGAGGTCGCTGCCAAAGCCAGGCGAGGCTTCATTCCACGACCTTCGGCATGGTAGGCCAGCGCTAGCGTAGCGATTAACGAAAGGAAAGCCTTCATGATAGCTGAAGACTGGTGGCTGACGAGGTCCAGGGGCCTTGCAAAACGATTGATGGAGGTAAGGAAAGAACAGGAGTCCGGGCTGGAAATGCCATTAAGTACCTTCGGTGAACGATCTTACGATACTCAACTGATGTGCCCAGCGGGGTTGGCTAAGCTGAATTGGAAACCAAAGGGTTGAGCCAGTCATGATCTCCCAAGACTAAGGAACCTCAGTGCTTGTGGGAGCTAGAATTGGATGCCTCCACAGCGATCCACATAACTCCCCTAGATACTTCGCATGGATACACATCCAGTCCGAAGCTGTAATGTTTGGTGAATATCGATGGTAGTCGAGGACTCCAAACACGCTTCTTACCGCCATCAACATAACACATCAGCTAATTCAGACACCATTCCTGGCTCTCGAAAGCAGACTGACTCAAAAGCCCAAGGACTCGGTAGTTCATGTGTATATGAGTGGAGATGTGCGTTAAGGTTCTGTCGAGTGGAGTGTAGAGCGAGTTCTTGTGCTTCCTTTACGATTAGTGTTCATAATCTGCGCGAGACCAAGACGGCCCCAGAAAGTCAATTGACCATGGCATGGGCTGAGCGGAGGTGAAGCCAGTATACCACGGTTCAGCAGGCAAAGTATTGCTGCAACAGCCGCTCAACAGAACATAAGCTCTTCAACAAGGGAATAAATTGGCAAAGCTTGTACTGGTAACGCGCAGTTGAACTAACCATGACGGAAAATGATAGCAAGAGGGGCGGGCTACGAGGCTCGGAGAATGATGTGTGGTCAGGGGAGGGCTGCTGGCGAACCACGACGGATCACATAGACAGAGCTCCTACACAGACTTGAGGCTTCTCCAGTAGTGAGTCAGTCTTGTGTATGTAGCGACTAGGAGCGTGCATGAAAGCGACCATATTCCTGTCACACTGAGTAGCAGTCGAAACGCCGAAGACCATTTGTGTGTCTTGATAATTTGTCCATGGTGCATCATGTCTGATCGCGATCCCAATCATTAGTGACTCTCTGCATTGCTGAAACACACGGTACTTCTTGCCGCACCTGAAGAGTAAAAACATGGATGGTACGATGTCGAGTGAACGTCACGTGCTGAATCAATACAATAGCTCAAGACGCTGGAAGTCAATTGATCTGAATGTGATAACCACGGATGGCAATCAGAGACGCGTGAAGGGAACGGAAGTAGACATTCACGCCAAGTCTCCTGGACCAAGCGCACGACCAGTCTGCAAAGTTTGTCCCTCCGGGCGCATCGTGGGGCCAACGCGGCGACGACGAGCCAGGTCGGGCAACATAAGATACCTGGTAGACTATCGCGATCGTGACGTTCCAGAGATCCGCGCAAACAAAACGACTACCAAGGCATCATGGGAGGCCACAACAGTAACGGAGACGAGCAAAAGGTCGAGAAAGGATATGCCACTCTCGCAACTCTCAGGTACGTCGTGGCTCGCCAAGCCTCTATATGGTCCTTACTGACTCGGACAGGGTCGGAGTCAGAGCATGGGTCGACAAGGTAAGAAATACACCTTTTTGTATCGTTCGAGGCATCTTTGATTGCGAGGAAGTGGTAAAGTCTCGGTATTGACCTGACATATTACAGGACGATGAGAAGCGCAAGGCCGAGATTCTCTCGATCCAAACGCGAAGAGGGAAACCTACCTTCTAGTAAGTCTGGACAACTTACTCTAACAAGCAAAATTGCTGATCGAATAGTGTGCATTATCAGGACTTCAACAAAAGATTGGACGGTACGAGACCATCAACGGAGACCAGGATTGCAACGGATGGCTGACTATTAGATCAGAATGGGTTGCGGCAGAGCGCATCGATCTATCAAGAGAGGTTGAATGGCCTCTTCCCGAGAAGGCCGACACAAAGCAGAAAAAGACCACAAGTAAGACAGCAGCGAAAGCCGAACCTTCAAAAGCAAACAAAGCACCAAAGCGATCGCGAGCATCGAGTGTTAGGGAGCCTTCTGCAACGCCCACCGACGCTTCCCAATCATCGAGAGCGGGCACTCGTCGACCGTCATTAGCAGGCAAAGATCACGGATCGCCTTCTGTAGCCGTCCTCGCACCCGAACTTATTGATGGGACCCCGCAGCCAGATGGAGAGGTCGACGATGACACGGTAGATCTTATCGACGTGCAGAACGCTGCCGCGGCTGCAAAGGCTATCCCAGAACATCTGTACTCACGCGAAGAGGAGATTGAGAAGCTACGTACTGGTGGTTCAATGACGCAGAACCAAACAGAAATCAGTAGAGTCAGAAATCTGGAGAAGATACAGATGGGAGCGCATGAGATCGAGCCCTGGTATTTCTCGCCATACCCTGTTGAATACTCTGACTGCGAGCTGGTCTACATCTGCGAGATGTGCCTCCTTTACTTTGGCAACGAGAGGCAATTCAAGCGACACAGGAGCAAGTGTACTCTGTTGCACCCTCCTGGTAACGAGATATATCGTGATGAGATGGTCAGCTTCTTCGAAATCGACGGAAGGAGACAAAGAACTTGGTGCAGAAACCTGTGTCTTCTGAGTAAGCTCTTCCTGGATCACAAGACACTTTACTACGACGTGGACCCTTTCCTGTTCTATTGCATGACGACTCGCGATCAACACGGTCACCATTTGGTCGGATACTTCTCCAAGGAGAAAGAAAGTGCCGAAGGCTACAATGTTGCATGTATCCTGACTCTACCGCAATATCAGCGCAAGGGATACGGTCGACTACTCATTGCATTCAGTTACGAACTCAGCAAACGCGAAGGCAAGTTGGGAAGCCCTGAGAAACCACTCAGTGATCTTGGTCTTCTGGGCTACCGTGCGTTCTGGCAAGAGATCATCGTCGAGTTTTTGATGGAGAGCAAAGGTGAAATGAGCGTGGAGGACATTGGAGCACAGACTGCCATGACGACCAACGACGTGCTGCATACGTTGCAAAATTTGAATATGTTGCGTTATTCTGTAAGTTGGAGCATACTCATCGTACCCCGAGATCAGACTGACCAATTTGCCAGAAAAACCACCATGTTATTGTCCTCACAGAAGCCATCCTTAAACAAAGAGAGCGACAAAAAGAAAAAGAGAAGATCAAAGGCAAACATCAGATCGACGCAGAAAAGCTGCAGTGGAAACCGCCGGTCTTCACGGCAGCAAGCAGGACTTGGAACTGGTAACACACAGCAGCGTGTTCAAGAAAGAGATGAATTACGAAAGGATGCGGGGATTATGTTTTGATCGTTTTCTTTTCATGGCATGCTTTAGATACCCCCAATGCAATCGAAAGACGACAGTCAACACACGGACCGTTTTCTCTACGAATAGCTGCCAGAAAGCTTAAGTGTACAATCTATCAGCCAAAGGGCACCCGTGGTCATCTAGAGGAAGTAGTCGGGGGTGCGACGAGACACCATAGGCTCGCCGGCGCGTGGGCAAGGATCGAACTGGAGGCTAGAAGGCTGGTCAGCAACGTGTGAGTCAGATGGACAGGTAAAGGAGACGCACAAGGTGTATTTCAGGTGTTCGTCAATCTCCATGATTGCAGCTTGATTGCCGCAGCGGTAACAGTAATTGGGAGCCGAGAATATCGTGACGACGTTTCTGTCTTGACTCCAGTTGTAGCCCTCCATGACCAGTTGATGGGCGCGAGCGACCAGTGTCAAGCCGTTGTTGTGGTTGAAAGCCTCGCTGATGTCCTGGCCAAACGTGTAACCGGCACCTCTGGGACTTATTCCCCAACCGCATCTGTCGTCGGGATCACTCCAAAGCAGATCGCACATGGGACCCTCATGGGGCACCTCTTGAATTCTGTCGAGCGCACGGATGTTGTCCAGTGTGTCGATGCTCGGTGATAGACCACCGTGGAGACAGAAGATTTGGTTGTCGATCAAGGCGGTAAGGGGTAGGTAGTCGAAAAGATCGGTAAAGTACTTCCAGACGTTTGCGTTACCGTACTTGCGCAGGCACTCGTCGTAGAAGCCGTAGACTTGGGTGATTTGACGGGACTCGTGGTTGCCGCGGAGGATGGTGATGCGTTGTGGGTAGCGAATCTTCAGAGCGACGAGCAATGTCACCGTCTCGACCGAGAAGTAACCGCGGTCGACATAATCGCCTGGTGGAGCACGTGTCAGCAAAAAGCAAAAGCGACGATTAGGAAGTGTCGAGGCGCACCCATGAAGAGGTAGTTGGTGTCGGGGTTGGGACCTCCGATCTTGAAGAGCTCCATCAGATCATGGAACTGGCCGTGGATGTCACCGCAGACGGTGACGGGACATTTCTGTGCAGCAGTAGTGTCAGCTCGAGCGAAGGGTTGAGCGGTGGCAGCAGAGGCAGCAGCAGCAGAGGGCGGAAGGACATACGACAGGCTGAACGTTGGACTCATCCTGGAGAACCTCTCTTGCCTTTTCGCACAGTCTCTGGACATCGGCTTCGGACAGCTGCTTGCAGGCCATCAAGCTCTCGATCCAGCCGTCGAGGGTGGGGATTGATGGCGGGTCAGAGGGCGCCGTCATAGGGAGTTCTGGCTTGGCGCCAACATCTTCCATGTTGGTGTCCATTGTGTGTGAGACCGGGTAGCTGCGACGAGGTAGCTCGAGCTGTCGTCAATGCAAGGTCGGCAGCGAGTGCGGGCCCGGTGAGCGCAGATGCGAGAATGGGCGTCGACGTGTGCGGGACGTGTGGTCGGGGGCGAGGGAGAGCTGGCCAAGACCTAGGACGAGGAGGGTAGCAGGGGTGGTGGAGGGTCAATCGATGTGCAGACACACAACAAGACAGGAGATGCGATAGATGCTATGTCGATGATGAGTTGCACCCCAGTGTTGTCGAATTGCAATTGCTCCCCTCGCTCCTAACTGCCGCACGGGCCCCATTTCAGCCACTAACATCAATCATGCCAAGGCAATTTTGACTCCACACCTCAAACACCACCATTGTACGCCTTCACATTACACCCTGTCATCAAAACACTGCTTCCATAGTCCATCTATACTGTCTACTCACTGAACCTAACCTGACCGAAGCATCTTGGGCTTGCCTCCAATGTAGAAGAACGACACTGCTGCTGTGAGCCCGCAGATGACTGCAAGCACAATATTCATGTTGCCGTACCCAATCACCTGCTTGAGCTCGCCAGCAATCTCCGGCCCAATCGCCAACCCTGCACAGAACGCAACCGATGACATGGCATACAGACTTGCGAACGGTCCGTTTTCTCCAAAGAAGTCTGGATTCACGTCGTAATACTTCTGTACAATGTTGCCTGCCTCGACGATCGACGGAGCTCCGATGGCTGCAAGCCCGACTCCGCATAGTCCCAGAAGCGCTCCAAAAAGTATGATCTGGTCCTTGCCTCCGGCATGCGGAAGACGTAGTAAGACAAGACAAGGCACCAGAAAGGTGTAGCCTCCTACTGCAGCCACCTTGGTTCCAAAGCGGTCTACAACCCAGCCGAAGATAGGCCCAAGTAGGAAGTCAAATACGCCTAGAGGAAGGAACAATGTGCCCGCCTTCAATGAGTCGAAGTTGAAATATTCTTGTCCGATGGTGGGGATGGTGGCATCGAAGGCGCCTAGCAGTAGTGCCTGAACAAAAGCCACCACCAGTGCTGCGATCAAGCGAGGATTTTTGAGGCATGGCAGAATCGGAACCTTGCGGACGATGGCCGGCTGGTCCTTCGAAATGATGTAGTAGTCGTCCTCTGATTTACTTCCAAGCAAAGGCTCTTCTTCGTTGTTGGCAGCTTCCTCGTCATTGGGATTGGATGCATCACTTTCGTGGCTGTCTCCCCGAGAAGTGACGTTGTACCGGCGAGCGACCTTCTTTTCGATGACCAATAAACGCATAATGAAATCGATGGCCAAGACAGCGAAGCCAATCCCAAATACGCCAGCATAGCCGGCTTTCTGGTAGAGAACACCTCCGAGCAGCGGCTAAAAGCAAGAGTACAGTCAGCATGTTTCTTATGTAAAGGTATTAAAGGTACAGGCGAAAGTCGAAAAGCCATCTGATGGCTCTTGACCTGTACTATCTGTATCTGTACCCTTCGCCTTACGTACCGCAACCAGATTGCCGACCGATATGAAACTGAAGATGCTCCCGATGGTCTTTCCAAGATTATCCTTACCCACAGTCTCGACACACAGTGCGAGACCAATCGTCCAAACAAAGGCAGCAGAGCAGCCTTGGAGGAGTCTGGCAACGACCAGCGTGGGAATGTTGTTTCCCATGAACAGCAGCACTGTGGCGAGCAATAACGCTGTAAGACCGAGGAGAAAGGGTCCTTGGCGCGTAGATGTCTTGTCGGCCAAAATTCCAGCGACAGGCGAGAAGACGACAGAGGCTCCAGCATAGGCGGCAAGTAGACCATCTACGTGCGATTGAACTTGGTCTTGCGGCAATCCAACTCGGTCTTGAAGCATATAGGGAAGTATCGGTACTACCAGCCCGTACAAGAATAGATCAGTGAATAGACCAACAGCAACTGTTGAGACAATGAAAAAGGTGTTGCTTCTCCATCGGATGCCAGCAGGAACGACACTGTAGTCATGACTGATTTGGAGTGTGGTTTTGAGCTTTTGCCAGGAAGTCGGAGCCATTACAGCAAGTGTTTTGAAGTCTTGGGCAGTGAAAAGCAATCTTTGCTCTTGTCACCAGAAGAAAGACATTCATTTATCGTTGCATCGATGTTGTCATCACCTGGTTCCCAATCACCTAGTTCCCAAATCCGGTTAGCGTCGATCAGTCGGCTTTTGGCTTGTCATTCCGCGCATTGCTCGTTCGAGGCCTTCGCGACTCCAATCCATCAACCAACATTTCTTGCTATCGCGCAAATCACAAAAGATGGCGACCGTAGATGAGGGAACCGCGCCAAACGCAACGTTCGTACATTGCACTCCGTACGAACAAGCGTAAGAGCGTCAACTAACCAGTGAGCAGTGTCTATGTATGTGCTCGATTGCACCATGAATCCACCAAGACCATGGACCAGCAAGACTAACTACAGCTACTCAAGGCCAGGAACTTGTCTGAGCGCATCAAGATCCCACAGCTCATCGAAGCGTTGCGCGAGATCTTCGAGGAATACGGCACAATTGTCGACATTGTCGCCAAGTCAAGCTTGAAGCGCAAGGGACAGGCTTTCATCGTCTTCGACAGCGTCCAGTCAGCCGAAAACGCAATCGACGAAGTAAACGGGTTCGAGTTGTTCGGCCAGTCCATGTCTCTGGATTTCGCCCGGACCAGAAGTGATGCGACAGTACAACGAGAAGGAACTTCGGAAGAACTCGAACAGCACAAGCGCCACCGCAAGGCAGAGAAGGGTGAGTTTGTGCGTGGCAGACGGTGCTGGACTCGAATACTGACAAGCGTGGACAGAGCGCAAACAAGCCCTCGAAGCAGCCGAAGCAGCCAAGAACCTCAAACGACCAGCACCAGGTGCTCCCGAGCAAGAAGCCGCCGCACAGCGCGCTCCAAAGACGGCACGTGGAGCAGGTCTCAAGGGAACATCAGGCGCCGGCGCCGGCGTCGTACCAGACGAATACCTACCACCCAACAAGATTCTGTTCATCAGACAGGTGCCCGAAGACTACGGAGTGGATGCACTCACAGCCATCTTCTCGCGCTTTGCGGGCTTCAAAGAGGTCCGCACTGTGCCTGGTCGCAAGGGCATTGCTTTCGTCGAGTATGAAGCCGAGGACGGAGCTATCAGCGCCAAAGAGGCCACAGCAGGCATGTCGCTGGGTGACAACACCATCAGAGTCACGTTCCAGCGTCAATAGAGGCAAGGTCGTGTTGGCCATGTACAGTGGCTTGGTAATTACAGCAACGGCAAAGGATATCTCAAAGTAGCAAACCCGAATCAATCAGAAAATGACATCTTCATCATCCTCTCCTCCACCTAGGATGTCCTGGGGCCCATGGTCGGCCTGCGAATCGACGCCCTTCTCTTCGGCCGCCTTTTTGGCCTTTTGACGTTCGGCCTCCTCTGCTTGAGCGTCTCTTTCCTTCTTGCCCGACACCTTCTTCAATCTGAAGAACTCCTCTCTGTCCAGCTCGTCCAGCTCCGAGTTGATGTATTTGATCGTGTTTTCTGTTCGGGGAATGATAACGTGCTCGCTGAAGATAAGGTTAGCTGACAAGGGGTTGGTGTAGAAGTGAGCAGAGGAACGGCATACATGGCATTGACTCTGCGATTGACGACCTTGATGACATCGTCGAGAATGACAAAGGCAGTCTGCAGACTGGCAAGCTCGACCAGAGTCTCGACTGCTCTGACGTATGTCTCCCTACAGCGTTGGACTTGCTGACCTCCCTTGCCCAGGCCAGTCAGGCCAAAGTCACTGCTGCCCTCGGTCTGGAAGCTCTCGAATTGAGGCAAGAAGACACCGCTGACGTTCTCCTGGCGGGTGCGGACACGAAACTTTGCGGAGCGGACAGACTCCTGGATCTGGTAGCCGATTCCAGCGCCTCCAATGGCGTAGCTGACCTCGGCGAGGGAGAAGGCAGCGATCTGCATG